>Ga0070737_10003050_pt1 | contig 18759 bp, 15 predicted proteins | sample Coa_R1_10_FD_66438 | JGI IMG/M metagenome (GOLD analysis project Ga0070737, IMG submission 66438) | Surface soil microbial communities from Centralia Pennsylvania, which are recovering from an underground coalmine fire - Coalmine... | ecosystem: Environmental > Terrestrial > Soil > Unclassified...
ATAGCGGCCGTCACCCTGAGTCGGAATGAACCAGAAGAGTTTCATTACTGTTGTTTGATGATTAGTCTATGGAATGGTTTGTAACCGGCCGCAGCCCCTTGCTGATTGTGAACAGCGCCATCGTGCCCGCCAACGGCATAACTGCGGCCAGTGCGAAGACCGGAGCGTAAGAGACGCGGTCGACCAGAAAGCCTGTCAATAAAGGAAACAGCAGTCCTGAAAGTCCGCCGCAGATTCCATGTAGCCCTGTCGCCCGCGCCACTGCTTCATCCGGGAACATATCCGTCACCGCTGCAAACATATTCGCAGACAAGAACGTGTGTCCGAATAAAACAATGCCAATCACTCCAAGAGCCTCGGAAACGGTAGGCACAAAATAAACGGCAAAGCTTCCCAGACAAAGAATTGCGCCCACATACATCGTGATTTGGCGCGCTGCCTTGGCGCTGAAGTGACGTTTCAGCAAAACCCCGGCTACCCATCCGCCCGCAACACTTCCCACATCGCCCATCAGAAAGGGAATCCAGCTCAGGACACCGATCTCATGCAAGCTCATTTTACGAACCGTGTACAGGTAGTCCGGGGTCCAATACCAATAGAACTGAAGAACTGGGCCAACCAGGAAACGGCACGCCATAACAGACCACGTCTGCCGGTACCGCAGCAGAGCGGCGCTACTCGCACGCACCCTCTGCACTTTGCTGCGGAGGAATTCGCGGCCGCTCGCCTTCTCAATCGAGCGGTGTGCAAACCACCACAACGGAACCCAACAAATTCCCCCAGCCGCCGGTACCAGAAACGCGTACATGTAGCCGTAGCGTTGCGCAAGCAAGACCACCAGCGGAGGCGCAATCACGGATCCGATCATTGCGCCACCGTTGAAAATTCCGATGGCGAGTGCGCGCTCCGTCTTCGGGAACCACTCGTGCACCGTTTTTACCCCGCCGGAGAAGTTTCCACATTCGCCGGTTCCCATCCAGAAGCGCAGCAAGCCTAGATCGAGGCCGGACCGCGCCAAGCCATGCAGTCCGGTGGCAATCGACCACCAGAGCACCGCCGCGCCCAAACCCAATCGGACGCCCCAGCGATCCATCAACCAGCCCATGGGAAACTCGCCGGACATCATTCCAAACTGGAATGCGGCGACTATTCGTCCGTATGCCTCGTGTGAAAGATGCAGCAGTTCGCGGATTCTCGGCGCCAGAACGGATAACGTTTGCCGGTCGACGAAGTTAAGTATGGTAACCGAAACGAGCAGCGCCAGTATCGCCCATCGCCCCCGCGCCAGTGGAGGTTCAGACGCTTGCGAATGGGCGTCCAGCTTGTTCAGTGCCTTACCGGCCAACTCCACTTGCCGAGTCTATCATGTCGATAGACTTTAGGGCATTGGCAATGCCTGCGGCCTTCCGTCACCGGACGGGCATCTCAGTAGGATGATCAAAGAACTGGCCTGAGCTCCCAGCGGCACATTGTCAGAAGGAGACCAATACATGAACCTTTCTCGTTTGTCGCACGAACTAGATAAGAAAAATCGTGAATGTAGAGCTGTTGTCGAAACGCCAAAGGGCCGTCGCAATAAATTCGACTACGATCCGGAGATCGAAGCATTCACGCTGGGTGGTTTGCTCGCCGAAGGCTTAAGCTTTCCTTTCGATTTCGGCTTCATTCCGTCCACAGTGGGACAGGACGGCGACCCACTCGACGTCATGATCCTCATGGATGAACCGGCTCACGTAGGATGCGTGTTACAAATACGCATCGTCGGGGTCATCGAAGCCGAGCAGACAGAAGATGGCAACAAGACAACCAACAACCGTCTTATTGGTGTTGCTGTGCATTCATACAACCACGAACATATACACTCGATTTCCGAAATTAACAGGTCAATCGTCGATCAGGTTGGAGAATTTTTCGTAACCTACAACAAAAGTCGAGGAAAACGCTTCAAAGTGACTGGGATCCACGGTCCCTCACGAGCAATGAAGCTCATCAACGAGGGCATTAAGAGCTTCAAAATGAAATGACCTCGGTTCCTCCAGATTGTCGAGTTCGCCATTGAAGCCCCCGGTGCAGGGCAGTAGCGCGTCGGAGTGGCGGAAGCCGTAAGAAGAGTCCGTATGTTCATCCAATCTCCTTCACCTTCGCGGACCCGAAGCGCGATGACCGGCGTTTTCCCGTTCCGGCTTTGATCGCTGTGGATAATGGAAGGAAATTGAGCGGGTCTCGGAGATTCTGCAGTTCCCGATAGTAGTAGAGGGCGGAGGGGCATTTTCCATCGAAGCGAAGACTCTTCAGAAAGAGCGTTTCGTCCTCGGTAATACCGGCGCTCAGCTTTGCATCGTCCAAAAATTCCTTCCAGCCTTGCTGCATTTCGAGAACGGGTTTGGGCTCCGCTTCTCGAAACTCGAATTTTCTGATATAGCTGCGAGTCAGTCTGCGGTTCAGAACGATTTCCATGCCGAATCCGTCAAATTCAATGTCCCAGCTTTGGATCAGAGGATCCAGAAACGAAATGCAGTTTTCGACCGAAACGTGAAAGACATCCGTATCCAGGAACTCGAGAATCAAGACTCTTGTTTGTTCATAGCTCCGTCCGGCAGCTCGGGCGACGCGATGAATCCACTTTTGGTCGTCCAGTTCTTCCTTCGCGACTCGTTTCGATACGTCGAGAAGCTTTTGCGTGATGAAGCGTTCGAATTCCCCAAACGGTTCACGATTGAAAATGCTACCGATCTGCTTTCTCTTTGCGACGACGCATTTCCGGAGGATTAATCGGCGAAATTCTTCAAACAGCGGGTGCGGCGGATCCAGAACCTTCCGCTTGAGCTCTTCGCGGCGTTGCGTATCGGCCAATTTTGCCAACTCTTTGCCGGGAATTTTCAAAGCGCGGCCGATCTTTTCGTAGATGTCGGTCCGATCCGAGGCGGGCGGCATTTTCTTTTGGGCCAACAACTGGGAAATGTAAGATTCCGTGACTTCTGCCGCCACCGCCAGCTCGCGCTGCCCGATGCCCAGTTCATCCAGCCGATGTCGAATTACAGAGGCTATATTCACAACTATGCTTAACTAGATATGTTTAAGTATACTTCGTAGCATAGCGTTATCCGGCCTTGACAATCAAGCCGACTTCACTTATTATAGTTAACGACTGAGCACTTCCGCCCACTCTTCCGATTTCTGAACTAAGTCAGCCGCCGGAATCCTTCTCTTAGCCAACCCCACCCAGGCCTCAGGAGGCTTCCGCATGCATATCCGGCCGCTCCATGACCGACTTGTCGTAAAGCGTATAGAATCGAACGACAGCACTGCCGGCGGGCTCTTCATCCCCGACAGCGCAAAAGAAAAGCCACAAGAAGGGAAAGTTGTAGCGGTATCCAGAGGCAAGCGACTGGAGAACGGCAGCCTGGCTCCGCTCGATGTGTCGGTAGGCGATCACATTCTCTACGGCAAATACACCGGCAACGAGATCAAGCTATCGGGCGAGGAATACCTGATCGTGCGCGAAGACGAAGTGCTCGGCATATTGGACGGCGCCGAGGAGCCGGCAACGAAGGTTGCATAAGCGAAAGAGGAACCACATGGCAGCAAAGAAAATTATCTACAGTGAGAATTCCCGGCAAGCGATTCTGCGCGGCGTCAATCAATTGGCTGAGGCGGTGAAGGTGACGCTCGGTCCCAAGGGCCGGAATGTGGTCATCGAAAAGAAATTTGGCGGCCCCACGATAACCAAGGACGGCGTTACCGTGGCCAAAGAAATTGAGCTGCGAGATCCCCTGGAGAACATGGGTGCGCAACTTGTCCGCGAAGTGGCTTCAAAGACCAGTGATATTGCCGGCGATGGCACGACGACCGCGACGATTTTGGCACAGGCCATTTTCCGGGAAGGCGTCAAATCCGTCGCATCGGGCGCAAATCCTATGGCGCTGAAGCGCGGGATCGAGACGGCGGTGGAAGCGGTGGTCAACGAGCTGAAGACGCTCTCTTGCCGTGTCGAGGGGGGCCAAGAGATCGCCCAGGTTGGAACCATTTCGTCTAACGGCGATGCAACCATTGGCTCCACCATCGCGGAAGCGATGCAGAAGGTTGGCAAGAACGGCGTCATCACGGTTGAAGAATCGAAAACGATGTCAACTGAGATGGTCACGGTTGACGGCATGCAATTCGACCGCGGGTATTTGTCACCCTACTTCGTCACCGACCCGGACCGGATGGAAGCGGTTCTCGAAGAGCCTTACGTCCTGATTCATGAGAAGAAGATCTCCAATATGAAGGACCTGCTCCCAGTGCTCGAGTTAGTCGCCAGAGCGGGCAAACCGCTGTTGGTCATTTCCGAAGACGTGGACGGCGAGGCCCTGGCGACGCTGGTCGTTAACAAATTGCGCGGAACCTTGAATGTTTGCGCAGTGAAAGCTCCAGGTTTCGGTGACCGGCGTAAAGCCATGCTGGAAGACATCGCCGTTCTCACTGGCGCCAAAGCCATAGCGGAAGAGACCGGCATCAAGCTTGAAAAGATCGGCCTCGAGGATCTTGGCAGATCGAAGCGCGTGACGGTAGATAAGGACAACACGACCATCATCGATGGCGGCGGCAGCGAGAGCGCCGTTCAGGGCCGTATCAAGCAACTGCGGACTCAAATTGAGGAGACCACCTCCGACTACGATCGCGAGAAACTGCAGGAGAGGCTGGCCAAGTTAGCCGGTGGTGTAGCAGTGATAAAGGTTGGCGCGGCGACCGAAATGGAGATGAAAGAGAAGAAAGCGCGGGTAGAAGATGCATTGAACGCGACGCGTGCTGCCGTTGAAGAAGGGATCGTGCCCGGTGGCGGAGTAGCGTTGCTGAGGGCCGCTCATGTTCTCGATTCGCTGACTTCCTCGGGCGATGAGAAGATCGGCGTCGCGATTGTCAGGCGCGCTTGTGAAGAGCCAACTCGTCAGATTGCGAATAACGCTGGACTCGAAGGCGCGATAGTCGTAGAGAATATCCGGGCTCGAAGCGATGTGAACTATGGTTTCAACGCGGCTACCATGCAATACGAAGATTTGGTCAAAGCGGGCGTCGTTGACCCGACCAAAGTGACGCGCTCTGCGCTTCAGAATGCGGGCTCGATTGCGTCTCTGATGCTGACGACCGAAGCCATGGTTTGTGAACCTCGCGAGGATAAATATGCTGCTTCGTGGAGTCCTAGAGACGGCTCGGAGTTCGGCGAGTAGACTTCATTGAAAGTTTGTGTTGCACCGCACAACCGCGGCCTCAAACGCAACCGCTTCTCTGCATTCCCGATCGGGAAAATCGATCGGGAATCTTTGAGGTTTTGTATGACATATGAATGACAAGGCGTGCTTCCGCCTGAAGCTCAGCCTGAAAAAAGGAGAAGCACCAATGAAAAGAGCTTGGTCAATCAATAATCTGTGTTTGTTGGTTCTGTTTTTCTTGCCCTTGCTGTCGGCGGCCGATCTCTCCACTTATCGCGGCTTCCAATTCGGAATGAATCTGAACTCGGCGGTGAAGCACTCGGGAGTGGATGTATCTGAGGTGACCCTGATCCATGAACGTCCAGCCCGGATACAGGAGCTAACCTGGCGACCGTCACGGTTTTCATCGAGCGGTACCGATCCGGTCGAACAGGTTTTATTCAGTTTTTATAACGGCCAGTTGTTTCGGATGGTCATAGATTACGACAATCAGAAGACTGAAGGATTGACCGAAGAGGACATGATAAAAGCTGTCTCGGCGTTGTACGGTACGGCAGTGCGTCCAGTTGCAGGATCCGTACTTTCTTCGGCCACTTTTAGTGAAGGAGTAACGGTCCTAGCTCGTTGGGATACTGCGGAGTATTCATTCAATCTTGCCCAATCTCCTTATGGGTCGGGATTTGAACTGATTGCTTTTTCTAAATCCCTTGACCTTTTAGCTCAAGCAGCCATGACCACTGGTATACACCTCGATGAGGAGGAAGCGCCTCAGCGGCTGAGGGACAAAGAGCAGGATGCCCAAAGCGCGCTCGACAAGGCGCGGTTAGTAAATAAAGCGCACTTCCGGCCATAAAGTCACAGAAAGCGCTTCCCAAGTATCGCGAGCGTCCCATTACTGAATCCACCAGCGCTCAACTCGATCGGGAGCTTGGATTCTTCTCGGTTTGATAGCTGCGATTTGTCGGGAGCAAGATAGTCAACCGGCACGGGGAGGCATATTTATGGATATTGTGCTGGGAATCGTTGGCGCGGTTTTGGGCGGATATCTGTTCAGCTTTTTCGGCGCTGGTCGCGTTACCGGGCTTGAATCTCAATAGCGTGCTCGTGGCCACGGTAGGAGCCGTCCTGGTCCTGGTTGTCTATCACGGGATTCGACGCATGACGCTCCCGCGCAGCTAGCAGTGACAGGAGATTTGCATGGCCAGAGAATTCACACAAAAAGCGGCGGAACTTCTTCACGAGCGGGCGGCGCGTGCCCATCTGGCGGCGCAACACGGCAGTCAGGATCACCCAACCGGGCACAAGGCATCCAGACACGCTTTCGACAGTGTATGGACGGCGCTGCGCCTAGATAGAGTGGAGCTATGGTCCGGCGCAGGTGCTCCACGATCTCGCCAGAGCCGGGGTCGGCGTCAAGAAATTACGCAACTATGACACTCAGGCGCCTACACCTCTCGTCCAACAGGTGAGTGACTGAGGAACCCATAAGTAACTGCAGGGAAAGCCCAATGGACACTAACCCCAGGCCGTTCATCAGGCGAAATGGAATCAATTGGAAACCGGCGACGGTTTTTCACGAATTCTGCTTTCTTTTCTGTTCCCTACTTCTGTGCTCGCCTGTATTTGCACAGGAGTTGCCCGTAGGGACAATGGTGGAAGTGCGAATGTCAGGCGCCACGGGTTCCCGCATCTCTCATCGCGGAGACTTGGTAGAAGCCACGATTATCGCTCCCGTTAGCGTTGAAGGGCACATACTTGTTCCGCAAGGATCGAAATTGTTGGGATCCATAGAAAATGCGGTTGCTGTCGGCTTTGGGCTCAAACATTCGCTAGCCAGCCTAGCTTATGCCTTCCATACACTCCAGTTACCGAATGGCGTAACACTCCCGGTTAATACCCAATTAGTTGAGGTAGAAACTGCAAAAGAAGATGTTGACGATCTCGGCACTGTCCATGGAATCCATCCAATAATGACCCTCGCCTCGAGTTTGGACTTTTATACTGTTCCCTTGCTACTGATTAATCCCACAGTTGGAGCGCCCGTGCTGTGCATAAAATCGGTCATTGCTCCGTCTGCGAATCCGGAAATATATTTTCCGGCGGGTACGGAGCTGATTCTTCGCTTCACCACCGCCGTAACACTCCCTGCAGCCAAAATGGATTTTCCCGGTTCTATTAAGTCGTTCTCACGAGGCGATCTGACCGAATTTGAGTATTTGTTGCAGAATTCCGCGCCGCGCGCCTATATGGGAACTCGCCCGTCCGACGAAGTTAACGTGTTGTTGCTTGGCAGCAGAGGACAGATGGATCGCGCTTTTCGTGCATCGGGATGGTCGCAGGCGCAGCGGAAGTCGCCGATGTCGCTGTTTCGGATATACCATGCTCTCACAAAGCGGCACGGTTACGCGCGGGCGCCGATGAACGGCCTGACCTTGAACGGAGTACCGTCCGCATTTGTGCACCAAAAGAGTCTGGACACGGTCCAGAAGCGCCACCACGTGCGTTTGTGGCAATACCCTCGAAGAGCGGACATCTGGATGGGTGCGGCAGCGGAAGATGTCGGGTTCCGATTTGAATACGCGCACTGGACACATTCCACCAATCCCGATATCGACAGCGAACGGGCGAAAGTAGTGGACGATCTGGCTTTTACGGGGTGTGTCTACGCAGCCGGACTGCTGCCAAGGGTTTCAGCGGACCTGGTGCAGGATCCGAAAACGGAACACCCCATCGTGACGGATGGAAATGTTGCGGTAATCCGGTTAAATGATTGTTCTCATCCCAAAATTATGCCGGGCGTGAGTGAAACACCCGCGCTGCATCCACGCCGAAAAGTGGTTGGCATGCTGGCCTCTTTCCGAGATGATCTCTTAAGATCAAACATTTTGTTCACAACTTACAACACGTTCAGATTTCTTGCAAAGCGCAAATCCGATCCAACGACGCACACACCGTTGGTAAACGAGCCGCCGCGCGGATTGGACTGGCTGACCCCATTAACGCCGCCACAAAATCGCATGGCTGCGAACTTATCGGGACAATGACACGATCGGAATCGCGCTGTGAAATGAATCAAGTACACGGCCGGTCCCTGCTTGGGCGCGAGGTTGAGAGATACTGGTGCACCTCTTCGTCGTAGAACGCACCGATGCCGGTCGCCGCCAGCCCGAAAGGCTTGTGCGGCGAGATAGAGCCGATGGCCGATGGCGCCCGCTTCGAAATGCACATAACGGCATGCAGAGCTGGAGCAGATCAGGAGTGCGACCAGCGCGTCGCCGCCGCCGCCCTGAGCCTCGGGCAGAACCATGATCAATATTTTTATATGATACGATGTTATCGCTGAAGTTTTCATGTGCTTTTGCGAAGCAGCCCGTGCGTTTTGAAACTTCTGTTGTGCCCCTTCCGCATGAAGACATCGCTTCCACTTGTCGCTACACCTTGACCATTCCGTTTCCTGAAGACCCCATTCGTGCTATTTGGGTCATTTTTGATCGGGGCCAAGATGTACATGATCTTTACAGCGACCCGGCCGTCCTCGAATTTGCGCGGGGCTTCCGCCTCGCTCTTCTTTTGCATGGTCATTGTCCCGGGAAGGCTCCGGAAAACCGTCGAGATATGAACATGGATCCCGCAAAGGGTTTGGGGCGAGCTTTATTTACTGCCCTCGATAGATTTGCCGAGATCACAAGTCACCCCGAACTCTCTGATGGAAAATTAATTTTCTTAGCATTCTCCGGCGCTGGGCCATTGGCCGCTCGATTCGTTGGCCTTGTTCCGGACCGAATAATCGCCGCAATTCTTTCAGCACCGGGCCATCACGATCCATATGGGATTGATACAGTGACTTTGAATGCTACAACGTTAGCCGTTCCGCAGATGATAATCGCGGGAGCAGCGGATGTCATATCAGGAACCTCCCGCCCTTATTGGTATTTCAAAAAACATAGCGAGGAGAGAGCACCCTGGTCATTTGTCCTGCAAAACAAATCGCCGCATTGCTGCACGGCGAATGCAAAAGAATTGATGCTCAAATGGCTAAGCACAATTATTAAGCTAAGACAGCCGTCTTCAAAGCATGAAGCGCTTTGCAAATTGAACCAAGATGATGGTTGGTTTGCACTCATGAAGATCAAAGAGACAGAGATCAAGGACAGTTTTGGATTAAGGACGTTTGAGCTTACAGAAGCGAAGATCCAAGAGTCCAAGGACAAAGTTCCACAAGAATGGTTACCCGCTGGGTGGCTGCCAAGCCACGCCCTCGCTGAAGAGTGGCTAGCACTTGTGCAGCAGCGCAAGGATTCTATGTTGGCAGTACGTTCGCTTTCTTGTTGATCTAGAGAGTCATTGAGGGGAATGAAAGTAACAAGATAACTGCCTCGGTTTAACTGCAGGCTGTGCGCCGGATGATAAACGTCGCGAGCCACTACTTAACATATGTTAGCTAGTAAGCGTTCTAAAGGGGCGATGGTGTTGTGCAGGTTCGCCGCTGTAGCCGCCGCCTGCCCAGACTGTGACATTCGATAGTACACTTCCGGCGAGGACAACGTAGCCAGCAGCGCCTGCCGCCAAGGTTCAAGGTCCTGATCGGGTATAGTGGCAATGGGTAATGAGTGCTCGTCGAAGTTGTTTGAATAATTGGTAATTTCCTCGACTGGGAGTAGAAAGTCCTGACCCAACATAGCTTCAGCGTTTCCCCCGACATCGCTTGCAAGAACGGGCACTCCTCGCAACAGAGATTCAGTGATTACATTAGCCTTCGCCTCAGCCCATAATGACGGAACTAAAAGAAGCTGCGTAACGCTCAAAATTGTTTCGATATCGTCGGAGGGACTGAGTATCCTGATGTTAGGAATTCCTTCAAGCACAGCTCTGTCCTCTTTAGTTGTGCCCCAAGTTGGTATCGCCGCAAATTCTACTTTTGGAAGCATTCGGGCAAGGCCAACAAGAATAGAAAGCCCCTTGTAAGCACAGGGATTTATCAGCGTGACGAATCCATCCCCATACTTGCCCAAATTCGGAAAGGGCCCAGGTCCGTTCAGACAAATGGGCAGAACTACCGAATTTATATTTCCATATTCGCGTATATAATTCTTGACATATTCACTGACCGCCACTATGTGTGCCGTTTGCCCTAGTTTGCGCGTTGCATCAGCGTCACGTTTGTTCGAACCGGGTCCAAAGGGTAATGTCAAGGTAGTGCGAGCCAGGAAAACAACGCGATCCGAACATCGCATCTGCGCAATGTCAAGTAGCCTGTAGCCGGGATCCTCCCCGATTATTACGCAATCCGGCCGGAATCGATCTATTTCGTCGCGAAATATATTTACTAATGATTGGGTGCTCGTCGTAGCAACAACGCGCACGTCGTGGAAATCAAACGTGTCATAATCGGGTCTGATTACAACTTCAATGCCACGCTGCTTCATCTCTTCGTAAAAAGCCGTGTGGCGTTCGTCGCCACGACAGGCAATGACGACAGCCTCGCATTCATGTCCACGCGCCGCGAGCGCCTCAAGTAGAATGCGATTGGACTTGCTGGCTCCTACAAAGGTAGGGAGGTATATCATATTTTGGCTGAAGAGCACCCTCATGTCTCGATTCCTTGTGCACTCGACAAGACGATACTATAACGGTTCTTGTTTAGATGGGCAACTACGTTCTGAGTTTCGACGCGATAGATCTTGTGAGGTAAATCCAATACACCTTATTGTTGATGTGGAGCGCTGAGAATGAGAAGACAACGCCTATCATTTGACGAGTCTCGAATTGCGAGCATTGAGGATCTCCGCCGCTTGGCGCAGAAGCGATTACCGAAAGTTGTCTTCGATTACGTCGACGGGGGCGCCGATGGAGAAGTGACCATGAGAGCCAATCAAAGCGCCTTCCAGTCAATTGCATTCCGCCCTCGAACCGGTATAGGGGTGTCGAACTGCGACTTGCGTACATCAGTACTGAACCACAAACTCTCATTTCCTGTAATTCTTGCTCCCATTGGGCATAGCTGTGTGATTTATCCGAGAGGGGAATTAGCTGCCGTGCGTGCCGCTGGAGCGGCAAATACAATTTACATCTTGCCCACCCTGTCGGGAGAAGCAATCGAGGACATCAGTAAATGGAGCACTGGTCCCGTTTGGTATCAGTTGTCCCTATGGGGAGGGCGCGAAGCTGCCGAGGCAGCGATCGAACGTGCAAACCGTGCCGGGTTGTCGGGACTCGTCGTCACTATAGATAGCTTCGTCGGAGGAAACCGAGAACGTGACATCAGAAATGGAGCAGGTAAACTAGCAGCAGGCAATTTCGTCTCCAGGATTCCTTACCTTCCTCAATTCATCGTGCGTCCCCGATGGCTTGTGAATTATCTACGAAACGGAGGAATGCCTAAGTGGCCAAACATAGTTGTGCCGACTAATGCGAGCGGAAGGTCTAGTGAAATGCGTTATGTGGGTCTGGCATGGCAGGATGTAGTCTGGATTCGTGAAGCATGGAAACGGCCGATGATAATCAAAGGTGTCCTGACCGCAAATGATGCACGACGAGCAATTGATGCCGGGGCTGACGCGCTCGTTGTATCTAACCATGGAGGCAGGCAGCTCGATTGCGTACCTTCTTCGCTGAAAGCACTTTCCGAAGTGGTGGATGCGGTTGGAACTGAGACTCAGATCCTTATGGATGGGGGTATCCGGCGTGGTTCGGACATAGCGAAAGCTGTCTGTGTGGGCGCACGCGCAGTTTTGTGTGGACGTGCGTTCGCTTATGGTTTGGCCGCCGGAGGGGAAACTGGCGTGGCGTTAGTATTATCGATCTTGCGAAATGAGTTGGAGCGAACTCTTAAGCTTCTCGGATGCGAGTCGGTCGAAGCCCTCGACCCTTCTTACGTTAGTTAACAAGTTGGGCCAGGGCCTAGATACGAGAGAGGCAACAAAGTTCAAATCCTCGCTGGGGACTGGTCATTTATATAGTTCTGTATCCGGCGTCCAATGATGCGTAGATATGTTGAATCAACTATCTGCCTATAGTCGCACTCAATGCGCTGAACATGTATCCGCCCGGAAACATAGGGATCCCAGAGTTCTGAGATATTTTGATCACGGTCCTTCGAGATGAATAGCAACATGTCTCCGCTGAATGTCTCTGATAGGAAGCCGAGCGCGAGCTTCCCAAAATATCTGATTAACTCCCAGGTCCTTTTGCGCCTCTCGGGACTCAGAGCAAAATAGTTCGGTCGCGGATCTTCAAGCGGCATCCGCTCGGGGTCGTCTCCTTGCTTGGGTGGATAAGCATCTATGATCGCAAGTAGTGACACATCTTGATGGTCGCGCTGAAGCGAACAAGCTATGATGTGTGCGAGAAGTCCACCGAAGGACCACCCCAATAAATGGTAGGGACCTTCTGGCTGGATTTCGCGAATGATCCTCAAATACTCGTCAGCAGCAGCATTGATGCTCGTTGGTAGTGGCTGTTCCGTGTTAGAACCTTCAGCCTGAAGACAGTAGAGAGGCCTTCTAGGATCCAGGTCGCGCAGGAGACCGGCATAAACCCAACCCAAGCCACCGCCCGGAGGCAGGCAAAATATCGGACGTAAATCCCCGGAGTGTTGAAACGCGAGTACGCGGTCAAATGCACTTTCGCCAAGCCGATTGCTAAGCATCCGGTTTATTAGTTGACCGACTGTAGGGTTTTCGAAGAGTCCTTTAACTTCGAACTGAGTCCCTAGCACTTCGCGGACACGGCTGACGAGGCTCATGGCCACGAGTGAGTGTCCCCCCAACTCAAAAAAGTTGTCGTCCAGCCCCACGCGTTCAACCCCCAGCACCTCTGCAAAGAGCGCGCATAGAACCTCTTCCTGCGGCGTACGTGGTGGCCGATACGCGGCTGACGCAGCAACTTTTGGCGCGGGAAGAGCCTTGCGATCTAGTTTCCCGTTTGGCATTAGTGGAAATGCATCCAATACTACGATTGCCGCGGGCAACATATAGCCAGGCAATTTTTGCGCTAGCTGGTCGCGCAAAACCTCCGGTCTCAGTAGGCTACCAGCTCTCGCTATCACGTATGCCACAAGCTTTTGCTCTGTTGTTGGACCATCTTCTCGCACTACAACGAGAGCTTGATCGATCCCCTCTTCCTGCTGCAGCGCAGCTTCTATCTCGCCCAATTCGACGCGAAAGCCTCGAATCTTCACCTGTTGATCGATGCGTCCCGAGTATTTCAGATTCCCATCGGGCAGCCATCTCGCTAGATCCCCAGTCCTATACATCCGCGTTCCTGGCGGCCCATACGGATTTGCCACAAACCGCCCAGCTGTTAACCCCGGGCGGTTCAAATATCCACGGGCCAGCCCGACGCCAGCGATATAAAGCTCCCCTGCTACCCCAACAGGCACTGGCTGCAAATTCTGATCAAGCAGGTAGATCTGAGTGTTCCAGATGGGTCTTCCAATTGTGACCGTTTCTCCCACGAGCGGGTCGCTCATAGAGGCACAGACTGTTGTTTCAGTTGGGCCGTATGCATTGATAAGCCTCCGACCTATAGACCAACGACTGACTAACTGCGCAGATATGTTCTCTCCGGCAACGACGAGATTATCGAGTTGTAAATCTCGATCCAATTCCAAGGCATTTAACGTTGTTGGCGGCAGTGTCGCGTGTGTGATTCCCCCGGATACAATGGCGTTCCGCAATAGCTCTCCGCTTCGTTCTTCGCTCCGGATGATAACCAAAGCTGCACCACTGGAGAGCGTCACGATGATTTCGGATACCGACGCATCAAAGCTAAGGCTGGCGAATAAGAGCACCCGCGAAGAAGGCTGTAAACGGAAACGTTCAATTTGGCTGAAGACCAGCGAAGCGATTCCCATCGAGGTAACCATCACGCCTTTTGGTAGTCCCTCGGAGCCGGATGTGAAGATCACATAAGCGAGATTATCGGGCTCACGATTACGATATGACGGGTTACTATTGGGCATCGTAGATATGGATGCTGCCACCTGTGTGTCATCCAAAATCAGATATCGACAGTTACTCGGGAGTATCCGCGTTAACGAACTCGTTGTAATTACAATGCCAGGCCGAGCATCCTCCACCATCAATTTAAGTCGCTGGACCGGATAGCCTAGGTCTAAGGGAAGATAAGCGGCACCACACTTAAGTACAGCGAGGACAGCCACGATCATATCCACAGAGCGTTCCAGCGCAATTCCGACGACTTCTTCGGATCGGATTCTTTGACTGATCAAGTAATGTGCTAGCAGGTTCGCACGTTCATTGAGTTGCTTATAACTCAACTCCTGATCGTAGTGCACAAGTGCCAGCGCGTGCGGGCTTCGTTCCACTTGTGCTTCAAACAATTCTAATATCGTTTTGGGAGCGACGGGAGGCGTGGTGCTATTCCATTTCTCAAGAACTTGCTGACGCTCAGCTGTACTCAACAGGTCTATCTCTCTGACCTCATCGTTGGCACGATTGAGTGTCCTGCCTTGTGCCATAAAACGCCTCCAAAGGATCTCGATTAGAATCCGTTTGCAATCGGGGCCAAATGATGAACTGGGGCTACTTAGGCGACATATCAGTTACTAGGCTTATTAGCTCCTTGACTGTTCACTTCGACAGTCTCATCGCCCGTCATTCTACGCCCTAAAATCTGCGGCCGTATGTCTGTCACATTCCTCTATCCAATGAAGGCATTTATACGTCGGCCCACGAGGGGCCAGTCGCCGTCCATCCGTATTGTTAAATTCCGTCCCGACAAAGAGCGCCTTTGAACCTGGAACCAATTTCAATCTTCACGCAGCGTCCTAGCCGGATCCGTGCCGGCCACGCTCACAGAAGGCAGAACGGTTGCGAGAACCGTCACGGCAAAGAGCGTCACTATAACGAGACAAATGGTGGGTACATCATAAATGCTTACGCCATAAATAACGCTGCGCATTCCGCGGAGGATTCCTGCGCAGAGTAAGAGTCCCACGATCAATCCCACGGCCGAAGCACTCACACCCGACCTACCAATCTGCACCATCGCCCTTCCAATCGTCGAACCCAAGCCAATGCGGATGGCTATCTCACGTCGTCTCTGTGCCACCGTATTCGCGACGAGGGCGAAGATCCCGACTCCGCTGAGCAGGAGGGCGAGTGAGGCCATTGCTGCCAGGAGCGCAACTTCGATTCGTTGCATTGCAAGGGTTGTTGCCCGGAGATCGTTCATCGAATAGAAGCCAGAGAACGGCAAGTTTGGGTCAGCGGCCGCCAAGGCCTTCTGCATTTCCGAATTCAAACCGTCAACTCGCGCAGCTCGAACAATCCAGCTCGGCTGGAACCAGGCATGCAACACGGCAAGTTTGGATGCGGCAACTTGCGCCGCCGGAAGATAAATTGTCTCTTCATCCTTTAACGGAGCGGAGCCTTCGTATAGTTTTGAGGTTAGGACTGTATCTCCAACCACCCCTATGATCATCTGATCCTTGACATACCGTCCAACGGGATTCTCGCCAGGAAAGAACTTGCGCGCGAATGTCTGGTTGACGATAATAACGTGCTGCGAATCTGGGCCATCTCCATCCCTGAAAGCTCGTCCCATCAGTATGGGAATCTGGAGCGTATCGAAATACGTAGGCGTAACGTACAACTGGTCCGCAGCAATCTTCTTCCCTGCCTGTGGTCCGTCAGCGAGAACAATTCCGATAACAATCGCAGCACGTTGGTAAGGAAGGCTCAATGCAACCGCAGCATTTTGTACTCCGGGGATCTTGCGCATATTACTAATACTTTCATCGAGCAGTTTTCGGAAAACTCCCGGATCGTGATACCGAACGTCATCGAGTGAGGCCTGAGCGGTAATCAGTCCTACTGGGTTGAAGCCGGGGGGCAGGGTTTCAAGATGGACCAGCGTCCTGATGAGCAGGCCGGCAGCGGACAACAGTACGATCGTCAGCGCAACTTCTCCCGCAATCAGCGCTTGCCGCACTCTGACACCTCGGGTGCCTATAACGGCATGGCTGGAAATCGCGGAACGCAGATCAATTCTCCTGTAACTGAGCGCAGGCAACATTCCGAAGAGCACGCTCGTCAGCAAGGAAACGAGCAGCGTGAACCCTAGCACATTGCTGTCAAGATAGATGGCATGAATCGGCAGAAAGTGCTCTGGCATGATCCGCAGCAACCCGCGAAAGGATAGAAAACCCACTACCATCGCCGCGAGAGCCCCTAACAGCGCTAAAAGCAAGTTCTCGATCCAAAGCTGCCTCTGAATCTGCCAAGACGACGCGCCGAGCGCCACACGCATAGCGAACTCACTTCTCCGATGCAGCATGCGCACAAGAGTCAGCCCTGCTAGATTTGCACATGCAATTAGCAAAATTAATCCAGCCGCCAACATCAATGCCAACACCTCGGGGCGGACCGGATCCGTCTCACCCTTTTGTAACGGCACCGAATAATAATGCAGCTGCGCACCGGGATTATTCCTGAAAAAGTCTCGAACGGCGGCGGACCGGGCCCACGCTCGATTAATTTCTGCATTCGCCTCGTCCCAGTTGGCGCCGTCGCGCAGCCGGAGGATGGCAGAAAAGTTTGGCGCGGCCCCCTCTCCCTGAGGGCTAGCTTGCAGCGGAATATATAGGTCGGCATTCAGTGGAGTAGTCGCGTTCTGCGGCAATATGCCAATGACCGTGTATGGCTCGCCTTTCAGCAGAACGGCTTCGCCAAGGATGGTAGGGTTTTCCGTAAAAACCGAGTGCCACAAGCTATAGCTGAGGATAGCCGCTTTAGGACCATGCGGAAGGTCCTCATTTTCCGAAAAATTACGCCCTACCGCGGGATGAATACCTAGCACATCGAAATAATTCGCCGAAACCCGCCCGGCATGAAAATACTGTGCATGTGAACCTGCCTGAAGATTGACGCCCGAAACCCGCTTGGCGTACGCAGCGGAGATCAAAGAGGGTACATCTTCACGCAACAACTGCCACCGTTCCCCATCTATGCTCTCGCGCTCGTCGGAAGATTGAGGGCCCGTACTCTTAGCGTAGATCGTTCCTAGGCGGTCGGGCTGCGGGTATGGAAGACTCTTCAAAAGCAGCGCGTTCACGATGGAAAAGATGGCAGTATTTGCCCCAATCGAAAATGCAAGCGTCAGAATTACCGCGCCTGTAAAGCCTGGGTTGCGCCATACCTGCCGGATAGCCCACTTCATATTTTGGACCAGCGATTCCATCAAACCTCCTGTTGATCCCGGTTCTAGCCCGTAGCAAAAATCCTCGCGTCGCTGAATGGAGTCTGAGTGCCAGTGAGCCTGAGCCCGTCAATCATCAAGGGCGACGATCTCATACCATGTTCATTTGTTCCCCAGCCTTGTTCGCAAGCTGTCCCGTTGGGACAGCGTCGAAACAACAGCACTCTCGCAGTGTTTCCAACAGCTCTGGAGTTGCTGCTGAATTGTTGGTCATCTGATGACGGACGACCGCGTTGAAGCTGCGCACAAACCGCCGCACCTGTTCACGAGTCATCCCGCGGCGCTGAAGGTAAAATGTGCTCCACTGCTCGAATCCAAATTGTGGCATCCAAGTTGAGTTCTTAATCGACAGGAACATCCGCTCCACCCATCCGCAAGCCTCGGCAGCATTCATGCTGTTGTGCTTCCAGTCGAATCCGACTCCTTCGATGCCACAGCGCTCACGCTCGCGCCAAATGGGCGTGACCGGGTCGGCGTACCACAACTGAGCTCGGTAATACTCGGGCTTTGCCTCTTCGATCAGATCGATGGTCTCGCGAATTGTGTCGGCGGTCTCGCCAGGGAAGCCGACGATGAAGGAGGCATATGTTGATATTCCAACTTCATTTAACTGTGGGATCGCCCGCGCGTAATGGCTCCGGCGTGCTGACTTATTCATTCGCTCCAATATCATATCGCTTCCAGATTCGGCTCCCAGGAATACGCCCTCACATCCGGCGGCCGCCATCATTTGGATCGCTTCATCGTCACCGTGATCGCAACGATAAAAACAATTCCACTTGAATCTGTATCGTTTGCGCGCCATCATCCGGAGAATTTCTTTAAAGCGGCCCTTGGGAACATTGAAGGTATCGTCAATGATCGTAACCGTCGTGACCGTGCCTATTGCCTCGATTGCGTCGAACAACTTCTCGACTTCGTTGACATCGAGATACGTATACCGGCCAGCGCGCGTCGGGAAAGCACAAAACGCGCAGCCGAATGGACAAGACTTGGCAGTGCGCGTGGTAACGAATTGCCCTATCTCGTGCTTTGTGAACTGGGCGTAGTCGATGGGGTTTTCAGCCAACGCGTTCGCCTCAGGTGAAGAAGCGGTGAAAGTGAAGCGGCGATCCGGTAATCTGAATGCTAAGTTAGGAATCGCGGACAAGGGCGTATCGTTCTTCAGCGCCTGCAATGTAGCGCCGAGGGTCGCTTCGCCCTCGTTGCAGAGAACATAAATATCTGCATCAATGGAACCGAGCATTGCGGCCAGAGTGTCCTTGCGCGCCGTCGCTAGTGTGGAGAAGAACGGACCTCCAACGATGACGCGAGCCGCCGGGTTCCAGCGCCTGCATTGCTTGAT
>Ga0070737_10003053_pt1 | contig 18737 bp, 21 predicted proteins | sample Coa_R1_10_FD_66438 | JGI IMG/M metagenome (GOLD analysis project Ga0070737, IMG submission 66438) | Surface soil microbial communities from Centralia Pennsylvania, which are recovering from an underground coalmine fire - Coalmine... | ecosystem: Environmental > Terrestrial > Soil > Unclassified...
AAATCACCGCTTTCTATCTGTGGAACCATGATTACAGCCCGGTTGCGCGCTACGACAACCGCTCGGCGCTCGCCATTGCGCCGGGCTTTGCTCTGCGGCGCGTCAATCTGTTCTATCCCCAGTACCAGGCGGTGGGCTTCACGGTGAACCGGCCGATCTATCTGCCGGGTGCACTGGCCCAGTTGCCCTTCGTCATCCGGGCCGAGACGCTGTACAAGAACCACGATGCGTTCAATACGCTGGCGATGCCGGGCACGCCTTTGAACCATTTCGCAGGCATCGGGGTGCGCAACTTCTCCATCGATGGTACGACGCGCTCCGACACCTTGCTGTGGCTGTTCGCCCTGGACTTGGATCAGGCCTACACGCCCTGGCTGACCACCACCGGCAACCTGACCGCGAACTTCGAGGTCATGGGTACCACCATCCTCAGCTACAGCAGGTTCATGCAGGGTGCCGCGGGCTTCTTCGAGCGCGCCTATCACAACGACGTCAACATGCTGCTCAGCGTGGGCAGCAGTTGGTGGTGGGGCGCGATCTCGCCCAACTGGACCACGATCTTCAACCCCAATGGGTTGACCTTCCTGTCCTTCCCGAGCATCCAGCTCACTCCGCCATGGACCAACAAGTACTTCATGAAGCTGGAATGGGTTGATGTGCAGGGCACCAACCAGTTCGGTCTTGATGGCGGCGTGTTCAAGGGCAAGGACATGATCTTTGCCCAGTTCCAGTACAACTTCTCGCTGCTCTAGCCGGAGCAAGAGACCTAACCAGGACGGCCGGGCGGCGGCGCCACTCGGCCGTCCTGCTTTTTTGGACAACGGTTGGCGCGCCACCTGGCCTCTCTGAGAACGCAGAGGTGTGGTGTCTGGTGCCCTCCTGGAGGCGAGTAAGACCAAAGCGCAGCGCAGGCCGCTACTGCCCGGTGCCGCCGGGCGCCGAACCTTCCCTGCCACAGGCTTGATCGCGGCTAGGGCGGGTCTCAGTGCTGCCGCCAGAGCGGTCCGTTACCCAGTGATTGTAAATCATGTAGTCGTAGATGCTTCGAGCGATAAGCGCGGAGAGCGCCGGGTTGTAATGCACCCAGTCAACGTACAGGTTTTCGCGCAGACCCTCTTGTATGTCACCGAGCCATAGAAAATTCTTGCCCATCAGTCCGCCACGACTCCTGGCTTCAAGCACCGGGTACACGGCCTGCACCAACGGTATTCTGAGGCCAAACGCGCGGCTGTCTTCCACTGCCTTTTTGTATAAAAAGTGATACTTTATGTCGTAGTTGTACATCGGCACCGGCTGCCAGGTCAGAAGCACTTTGGTACCGAAACATTTCCCAAGCTGATTTATCAGTGCGCGGTTGGTTTCGTAGCGCGAGATGATGGCGTCGGCCTTTTCCCTGACCTGGCGCACGACGGGCGGACGCGAAGGTTGCTTCGGCTTGAAGACGCCGATTATGCCGTTGACAAGTCTCAGCAGCGGCAGCTCGGCTGCGATCGAAGCATGCGAGGCGCCACGCAGGGCCGCGGCGAACGCATCCCCTTCCTGCCATCCGTGGCGATACCAGAGGCACTCGTTAAGGCCGTCGATAAAGACCACGATGTCGGGCCGAAGCCCCAAGCGCAGAAGTTTAAAATAAAGCAGCAGTTCCTGGGTCGAGGTATAAGCGCTGAAGCCAAAGTTGTAGACGTCAACCGGTGGTATTGCCGGGGTTTGGTCGAACAATTGCTGCAGTTGGGAAGGAATGGTTTGCTGGTCGGTAAGGCCCATGCCGAAAGTGGTCGAGCCGCCGAAAACGAAGATGCTGATACGACCCGGAGCGGGCGGCCACGGTGCGGGCCTGCTATTCAGCCGGTACCCTGCCGGAGCCACGTTGACGAAACGCCCGCGGTGCGGCAGAGGTTGAATCTGGGTAATAGCATCGTATTCCCAATCGAGTTGTCCCTTCGGTGTTCCCCAGGTTTCTGTCATCAGCTCTGAGAGCTGTTGCAGGGACCATCCCGGATAGGCCCCTGCCATGGTCTTGTAGCCATAGGTGGAAACCGGATTGTACTCGGGCAGCGCATACTCAGGTCTCAATTTCAGCCACACATATATCAAGATCCACGCTGCGAAATTCAAAATGATGAAAATCGCAACCAGGTTGAAAAACGTAATAGCAAGTCCAAAATACAAGCGCTTCAACTTGTCTGAAATAGATTCCATTTTGAGTGTTGGCGTCCGGACCGGTGTGATAAAAGGGTTTCGGCTGGCTGGAAAAATCGCAACTCTCTTCTTTTTGCGCTCACCATTGAACCACGAAAATCATTGGCCTTCCAAGCCCGCGCCGCAGCCTTGCTTCCAGACCTGGTGCGGGATGTCAACCGGCGCTGGCCGCGCCCGCGTAACCAGGCGCGCTGACCGCACGGTTAACCAAATGGTTTAAGCAGTTTGCCAAACATCGCTGCTTGTGCCATCGTGAAGGGCGATGCCGATTTGGCGCCGGCTGGGGATCGCTTCGGGGCAGGGGCACGGCGGGATGACCGGCAGTTCCGGCAGGGGGTGCCATTATGGAAGAGGCTGCCGCTCAGCCCGGTTTCGATCGCTTCGACCCCGCCTTTCTCAGCGATCCATATCCGTTCTACAAAATGCTCTACAACCAGCCGCCGATGGTGCTGGAGTTGGAGATGCGCACGGTGCTGCTGGCGCGCTACGCCGATGTGGTGGCCGCGCTGCGCGATCCCCATACCTTCTCCAGCGCGCCGATCCGCGAGATCTCGCAGGCGCACATTTTCGGCGGTGTGCCGACGCTGATCCTTTCCGACCCGCCCGTGCATACGCGTTTGCGCCGGCTCGTCAACCAGGCCTTTGCGCCGCGCCGGATACGGGAGATGGAGCCGCGGATTCGGCAGATCGCTGACCAGTTGCTGACGCGCGCGGAGCGCGCGGGCAGCTTCGAAGCGATGAAGGACCTGGCTGAGCCGCTGCCGACGATGGTAATCGCGGAGGTACTGGGCATTCCGTCGGAGGACTACCAGATGTTCAAGGAATGGTCCGACGCGTTGCTCGAGGTCGCCAACGTGCCGCCTGGCTCGCCGCCGCCGCCGGGGTTTGAGGAGGCGCTGGAAGCGGAGCGCGCCTACTTCAGGCAGCGCTACGAGGAACTGCGCCGCAATCCAGGCACCGACCTGATGAGCGGGCTCATCCAGGCGCAGGAGAACGACGCGCTGACCTTCGATGAGGTGGCGGGCTTCTTCAATCTGCTGCTGCTGGCCGGCAACGAAACCACCACCAATCTCATCGGCAATGGCCTGTATGCCCTGATGCGCCATCCAGAGCAACTTGAAGCGTTGCGTCGCGATCCGTCCCTGATGCCGGGTGCGATCGAGGAGATGCTGCGATGGGACTGCCCGGTGCAGGCGACCGGGCGCAACATCCTGCACGACTGCGAATTTGCCGGCGTGCGGCTGCGCAAAGACACCGTCGTGGTGGTGCTCAACGGGGCGGCCAATCGCGATCCGGCCCAGTTTCCCGACCCTGACCGCTTCGACATCCGGCGCGATCCCAACGATCATGTCGCTTTCGGCGAAGGCATCCACTTCTGCCTGGGCGCGGCACTGGCACGGCTGGAGGGCTCGATCGCGATCGGCGGGGCGCTAAGCCGCTTTCCACATCTGCGCCTGGACGACAGGCGCGAGCAACCGCGCTACAAGAAGTCGTTCAACGTGCGGGGCTTGATCAGTCTGCCGCTGAGTATCGGGTAGCGGGGTTGGATGCGGAAACCTGACGGCTGACCCGTTTCCTGGAAGCGAAGGGGAACCATTTCTGACCCGTGTCGGGAAGGGGGCTGGGGGTTTAGGATTCTGCCGCGCTGGCCTTGTGTCGGCTCTGCTTGAGACAAGCGGTTAAAATATCCAGTGCTGCAAGCACTATAGTGTCGCTGTGAATGACGACCTTAAACTTCCCGTATTGGCGCTCTATCCTGAACTGCACGAGCAGGCCGCGGCGGCGTTGGGGCGGGCGTTTATCAACGATCCGGTCTTTCTTGCAATCGCACCCGGCGTTGACGACACCACCGAGCGTGCGCGGATACTGGGCGAGATGTTCCGCGCGATGCTCTTCGTGCAGCGCCGCACCGGACAGCCCGCCTTCGGCATCATCCGCGACGCCCGGGTGATCGCCGCTGCGGTCACGGAAGGCGCAGGGCGCGCGTCGGTTGTGGACACCGTGATGGCCGGGGTGGGACAGATGCCGCGGATGGTGCGCGCGATCGGTGTAGGGGGCATCCGCCGTGCGATGGCGATTTTCAGCGCGCTTGCGCAAAGCCATCCGCACGAGCCCCACCTTTATCTGCAAACCCTGGGTGTCGAGCCGGCCTACCAGCGGCGGCATTTAGGCGGCGCGCTGCTCGACTATCTGCGGGCGCAGGCCCTGGCGCGTCCCGACCTCACCGGCGTGTACCTGGAGACGGCGACCGAAGCCAACGTCGCATATTACAGCGCCCGGGGATACCAGGTGATCGGCGAAATCGCGCCGCTGGGTGTCAGGATGTGGCGGATGTTTCAACGGGTGCGCGGTTGAGGCGCGGGCGGCCGACCTACTTCGCGCTGCTGCTCTGGGCACCGGGATTGGTATAGACGATCGCGATCGCGTCGACATAGGTCCCGCGATGACCGACGCCGCCGATGTCAGGCTGGTGTTCGCGGTCGTTGATGTAGTCGCCCGGCGGCGCGTTGGCTCCGTAGGCCAGGCGCATCTGGTTGGGGGCGCCTTCGTAAAGCAGACGGCGAGTTTCCTGCTTGGCGCCGGACAAAACCAGCACCGCGTCAGCGCCGGTTTCGCACGCCTTGCGTTTAATTTCGTCAAGCACCTGCTGTTGGGAGTATTGGAGCGATGCCCACGCGTCGACAATCGCGACTTTGTGGTAATCCACCGTCGGTTCGGCGTAGATCACCGGCATGTAGCAGTTGGGATCCTTGGCCGGTCGCGAGGGAGTCTCGATTTCGGTGACAGTTGCGGTCGGCGGCATGTCGGGCTCGGTGGAGCATGCCGCCAGCGCGACCATCAGCCCCAGAGCTGCCACCCAGGGTTTTGCCAGCTTCGCGATACCGGTCATGGCGTTCACTTAACCGCGCCCCTCAGCGTTTTATTACAGCAAAGGCGGCGTTGCGATCCAAGCTCGCGACGCCTAACCGCCCCCTTTCAAGGCGAAGGAAAGCGAATTTTTAGTTCTCTACCTCTTCCTGTTTTTAGGCGGAGCTGCGGGCCGGGTGTAAGCCGCTCGCGCGGGCGCCATTTCCCGGATACAATGATGATGTGACGGCACGCATGAGGTTTGGCCTGGATGCCCACGCGCATCCGAAGTTGTGGTCGTGGCTGCCGGCGGCGGCCTGGGCCATCCTGATTTTCTTCCTGTCCACGTCACTTTTCACCGCCCAGGAAACCGGGTCCTGGATCGAGCCGATACTTGGATGGCTGATGCCGTGGGCCACGGTTCAAACGATCGAGGTGATGCATTACGGCATCCGCAAGCTGGCCCATTTCACCGAATACGGCATCCTGTTTCTGCTCCTGATTCGCGGCCCGATGCGCGGGCATGCGGTGATAGCGCTGGCTGTATGCGCGGCCTACGCGATGCTCGATGAGGGGCATCAGATGCTGGTGCCGGAACGGACCGCGTCGCTCTATGACGTCGCGCTGGACTTCAGCGGCGCCCTGTTCAGCCATTTCATGAGCGTTGGCCTCACCGAATTGGTTTGACGCAACTCCCGTCCCATTGCGCCAGGATCACTGGTTACAAAATCCCGTCCGGTTCTCCTTCCCGTTGGGGAAAGTGGCCAGGGATTAGGCGTCCAACGCTGCCGACAGCCGATCGATTCGTCCGAAGAACTCGCGCAGATTGGCCAGGCGCGCGGGAAGTTTGAGCTCGCCGGTAAAGGCCAGGCGCCAGAGTTGGCCGTAGAGGGCGAAGTCGGCCAAACCCAGACGCCCGAGCAGGAACGCCTTGTCATTTAGCGCTTCGTCCAGCGGCGCCAAAATTTCCTCTGCCCGGCGCAGGTTGGCTTCGTGTTCGGCGGCCATCCGCGCGCAAAAGCCCGCACCATGGCGCCGTTCGTGTATCAACTTGAAGAAGGCCAGGTGCTGGTCGCTCTGGCGCCCGTAGTACTCCATCAGGTCGGGAATCGCGGCGCGCATCAGGACTTCGGCGGCATCGCCTTCCAGGTAGCGCGTCAGCGCCACGTGCAGGCCGCGGCTTAGCGGCGGCAGCACGGTCGGATCGGGATAAAGCGCCTCCAGCCGCGTCACGATCGAGGCGGAATCGGTCAGCACCTCGCCGCTTTCAAGCTCCAGCGCCGGCACATTGATTTGTCCGGAAACCGCGAGCAGTTGGGCGCGGTCAAGGTAATCGACTTCGACCGTCTCGTAGGTCAATCCCTTGAACTCGAGGATCTTGCGGACCTTGGCGCACAGGGGGCTTGGATGGAACTGGAACAGGCGTGGCTTCATGCGGGTTTTGGCCGCGTGCGGGCCAGGATTTGGCTCATCATGGTGGCGTTCATCACTGCGAAATTACTGTAGCAGTTGTTGAAAATCACGTAGGCGCGACTGACGTTGGGCATCGCGCGCAGCCGTTCGGCCTGCTCCTGCAGCTCGCGTTCGGAGTAAAGATACTTGAAGCGCTCGGCGGCGGTGATGTGCTTCTTGAACCAGGTCTCGCGATTGCGGCCGTGAAATCGAACATACATCTGTTCGGTGGTGGCTTCCAGGAACGCCGGCACGATCGATGGTCCCTGCGGACAGTCCACTGATACATAGCACAGACCGTGGCGGCGCAGGAATTCCATCGTCTCGTGCCGTGCCGCCCCTTCGATCACCCAGCTTGGATGGCGGAATTCGATCGCTAATTCGGCCTGCGGCAGACGCTCGCGCAGCGCTGCCAGATAATCGAAATTGGCGCTCCTGCACACGAAATAGGGCGGGAACTGGAAGAGCAGCATTCCCAGCTTTTGCGCCTTGCGCAGCGGCTCCAACGAGGACCAGAACATGTCGAAGGCCAGGTTGAGCACCCGGGCCGACGGCCGACTGAGCCGCTGCTGGGCTTTTTCTTTCTCGCTCAGCAAGTCCTTGAGCGCTGCGGGCAGGCGCGAAACCTCCGCCGGATGCTGGGTGAGCAGGGCGAAGGCTTTGATGTTGAACACGAAGCCGGGCGGCGTGCGCGCCACCCACGCCTTGGAGGTCTTTTCGCCCAGCAGCGTGTAGTAGCTGGCATCGACTTCCACCGTGTTGAAGTGCGCCGCGTAAAACCGCAGGCGTTCCTCGGCGGTCTTGAGCGACTTGGGATAAAAGAGGTCGGATTTCACCAGCGTCGGATCGGTCCACGACGCGGTCCCTACCATGAAGACGGTATCGATGGCCATCGCGAGCACGCACCCGGGCGGATGATCAATCCTCCAGCAGGCGCAGCACCTCGTCGAGGTCGGTTTCAGCCAGCGACGGCAGAACGAGATCTGCGCCGGCCAGCGCGTTGGCCGGCACCGTGTGTGCAATTGCCAGCACCTTCATGCCGGCGGCGTGAGCCGCCTCGATACCTGCGACGGTATCCTCGATCACCAGGCATTCGCTCTGGCGTATCGGAGGACCGTACTCGGTATGGGCCTGCAGATGCACCAGCGCCATCAGGAAGGAATCGGGTGCCGGCTTGCTGCGCTCGACATCCTCGGCCGCCACGATCTCGATAAACAATTCGCGCAGGCCGGCGCGATGCAGGATCAGTTCGGCCTCGGCGCGCAGCGTCCCGGTGGCCAGCACCAGCGGGTAGCGCCGCGCGCATTGGCGCACGAATTCCTGCGCGGCGGGGTAAAACAGGTCTTCGCCGTGAATCAGTTCCATGTAGCGGGCGGCCTTGCGTGCGACCAGCGCGTCGATAAGCGGCGGCGTGGGGTCGCGCCCGTGCTCGCGCAGCACCACGCTGAAGCATTCGCGGTCGGTATAGCCGATCAGACGGCGGAAATAGTCCTCCCGGTCAAGCTTGATTCCTTCGGCGGCGAGCACCTCGCTGAACCCCTTGAAGTGCAGCGGCTCGGTGTCAACCAGTGTTCCGTCGAGGTCGAAGATGATGGCGCGGATCATCGCAATTCCCGTTTATCAGAAACTCGGTCGACCGGGCGATAGCGCCCGTGCTCGATGGCATTCAGCCGGAGGCCGCGGCGGCCGGCTCGCGGAAGCGCGCGCCCCACACGTGCACGCGCTGGGGCTCGATGCGCACCATCAGGTTGGCTTCGTAGCTCAGTGCCATGTTGCGATACTGCGGATACTTGTCGCGCAGGTTGCGCAGCGCCAGCATGTATTCCTCGCGATCCTCGACCACGCGCGCCGTGCCGCCGACCAGTACGTAAGCCAGTTGACTCCAGTCCTCCTCATAATGGTCGATCAGCAGCGCGACCTGCGGATTGGCCGCGATGTTGCGCATCCGCTTGAGCTTAAGCCCGCTGTGGCGCTTGGGTTTCTGATCGATCACGAAATAGAAATTGACGCCGTCGAACCAAAAGCACAGCGGGATATTGTGGGGAACGGCGTCGGGCGCGGCGCTAGCCAGGCGCGCCACGCGTGAGGTGGACAGGAAGCGGCGTACCCCCTGATCCTGCAAAGCCGAAGACGTCGGTTCCTTCATGATTCCTCCTGCAGTCTGCCCAGCGTTCGGCGCGCCGCCTTGCGCAACCCGCCGTCGCGCCCATCGGCCGCCGCTTGGCGCAGCGCACTCAGGACCCGCTCGGAGCGAACATCCAGATATCCCAGCGTGAATGCGGCAGCGCGCCGCACCCCGTGGTCGGGATCGGACTGGAGGCGTTGGAGCACAACATCGATCGCCTGGCCGCCGGCGCGGCCGGCGGATTTGAGAAACGATAGCGCGGCGAGCCGGACCTGGCTGTCCGCACCGGCGCACGCCGCGCCAGCCGCCGCTATCACGGCGGCGTCGCGGATGGCCAGGTCGCGCAGGGCGTACAGGGCCATCTTGCGGCGGTTAGGATTGACGTCATTGCACATCGCCAGCAAGCGGTTGCGAAGCACGCCGCGATGGCGCCGGCCAAGCGCCAGCAACAGCTCGTGCGCGGCCCATCGCACGTCGCCATCAGCGTCGCCCAGCGCCTCCAGCAACACAGCCAGGGCGCGCAAATCCAGCGCGCCGTCGATCCGGCCCAGCGCATACGCACAAGCCCATCGCAGCCGTGCTTGCGGCGCGTCCAAAAGGGCATTCAGGCGTGCGGCGATCGCGGGGTTATGCGCGCCGGCGGCGGCCAGCGCGCCCGCCGCATGGCGCTGAGCAGCCTTGCTCGGCGAGGACAGGTTTTCGATCAGCGCATCGATTACGTCCTCGGCCAGCTCGGGCTGCGGCGCGCCTGCCAGGCGCAGCATCGCGTCGATGCGGCAGTCCGGGTCGGGGCTGCGCAACTGCGCCGCGATGGACTGGGAAGATTTGGCCTCGTTCATGATGCCTTCAGTATCAATCGGGCCAGGTTGCCCAGCTCGCCGCATCCCAGGATGAAATTGGTGCCGTCGGCGTAAGTCTCCATCGTGGCCGCGGCCAGGGTCATCAGATCCAGACGTTGGCCGGCCAGAGTTCGTTCGAAACGTTCGAGTCCAGCCGAATTGGCGATAAAGTCGCCGTAAAACTCGATCCGGCCGATTCGGCCGTCCGCCGCCGCCAGATAAGCCTGCATCGACCCAAGCTGGATGGCCATGTGTCCGACTTGATTCAGTGAGGCAGCCGGCCGCCGCCCGCCCAGCCATCGCGTTCCCAATCCGTACATCTGCGCGGCAGCACCCGACCGCTCGGCCGCGGTCAAAGCGCGCCGCCGCGCGCCGCCGAACATCCAACGGTATCCGGCCTCCAGATTGGCGGCCAGCTCCTCGAAGGCCGGCGTGCGGCCCAGTTCGCGCGCCAAGAGCGTGCAGGTCCGCTCGTCATAAAAGCGGCAGGCCAGCCGTCCCTCGGGATCGAAGCGTTCCATATCACGCGGCATCGACTCCAGCCCTTGCCCGACGGCGATGAATATTTCAAAGAGCAGGGCGCCGCCCGTGTCCTCCTCGAAGGTGCACATCGCCAGTTCGCGTCCGCCGCAGGTCAGCGCGTCGCGTCCGGGGTAAGAACAATCCACTCCCAGTGCGCGCAGCGCCGCCATCGCGCCGCGCACGTATCGGTTCATCACCTGCTCGGGCCGCAGTTTGGCGTCGCGCGCATCCAGCACCGCGGTGCGCGATGGCATGACCAGCGCGCATCCGATCCACCCCGCACCCGGGTTGATGATTCTGCCCCCGGTCAGACGCCGATAAGCCGCGACCCCGCCGTGCTGCGCTGGTCCTTCATAGAGATGGTAGCGGCCGAGCGAAATGGTCGGACCGGAAAATTGGAAGATCAGCACAACCGGCGCGCCGCCCGCGCATTTTACCGCGTCGAGCAGATGCAGTTGCAGGCCCGTCAGTTCGGCCGGCTCGAGCGCCGGCAGCCAGATGACGTCGAAAGGGATCACACTTCGATGGTAGGCACGCCGCCGCATCGTTCTCAATCGCCCCAGCCAAGCCTTTTCTTTCGCGCTCCCATTGAGTTATGCCAAAGAGCTGGGGAGCTGCTGACCGCCACCCTTTAAGGAACGCGGCAGCGTTTTTTCGCCACCATGAATAGCCATCGGACAAGATGGAGGATGGCCGCTCGTATCGGCCTGTTAGCGCTGGCCTTGCCGGCCTTACCGGCGCTCGCGCAGACCAAAGCGCCGCCTGCCGAGCTGACCGCATTGGAGCGTCAGGTGTCGCTCAAGATCGCCCACGTCAGGATCAAGGGACCCACCAACCTCGCCGACTTGAAACAATTGGGGCAGGCGCAGCGCGCACAGTTCGAGGGCGAGCAGGCGATCAAGGCAGGCGACTACAAAAAGGCGGAACAGGCGTTTCTGCGCGCCAACGTGCTGATCAGCACGGTCAACGAATAGGACGCCTGCTTTGGCCGAAGCGCGGGCTCTGATAAAATCGGACTGAACACGATGCCAAGTCCCGACAAAATCTGGCTTGAGGCCGAACGCACGTTGAAGCAGGGCAAGCCGTTTGCGCTGGCTACCGTAATCAACGTGCGCGGCTCGACGCCGCGCGAAGTGGGCGCCAAGATGCTGGTGCGCGACGACGGCCAGGTCGGCACGATCGGCGGCGGATGCGGCGAGGCGGAGGTCTATCGCAAGGCGCAACTTCTACTCGAGGAGTCGGCGCCGGCGCGCCTGGCCGAGGTCGACCTGACCGGCGACTTCGAGCAGCAGGAAATCGGCACCTGCGGCGGCATCATGGATGTCTTTATCGACCTGTGGTCACCCGAACCCGACCTGCCCGTGGCGCGCACCATGGCCGAGGCGGTGCGCGGCAGTCAGCCGCTGGCGCTGGTCACGCTGATCGAGCCGGGTGACGGCGCGCACAAGCCGGCACGCGCCCTGGTGGGTCCCAACACGGAAGGAATCGCGCTGCCTATCGAATTGCCGGCCAAGGCAGTCGGGCAACTTGCCGAGGTCGTTTCCTCCGCAGTGCCGGCCCTGATGGAGATCGAGGCCGGCGGGACGCTGCGGGCAACCACGCATCTGAGCGACAAGGCGGCACAACTCTTCGTCGATCCGCTGCCCGGCGCGCAGCGCCTGATAATCGTCGGTGCCGGACATGTCGGACAGGCGCTGGCCGAGCTGGGTGCGATGCTGGGCTTTCACGTGATCGTGATCGACGACCGGGCCGCGTTTGCCAATCGCGAGCGATTTCCCAATGCCGCCGAGATTATCGTCAGGCCTTTCGACAAAGCGCTCGATTCCCTCAAGCTTGATCGCAACTGTTACGTGGTCGCCGTTACGCGCGGCCACGCTTTCGATGAGCTTGCGCTGCGCACCACCCTTAAGCAGCGGCCTGGCTACGTCGGCATGATTGGTTCCAAACGGCGGGTGCGCGCCACGCTGGAACGCCTCGAGGCCGACGGCGTGGAGCGCGCGATCCTCGATCAGGTCCATGCCCCGATCGGCCTGGATATCGGCGCCGAGACCCCCGAGGAAATCGCCGTGTCGATCATGGCCGAGATCATCCGCGAGCGGCGCCAGGGTGTCAGGGACCAGGCGTCGATGGGAGTCAAACTGGGCCGGCTCAAGCCCGTGCGCTAAAGCGTCGCGATGGGGCCGCGAATCGAAGGGATTCTGCTGGCGGCCGGCGAGTCGCGGCGGATGGGTTATCCCAAACCGCTGCTGCAGATTGACCACGAATCCTTCATTTCACGCTCGGCGCACCTGATGCTGAAGGTTGTGCCGCGCCTGATAATCGTGTTGGGCGCGCACGCCGAGCGAATCCGCGCGGTAATTCCCGCCGATCCGAGAATCGTCGTGGTGGACAATCCCCGCTGGCAGGCGGGTCAGCTCTCCTCGCTCAAAGCGGGTCTGGGTGCGCTGAGTCCCGACGCCGACGCCCTGATGGTGCATCTGGCCGACCATCCGCTGGTCTTGCAATCCACCTTTGAACGGGTAATCGAGCAGTTCGCGGCCGGGCGCGCCTCGATCGTAATCGCGCGCCATGCGGGCAAGCGCGGCCATCCGGTGATTTTCTCCCGGGCGTTGATCGGCGAGCTGCGCGACGCTCCCGAAGAACAGGGCGCGCGGTGTGTGGTCAATCGCGATCCATCGCGCGTGATGTATGTGGACGTCGATGATCCGGGCGTCAACCTGGACCTGGATACGCCGGCTGACCTGGCGCGTGCGGGGCTGCCAGGTCCTCCGGCGGAGAAACCCAACCCCTGATCCCTTCCCCGAAAGGGAAGGGGAACCGCTGCCACCGCTACTTCCTGTGTCGGGAAGGAGACGTGGTTAGGTTGCTCCGCGTCAGAAGCCGGCCATCTCGCGCAGGGTTTTGCTCGCTTCCTGCGCGTAAGCCGGATTGGTGCTGTCCGCGGCGGCCTGTTTGAGATAGCGGATCGCCTGGTCGCGATCGCCCTTGCGCGCCAGTATTTCGCCCAGCCGCAGCGCGGCGAAACTGGATTTGGGGTCCAGTTCGTAGGCCTTGCGGTAGTAGGGCAGAGCGTCGTCGAAGCGCGGCGGATTGAACGACATGTACGCCTCCCCGATGTTGAGGTAGGCGCTGGCCTCGTTGGGCCGGTATTTCACGAGCTTTTTGTAGACCTCGATCAGCTTGTCGTAATCCTCGCGCGAATTGTAATACAACCCAAGGTAGATGTAGGGTTCGGTGGAGGTCGGGTCGATATCGGTGGCCTGCCACAGCATCTTGACCGCCTGTGCACTGTCAGTCAGTTGTATCGCGGCGTCGGTCAGCGCCCGCGCCTTGATGCGCGCGGCGTCGTCGGCGTGCGCGATGCCGGCCAACAGGATCGCCGCGCACAAAGCGATCCAAAGTCGATGGGGTCTGCGCGCTGTCATTCTCACCTTGGATCGTGACACGAAAAGGGCGCCGTTCAAAGCCGTCGCGGACGGGAAAAACATCTTGCCTGGCACATCAGCATCGGGTAGGCGCTATGGGCAGCCGGGAGGTGCGGCGCCGCGCGGGTGCGCGGCGCGTTTAGTCAAGCTCCAATGTCACAGCCGTCAAGCCGGGTGATGCCCGGATCGCCCAGGTTGCACTACCTGGAATGGAACCCCGCGGGCGCAAAAACCCTGGTGCTCCTGCATGGCGTGACCGCCAACGCCTGGTGGTGGGAGGATTTCGCCCGCCATTTGCCCGCCAACCTCAGGCTGCTGGCGCTGGATCAGCGCGGGCATGGCGACAGCGAATGGGTCAGGCCGCCCGCCTACAGTCCCGCCGATTACGCACGGGACGTGGAACGCTTCATCGATTTCTGCGGTGCCCGCGGCGCGGTGATCGTCGGCCACAGTCAGGGCGGCATCAACGCTCTGGCTTTCATCCATGACCGCCCCGCCGCCGCCCGCGCCGTGGTCGCGGTCGATATCGCGCTGACCTCGACCGCGCGGCGCGATCGGTTCCTGGTGCGGCTGAAAAACCTGCCCGTCGTCGCCTACCCCGATGCGGAGATTGCCAAGGCCAGGTTCAGGCTGATGCCGCGCGAGGGCGATATACCTGCCGAAGTGCTGGCGCGGGTCGCACAGCGCAGCCTCGCGCAAGCGGCGTCGGGCGGCTACATGTTCAAATTCGACCGCGACAGTTTTTACGGCAGCGATGGAATCAACGTGCTTGAAACCATTGCGGCAGTGCGGGTTCCGTTGCTGCTGGTGCGCGGCGGGCGATCACGAATCATGACCGCCGAAGCGGCCAATCGCGCGGTGCAGTCAAACCCGATGGTGCGCCTGGCCGTAATCGAGGACTGCCACCATCACGTGATTATCGAACGGCCCGCCGCGCTGGCCGCGCTGGTTGAGGATTTTGTCTGCGAAGTGGGTTGAAAGGTGAAGGTCCGCTCGTTTCAAAGCGCAAGCTTCATCTTGCGGTGCGGGATGCCGGCTTCCTCGAAGATGCCGCCGGCCGGTGCAAAGCCATACCTGAGGTAGAAGCCCTCGACTGGGACCTGGGCGTGCAGATAGGCGAGTCTTGCTCCAATTTGTCGCGCCGCCGATACCAGATGGTCCAGCAGCAGGCGGCCGATTCCCCGCCCGCGATACTCCGGCAGTACCGCCATCCGGCCGATCTTGGCGCCGCTGATCGACAGCATCATACGGCCGCATCCAACCGCCTGCCCGCCCCGCATCGCGAGCACGTGCAGGGCGCGTAGATCGTCGAAGTCGCGTTCCAGGTTTTCGTCGATGCGTTGTTCCTCGATGAACACCCGCCGCCGGATTGCGTAGGCCGCCGCCATCTGCTCGGCGGTGCGCACCGGCACAATCTCCACGGCGGCGGGCGCCATCGTCGATACCGGAGGAGCAGCGCGGCTACTTCAGCCGCCGTAGTTCCATCCCGTCTCCTTCATGGTAAGGACTTCGGACTCCTTCTTGACGTAAGCTTCGGTTACCTTGCCGACCACCACACTGTGGTCGCCCAGTTCGTAAAAGCCGACCACGTCACATTCGACCGCGGCGGGCGCTTCGGAAATGATCGGCGCGCCGTTCTTGCCGGGCTCGAAGGCGTAATTGCCGAACTTGCCCTCCTTGGGCTCGACGTGCCTGAAGAAGGCGCCCGCGATCGCTTTCTGCCCGGTGCCCAGCACCGAGAGCGTGAATTTGCCGGAATTCTTGATCAGGGGATGCAGGCTGGAGTCGCCCTTGACTCCGATCGCCACCAGCGGCGGATTGAAACTGGCCTGCGTGACCCAGTTGATGGTGGCCACCGTCTGGGAGTCGCCGTGTTTGGCGCCCAGGATGAACAGGCCGTAGGGGATCATCAACAGTGCGCGCTTTTTTGCATTCTCATCCATCTCGGATGTCCTCCATTGCTGCCTTGCGAGTGCTTGGATTCAACGATACCCCGGCCAATTTCCCCAATCGCGGGGCCTTGATCAAGATGGACCCCGGGTTGAGCGCCGGCAACGGCGGTTCAGGATCGGCCCGATGGTATGATAGGCTGTGCGGCGGGAGCGCGGCGCGGGAGGATCACTCATGCCTGAAATCGAGGAAACCATCTTCGCTCCGGAACCGGTGGGCGGTGAATGGCTGCAGGGCGGGCCGGTGTCGCTGGCCGCACTGCGCGGCAAGGGCGTGGCGCTGATCGACTTCTGGGACTACACCTGCGTCAACTGCATCCGCACATTGCCCTACGTCGTGCAATGGCATCGGCGCTACGCGGGGCACGGGCTGGTGATAATCGGCGTGCATGCCCCGGAGTTCACCTTCGCGCGCCAGGCCGAGTTCGTGCGTCAGGCGGTGCGGGATTTTCAGATCGAATACCCGGTCGTGCTCGACAACAATTACGTCATCTGGCGCGCCTACTCCAACCGCTTCTGGCCCGCCAAATACCTGGTCGATAGCGCCGGCCGCATCCGCTACTTCCATTACGGCGAAGGCGCCTACCGTGAGACCGAAGCCCAGATCCAGCGGCTGCTGTGTGAGATCAATCCCGCCCTGTCCCTGCCGGTCCCGATGGACCCGGTGCGCGATACCGACCGCCCCGGCGCCGTCTGCCATCGGGTGACCCCCGAGCTGTACCTCGGCCATCGGCGCGGCCAGTTCGGCAATCCGCAGGGCGTGGTGGAGGGTTATCCGCACGAGTATCGCGACCCGGGTGTGCGGATGGAGGGGATGGTGTATCTCGACGGCAAATGGCAGGTCGGCGAGGAATCCTCGGAGGCGGTGGCCGAAAACGCGTCGATCGCGATCCGCTACACCGCCAAGGAGGTCAACCTGGTGATGGCGCCATCGGAGGAAGCCGGTCCGGTACGTGTCGAACTGGCGCTGGAGGGTGCACAACGGCCCGGTCAGGACAGCCGCGTGGAGGACGGACGCGTGCTAATCGAGGTCGATCGCCCGCGGATGTACAACCTGGTGGCCAACGACGAGGTCAGCTCAGGCGGGCTCAAGCTTACCGCGCGCGGCAAGGGCCTCAACGCCTATGCGTTCACGTTCACCTCGTGCGCATTGAACTGACGGCGCAAATTGCCAAGAGGAAATTAACATGTTGTCCGACGAACAGATCCAAAGAGCCGCCGAGGCGGTGCTTCGCGCCCGATATCCGATTGCGCTGACCGGTGCGGGAATGTCGGTGGAAAGCGGCATTCCGCCCTTCCGCGGTCCCGGCGGGCTGTGGACCAAGTACGGCGAGCCGCCCATGAACGGCTTTCAGATCTTCATGGCCGACCCGAAGAAGGGCTGGGAGGATCGCCTTAAACCGCGCTACGAAGAGTTGTGGAGGCCGCTGCGGGTGGCCAAACCCAATCCCGGCCACTATGCGCTGGCGGAGCTGGAAAAGCTGGGCGTACTGCGTTTTCTGATCACGCAGAACGTTGACGACCTGCATCGCCAGGCCGGCACCAAAGCGCTGGCCGAAATTCACGGCAACTACAAGCTGATCCGATGCCTGGAATGCAACGCGCGCTATCGGGAAGAGGAGATCAGCCTGGAAGTGCTGCCGCCGCCCTGCCCCAAATGCGGCGGCCTGCTCAAGAGCGACACCGTCTCCTTCGGCGAGCCGATTCCCACCGACGTGCTGCGCCAATGCGCCGAGCATGCCGCACGCGCCGACCTGGTAATCGTGGCGGGGACCTCGGCGACCGTCTATCCGGCGGCCGGATTCGCGATCGAGGTCAAGGAACGCGGCGGAAAACTGGTTGAAGTGAATCTCTACGAAAGCGAAATCACCGGCATCTGCGACTTCTCGCTGCGCGGCACCAGCGCCGAGACCCTGCCGCGCCTGGCCGCTGCCATCGCGCAGCGCCGCAAAGCGTCCCTGAGCTGAGCCCCGGCGAGCCTTGCGAGCATGGCCAAGGTTTACGATTGTATCGATGACGCCCTGGCGCGCTTCATTGGCACCCAGCACATCTTTTTCGTGGCCACCGCGCCGCTTGATCCCGCCGGGCACGTCAACCTCTCTCCCAAGGGCTTGGACAGCTTTCGCGTCATCGATCCCAACACCGTTGCCTACCTCGACTTGACCGGCAGCGGCATCGAGACCCTCTCGCATCTGCGCGAGAACGGACGGATTACCATCATGTTCTGCGCCCTGGAAGGCGCGCCGAAGATTTTGCGCCTGTATGGCCGCGGCGAGGCAATCGAACCGGGCGACTGGCGCTTCGATCATTTGCTGAGGCTGTTCCCGCAGTTTCCCGGTGTGCGTTCGATCGTCGTAGTATCACTGGACCGAATCGCCGATTCCTGCGGTTACGGCGTCCCGCGTTATCGCTACCAGGGCGAGCGCAGCCAACTGCTGGATTGGGCCTGCCGCAAGGGACCGCTCGGACTGGCGCGCTATCGGGCCGAACACAACGCAACCAGCGTCGAGGGCCTGCCCGGCCTCAAGGCGCCTGACCGCAGATGATTTTCAACGTCATCCGCGTTTGGCGGTGTATCGAGTCAATCGCAGGCTGGAAGCCTGTGCCGCGCGAGCGCAATCGCGTCTGCCCGTAGGGTTTTCACGGCACCGGGGCAGGGTGGAGCAAACCGGCGGCTTCGTCGAATCCCAGCATCACGTTGAGATTCTGGATGGCCTGGCCGGCGGCGCCTTTGCCCAGATTGTCGATCGCTGTCAACACCACCAGCGTCTGCGCGCGGCGGTTGAGCACAAAGGCGATCTCGCAGAAATTGGTGGCCCGCACGTTCTTCAGCTCGGGCAACTCGCCGGCGCCCAGCAGCCGGATGAATCGCGCCTTGGCGTAGGACGCCTCGAAAGCCGCGCGGATATCTTCGGCGGTCGTGCCGCTGCGTGGACGCAGAAAAATTGAGCTCAGGATGCCGCGATTGAGGGGCAGCAGATGCGGCACGAACGTGATCGCAACCTCGCGGCCGAGCGTCGCCGCGATTTCCTGTTCCATCTCCGGCGTGTGACGATGATTGCCGACCTTGTAGGCGCGGAAGTTGTCGTTGACTTCGGCGAACAGTTGCTCCAGTTGCGGACTGCGCCGCGCTCCGGTGGTGCCCGACTTGGCGTCAATGATGATCGAGGCCGGATCCACCAGATCGCGGCTGATCAGCGGCAGCACGCCCAGCAACGTCCCCGTCGGATAGCATCCCGGATTCGCCACCAGCCGCGCCTCGCGAATCTCGCTACGATGGAACTCCGTCAGGCCATAGACCGCCTGGCGGGCCAACAGCGGCGCCGGATGCTCGCGGCCGTAGGTGGTTTTGTGGACGTCCATGTCCTTGAGCCGGAAG
>Ga0070737_10003055_pt1 | contig 18719 bp, 15 predicted proteins | sample Coa_R1_10_FD_66438 | JGI IMG/M metagenome (GOLD analysis project Ga0070737, IMG submission 66438) | Surface soil microbial communities from Centralia Pennsylvania, which are recovering from an underground coalmine fire - Coalmine... | ecosystem: Environmental > Terrestrial > Soil > Unclassified...
TGGGCGAGCCGGTGGCGGCCGTGGCGGCGGACCATCCCGAGATCGCCCGGCGGGCGGCGGAGCTCGTCGAGGTCGACTACGAGCCCCTCGCGCCGCTCGTGGAGGCGGAGGCGGCGGCCGACCCCGCGACCGAGCCGATGCACCCCCTCGGCAACGTCGTGCGGCGGATCCGCCTCCGCCACGGCGGGGTCGACCCCGCCGGCGACCCCCGCGACCCGCTCCCGCCGTCGCTCGCCGACGCCGTCTCGGTCGAGGGCGTCTACGAGGTCGGGATGCAGGACCAGGCCTTCATGGGCCCGGAGTCGGGCCTCGCGATCCCCGACGACGACGGAGGCGTCGACCTGTACATCTCCACGCAGTGGCTCCACACCGACCAGGAGCAGGTCGCCGACTGCCTGGGGCTGCCCCCCGAGAAGGTGCGGCTCCATCTCGCCGGGGTCGGAGGCGCCTTCGGGGCGAGGGAGGACGTGAGCCTGCAGGTGCACATCTGCCTCCTCGCTTTGCGGACCGGCAAGCCGGTGAAGATGGTCTTCTCGCGCGAGGAGTCCTTCCTCGGCCACGTCCACCGGCACCCGGCCCGGATGTGGTACCGCCACAGCGCGCGACGAGACGGCCGCTTGCTCCGGGTCGATGCCCGCCTGCTGTTCGACGGCGGGGCGTACGCCTCCTCCTCGACCGCGGTGATCGCGAACGCCACCTGCTTCGCGGCCGGGCCCTACCGCGTCCCGGACGCCTGCGTCGACGGGATCGTCGTGCGGACGAACAACCCCCCCTGCGGCGCCATGCGGGGCTTCGGCGCCGTCCAGGTCTGCCACGCCCACGAGGCCCAGATGGACCGGCTCGCCGCGGCGCTCGGCATGGACCCGGTCGAGCTCCGCCTCCGCAACGCGCTCGCACCCGGCGACGAGCTCCTCACGGGGCAGCGGATCACCGGCACGGCGCCCGTCGCCGAGGTCATCCGGCAGTGCGCCGCGGCGCCCCTGCCTCACGGCACCCCGGGCGCCGAGGGCGCCCTCGCCTTCCCGGGTGGCGCCGGCCGGACCGCAGACCCAGCCCGGGTCCGCCGGGGCGTCGGCTTCGCCGTCGGGTTCAAGAACCTCATGTACTCCGAGGGGTTCGACGACTACTCGACCGCGCGCTGCCGCATCGAGCACGGCGTCGTCACCGTCTCCTCGGCGGCGGCCGAGGTGGGGCAGGGCTTCGTCACCCTCGTCGAGCAGATCGCCGAGGACGTCTTCGGCACCGACAAGATCATCGTCGCCCCGGCTGACACGAGCGTCGGCTCTGCGGGATCGACCTCGGCCAGCCGCCAGACGTGGATGTCCGGAGGCGCCGTCGACGCGGCCTGCCGGGCCGCGGCCGCCCGCCTGCTCGAGGTGGCGGCTGCCCGCCACGGCCTCGTCCCGGCCGCCCTCGAGTGCGCGAACGGGCGCGTCCGCTCGTTCGACGGCGCCATCGACGAGAGCCTCGAGGAGGCGACGGGCGGCGAGATCATCGAGGAGACGGCGGTCTTCCGCCACGCCCCGACGGCGCCGCTCGACGAGCACGGCCAGGGGGATGCCCACGTCTCGTTCGCGTTTGCGGCTCATCGCGCCGTCGTCGACGTCGACGTCGACCTCGGGCTCGTACGGGTCGTCGAGATCGCGACGGCCCAGGACGTCGGCCGGGTGCTCAACCCGATCCAGGTCGTCGGGCAGATCGAGGGCGGCATCGCGCAGGGAGTCGGCCTGGCGGTGATGGAGGAGATCGTGGTCGAGGGCGGGCTCGTGAAGAACGCCTCGTTCACGGACTACCTCATCCCGACGGCGCTCGACATGCCCTCGGTGCGGATCGCCGCCCTCGTCGAGGAGAGGGAGCCCGGCGCCCCGTTCGGCGCCAAGGGCGTGGGCGAGCCGCCGACGATCTCCTCGACCGCCGCTGTCGCGGCAGCCGTGCGGGCGGCCACGGGCCTGCCGCTCGCACGGGTGCCCATTCGACCCGAGCACATCGCGCTCGGCGCCGGCCCGCTCGCCGGGGAGGGCTCGGCCCCATGAGCCGGACCGTCCTTCGCAACAGCCGCCACCCGGGTGACGTCGTGATCGAGGACGGCCTCATCGCCGCCGTCGGGGGCGGCGCCGCCACGGCGCCACGGGCGGGCGACCATGTCGTCGACTGCGAGGGCGGCATCGTCACGGCCGGCCTCGTCAACACCCATCACCACCTCTACCAGTGGCTCACCCGCGGGCGGGCCCACACGTGCACGCTGTTCGAATGGCTCACCGAGCTCTACCCGGTCTGGGCCCGCATGCGGCCCGAGGACGTCGGCGCGGCTGCCCTCCGGGGGATCGCCGAGCTCGCCCTCTCAGGCGTGACGACCCTCTCGGACCACCACTACGTGGTCCCCCACGGCGACGACTCCGTCTTCGACGCCATCGCCGAGGCGGCGCGGACCGTCGGCACGCGCCTGTACCTCTCGCGGGGCTCGATGGACCTCGGCCAGAGCAGGGGAGGGCTCCCGCCCGACGAGGTCGTCGAGGACACGGGCGCGATCCTCGCCTCCACCGAGGCGGTGGCACGGCGGTACGCGCCCCGTCCCGGTGAGCCCTTCGACGACCTCGTCCATGTGGTCGTCGCTCCCTGCAGCCCCTTCTCGGTCACGCCCGAGCTGATGGCGGAGTCGGCCCGGCTGGCGCGGCGGTTGGGCCTCCGCCTCCACACCCACCTCGCCGAGACCCTCGATGAGGAGCGCGACGCCCTTGACCGCTTCGGCAGCCGGCCGCTCGACGTCGTCGAGGAGCTGGGGTGGCTCGGCGACGACGTCTGGTTCGCCCACGGCATCCACCTCGACGACGCCGAGGTGAAGCGGATCGGCGCCGCCGGCACCGGCGTCGCCCACTGCCCGAGCTCGAACGGGCGCCTCGGCGCCGGGCTCTGCCGGGTGAGGGACCTCCTCGACGCCGGCGCCCCGGTCGGCCTCGGCGTCGACGGACCGGCCTCCGGCGAGCCGAGCGACTTGTTCGGCGAGATGCGCCAGGCGCTCTACGTCGCCCGGCTCCGCTCCCTCTGCCCGAGCGCGCTCTCGCCGGGTGAGGCCCTCCAGCTCGCGACCTCGGGCGGCGCCCGCTGCCTCGGCCGCCCCGATCTCGGCCGCCTGGAGCCGGGAGCCGTCGCCGACGTCGCCGTCTGGCCGGCGGACGACCTCGGCGACATCGAAGACCCGGTCGCGGCCCTCGTCCTCGGCCCCACCCGGCGCGTGCGCCACCTGTTCGTCCGGGGGGCACAAGTCGTCGAGGAGAGCCGGCTCACGACCCTCGACATCGAGACGGCACGGCAACGGGCCATCGCGGCAGCAAAGGAGCTGTGGTCATGACGGCAGTCCCCTCTTCCACCAGCCGCTCGGGAGAGCGCTCCGGCACGGTCGCGCTCACCCCGGAGCGTGTACGGGCCGAGGCGGAGCGGCACCGGGCCGCTGCAGTCGAGCTGCTGCGCGACGTGATCCACCGACCGTCGCTCTCTGGCGAGGAGGGCGACGTCGTGTCGCGGCTTCGCCATGAGATGGAGGAGCTCGGCTTCGACGAGATCATCGAGGACCCGCTCGGGTCGGCCGTCGGACGGATCGGGAGCGGCCCGACCGTGGTCGTCTACGACAGCCACGTCGACACCGTGGACGTCGGGAGCAGGGGCGAGTGGTTTCGCGACCCCTTCGAGCCTGCGCTCGAGGGCGGTCTCGACGGGGGCACCGTGCACGGCCGGGGCGCGAGCGACGACAAGGCGGGGATCTGCTCGATGATCCACGGCGCGGCGCTCGCCCGCGACCTCGGACAGCTCGAAGGGGTGACGCTCTACGTCGTCGGCTCGGTGCAGGAGGAGACCTGCGACGGCCTCGCGCTCGAGCAGCTCCTCACGACGGTCATCCCCCGCCCCGAGGTCGTCGTGCTCGGCGAGGCGACGAGATGCCAGCTCTACCGGGGGCACCGGGGACGGATCGAGGTCGCCGTCACGGCAACGGGCGAGTCCTGCCACGCCTCCGCGCCCGAGCGGGGCCACAACCCGGTCTACGACCTCGCCCTCGTCATGAGCGAGATCGAGCAGCTCAACACCCGCCTCGGCTACGACGAGTTCCTCGGCTCGGGATCGGTCGCGGTGACCAAGATCGAGTGCGAGACCCCCAGCCTGAACGCGGTGCCGTCGACCGCCACCCTCTACCTCGACCGCCGCCTCACCCTCGGCGAGTCGGCCGAGACGGCGCTCGAGGAGCTCCGCAGCCTCCCGGCCGTCCAGCGCGCCGGCGCCTCGGTGACCCTGCTCGGCTACGAGAAGCGCTCGTACACCGGTGCGACGGCGCGGGCGGAGAAGTACTTCCCGACCTGGGTGACCCCTGAGTCGCACCGCAGCGTCCAGGTGGGCGTGGCCGCCTGCGAGGCCGCCCTCGGCCGGACGCCCGAGATCGGCCACTGGGTCTTCTCGACGAACGGTTGCGCCGCCGCCGGGCGGCTCGGGCTGCCGACGATCGGGTTCGGGCCGGGCGACGAGGTCCACGCCCACAGTGCGCACGACCAGTGCCCGACCGACGACGTGGTGGAGGCGATCGCCTTCCTCGCCATGTACCCCGGCACCTACAGGAGGTGGTCCCCATGACCGCGATCACGCCGGCAACGCCCGCCACCGCCCCGGCGAGCGGGGACCCGCAGAGGCGGTCCTTCCTCCTCAACGGCGTGCCCGTCGAGGTCGACGCCGGCCACCCTCACCTGCTCGCAGCCCTGCGGGAGGAGCTCGGAGTCATCTCGGCGAAAGACGGCTGCTCGCCGTCGGGCCAGTGCGGCTGCTGCACCGTCCTCATCGACAACAAGGCCTCGATCAGCTGCCAGATCTCCCTCGAGCGGGTGGCCGGCAAGTCCGTCGTGACGCTCGAAGGGCTCGAGAGCTCAGAGCGGGAGCGATTCGCCTCCGTCTTCGCCGCCACGGGCGCCCTCCAGTGCGGCTTTTGCACCCCGGGGATCGTGATGCGCCTGAAGGCCCTGCTCGACAAGAAGGGCGCCGATCTCACCCGGGAGGACGCGGCTCGCCACCTCGGCGCCCATCTCTGCCGCTGCACCGGCTACACGAAGATCCTCGACGCGGTCGAGCTGCTCGCCTCGGGCGCCGAGGTCGCCCCCGAGCTGCCGCGCGGCGTCGGGAGCCGGGGCGTCAAGTACGAGTCGCTCGACCTCGCCCTCGGAGCCCGGCCCTACGTCGACGATCTCAGGGTCGAGGGGATGCTGCACGCGGCGCTCCGCCTCGCCGACCACGCCCGGGCGGAGGTCCTCGCCATCTCGACCGAGGCCGCGCGCCGGGCGCCCGGCGTCGTCGGCGTCATCACGGCTGCCGATGTCCCCGGCGAGCTCAAGGTGGGGATCATCCACACCGACTGGCCCGTGCTCATCCCCGTGGGCGGCCTCACCTCCTACCTCGGCGACGTGCTCGCCGTCGTCGTCGCCGAGACCCGCGAGCAGGCCCGTGCGGCTGCCCGCCTCGTGGAGGTCGAGTACCGGCCGCTCCGGCCCATCACCGACCCCGTGGCGGCCATCGACGACCCCGAGGATGCCGTCTGGGGGCTCGAGGGCAACGTCCTGTCGAGGTCGGCCTACCGCCGGGGTGACGTGGAGGCGGCGCTCGAGGCCTCCCCGCACACCGTGCACGAGGTCTTCCAGACCCAGCGGGTCGAGCACGCCTTCCTCGAGCCGGAGTCCACGCTCGCCGTCCCAGGGGCCCATGGTCCCGGGACCCTGCACGTCTACTCCGGGGGCCAGGGCGTCTGGGACGACCGCGATCAGATCGCCCGCGTCCTCGGCGTCGAGCCCGAGAAGGTCGTGGTCGACCTCGTCTCGAACGGCGGCGCCTTCGGCGGCAAGGAGGACATGGCGAACCAGGCGCAGACCGCGCTCGCCGCCCACCTGCTTGGCCGCCCCGTGAAGTGCACCCTCTCGCGCGAGGAGTCCCTCCTCATGCACCCCAAGCGGCACCCGATCCGCCTCGAGTACTGGGCCGGCTGCGACGGGGAGGGTCATCTCACTGCGCTGCGGGCCCGGATGGTGGGCGACTCCGGGCCGTACGCCTCGGTCGGCATGAAGGTGCTCGAGCGGGCGGCCGGGCACGCCTCCGGGCCCTATCGCGTGCCGGCGATCGACGTGGAGGCGGTGGCCGTCCGCACGAACAACCCGGTCTGCGGGGCCTTCCGCGGCTTCGGGTCCAACCAGGCCCAGTTCGCCATGGAGGGGGTGATGGACCGGCTGGCGGAGGCGTGCGGCCTGAGCGGCCTCGAGATCCGGCAGCGCAACGTCATCGGCCCCGGCGACCTCTGGGGACCGGGCCAGCGCATGGACGACGGCGCCGCCGGCGCCACGGCGTGCCTGGCCGCGCTCGCAGAGCGCTACGAGGCGGCGCGGGCCGAGGGCAAGGCGGTCGGGCTCGCCCTCGGGCTCAAGAACTCCGGGCTCGGCAACGGCTTCCTCGAGATCGCACGCGCCACCGTCCGCGTGGACGATGACGGTTCGGTCGAGGTGCGGCACTGCTGGACCGAGATGGGCCAGGGCGTCCACACGGTGGCGGCACAGGTGGCCGTCGAGGAGCTCGGGGTCGACCCTGAGAAGGTGAGGGTCGTCGTCGACACGACGAGGGAGCTCGGCGCCGGCCAGACGACCGGCTCGCGCGGGACGCTGATGGGAGCAGGTGCCGTCGCCGACGCCTGCCGCCGGGCCCGGGCGGACGGCTGCCGGCCGGGCGTCGAGTACGAGGGCGAGTACCGGATCGACTGGACCACCTCGCTCGACCAGGTCGCGGCTGGTGCCGTGGACCCCGTCATCCACTCGACCTTCGGCTTCGCGGCGCAGCTCGTGATCGCGGACCGTGCGACCGGGAAGATCGAGCGGGTCGTGGCCGCCCACGACGTGGGGCGGGCCGTGAACCCGACCCTGTGCGAGGGCCAGATCGAAGGGGCCGTCCACATGGGCCTCGGCTACGCCCTCTCGGAGGACTTCCCGTCCGACGCCGAGGGGAGGCCGACGAACATGACGTTGCGCAGCCTCGGGATCATCCGGGCAAAGGACGTGCCGCCGATCGAGACGATCCTCGTCGAGTGCCCGCAGCCGAACGCGCCCTACGGGATCAAGGGAGTCGGCGAGATCGGGCTCGTCCCCACCGCCGGAGCCGTGGCGGCCGCCCTCCACGACGCCGACGGGGTGTGGCGCACCGTGCTCCCGATGGCTCGCACGGCGGCGGGTGGGTCCGCCGGCGGCGACGAGTGACAACGGCTCCGACCCGCCCTGTCGCCCGACTGCCCACGGGTACGCTCCGGCCGTGGGGTTGCAGCTCGAGTTCACCGTCGAGCCGTTCGAGCCGGGCTCTCCCGGGCCGCACGTGCGAGCGGCCGAGGAGGCGGCCAGGGCGGCGGGCGGGGGCGCAGAGCTGAGCGTCGGGCCGTTCGGCACGTCGCTCTCGGGGCCGCGCGAGGCCGTGCTCGCCGCCGTGGCCTCGGTGGTGCGAGCCGCCCTCGAGGCTGGTGCCACCCGGGTGACGTTGCAGGTGAGCGCGGCCGACCCGCCGTGAGCGCGGAGCCGGAGGCGGCAGAGCTGCTCGCGGCCCTGGCGCCGGTCGTCGACGCGCTCGGCGGCGTGCTGCTCGCACCGGAGCAGGCCGAGCCGTCGGACACCCCGGTCGTCTGGGGCGGCGCCGTGGTCGCCGCAGTGCGGCCGGCCGACCTCCACGGCGCCTTCGACCGCCTGCTCGAACGGGTCGCCGGCGAGCTCGGCGGCCCGCTCGCCTCCCTGTCGAGGGAGGACAAGCAGCGGGCGGTCCAGCTCCTCGACGAGTGGGGGGCGTTCAACTTCCGCAAGTCCGTCGAGGACGTCGCCCAGGCGCTCCAGGTGAGCCGCTTCACCGTCTACAACTACCTGAGCCGGGCCGCCGGCGCCCCGAGCGCGACCGGCCCCCGATCCGCGCGCGATGAGGGTGACGGCGCCGGGGCCGCCGCGCGCCCCGACGGGTAGCCGCCACCGGCGTCGCTACAGTTGCCGGACCATGTCCGTGGCCTCCTCGATGCGGGGCTTCCCCGAGTGGCTCCCCGACGGCCAGCTCGTGGAGCAGCACGTTCTCGCCACGCTCCGGCGCACCTTCGAGCTGCACGGCTTCGCGCCGCTCGACACCCGCTCGGTCGAGCCGCTCGAGACGCTGCTCGAGAAGGGCGAGACCGACAAGGAGATCTACGTGCTGCGCCGGCTCCACGCCGAGCCGGGTGAGCCGTCGAGCGGACTCGGGCTGCACTTCGACCTCACGGTCCCCTTCGCACGCTACGTGCGGGAGAACGCCGGCAAGCTCGTCTTCCCCTGGAAGCGGTACCAGGTCCAGAAGGTCTGGCGGGGTGAGCGCCCCCAAGAGGGGCGGTACCGGGAATTCCTCCAGGCCGACGTCGACGTCGTGGGTCGGGGCGAGCTCGCGGCGCACTTCGAGGCTGAGCTGCCGCTCGTCGCCGCCGACGCGCTGGGGAGGCTGCCGATCCCGGCCGTGACGATCCAGGTGAACAGCCGCAAGATCGTCGACGCCGTCTTCGGCGAGGTCGGGGTCGAGGACCGGACGGGTGCCTTCCGGGCCGTCGACAAGCTGCGCAAGATCGGCCCCGAGGCGGTCCGCGCCCTTCTCGTCGAGGCAGGCGCCTCTCGAGCACAGGCGGAGGTCTGCCTCCGCCTGTGCTCGATCCGCAGCACCGACCTCTCCTTTGTCGACGAGGTGCTCGCGCTCGGGGTGCGAAGTGACCTGCTCGACGAGGGGCTCGCCGAGCTCTCCGCGGTCCTCGAGGCGGGCCGCCTCCTCGGGGAGGGCGCGACCCCCTTCGTTGCCGACCTGCAGATCACGCGAGGGCTCGACTACTACACGGGCACGGTCTACGAGACCGTGATGGAGGGACTCGAGTCGATCGGCTCGGTGTGCTCGGGCGGGCGCTACGACAACCTCGTCGGCGGGGCGGGCAACGAGGCATACCCGGGAGTCGGTCTCAGCATCGGCGTCACGCGGGTCCTCGGTCCCCTCTTCTCGAAGGGGCGGCTCCGGGCCTCGCGCTCGGTGCCCACCTGCGTCCTCGTCGCCGTCGCCGACGAGGAGCATCGCCCGGTGAGCGACCGGGTCGCCTCGGTGCTGCGGAGCCGGGGCATCCCCGCAGAGGTCTCCCCGACCGCGGCCAGGTACGGGCGGCAGATCCGCCACGCCGACCAGCGCGGCATCCCCTTCGTCTGGTTCCCGGCCGGCGCCGGTCCCGAGGGCGGCGGGCGGAGCGAGGTGCGGGACATCCGGACCGGCGACCAGGTGCCGGCCGACGAGCACGAGTGGTCGCCGCCCACAGCGGACCTCGAGGTCACCATCTGGGGCGAGTAGGCACTGCTGGGGCGAGCCGGCGCTGCGGCTCCGCAGGTGCTCGCGAGACTTCGCCTCAGTCGAGCCGGCGCTCGGCGGCCCAGCGGCTCAGCTGGTGGCGGGTCGACAGCTGCAGCTTGCGGAGCACGGCCGAGACGTGGCTCTCCACCGTCTTCACCGAGATCGACAGCTCCCGTGCCAGCTCCTTGTAGGAGTAGCCCCGCGCGATCAGCCGGAGCACCTCCCGCTCGCGCGGTGTCAGCTGGTCGATCTCGGGATCGATGCTCGGGGCGGTGAGGGTCGCGCTGTCTCCGGGCCGCAGCGAGGACAGCTCGGCGAAGGCGTCGAGCACGAAGCCGGCGAGGCGGGGGGAGAACACGGCGTCCCCGCCGGCGACTCGCCTGATCGCGTCGCAGAGCTCGGGACCGGAGATGGTCTTCGTGACGTAGCCGCGCGCTCCTGCCCTGATCACCGCGATGACGTCCTCAGGGGCGTCGGAGACCGAGAGGGCGAGGAAGCGCACCTGCGCCCCGCCTCCCCGCTTCACACCCTCGATCACCGCGACGCCGCCGCCGCCGGGGAGATGGACGTCGAGCAGCACCACGTCGGGCAGGCGCTCGCAGATGAGGTCGACGGCGGCGTCGACCTCATCTGCCTCGCCGACGAGGTCGACCGAGCCGGCGATCTCCGCCTTCACGCCGGCCCGGAACAGGGCATGGTCCTCCACGAGGAAGACCCGTGGGGTTCCGCCCGCCGCGCTCACGAGGGCTCGCCACGCTCCCGTCCCGTGAGCGGGAGCACGAGCGCCACCTCGGTCCCGGCGCCGGGGGCGCTGCGGATCGTGGCCTGCCCGCCGATGCGGCTCATCCGGCCCTGGACGGACTCCGAGAGGCCACGCCGGTCCGCAGGGACGTGCGCCGGCTCGAAGCCTGCCCCGGTGTCGCGCACGAACATCGAGACGACGTCGCCCTCCACCTCGGCGAAGATCGAGACGGCGGGAGCTCCCGACCACTTCGCCGCGTTGACGGCCGCCTCCCGCCCGGCAGCGACGAAGGCGCGCAGCCGGTCGTCGAGCGGGCAGTCGCCGACCACGACGGTGTCGACGACGACCCCGTGGTCCGCTTCGACCTCGTCCTCGATCTGGCGGAGCGCCGCCGCGAGCGACTCGCCGCCGAGAGAGCGGCGCCCCTCGAAGAGCCAGGCTCGCAGCTCGCGCTCCTGCCGGCGCGCGAGCCGCACCACCTCGCCGGGCTGGTCGGCCCGCCGCTGGATCAGGGCGAGGGTCTGCAGCACCGAGTCGTGCACCTGGCAGGCCATCTCCTCGCGCTCCTCGGCGCGGGCGCGCGCCTGGCGCTCGGTGACGAGGTCGCGACCGACCCGCAGCCACCATGGGCCGAGGAGGACGACCGCTGCCAGCACGACGAGGGCGAGGCCGGAGAGCTGCCGGAGGGCGAGGCCGTGGTGCACGTGGTCGAGCACCTCGACGAGGCCGGCCGACAACAGCCCGAGGGCGACCGCCCCGCGAAGCGCGAGGGCGCGCCGTGAGCGGGTCGACGCCGACAGGGCGGAGAGCACGGGCTCGACCCGGCGCTCGAGGAGGGCGTGCTCCGGCGGGCTCGCGTTGCGCCAGATCAGCACGAGACCGCCCGCCCCGACGAGGAGAGCGGCCGAGAATGTCCCGAGGAACGAGAGGCCGAGGGCCGAGACGACGAACAGGCCGAGACCGACGATCGAGACGAGAGCGACGGCGATGCCGATGCCGACGGCGTCGCCCACCGCCCTCGATCCGATGCTGCCGTCCTCTCCCTCGCGAGGGACGAGGAGCCAGGCGAGGACGTACAGCGGGACGCCGAAACCCGCCACGCAGGCGAGCACGACGGCGATGCAGCGGATCGTCGACAGCTCCCTGCCGCTCCTTAGGGCGAGGGCCGCGCACACGCCGCCGAGCGCTGGCTGCTCGGCATCGCGCCTCAGCGGGGTGTGCCGGCCGAGCACCCGGCCTCCGAGAGGGAACGGCGGGCCGTGCCGGCCCCGCGGGCCGTGGAACAGGCCCGGCCGGGCGCAGCCGGTGGCGGTGTCGTCCGTCGTCTCGATGCCGAGATGATCGCGCCGCCGCACCCGGGGCGGTATCAGGGACCTCCCTGAGACAGGATCGGGGGTCTCGGGGAGGTTTCGGTGCTCTCCCCGATGCGGGCGACCACCGCGGCGGCGCATGCTCGACCCATGACCGAGACCAGCACCCACGACTCCCTCAACCGGCCGGTGGAGAACCGCATGCTCGGCGGTGTATGCGCCGGGATCGCGGCCTACCTCGACCTCGACCCGACGCTCGTGCGGGTGGCTTTCGCCGCGCTCACCGTGCTCGGCGGGGCCGGCGTCCCGCTGTACGCGATCGGATGGCTCCTCATCCCCGACGAGGGCAGCGATCGCTCGCCCCTCGCCGACCTCCTCTCGCCGGGAGCCCGGAGGGCGACCGAGGCCGGGGCAGAGCAGTGACGGCTCCTGCGCCCGACGGAGCGCACCTGCGGATCGGCGACGCCGAGCGGGCTGCCATGGCGGACACTCTCGGCCGGCACTACGCCGACGGCCGTCTCGACGAGGAGGAGCTGCGCGAGCGCCTCGGCCGCGCCAGCTCGGCAAAGACGGCGGGGGACCTCGAGGGGCTCCTCTCCGACCTCCCGAGGCTCGACGGAGGCGGCGAGCCGGCTGAGCCCCCCGCCTTGCGGGCATCCCACCCCCACCGGCAGCGACGAGCGCTCCGGATCGCCGCGCTCGTCCTCGCCGCCATGGTGCTCACCCACGTGGCCGTGTGGAGCTGGCCGATCTTCCTGCCCCAGCTGTTCGTGGCCGTCGCCCTCCTTGCGGGACTCCTGTGGCTGCGGGGGAGGCGGCGCTGCAGGTGCTGGTGAGGTACACCTCGTCGACCGGGCGCCGTGCCGCTGCCGGCCTGCATCGGGCGTAGCCCATCTCGAGCACCATCTGGGGGTACCCGACGAGCCCGAGGCCGCGCGCCAGCATGGCTCTCGTCGAGGGCAGCTCGAGCACCTCGGTCATCGGCGAGGCGCTCACGCCGTCGGCGGCAGCCCGGAGCATCATCCGAGCGAGCGCACGGCCTGCCTGCAACCAGGCGAGCGGGTCGTCCTCCGCCGTGCCGATGACGACGAGGAGAGGATGCCCGGCGAAAGGCGGCTCGCTGCCTGCTCCGGTGGACGCCGGCTCGCCCGGGGGCTCGAGCTCGCGTCGGCGAAGGGTCGTCGCTCGCCGTCGGCCGGTCCCGCCCGCCGGCGTGCCGGGCGGCTCGCCGCCGAGCCCGACCCATCTCGCGAGCTCCTGCCGGTAGGCGGGGTCGGCCTGCTCGACGGCGTCGGCGCGAGCGAGAAGGACCGCGGCGGTGACCCACTGGCCCGGCCGGTCGAGGCAGAGGAGCCACGCGCCTGCCCGAGCCGCCTCCTGCCGCAGGTGCGCTCGCAGCGACTCGGGCACTGCTCGGTCATCGAAGGGGCCGCGCTCGGTGTAGGCGGCCGGCAGGGAGGCGAGCAGCAGGCGGTCGTCCGGGCTCGGTGGCTCGGGCGGCCCGATCGTGACACGGGCGAGGTGGTCGCTCGCCCCCGGGGTGGGCAGGAGGTCGACCGTGCAGCCGACGCCGCGGCCCCGCAGGGCGACCACGGCGAGCTCGATCGCCGCGCCGCAGCTCACATGGAGCTCGCGTTGCTCGGGGTCGATCACCTTGAGCTGGCGGGAGGGGTCAGCCATGACGTCGAGCGCCCAGGCGGTGCCGTCAGGGGCGAGTCGGCCGACGAAGCGCCACGGCTGCGTGTTGTGCACAGAGGGCGCCCCTGTCGCCGACTCCACGATGCTGCGGAGCTCCTGGTCGTCCATGAACGCCCACCTCCTCACCACTTCTGCCCGCCTCGTGGCGGCTCGACGCCGTCACGGGTGATTCAAGCGGGGGACGACGAGACCTCCCAGAGCCCTTCGGCACTCTCACTCCCGTCCGAGGGCGGGAGGAACAGGGCCCTTCGGCCCTATGTCGGAGTCGCCCGACCGTTCACCATGTCCCCTGATGGAGCCGAGCCGCTCGACGATCGAGACGAGCCCGCACACCTTGGTGAATGCGGAGGCCGGGGCTGGGCGACCCCCCATTCGCCCTCGGGCGGTGTTCGTGAGCGACTCCGTCGTCCTCGCCCGCCCCTTTCGCGAGCTGGAGCCGGTCTTCGCCGACCGAGAGGCGGCATGGCTCGGGCGGCTCGGGGCAGTGACCAGGGCCCCCGGAGCCGGCGCTCTGCCCGAGCTCGACGCCTCGATCGCGCGCGGTGTCCTCCGCATCGGGCCGGGCCGGGCCGCTCAGCCCATGGCCGTCGTCGTCGGCCGGCCCCGATCGCACCCCGGGGCCGTCATCGTGGCCATGGGCTGGCAGCCGCTCACCTTCGGGCAACTCCTCCCCCGGCTCGAGGCCGATCTCGAGGCAGCCCGGCTCGACGACCTCTCGACCCGCCTCTCGATCTCGGGGAGCTACCAAGTTCCCTTCGGCGCCGTCGGCCTCGGGATGGACCGCCTCGGCCTCCACCGCGTGGCCGAGGCCGGCGTCCGCCAGTTCCTGCGCGATCTTCGGCGCGCCCTCGTGCCAGGCGGGGAAGGCTCGGGCGCCGCCTAGGCGGGAGGCTGGTCTCCGGGGAGTGTCTCCCCACCTCGACCGCGGCACCGGGCTGCTCCCGGAGCCCGGGAGCCGAGTGACGTGACTGAGATCACCTTCCTGCTCGAGCTCCGCACGACTGAGGCGGGAGCTCTGATCACGACGGGAGGAGCCCGAACACGAGGCAGCCGCCCGGACCGAACCGTAGCCCGGCCGCCTCGCTCCTTCCCACCCGCACCGGTGTGACGACGCCGCTCACCCGCTCCCCGGAGGCGAGGTCGACGGCGACCTCGTAGCCCCTTCCCCGGAACGCCACGTCGGCGACCGTCCCGCGGGCGTGGCAGCCGGGTGCGTCGGGCGCGCAGAGGCTGGCGGCGGCCGGCCGCACGGCGAGCAGGGCTCGCCCCGGCTCGAGCGGCTCCATCGCCTCGGCGGCGACACGGCTCCCGCCGAGCTCGACCTCGACGGGCTGCCCGGCTCCGGCAGGCACGCGAAGGGTCACCTCGAGCTCGGCGGCAAGGCCGGTGAAGCGGGCCACGAACGGCGTCGCGGGGTGGGCGTAGATCTCCTCGGGCCGGTCGAGCTGGATGAGGCGGCCGCGCTCGAGCACGCCGATCCGGTCCGCGAGGGCAAAGGCCTCGGCCTGGTCGTGGGTGATGTAGACGGTCGTGACGCCGCTCTCGCGCACGAGGGAGGCGACCTCCACCCGCATCCGCTCCCGCAGGTCGGCGTCGAGGTTCGAGAGGGGCTCGTCGCACAGGACGAGGCCAGCCCCGCCGACGAGGGCGCGGGCGAGCGCGACCCGCTGCTGCTCGCCGCCCGAGAGCTCGGACGGGTAGCGATGGGTCATGTGGCCGAGACCGACACGATCGAGCATCTCTCGCGCCTGCTCCCGGCGGCGGCTGGCGGAGGGGAGGTGGCGCCGGAGCGCGAACGAGACGTTCTCGAGCGCCGAGAGGTGTGGCCACAGCGCGTAGTCCTGGAAGACCATGGCGAGGCGGCGCCGCTCGGGGAGCACGTGGGTCCGGCCGTCGGCGACGACGCGGTCCCCGATCGTGATGCGCCCGTCGCTGATGCGCTCGATGCCGGCGACGGAGCGGAGCAGCGTCGTCTTGCCAGAGCCCGACGGCCCGAGCAGCACGAGGAAGGTCCCCGCGGCTGCCTCGATCGTCACGGCGTCGAGGGCGAGGGCGTCGGCGGAGTACCGCTTCGTCACCCGCTCGATCAGGAGCGACTCAGCCACGTGCCGCCGCTCCGATTCGGCGCCAGCCCCGCGGGGCGAGGAGGCGGTACGCGAGCAGGACGAGCCCGACGGCGACGAGCGCGAGCAGCACCGACAGCACCGCCTGGGCGATCCCGACTCCGTAGTGGTAGTTGCCGAGGTTGTCCTCGATGGCGACCGAGATGGGTGGCGAGCTCGGCGCGTACAGGAGCTGGGAGATGGGCAGCTCGAGGAAGACGGCGCAGAACGTGAGCAGCCACGCCATGACGACCGGCCGGGAGATCGCGGGCAGCACGGCGCGTGCCCACGCTCTCACCGGGCCGGCGCCATGTGCCCGGGCAGCGTCGTGGAGGGATGGCTGGAGCTGGGAGACCGGTCCGAACAGCACGCGGGCGTTCGTCGGGAGGCTGGCGGCGACGTAGGCCATCACGAGCAGGGTGACCGTCTGGTAGAGGTCGATCCCGAGACGGGACATGAAGGGCAGGTTGTAGGCGAAGATGTAGCCCGCCGCGAAGACCACGCTCGGAAGGGCGACGGACGCGAGCAAGAGGAAGTCGAGCAGCCGGGCGGTGCGGTCCCGGCGCCGGGCGAGCATCCGGGCGGCGACGAGGCCGCCCGCGACGGTGATCGTGGCGGCGATGGCGCCGTAGGCGAGCGACCGCTCGATCGGCCCGAGCAGCCCGGAGCTCGCGAAGACGGCGTCGTAGTTGGCGAAGGTGATCTGGAACGACGAGCCGAAGTCGGCGAGGAGCGATCCGCTCACGCCGCCAAAGCCAGGGATCCCGAGGGCGACGAGGAAGAACAGGCCGGTGCCCGAGAGGGCGAGCGCCGTTGCCCGACCTGAGAGGCGGTGTGGCGAGACCGGTCGCGTGCGACCCGAGAGGACGGCGTAGGACTTCCCCTTGAGGGCCCGGGCCTGGAGGGCAAGGGGGATCGCCACCGATGCGACGAGGAGCCAGCCCATGGCGGCCGCAGCGGGGAAGTTCGGCGGGAAGTTGCCGATCGCCTGGTAGAGCTGGTAGGTCGCGAGCGGGAAGTGGGCGCTGTAGGCGAGAGTCGCCGCAACGCCGAAGTCGCTCACCGACTCGGCGAAGCCGATCGCGAGGGCCGACCAGATCGCCGGAGCAAGCATCCGGGCGACGAGGGCGAGCGTCGCCGATCGCCCGGCGCCGTGGACCCTGGCCGCGTCCTCGAACTCCTGCCCGAGCCCGGTGAAGCCGGCCGAGATGGCGAGGAAGGCGAACGGCACCGAGCGCAGCCCGAGCAGCATGACGACACCGCCCGGTCCGAGCACGAAGTGGGTCACCCCCGTCCAGTCGAGCCCGGCCCGGTACATCACGCCGTCGATCTCGACGAGCCGGGTCCACCCGAGCGCCGGGAGCCAGGAGGGCAGGAGCAGCACGAGCCACATGCCCGCCCGCACGAGCGCCTTGCCGGGCATGGAGGTCCGGCAGACGAGCCATGCGAGCGGGAAGCCGATGGCGACTCCGATCACCGTCGCGAGCGCGCTCACCCAGAGGCTGTCCCCGATCGCCGTCCAGGTGGCACCGGAGAACGCCTGGCGGAGGTAGGTGAGCGTGAACCACGGCGCGCCGGGGGTCCCCTGGCCGAACAGGCGAGGGAAGACGGCAAGGGCGAGGAAGCAGACGCAGGGGGCGATGATGACGAGCACGAGCCCGATCCAGAACGCCGGGCGGAGAAGGCCCCGCACCGTCGCGGAGACGCGCTGGGCGGTCGCGGACTCCCGCCAGCGCAGGAGCTGGGTGCGGGCGAGCGTGACGGCCCCTCGGCTCCCGGCGCCCCGGGCGGCCGGGGGGAGATCGCCCGGGGCGCGAGAGCCGCCGGAACCGGTCCCTCTACCGGCTCCGGCACCGGGACCGGCGCTGCCACCGGCTCCGGGGCCGGTGGTCTCGCCCCGAGACACGCCGGCCCCGGGTCCCTTGGTGCTGCCGCTGGCCCCCTGGCCGAGGGGGCGGCGCCCCTCCCGGCTCTCGTCCCACTCGACCAGGCGGGTGCGGCTCACTGCACGATGTTGGAGTCGAACCAGGTGTTGATGGTTCCTTCGCGCGCGCCCCACGTGTAGGGGTTCAGGACCTGCGTGCGCACCGAGGCGAGCGACGGGAGCTCGGGGAGGGGCGAGATCCCCTTCAGCACCGGGTAGTAGAGCGAGTCGCCCTGCGGGTCACCGGTCTGCATGACGTGCTGGCCCTGGCGCGAGAGGACGAGCTCGACGAAGCGCTTCGCCTCTGCCTGCTCGGCCGCCGGTGCCTTCGCGTCGATCCCGATGCACGAGGGGAGCAAGGTGACGGGGTCGAGGTACTTCACCTTGAGCGACTTGTCGGTGAACTCGGCGCCGATCCCGGCAGAGCTCTGCACGAGGGCGAGCTTGATCTGGCCGCTCGTGAGGGCCTGGAGCGTCGGGCCGTTCGTCGGGTGGACGACGAGGCCGTTCGCCTTCAGCTGCTCGAAGTACCGCTCACCCGCGGCGACGCCGCCGAGGTACTGCATCATCCCGGCGATGAAGGGATAGGTCGGCCCCGACTGCGACGGGTCGTTCATGCCGACTTCTCCCTTCCACTGCGGGCTCAGCAGCTGCTGCCAGCTCGTCGGAGGGTGGGGCACCTTGGTCGAGTCGTAGACGAGGGCCGCCATGAGCGTGACCCCGGTCGGCACGTAGCTCTTGTCCGCCGGGATCGACTCGCGTCCGAGGCGGTTCCAGTCGACGGAGGGCTCGAAGCCCTTGAGGAGCAGGCCCTGCTGGTCGAGGCTGGCGAAGGCGGTCGAGCCGTCGACCCAGAGCAGGCCCCAGTTCGGGTTGTCCTTGGAGGCGGCGATCTGGGTGAGCAGCGGTCCGGTGGAGTTGTCGTCCAGCTTGACCGGGATCCCCGTTGCCTTCTCGAAGGCGGCGACCTCGGCGTGGTCGTAGCCCTGAGCCGAGTAGACGACGAGGGTCACGGGCTTGGAGCCGGAGCCCGAATGGCCGTTCGCCGGATGGGACGCAGTGGTGCCCGTGCTCGCAGCGCCGGTGCTCGAGCAGGCGGCGAGGGCGACGGAAGCGGCGACGGCGACGGCGACGGCGGTGGCGCGGCGCCGGAGCCTGGCCGGCGGTCGTGGGTGAGCGTGACGGGCATCGAGCAGCGGCATGGAGAAGACCTCCTCGGTCCACGTGTTGGGTGGGCTGTCGGCGGGAACCCTACGAAGGGTTGGTGAACACGGGATGTGCCGGGGGCGACCTCGAGGTGTCGCACGGTGGAACTCTCTGTGACGTTCGGGTGACCGCTCGGTGCGGCCCCGCCAGCGTCGCCGGGCAGCCTCTTGCGTGGCCCGGCGACTTCCCGCGTGGCATGCGCCTCGACGAGACCGGCGCGAGGCGCGAGCTCCGCTGGTGCCTCAGCCAGAGGTCGATCCCCGCGACCTTGGTTCGGCGAGGCGACCGTGCGGGACCGGCATGAACGCGCGGGGAGCTCCCTTCCATGCGGGGCCGCCGTACCATGGCAGCCATGC
>Ga0070737_10003056_pt1 | contig 18705 bp, 18 predicted proteins | sample Coa_R1_10_FD_66438 | JGI IMG/M metagenome (GOLD analysis project Ga0070737, IMG submission 66438) | Surface soil microbial communities from Centralia Pennsylvania, which are recovering from an underground coalmine fire - Coalmine... | ecosystem: Environmental > Terrestrial > Soil > Unclassified...
AGCCCCGCGCCGAGGGCGATCTGGGCCACCAGAAGTCCGAGACCGCTGAAAGCCGTCTGATGTAGTGCTCGATCGCCTGGCCGCGCCCATCGAGCCCGGAGTACCAGCGCAAGGAAGGAGAGGGTGACCAGTCCGGCCAGGATCCGGTGCGCAACGCTGGCGCTGGCCAGTCCATCAGACGGGATCTGGAAGCCGTTGCCACACAGGGGCCAGCTGGCGCAGGTCGTGCCGCCGGCAGTGACCAGTGCGCCTGCCAGCACCTCGCCCGCGGTTAGGGACGCAGTCACCAGAGCGAGGATGGTAAAGCCGTCGAAGGTGGGATGCCGACGCGGGTCGCCGACCCACCGGGCGCTCGCGGCGACGATCGTGACCGTTCCGAAGAGGATCAGCGCCATGACGAGGTGAGCGGTGACGATCGCGGGCGCCAGGGAAGAGGTCACGGTGAAAGCCCCCAGGGCGATCTGCACTGCCAGGAGCACGATCGCGATCAGCGATGGGATGAGGAGCCAGGGTTCCTGGCGGTGGCGGAGCCAGGCATACAGCGCGGTCAGGACGACCAGGGCGCTAACGATCGACGTCACGAGGCGGTGGGAGAAGTCGATCAGCGGCTCCGGAGCAAAGGGGGGAATGATCTGGCCCTGACAGGTGGGCCAGTCCGGACAGGCCGCGGCCGGTCCAACGACCCGGAGGATTGCACCTAGAACGATCAAGAGGAAGGTCGCCAGGACAGTCGCTTGCGCGAGACGTTGGATCGGTCGCATCCTCTTTCACCATCCACGTTCCGCGCCCAGCGAGATTATGCCATTCGCTCGCTGCCTCGTCAAACCGGTGCGGCAGCGAGCGCAGGCGCGGGGTGACCTTGACAACCAGCCGGGGTTTGCCTAATATAGAGCACGGCCCGCCCAGGCGCGGAGGACGCGGGAGCATTGGACTGCATCCACCGTAGATCACGGTGGGTAGCGATGCCATTTCACAATGGCGCACCGGTCGTCGCGCCGCTTGGGGAAGGAGCGCATGGCTTCTCGGGTCCACCTTCTGCGAAGACGTCCCCTTGTCTGGATTCTGCTCGCTGGTCTCCTTGCTCTTCTGATCTCGGGATGCGGAACTGGTCCACAGAGCGCGCTCGCGCCGGCCGGCCCGGTGGGGATGCGCGAAGCCGGGTTGTATAATCTCATCTTCTGGATGGCGGTGGTTGTCTTCGTCCTCGTCGAGGGGCTTCTTCTCTTTACAGCCCTGCGCTTCCGCCGCCGGACGAGTGACGGTATCCCGTCGCAGATTCACGGTAACACGCGGCTCGAGATTGTCTGGACGATCATTCCGGTGTTGATCCTGATCGTGATCGCTGTCCCCACGATCACGACTATCGCATCGGCCTCGACCATTCCTCAGGGGCCGGATGTGCTCAAGGTGACGGTCATCGGCCATCAGTGGTGGTGGGAGTTTCGCTACCCCGATCTGGGCATCGTCACGGCAGACGAGATGCATATCCCGGTGGGGACGAAGGTGGCGCTGACGGTCGAGTCGGCGGACGTTATCCATTCGTTCTGGGTGCCCCGCCTTGCAGGGAAGATCCAGGCGATCCCGCGGCGGCAGAACGAAATGTGGCTGCAGGGTGACGAGATCGGGGAGTTCTACGGGCAGTGCTATCAGCTCTGTGGAACCTCCCATGCGAATATGCGCTTCCGCGTCTTCGTGCAGTCAAAGGCGGATTTTGACGCCTGGGTGAAGGATCAGCAGGCTGTCCCGGCGCCGCCGACCGACCCGGAGGCGGCGAAGGGGGCGCAGATCTTCCAATCGAAGGCGTGCGTGGGCTGCCACACGATCGCCGGCACGAATGCCAAGGGCACGATTGGTCCGAACCTGACCCACTTCGGCAGTCGGACAACCATCGCCGGTGCCATGCTGGAGAAGACGGATGCGAATCTGGCGATGTGGCTGCACGATCCGCCCGGGGTCAAGCCCGGGAGCATCATGCCCAATCTGGGGCTGACCGATGACGAAATCAAGGCGCTGGTGGCCTACCTGGATAGTCTGAAGTAGGCGCCGGGGTAGGTGCAGGAAGAGGAGGCAGAACGATGGCTACCGCGGAGCATGCCGCGACGACTCACCAGCCGGATCGCCGGCGCTACGAGGGGATCTGGAGTTGGATCTTCACCGTCGATCACAAGAAGATCGGCGTCATGTACGGCGTCACGGCGGTCTGCTTCTTTCTCATCGGCGGGATCGAGGCGCTCCTGATCCGATCTCAGCTGATGTTCCCGAATGGGAAAGTGGTCTCACCGGATCAGTTCAACGAGCTGTTCACAATGCATGGGACCACGATGATCTTCCTCGCCCTGATGCCGCTGAGCGTTGCGTTCTTCAACATCGTGGTGCCACTCCAGATCGGTGCACGGGATGTGGCCTTTCCGCGCCTGAATGCCTTCAGCTACTGGGTCTACCTCTTCGGTGGCCTGCTGCTCAACGCGAGCTATCTCTTTGGTGGGGCGCCGAACGCGGGGTGGTTCGGCTACGCCAATCTCACCGAAGTCCCATATAACCACTCATCTTACGGGATCGACTTCTGGATTCTGGGCCTTCAGATCCTGGGCGTGTCGTCTATGGCCGGCGCGTTCAATTTCCTGGTGACGATCATCAACGCGCGGGCTCCCGGCATGACGTTCATGCGCATGCCGCTCTTCACCTGGATGACCCTGGTCACCTCGTTCCTGCTCATCCTGGCCTTTCCGGTGATCACCGTCGCGTTGGTCGAGCTGATGTTCGACCGCCTCTTCGCAACCAACTTCTTCAACCCGGCGGCCGGGGCCGAGCCGATCCTCTGGCAGCATCTGTTCTGGCTGTTTGGGCATCCAGAGGTCTACATCCTGATCCTGCCTGCGATGGGCATTATCTCGGATGTCCTGCCCACGTTTGCCCGGAAGCCCCTCTTCGGCTATCCGGTCGTCGCCTACTCGGGCGTGGCTATCGCCTTCATGTCGTGGGGCGTGTGGGCGCACCACATGTTCTCGGCCGGGCTTGGGCCGGTGGCCAATGCGGTGTTTTCGGTGACGACGATGCTGATCGCGGTCCCCACGGGGATCAAGATCTTCAACTGGATCGGAACCCTGTGGGGCGGATCCATCAACTTTAAGACGCCGCTCCTCTTCGCACTGGGCTTCATTGCCATGTTCACAATCGGTGGCTTGAGCGGCGTGATGCTGGCCTCACCCCCGGCGGACTGGCTGGAGAACGATACCTACTTCGTGGTGGCTCACATCCACTACGTGCTGTTCGGTGGGACGATCTTCGGACTGTTCGCAGGCATCTACTACTGGTTCCCGAAGGTGACCGGTCGGCTCCTCGATGAGCGGCTCGGGCAGATCCACTTCTGGCTGATGCTGATTGGCATGAACGTGACGTTTGCGGGCATGCACGTCCTCGGCATGGAAGGGATGCCGCGGCGGATCGCGACCTACCCGCCCGGGATGGGCTGGGACACCTGGAACTTCATTGCTACGATCGGGGCGTTCACGATCGCGGTCGGCATGCTGGTTTTCATCTATAACTTCTTCGCGAGTGTCCGCCACGGTCAGGTGGCTGGGCCGGATCCATGGGACGGTCGGACGCTGGAGTGGAGTATCCCCTCGCCGCCGCCGCCGTACAACTTCGCACGGATCCCGATTGTGCGGGCGCGTGATCCATTCTGGGTTCAGAAGTACGGTGATGCGGGCCACGGCCACGGTCGGGTCGTGCCGATGCCGGTGGCTGGCGGAGCACACGATGCCGAGGAGGCACGGGCGGACGAGCACGGCGAGGGAATCCACATGCCAGATCCCTCGTACTATCCGATCGTCGCAGCGCTCGGTCTGGCGGTCATGCTCGCGGGCGTGATCCTGACCAACCTGATCCTGGGGAATCCGCCAGGTACCCAGCCGGCCTGGCCGCCTTCCTGGGTGGCGTTCGTCGGCCTGGTGGTGTTCCTGTACGGCATCTACGGATGGGCCCTGGAGCCCGTCAGCGGGCACTCGTCGTAAGGGGGTAGCGAGGTGGCGGAAGCGTCGCTCGGCGGACATGCGGCTGCAGTCGAGACCACGACCGGTCTTGACCACCGCAAGATGGTAATGTGGGCATTCCTGGGCTCGGAATGCCTGTTCTTCGGATCGCTGATCTCGACCTACCTGGTCTACCGGAACCGGAGCCTGACCGGACCGTTCCCCCAGGATACCTTTGATATCCCTTATACCTCTGTCAGCTCCTTCGTCCTGCTGATGAGCAGTCTGACGATGGTGCTGGCGCTGGCGGCAATTCAGCGGGGCAACGTGCGCGGGATGCGAACGTGGCTCGTGGCCACCGGCCTGCTGGGAAGCGTGTTCCTGGGGGGGCAGGTCTACGAGTTCACCACGTTCATCGCGCATGGCCTTTCGCTGAGCCGGAATCTGTTCGGGACGACCTTCTTCGTGCTGACCGGCTTCCACGGCGCGCACGTGACGGTCGGCGTCGTCATCCTGTTCTCGCTTTTCCTGAACTCGCTCCGGGGGAAGCTCACGCGCGAGAACAGCCTAGTCGTCGAGCTTGCCGGTCTCTACTGGCACTTCGTGGATGTGGTCTGGGTCGTGATCTTCACCGTGGTCTACCTTCTTCCGTATTGAGCCGCTCGGGGAGTGTGGTGATGCAGACAGACGTTGCCGGGACAGCCAAGGCTCGCGCGAAGGAGCGTGCCCATCCGCACCCGATGGAATATGTGAAGGTCGCCATCGTGCTGGCGATCATCACCGGGGCGGAGGTTGCGGTATACTACCAGGAGGCGCTGCGGTCGGTGCTCGTCCCGATCCTGCTGGTCCTGTCAGCGTCGAAGTTCAGCCTGGTCGCGATGTTCTACATGCATCTGAAGTTCGACAGCCGGCTGTTCTCGGCGCTCTTCACCGGTCCGCTCGCCCTGATTATTGCGGTCCTGGTCGCACTGCTGGCGCTCTTCCACCGCGTTCTCCTCGGTGTCTGAGTCGCACGTTCCGACCAGGGTCTCCGGAGAGATTGCCGTGACAGCGTGGTCACCTGCGAGCTGGTCGTTCGAGCCCGGAGTCGTTGGAGGGATTGGGGCGCTGAGCCTGGCGTATATCATCGGCGTCTGGCGGGCGCGGCCGCGATCGATCTGGGATGAGCATGTGGTATCGGTCGGCGAGGCGACCGCGTTTGGGTCGGCGATCATCCTGTTGGTGATCGCCCTGATTTCGCCGCTGGATACACTCAGCTCCTATCTCTTCAGCGCACATATGCTCCAGCATATGCTTCTGGTGTACATTGTGCCGCCTCTTCTGCTGGCTGGTACGCCGCGGTGGCTCCTGGAACCGCTACTGGAGGCGCCGCGGGTTCGCGATATCGCGCGGGCGGTGACCGGGCCCATCCCGGCGATCATCATTTTTAATGTCATCCTGGTGATCTGGCATATGCCGGAGGCATGGCAGGCGGCTCTCGTGGACAATCAGATCCACGCATTCGAGCATCTCTGCTTCCTCGGCGCGGGCATCATTGCCTGGTTCCCGATCTTCAGTCCGGTCCGAGTTGTGCCGCGCCTCTCCTACCCGGGGCAGATGGTGTACTTGTTTGTTCAATCGCTTGTTCCGGCGGTCGTCGGCGCGTTTATCACCTTTTCCGGTAGTGTCATCTATCCACTGTACTCTGGCGTGCCCAAGCCGTGGGGGTTGTCGCCCCTGGTAGACCAGCAGCTGGCCGGGCTCCTGATGAAATTGCTGGGGACGATCTTCCTGTGGATCCTGGTCTCGGTGCGCTTCTTCCAGTGGTTCGGTCACGAGGAGCACGAGATCGAGAAGATTGTGGATGACTCGTCTCTGAGCCAGACATCGTGATCGTTGTCAATCGGCGGTCACGGGCGGATCACGGAGGGAATTCTCGGAGGTTCAGACATTGGCATGAATCGCCACTTGCTCCCGCTCGTTATTCCGATCACCGCAATCATCAGTGCGCTGGCGGTCGTTTTCATCATCTCGCGGATCCTGCTGTTTTTCTGGTCCTCGGTCTCCAAGGAGATCACGCCCTTTGTGGCGCTGGCCATTGCGGCGGCGATCCTGGTTGGTGCGACGATCGTTTCCCGCGTCGTGTCGAGTAGCGAATCGGACGACGTATCGTCGGAGGCGCCGACACAGTAGGAAGGTGCTCCGCTCCTTGACATGATGAGGGACCACCGCCTATAGTAGCGGCGGATCCGCCTCTCGAGCGCGGCGAACTGCTGAAACTCGGACGAGGGCACATCTCTTGGAGCTCCGAAAGACAGTTACACTGATCGAGGATACCCTGATCGAGGACGGCCGCACGCTTCCCCAGCCGATCCGGCGCGTTGCCCAGATCGCGGTCGTGCGTAATCCGCTCGCCGGGCGCATCGAGGAGAACCTGGAAGAGCTCGTGCGCGACGGCGAGGATCTCGGGCGGTTCCTGGCCAAACGTGCCGTGGAGCTTCTCGATCGCGGCCGGATTACTCTCCTGGGCAAGGGGGCAATCATCGGGGAAGACGGAGAGCCCGAGCATGGGCAGGCAATCCTTTACCCGCGCTTCGCCGCCGCAGTTCGGGAGACGCTCGGGCTCGATCACGCCAGCGTGTTGAGCGAGAAGTTGATCGCTGGGCCCGGCGCGGCGCTGAAGATCCGACTTCGCCGGATCGACAGCCCTCTCGACAGCGCCGAGGGGGTCATGGAACTGCGTGTCCCTGGCTCGCCAGCTCCCGATGAGATCCTGGTAGCCCTCGTTGTGGCGGGCCCGAGCCAGGCCAGTAGCCGATAAGCTGCCTCGCCATGAGCGTCGTCTCGGAAGCGGCCAGCCTCGCGCGTGATCTGCGACGGCGGCTCGGGAGTACTGCGCTCGTTCTTGACGACCCGGACCAGCTCGAATGCTATGCCTATGATGCCTCGTTCGAGGCGATGCTCTGCCCGCGGCTGCCGTGGGTCGTCGTTCAGCCGCGGACGACGGAGGATGTCTCCCGCACGCTTGCCTTCGCCTCTGAACGGCGGATTCCGGTGACGGCTCGTGGCGCGGCGACCGGGCAGGCCGGTGGCGCGCTGCCTGTCCTGGGCGGGATCGTCGTCGATCTGAGCCGGATGAACCGGATTCTCGAGCTGGATGCCCCCAACCTCCAGGTATTCGTTGAGCCCGGCGTCGTTCACGCCGACCTCAACGCCTTCCTCTCTCCGCACGGTCTCATCTTTCCGCCGGATCCAGGAAGCAGTCGGATGTGCACCGTGGGCGGTATGGTGTCCAACAACTCGCGGGGCATGCGCGCGATCAAGTACGGCTGTACCGGAGACTATGTGCTCGGGCTCGAGGTCGTCTTGGCAAACGGGCAGGTGATCACGACCGGCTCGGTGGGGTCGCGTGCCCTGCAGTCGTCGTCCGGGTTCGAACTGACGCGCCTGTTCGTTGGCTCGGAAGGCATGTTAGGGATCATTACTCGCTTGCGGCTGCGCGTCATCCCGCGGCCGGCCTGCCGGGGTATCGTCCTCGCCCAGTTCGGGCAGCTTGAGGCGGCAGGCGAGTCGGTTGGGCGTGTCCTTCAGGCGGGCATCCTGCCGTCGGCGATCGAAATCCTTGATGCATCGGCGATTCGAGCAGTCAATCTCTATCGTCCGGCCCTGCGGCTGCCGGACACCGAGGCGATCCTGCTCTACGAAGTGGACGGCAACGCGGAGAGTGTGGCGACGGATGCGCGGCGAATCGCCGAGGTTGTTGTGTCGCTGGCTGACCGAGTGGAATGGTCCGATGAGCCGACGAAGGTTGCCGCGCTGTGGGAGGCGCGGAGCGTGGTTGGGGCCGCATCTGGGCAGATCAAACCGGGCTGTGCCCGCGTCTACGCGGGCGAGGATATCTGTGTGCCTCTGACGCAGGTGCCGAGGACGCTCCGTGCCATTCAGGATACTGCGCGGTCTCTCGATCTCACGGTTGTCACCTACGGTCACATCGCAACAGGAAATCTGCATCCGGCCCCGATCATTGACGTGTCTGACCCGGATCAGGTGGGCCGCGTGCGCCGCTTCGCCGATGCAATCCACCGGCTTGCCCGCCAGATGGGAGGGACGGTCACCGGCGAGCATGGTGTTGGTATGACCCGGATCGACTATATGCAGGAGGAACACGGGGCCGCGCTGAATGTGATGTGGCAGATCAAGCAGGCCCTTGATCCGCTGAATATCCTCAATCCGGGCAAGATGTTCCCCCCGGAGATGGTCAGTCGTTCGCCGACTGCCGTCTAGCTCCCTTTTAGACCGTTCCTTCGCTCGCGCCCGGCCGTCCCCTGCCAATGGGGCAGTGGTATACTGAGGCCACCCGCGACGGTGGGCATGGTGATGCTGGGCGCACTGCGAAACCGGGACTTCCGCCTCTTCTGGATCGGTGCCTTCGTTTCGAACATTGGCTCCTGGATCCAATCGATCGCACTGAACTGGCTCATTCTGGTCCTGACGGGATCCCCGCTGGCGCTTGGCATCGTGAGCTTCACCAGCACCGCACCGGTGCTGGCTCTGTCGCTGTTCGGCGGGGTCTTTGCGGACCGGCACGATCGCCGCCGCCTACTCCTCGTCACCCAGTCGCTCCTTCTTTTGCTGGCTCTTGTCCTGACGGCGATCACTCTTCCCGGCCTGGTGCGCATCGAGCACATTATTCTGATCTCCCTCCTCACCGGCATCGTTACAGCCATCAATGGGCCGGCCTGGCAGGCCTTTATTGTCGACCTGGTGGAGCCGCGAGATCTGCCCACGGCCATCGCCCTGAACTCGACCCAGTTCAACCTCTCGCGGGTGGCCGGACCGTCCATCGCGGGGGTGCTTCTCGCCGCGATCGGCGCGGCCGGCTGCTTCTTCATCAATAGCCTCAGCTTCGTGGCTGTGGTTGCCGCCCTGCTGGTCGTGCGTCCGCGCTCGATGGCGGTCCGGCACGACATGGGCAGTCTATGGAAGACCCTGCGGGCCGGCATTGGCTATGCCGTGGGGCAGCCGGTGGTGAGCACGGTGTTCGTCCTGACGTCGATTATGACCGTCTTTGGGTTTCCCTACGCTGTACTGATGCCGGTCATGGCCCAGGCGGTCCTGGGGCTCGGCGCGAGTGGATACGGCGCGATGATGGCAGCGACCGGGGTTGGGGCGATCATTGGATCGCTGGCGGCGGCATGGTGGGGCGGCCGCGTTCCGCGGGGGAAGCTCTTGATTGCGGCGGAGCTCGGCTTTGCCCTCAGCGTTCTCGGCTTCAGCCTCGCGCGAATCCTTGCCGCATCGCTCGCTTGTCTGGTCTTCCTCGGCTTCTTTATGATCGTCTACCTGACGAATGCGAACACGATCATTCAGCTTCTTGTGCCGGATGATCTGCGCGGGCGCGTGATGAGCATCTGGACGCTTGTGTCGTTTGGTCTGACCCCGATTGGCAGCCTTCTCGCCGGGGCGATCGCGCAGGTCCAGGGCGCACCGCTCGCCCTAGGCATTGGCGGGGTCATCTGCGGCGGAGCCGCAATCGTGATCGCGCTGACACGCCCGCCTCTCCGCGCCGTCCCAGCTGGAACACGACTGACCGTCGCCGGGGAGCCGCCGGTTGCACGGACCGGGAAGCCGGCTACCTTTTCGCCAGGACCTCCGGATTGACAACGTTCTGGGGGCGGCCTTCCAGGAAAGCGATAATGTTTTCGACGGGCAGGCGAGCCAGCCGGGCCTGGGCTTCGTGAGTAACTGCCGCCGCATGCGGGGTAATGACGACATTGTCGAGAGAGAGGAGCGGCGAGTCTGCTGGAAGGGGCTCGGCGGCGAACACGTCGAGGGCGGCGCCCGCAATGCGCCGCTCGCGAAGGGCCTCGATCAGGGCCGCCTCATCGACGAGGGCTCCCCGCGCGGTGTTGATCAGGTAGGCGGTTGGCTTCATCAGCGCTAGCTCGCGACGGCCGATGATCCCCACCGCACGGGGCGAGGCGCGCAGGTGGAGCGAGATCACGTCGGCAGTCCGAAGGAGCTCATCGAACTCGACGAGGGACACCCCGAGACGTGCCGCGCGCTCCTCGTCGCGGTGGAAGCTCCAGCCGATGACCTGCATGCCGAGGCCGCGTCCCAGGCCTGCCACCTCTGACCCGATCGCCCCGAGGCCGATGATCCCGAGGGTCTTGCCGCGGAGCTCCGGGCCGACCTCGTGCTGCCAGAGACCGGCCCGGAGGTGCCGATCCAGCAGGGGGATCCGTCGGCTGATCGCAAGCATCAAGCCAATCGTTGCCTCGGCAACCGAAACGGCCGACACGGCCGGCGTGTTGGTGACGACGATGCCGCGCTCGGTCGCCGCGGCCAGATCGACGTTGTCCGTTCCCGTGCCGAGGATGGAGATCATGCGCAGCCCGGGGAGCGCCTCCAGAGTCGCGGCATCGAAGACGCAGTACGAGCGGACATTGATGATCGCCGTCGCCCCGGCTGCGCGTGTGATCAATTCGGCTGGCGATCCAGGGCGCGTGCTGTAGAGATCCACTGTGCCGTAGGTCCGGAGCAGGGCAAGGTCTGGAGAATCCTCGTGGTAAACAGGGGGATAGTTATCAGGGATAACAATGCGCATCAAACCCTCCAGGGATCACCGACGAAGAGGAACTGGGCGGCCCGGCTGTTCCGCGTGGGGCCGCCCCATAAGCTCAGGCGGTCGTGGCCCGCTTCCGCCCTCGGCGGCTCCCGCCAATCTTGCCGATGCGCGCATAGTAGTCGGAGCCGTGGCGGGCCTTGACGGTATCACCGCCTTTTTTGCCAATGGAGGCGTAGAAGTCCGGTCCGTGACTGTCCCGGACTGTGGTGCCTCCCTTCTTGCCGATCGTCTCGAAGAAGTCCGCTCCGCGCTGTTCGAGGACGGTGCGGCCGCCCTTCTTGCCGATCTCGCTGTAGAACTCACGGCCGTACTTCTCGGCCACCTTTCGGCCGCCAAGGCGTCCTGCCTCTCGTACTGTCAGTTCCGCGTGGTCGCCAGCCATAATGGGGTCCTCCATTGAGAGAGTTGGCTCAATGGTCCGCGCGGTCTCACCAGCCCACCGGCGGAGCCACCGCCTGCCGCAGTATACCAAAGTCAACAGTATACGATCAATTGGTCCCGGTCTTCCATGCGAGGTCGCACGCCGCCCGGAGCGGACCGTGGGTCACATGAGCCGGCGCGGTGGGGCATAGTATACTCAGAGCGATGAAGGAGCGCATTCTCGTCATTGACGACGACGAGGCAATTACCACGGCCCTGCGCCGGATGCTGTCCTTCGAGGGCTACACGGTCGAAGTAGCGCTCGACGGTGAGGAAGGCCTGCGCAAGGTCCGCGAGGCTATTCCAGACCTGATCATCCTGGATATCCTGATGCCGGGCATTGACGGCGTCGAGGTGTGTCGCCGCCTGCGGAGTACGGAGGATGTGCCCATCCTCATGCTCACTGCGCGCGATGAGGTTGCTGATCGGGTTCGTGGCCTCGATGCCGGGGCTGATGACTACCTCGTCAAGCCCTTTGCTCCCGATGAACTCCTCGCCCGGGTCCGTGCGCTCCTGCGCCGGCGCGATCCCCGCGGGAGGTCGGCAACCCTACGCTTCGCCGATCTCACCGTGGAGACGCGGACGCGCCAGGTATTTCGGGGAGACCGGGAGATCAAGCTCTCGGCGAAGGAATTCGATCTCCTGGCATACTTCGCTCGGCATCCGCGGCAGGTTCTAACCCGTGAACAGCTCCTCGAGGCAGTCTGGGGGTATGCCTTCGACGGCGAGTCGAACATCGTCGATGTCTACGTCGGCTACCTGCGTCAGAAGCTCGAGGCGCGGAACGAGCCGCGGTTGATCCATACCGTGCGGGGTGTTGGCTTCGTTCTGCGGGAGTGAGCGGTGTCGATCCGATTGCGTCTCACTGTCTGGTACGCCGGCCTGATGGCGCTCACCCTCGTTCTCTCGAGCGTCATCCTGTACCTCGTGCTTAACCAGTCTATGACGATCGAGACTGACACCTTCCTGGAAAGCAAGGCGCGCGACATGAGCTTCAGCCTCCAGAGCGCCCTACGTCTGCCGGACCTTGATCGCTTCGCTGAGGGCGATGTGTACGCGCAGTTGCTGATGCCGGACCTCCGGATCGTGGACGAGTCCAAGAGCCTGGGAGATCTGGGCGAACCGCTCGATCCGGAGGCAGCGCGCCTTGCGGTCGCTGGGACAAGCAGTTTCAATACGGTGGTCATCCGGGATGTCCGAGTGCGGGTTTACACCACCCGCATTACAATCCGGGGCAATCAGGTCCGGATCCTGCAAGTTGGGCGCTCGTTCGAGCGGTTCGAACATACCCTGACCTGGCTCCAGCGGGCCCTCCTGATTGGCGACCTGGCGCTCGTCGCCCTCGCCACGGCTGTCGGGTGGTGGATGGCTGGATCGTCGCTCCGGCCGATCGTGCGGATCACCCGGACTGTTCAGTCGATCGGTGAATCCCAGCGCCTTGACCAGCGCGTGGAGTACGAGGGACCGCATGATGAGATCGGTGAGCTTGTCCATACTTTCAACCGCATGCTCGCCCAGCTTGAGGCGAGCATCAGTGCCCAGCGTCGGTTCGTGGCCGATGCCTCCCACGAGCTCAGAACGCCATTGACCACACTGCGCCTGAACATTGATCTTCTGCGCCGCGATCGGACCGCCGAGCCTCCCGAGCGCGCCGAAGTGCTCGATGATATCGCGAGCGAGCTTGATCGGCTGTCGCGGCTGGTCCAGGGCCTGCTCGATCTCGCGCGGGCTGATGCAGGTTTCCATCTGGAGAGACAGCCGGTGCGGGCTGATGAGATCGTGCTCGATGTGTACCATCAGGTGCGACCGGCTGCGGACGGAGTAGTCATTAATCTAGGCGAGACCTTCCCGATCACCTTTTACGCCAATCCGGACTATCTTAAGCAATTGCTCCTGATCCTGCTCGATAACGCGATCAAGTACACTGATCCCGGCGGGCAGGTCCGATTTACCGTGGAGCGCGACGGAGAATGGGTCAAGTTCCAGGTGTCTGATACCGGCCGTGGGATCGCGCCGGAAGATCTGCCGCATATCTTTGAGCGGTTCTATCGTTCCCGCGGGGTTCGCCGCCAGCGGGGAACGGGCCTCGGGCTCGCGGTTGCCCGCTGGATTGCCGAAGAGCACGGTGGTCATATCGACGTGGAGAGCGTGCCCGGCCATGGAGCGACGTTCACGGTCTGGCTGCCGGCTGGCGACCCCCGGCCTCCTGCGTCTCTCCAATCCTCGTAGGCTTCTCGGCCCGTACCGCGCATCGAGAAAGCTGGTGCGGGGGCGACTGTCGCCCTGCTCATGTCCTCCACCGTCCGCACCGTGTTTTTCTTTCTTAGGAAACTCTTAAGTCTTCTTCATACGCCTCTTAGCTTTCTCCGGTAGAGTCGAAATCGGCGGTGAACGGACGGGTCGCCGCCCTGGCGATGGTGGCCGGTCGGTCTGACCCGGGCCGGGACGATCACGGAACAGTGATGGTCGGGATCGTGAAAGCCGGTGAATGCCGTCTGATTCAGCTGCTGAGCGAGGATCCGCTCATGCTGCGGGCCCTGGAGCGACTGCTCCGGAAAGCCGGTTACGAGGTTGTCGCGACGGACACATGGTCCGATCGGCTTTCTCCACCACCAGCGCTGGTGATCGTTGATATACCAGATGATCGGACCGGACCGGGGGCCTTGATCGAGGAGACGGCCCGGCGATGCGCTGGTGCGCCACCGATTCTGTGGATCGGTGGATCGGCCGCGAACCACTGCGAGCGCGAGGCGTGCCTGGCGAAACCGTTCACCAGCCATCAACTCTTAGCGGAGGTGGCCTCTCTTCTCGCGAGGTGAGGCTGCGTCCACCTGTACTGAGGGATCAGAGACATGGAGATGACCGAGCATCAAGCGCCACCGCGGCGGAGCGCTGCCTGGCTGCTCGCAGTCATCGTGGCGATTGCAGGGCTCGTCATCGGGGCAGTCGGAGAAGCGGTCGTCGTGCCGCGGGTGATTGATTTTGCGACCGTGGCACAGGGTCGGATCACCGCGGCCGTCGATGCCCTCTCTGGAGTCATCGCGAAGCCAGCCAGTCCTTCCCCCTCGGTGGCCGAGACGAGCACGGCGCCTGCGGCGTCCGCGGCGCCCCGGACCACCACCGCGGTGAATGCCGCCACAACTGCGACGGATGAGCCGTATGTTGCCGTCGTCCAGAAGGCGGGTCCAGCCGTAGTGACGGTCGTTAACCAGATGCCGCCCCAGATCACGATGTTCGGACAGATCGCCCAACCCGAGGCGCTTGGGTCAGGGGTCATCATTGACCAGCAGGGGCATATCGTTACCAACAACCACGTCATCGAAGGCGGAAGCCAGTTCCAGGTGATCTTCTCCGATGGACGGAAGGCCCCCGCGCGTCTGGTGGGACGTGACCAGATCAGCGACATCGCGGTTCTGAAGGTCGATGGTCCCGTGCCAGCTGTGGCGACGTTCGGCAATTCAGACGAGCTGCAGATCGGCCAGCGGGTCGTGGCCATCGGCAGTGCTCTCGGCGATTTCCGCAACACGGTGACCCACGGCATCATCTCGGGCGTCAATCGGACCTTGAGCGATCCGAATGGCCCGACCCTGACCGGCCTGATTCAGACCGATGCACCGATCAATCACGGCAACTCTGGAGGGCCGCTTCTGGATTTGCAGGGGCGTGTGATCGGGATCAATACAGCAGTCGTGCGGGGATCTGGATTTGGTGGTGACGTAGCGGAAGGCCTGGGGTTCGCCATTCCGAGCAATACGGTCAAGCAGATCGCCGATCAGCTCATCAAGAACGGCTACGTCGTGCGGCCCTTCCTGGGCGTCAGCTGGACGCCGTTAAGCCCGCAGATTGCCTCGTACTATGGGCTGAGTGTTACCAGCGGCGCGTTGATCCAAGCGGTCCAGCCCGGAAGTCCGGCAAGCGCGGCGGGCCTGCGGCCGGGCGACGTGGTCACGCGGGTCGATGACGTCGCGATCGATGAGCAGCACGACTTCGCGTCGGTTCTGCTCAGCCATAAGGTCGGCGACCGGGTCCGCCTGACGGTCCAGCGTGGATCGCAGGTGCTGACGCTGACGGCGACCCTCGCCGAGCGGCCGCAGGAGCTGCAATAGGGGGTCTGCCGTGAGGAGGGGACAGCCAGGCGCGGCCGCTGGCGCCGCACTTGAGATTCTGCTGACGTCTAGACCCGGCACCTGGAGCCTCGTCGGTCCCGGCGCGTCAATGGTGATGGGGAGAGGCTCCAGGTCATCTAGCCAAGTTCTGCCGCGTGCCAGGGTGAGCGGGCCGTCCGGCAGTAATGGGAAGGAAGAGTGCGATGAGGTTTCGGGCTGAGCTTCACTGCTATCACTGTGGATACGTGGCGGCTCGCGTCGAGGGCGAGCAAGGGCAGCCGATGACGCAGGCGCGGCTGATCTCACCCGCCGTCGGACCGGGGCCGCGGCTTCGGCCGGGCCGCCCGCCGCGCTGTGGACGCTGTGGTGGGCCGCTCTACCTTGATGAGGTTGAAATTATCCGCTACGCTCCGACCGTCATCGTCCCCCTCCCTCCGGGACGACGGCGGGGGCGTCCGCCAAAGGCGCTTGTCTCCTCCTAACCGTCTTCCTGCTTCCTGCATCCCGACCCCACGGTGCTGGTCTACACCGTGGGGTCATTTCTCTCCGGAGGAGTGTGGGAGCCGGGGCGCGCTTCACCGCTCGTCTCGCGCAACGATCGGGGTTCCTGCATCGTCCAGTGATTCGGAAGGGAGAACCTGCCGAACGCGTCCGATGTCTATCGCGCGATTCCTGTCGTTCGGCTATACTAATCTCCTGGCCGCCGCGGCAACGGGATGGGCTCACGGATCGCGGTTGGCCCACGATCAATCACCAGATTCTGCTTCCAACGTCGGAGCCTCATGTCAGGTAACGACGAACACAGGGATGGTAAGAGGGATTAGATGTCTCGCGTGTTAAGCTCTGAACCTGGTTTGGGCAGGCTGACCCGCCGGGGATTTCTCGCCAGTCTCACCGTGGCCGGGGTTGGCATCCTCGCGGCGTGCAGCTCCGGCGGCGGGCAGTCGTCGGGTGGTGCCAGTAGCACTCCAGCCCAGAACCTTGCCTCGGGCGAGAACTCCTCCCAGGCGCCCGCGTCCGGTAATGTCGTCGTGAAGATGACTGATCAGAACAAGTTCGATCCCGATACGGTCACCATCAGTAAGGGGCAGACCGTTACCTGGCAGAATGTCAGCTCGTCGGGCCACACGGCGACGTTTGACCCGTCAAAGGTCGCAAACAAGGCTGACGTGTCACTGCCGGAAGGCGTTCAGCCGTTTGATTCCGGGAATATCGATCCCGGTCAGTCCTGGTCGCACACCTTCACCGAGGCCGGTACCTATAAGTACACGTGCATTCCGCACGAGGCCCTCGGCATGCACGGAACGGTGATCGTGAAATAAAGGCCCTGCGGAACCATCATCGATCAGGTTAGCGCCAGGCGCGCCGCGATGTGAAGTAACGACCGGCGAAGGGGCTGATACGGATTGCCGCGGAGACGGGTGAGCCCGACGTCTCGCGGCTTTTTTCCTTCCCTCGACTGGTCGCAGTTCTCACTCTCATAGGGCCCGAGGGCATGGGCCCATCTCGAATAGGAAGCCGGTTCTTGCTTTGTCTGCTCTCCACGGAGCGGTGGATGATCGGTTCCAGGGGCCCTTACGGCGGACGGCCGGGCTCATTCTCCCGCGCGCTGGATCTCGCGCCAGCCGATATCGCGGCGGTAGTAGACCCCCTCAAAGATGATTCGCGCGGCATTGGCATAAGCACGGTCGCGCGCCTCGCGGGGGGTGCTCCCCCGGCCAACCACTGTCAGCACTCGGCCGCCCGCGGTCCGTATTGTTGCCCCGTCAGCTCGCGTCCCGGCGTGGAAGACAAGGATATCGGGATCGACCAGATCGAGGCCGTGGATGGGCAGACCGGTCGGATACGGGCCGGGATAGCCGCGCGATGCGAGAACGACGCCACAGCATACGGCCTGTGCGAATCGGAGCGGCCGCGCGGCGAGTTCGCCGGTCGCAGTGGTGAGGGCCAGCTCGACCAGATCTTCCTCGAGGAGAGGGAGGATCACCTGGGCCTCTGGATCACCGAAACGGCAGTTGAACTCGAGCACGCGCGGTCCATGGGGGGTGAGCATGAGCCCCGCATACAGGACACCCCGGTACGGCAGGCCCCGATCTGCGAGGACCGCAGCCACCGGTTCGATCAGGGCGCGGCAGAGTGTCTGAGCATCGTCGTGGCCGGCCGCTCGGGCTGGCGCGATCGCTCCCATGCCGCCGGTGTTCGGTCCGGTATCTCCATCGCCAACGGCCTTGTGATCGCGAGCAGGAAGGAGCGGAACGACGACTCGATCCGACACGAAGGCGATCAGCGACATCTCCTCGCCTTCCAGGTACTCTTCAATGACGATGGTCTGTCCGGCCTCACCGAATACCCTCTCTTCAAGTGCTGCCACGATCGCTCGCCTTGCCTCCTCAGCCGATCGTGCGATAACTACCCCCTTCCCCGCGGCAAGCCCGTCTGCCTTGATCACCAGGGGAAAGCATTGGTGCCGTACGTACTCGAGCGCTTCTGCCGCACTGCTGAACGTGGCATGCGCGGCCGTTGGCACGCCAGCCGCGCGCATGATCTCTTTTGCCCAGCTCTTGCTCGACTCGATACGGGCTCCCGCGGCTCCCGGCCCCAGAACCGGGATCCCGCGCGTCCGCAGGCGATCGGCCAGACCAAGCGCAAGCGGCTCTTCCGGGCCAACAACGACCAACCCGATATCGTTCGCAGCGCTCCAATCAGCGAGTGCGTCTACCTGGTTCGCCGCGATGGGAACCGCTTCTGCTACTGCGGCAGTTCCCGCATTGCCTGGGGCGCAGAAGAGACGGCCCAGGCCTGAACTCTGCCGGAGCTTCCAGGCCAGCGCGTGCTCCCGCGCGCCACCGCCGACGACAAGTACATTCAGCGCTGACATTGGTCTCAATCCATCGCGTGCGGGAGATTCTCCCGCGGCCCTTCCATCGGCCTAGACTGATCCAGGTGTCTCGGATTCCCCTGGCGCATCAGGGAGGGCTACCCGGGTACTATTCCCACTGATTTCCAGGCGAATAGCACCGGCGCGCTCGGCGGCGAGAAGATAGTCCTTGAACTTTCCGAATCCATAGACGTGTTCGTCGAAGGACCCGAGACGGCGGACCAGCCGGTTCTTGATCGCGGCCGGCCCGGTCGTGGGATGGCTGGCATCGGTCGCCTCGCGCACGATCTCCCGGAGGATCGAGTAGCTCTCATCCAGGGATATCGGGGGACCACCAGCCGTCGGGGCTCCCCCGGCTGCCTCGCTCTCGCGTGCTGGCTCGCCCGTCTCCCCATCCGAGGATGATCCGTCCGCGTCCGGATTGGCTGTCTCAGCGACAGCCTCCGGGGTCGACGGCTTCTCCCCGCCTGGCTGATCGGCCGTGCGGTTAGAGGGGTCTGAAGCGGTCTCCGGCAGCCCACGTGCTGGCGAGGGGGTCGCTCCCACGGTCTCGCTAATCTGGCTGTTTTCGGCCGTGCCATTAGTGGCCGGCGGATTCTTCTCACTGGCGCCCTGCTCGGCTGCGACTGGCGCTGTCGATGCCGCGGTCGTGGTCTGCCGTGCCATCTCGGATGCCACGCGCTGGACGAGCGGATGGTCATCAACCACGTGGCAGAGACGGAC
>Ga0070737_10003057_pt1 | contig 18700 bp, 12 predicted proteins | sample Coa_R1_10_FD_66438 | JGI IMG/M metagenome (GOLD analysis project Ga0070737, IMG submission 66438) | Surface soil microbial communities from Centralia Pennsylvania, which are recovering from an underground coalmine fire - Coalmine... | ecosystem: Environmental > Terrestrial > Soil > Unclassified...
GGTGCCTGCAGGCCCCGGCACCAGTCTGACCCGCGGGCTCTACGGCACCAATGAGAGTCCGGGCTCGGCGGGCGACCGAGCACCATTCTCATCCGCCGTGGCGGCCCCCGCCAGGGGGCCATGTGGGTCTGACCTGCACTTTTGCTGGCAGCCCCAACGGGATTCGAACCCGTGTCTCCACCTTGAGAGGGTGGTGTCCTAGGCCTCTAGACGATGGGGCCAAGCGACGCCGGCAACCAGCGCGCAGGGCCCGATCATGGTAGCAGCGGGCCGCTGGCGGCCCGCCTGGTGATGACCTCGGCCCGCAGCGGCCGGACGCAACCGGGCGTGGCTGCGCCGGCCGTCGACCCCGGCAAGACTGGCTCCATGGAGCGTGACCTTGCACTCGGAGTCGTGGCCGAGGAGGCCGAGCGGATCCTCAATCTCGCCAGAGGAGCGGGCAGCTCGGCGGGCGAGCTCCGGCCGCCGGCATGCCCGGCGTGGACGCTCTCCGACCTCGTCAGCCATCTCGGCCGCGTCTACGCCATGGTCGTGACGGCGATCGACACCGGGCCGGCCGGCACGCTCGAACGGTCGGCGGTCCCTCGCCGGCCCGAGCATCAGGACCCGGCTGACTGGATCGAGGAACGGCTGGCCATCATGCTCGACAGCCTTCGCTCGCTCCCGGACACCGCCCGCTGCTGGAACTTCGTGGACGGCCCGGGCGGACCCATCGGCTTCTGGTGGCGCCGGCAGGCGCACGAGACCCTGATCCATCGCGTCGACGCCGAGCAGGCATGCGGTCTGCCCGTCACACCGGCGCCCTCGGAGGTGGCCGCCGACGGGATCTCGGAGCTGCTCTCCCTCGCCGGGCTACGCGAGGTCCGATTCGACCAGCTGGAGCTCGGCGAGGAGATGAGCCTTCATCTCCACGCGACCGATGCCGCGGGCGCGGAGTGGACCATCGACACGGGCCAGCGCACCTATGCGACCGCGCACGCGAAGGCCGACGTCGCCGTGCGGGGGCCTGCCTTCGCGCTCGACCTCTGGTGCTGGCGGCGCGGCACCGCGCGCCCCTCGGGCGGCCTGCCCGGGTCACTGCCGAGCCTCGTGGACGAGGTGAGCGCCTTTGGGGACGTCACCGCCGCCGAGGAGTGGCTGCCGGCACTCTGAGCGCGCCACACGGGCAGCCAGCCCTCACCAGCCGGCCCCGGAACCGTCCGGGAGCCCGGCGCGCTCTCCGGCACCGGGCGGCAGTAGACAGGACGCCATGGGTTCACCGGCAGAGATCCAGCAGGGCCGAATCACCCGCCTCCTCACCCAGGTGATCTGGCCGGCGACGCAACCGGAGTCGGCTCCTCTAGCCGTCGCCATCTCCCGGCTGCCCGGCGAGCCGCTACCCCCGGAGACGTGTGAAGCCCTGACCTTCACGCCGTTCCGGGTCGGCGAGCCGTGGGGCGGGGCGTGGTCGACAGCGTGGTTCAAGGTGACGGGGCGGATCCCGGACTCCTTCGACGGGCGCCACGTCGTGGCACGCATCGATCTCGGCTACCGGGGCGAGGTCGGGTTCGGGGGCGAGGCCCTCGTGTTCGGGCGGGATCCGAGCGGCCGCCTCGTCCCGCGCCAGGGCGTGAACTCCCGGCACCAGACGGTCGAGCTCTCCCGTGCCGCGGCCGCAGGGGATCCCGTCGAGCTCGTGATCGAGGCTGCCGCGAACCCAGGCCAGCGCGAGGGACCCCTCGAGTGGCCCCTCCTCCTGCCCGACTACGAGGGTGCTCCGCTCTACCGGCTCCGCCGTGCGGATCTGTCGGTCGTCGACGACGCCATGACCGAGGTGCTGTATGACTGGACGATCCTGCTCGAGCTCGCGGCGGCGCTCGGCCTTGAGCACCGGCGGTCCGCGGAGATCATCGCCACCCTCGACGAGATCGCGCTCGGGTTCGACCTTCACGACCTCGCCGCCACGATCGTGGCGAAGCGCCACCGTTGGCTCCCTTTGCTCGAGCGTGAGACGAGCGGCCACGCCCACAAGGTGACGGCGGTCGGCCATGCCCACATCGACTCCGCCTGGCTGTGGCCGATCCGCGAGACCCGTCGCAAGTGCGCCCGCACATTCTCGACGGCGCTCCGCCTCATGGAGGAGCACCCTGACTACGTGTTCGTCTGCTCGCAGGCCCAGCAGCACGCCTGGATGGAGCAGCAGTACCCCTCCCTGTTCGAGGAGATGAGGCAGCGAGCCGCCGAAGGGCGCCTCGAGCCGCTCGGCAGCATGTGGGTCGAGCCTGACACGAACCTGCCCTCCGGCGAGTCGCTCTGCCGCCAGGTGATCTTCGGGAAGCGGTTCTTCCTCGATCGCTACGGCATCGAGACGGTCGACTGCTGGCTGCCCGACGCCTTCGGGTACTCAGGCAACCTCCCCCAGATCCTGCGGGCCGGGAACGTCAGCCGCTTCTTCACACAAAAGCTCAGCTGGAACGACCTCGACCGCTTCCCCCATCACACGTTCTGGTGGGAAGGGATCGACGGCTCCCGGGTGCTCGCCCACTGCCCTCCGACCGACACCTACAACGGCGACTTCACGGTGGGCCAGCTCCTTGCGGGCGACCGCCGCTTCGCCCAGCACGCCGTCTCCGACCGGTCGCTCTACGTCTACGGCCATGGCGATGGCGGCGGTGGACCGACCGAGGAGATGCTGCAGCGAGCCCGCCGGCTCCGCCGGCTCGATCCGTTGCCGCAGGTGCGTCTCGGGACCGCTCGCAGCTACTTCGACGACGTCGAGGCCGAGGCCCTCCGGCGGGACGAGGAGGCCGGGACCGAAGCGGGCGACGGCTCGACCCGCACCGAGCACGGGCCGGGACCGGGCGGGCTCCCAGTGTGGGTCGGTGAGATGTACTTCGAACGCCACCGGGCGGTGCAGACGACCCAGGCCAGGGGCAAGCTGGGCAACCGCCGCTCCGAGAGCCTCCTGCGCGAGGCAGAGCTGTGGAGCGCAGCCGGGCTCGAGGGCGACGAGGCGGTCGGTGCCGCGAAGGATCTCGAGCGGGCGTGGCGGATCGTCCTGCTCCACCAGTTCCACGACATCCTGCCCGGCTCGAGCATCCACTGGGTCCACGCCGACGCGCAGGCCGCCTACGGGGAGGTCGCAGAGCTGGCCGGCGGCGTGATCGCCCGGGCTGCGGCACACCTGTCGGCCAGGGTGTCGCGCCGCACATCCACCGCCGCGGCGGTTGACGGCGCAGCGGACGCTGCGGTCCTCGGCTCGGTGCTGCTCCTCAACGCGGCGACGAGAGCGCGAAGCGACGTCGCCGTGATCGACCTTGGCAGCCTCGGGATCCCCGGCTCGGTCCGCTCTGCGGTCACCCCCGGCGGCGAGCGCCTCCCCCTGCAGGCAGCCGACGACGGCACCATGCTCGTCACCGCGCCGGTGCCGGGCTGCGGCTGGGCTCGGCTCGACCTCCTGGCCGAGGAGGCTCCGCCGCAGGCCCTCGAGCATCCGGTGGAGGTCGAGGGCCTCACTCTCTCGAACGGGATCGTCTCGGTCACGCTCGACCAAGACGGGCTGGTGACCTCGCTCGTCGACCTCGTCGGGCGGCGCGAGACGATCGCTCCGGGCCGGCGCGGGAACCTCTTCCAGCTCCACCACGACCTCCCGAACCACTTCGACGCCTGGGACGTCGACCTCGGGAGCTTCGACCGGGCACTCGACCAGGTCGCCGGGGCCGAGGTCGAGGTCGTCGAGCGCGGACCGGTTCGGGCAGCGATCCGGGTCACCCGGCCGATCGGACGCTCGTCCCGGCTCGTGCAGCACGTCCGTCTCGCCGCAGGCAGCCGGCGTGTGGAGTTCGCGACGGAAGTGCGCTGGGAGGAGCGCCACCGCTTCTTGAAGGTGGCCTTCCCCGTCGACGTGCGCGCCCCTCATGCGACCTACGAGATCCAGTTCGGCCACGTGGAGCGCCCGACCCACGCCAACACCTCCTGGGACGCCGCCCGGTTCGAGGTGCCCGCGCAGAGATGGGCGGCTCTTACCGACGGCACCTTCGGGGCCGCCCTCCTCAACGACTGCAAGCACGGCTACGACGTGCGGGCAGGTGTGATCCGGCTGTCCCTGCTGCGAGGGCCGGGCTGGCCCGATCCGGAGGCCGACGCCGGCACACACCTGTTCTGCTATGCCGTCACCCCTCTGAGCGGCGGAAGCCTCGAGTCCGCAGCGGTCCAAGCCGAGGCCCTCAACCTCCCGCTCCGGGTCGTGCCAGCGCTCGGCGGGGGCAAGGGCGAGCTCGGACCCGAGGGAGCGCTCGTCACGGTCGACGGCGCCCTCGCCTCGGCGGTGAAGCGGGCGGACGACGACAGCGGCGACCTCGTCGTGCGCCTCTACGAGCACCGCGGCACCCGCTCGGCAGCAACGGTGTCGTTCGCCGCGGCTCCGGCTCGGGCGGCCCGAGTTGACCTCCTCGAGCGCGAGCTCGCAGAGGTGCCCGTGACCAATGGAGCCGTCTCGCTCGACCTACGCCCGTTCGAGCTCGTGACGGTGCGCGTCAGCGGCGGATAGGTCGCACGACGAGGAGGCGGTCGGCCGCCGTCACGACCGGGTCCTCTCCGAGGCCGAGCTTCACGGCGCCGTCCTGGACGAGGCCGAGCACAAGGTCCTCGCGGTCCGCCCTGACGGCGGACAGCGGCTTGCCGGCCGCTTCGGGAGGAGGCGCCAGCTCGTCGAGCGTGTGCTCCTCGGAGTCGAGCAGCTCGATCAGGAGCTCGCCCGCGTGGGGTGCCTCGAGCACCTTGGCCAAGGTGTGGCTGAGCAGCTCGTCCGCCGAGAGGGCGACCGTCACGCCGAGGTCGTGGAGCGCGTCGGCTGCGGAGCTCGAGTGGACGAGCGCGGTCATCTCGAGGTCGCGGCTGCACTCCCGAAGCAGCACCGCCGAGATAAGCACCTCGCCGTCGGTGTCTCCCGTCACAAGCGCATGCTCGGCACGCTCGGGGTGGGCCGAGCGCAGCGAGTGCAGGCTCGTCGGGTCGCCCTTCACGTGGTGGACCTCGACTGGCACGGTGGCCGCGTCGACGTCGGCGACGAGCACCACGTCGTGCCCGGTGCGCACGAGCTCGTCGAGCATGCCGGGCACCACCGGGTGCATGCCGACGACCAGCCGGAAGCGTCCCGTCGGGAACGAGCGGCCCATGTGCATCAACCTCCTCAGGCGGGCGGCGGCCGCCGCGCCGGACCAGAGCGCGAATACGGCGCCGAGCATCGGGATCGTCGTGAGCATGACGATGACGGCGACGACCCTGCCGGTGCCGTTCTTCGGCGTGACGTCGCCGTAGCCGACCGTCGTCGCCGTGGTGACGGCCCAGTACCAGCCGGTCAGGACCGAGACGTGGTCGACCGCCGCGAAGACGATCCCGCCGACGACGACGACCGCGGCAGCAAGCCCGATCAGTGCTGCCGCGTGCTTGCGCGTGGGCTCACGAAGGAAGCCAACGAGCCAGATGAGCACGGCCACATCCTGTCTCGTCGGCGACGCCGGCGCGGGGACCGGCAACCTGTCGGGCTCAGGAGCCCGACGCCGACCTCTGCTTGGTCACGCCCCCGGTGGTGAGCTCCCGCAGGAACGCGCTGATGTGCGCCTCAGGTTGTGGCGGCGACCAGAGATATCCCTGCCCGAGCTCGCAGCCGAGGAGCGCAAGGGCGGCCTTCTGCTCCGAGGTCTCGACCCCTTCCGCCACCGCTTCCATGCCGAGCGCGTGGGCGAGGTCGATGACAGCGGCCACGATGGCGGCATCCTCCCGGTTCGACGGGACGCCCGAGACGAAGCTGCGGTCCAGCTTGACGACCTGGACCGGAAACCGGCGCAGGTAGACCAAGGACGAGTAACCGGTGCCGAAATCGTCGACCGCGAGCCGCACGCCGAGGCGGCGCAGCTCCTCCAGGGCGAGCACGGCGGCCCCGGAGTCCCGCAGCAGGGCCGTCTCGGTGAGCTCGAGGCAGAGCGCCTCGGGATCGAGGTCGTAACGCTCGAGGAGGCCGGCGACGAACAGGGGCAGTCCGGGATCGTCGAGCTGGCGGGCCGAGATGTTCGCGGAGACCGAGAGGGTGGGGCTCACCTCCCTGCGCCAGAGCGCAAGCTGCCGGGTCGCCTCCTCGAGCACGTACTCCCCGAGCGGCACGATGAGCCCGGTCTCCTCGGCAAGGGGGATGAACTCGACCGGCGCCATCGTCCCGAAGCTCGGATGCTCCCAGCGCACGAGTGCCTCGAGGCCGACGAGAGGGCCGTCGAGGGCGTAGATCGGCTGGTAGTGGAGCTCGAGGCGGCCGGCGGGCGCGGGCGCCGCAGGCGGCACCGCGCGAGTTGTCTCGATCGCCGTGCGCAAGTCGCGCTCCAGCTCGAAGCGCACGATGGCACGCGAGTCCATGACCGACTCGAAGACCTCGGCGCACTGGCCGCCACGCTCTTTCGCCCGGTACATCGCAATGTCGGCGTCTCTCACGAGGTTGTCCGGCGGCGAGGTGCCGTCCTCGGTCGCCGCCACGCCGATGCTGACCCGTGGCCGGACCTCCCGCCCTGCGAGCAGGACCGGCTGGCGGACGCTGTCGAGGATGCGGTCCGCAACGGCAAGGACGTCCTCGACAGCGGCGACCTCCTCCATCACGACGACAAACTCGTCGCCGCCGTAGCGAGCGACGGTGTCGGTGTCGCGCACGGCCACCCTCACGCGCCGCGACACCTCGACGAGGAGCTCGTCGCCGGCGTCGTGCCCGAGGCCGTCGTTCACGAGCTTGAAGCGGTCGAGATCGAGGAACATCACCGCCACGAGGCCACCGTGGCGGCCCATTCTGGCGACGGCGCGAGCGAGCCGGTCCCGAAGCAGCGTGCGGTTCGGCAGGCCCGTGAGAGAATCGGTGAGGGCCTGGTGGGCGAGGCGAGCCTCCGCCTCCTTGCGCTCGGCGATGTCGCGGACGAAGGCGCGGAAGTACAGGTGGTCCCGCACCTTCACCTGCACGACGGAGACCTCGACGGGGAAACGCCGGCCCGACCGGCAGAGAGCGGTCATCTCGAAGGGCCGCTGGAGGAACTGCCCGTCCTCCCCGCGGGCGACACGCCCGAACCGGAGGCGGAACACCGGCCGGTCCTCCTCCGGCACGATGAGCGCTGCGAGGTCCTGGCCGACGGCCTCCGCCTCGGTCCAGCCGAACATCTGGCTCGCGGCACGGTTCCACTCCGTCAGGATCCCGTCGTGATCGATGCCGAGGTAGGCGTCGCTCGTCGCCTCGATCACGCGGCGGAGCACGAGCTCGCTCTCACGTCGGGCCTCGTCAGCCTCGTGCCGCTCGGTGACGTCGCGGAAGTTGCCCACGATCCCCCCGATCGCCGGCACGTGGGAGAGGTTTGTGAGGGTCTGCTCGAACCAGCCGTAGCTCCCGTCGGCGCGTCGCATCCGCCACTCGCGGGTAACGGTCCGGCCTTCCACGAGCGCCGCCTCGACCTCGGCGCGATCGGCGGCGACGTCGTCGGGGTGGATGAAGCTCCACCCGTCCTTGCCGACAAGGTCCTCCGGCCTCCAGCCGACCCGCTCGATCGATGGGCTCACGAACAGGATGCGACCTGAAGGGCTCGCGACGATCGCGATGTCGCTCGAGTACCTCGAGAGCGCCTGGATGCGCTCCTCGCTCACCTCGAGGGCCTCCCGGGCCCGGATCTCGCCGATCGGGTCGACGGCGAGGCTGAGCGCGGCAATGACGGCTCCGTCGCGATCGCGCACGGGCGAGCGGAGGACTCGAAGCCGGCTGTGGCTGCCATCGAGGTTGGCCGTGCGGACCTCGCCGACGCAGACCCTGCCCTGGCGGAGCTGCTTCCACTGCTCGGCCCAGGCGAGCTCGTTCGGGCCGGCCGGGTCCGAGAGAGTCGAGACCTGCCGGTCGAGGATCTGGTCGGGGCTCTCGGAGTGAAGCAGGTCGACGGCCGCCTGATTGCACCACACGACCGTGCCATCTGGAGCGACGATGACCGCCGCCTGCGGGATCGAGCTCAGCGTCCCGAGCAACGAGCCGTGCTCAAGCGCCGCGCGAACGTCGTCGCCGTGTCGGCCCATCAGCCGGGGTATCGGCAGATTGGTCCCCCAGATTTAGATCAGTCGGCCCAAGGACAGCATCACCGTCTACCCTCGTGGGCGAGCTCCTGCCTGTCCGCTACACCCGCTTGCGCAGCAGCACGACCGAGCGCTCCTTCGTCGTGAGGGCCACCGGTGGGCCCTGCAGCTCGGGTTCCTCCGCGCTCGAGGCGGCGGCCAGCTCCCACTCCGAGCCGACCTGCGCCGGCAGCTGCCAGGTGACCGGGTGGTCGTAAGCGTTGAACAGCAGGGTGAACGATCCGTCGCTGACCGGCTGGCCCCGGGCATCGCGGTAGTCGATGGCATCCCCGTTCAGGTAGACGCAGATGGCCCTGGCCGAGCCGGAGACCCAGTCATCGTCGGTCATCTCGGCACCATCGGGCCGGAACCAGCCGAGATCGAGGGTGCCCCGTATCGCCCTGCCCCGAAAGAAGCGCCGCCGATGGAAGACCGGGTGCTCGCGGCGGAAGGCGATCAACGTCCGCGTGAAGGCGAGCAGTGCCTCGTCGGCGTGCTCCCAGTCGTACCAGGAGAGCTCGTTGTCCTGGCAGTAGGCGTTGTTGTTCCCGCCCTGGCTGCGGCTGATCTCGTCGCCCCCGAGGAGCATCGGGACGCCCTCGGACAGCAGCAGCGTCATGAGGAAGTTGCGCTGCTGGCGCGCCCTCAGCGCGAGCACGGCAGCGTCGTCGGTCGGGCCCTCGACTCCACAGTTCCACGACCGGTTGTCCGAGGCGCCGTCACGGTTGTCCTCGCCGTTGGCTTCGTTGTGCTTCTCGTCGTAGGAGACGAGGTCGGCGAGGGTGAACCCGTCGTGCGCCGTGACGAAGTTCACGCTCGCGGTCGGGTGGCGGGCGTCGTCCTGGTAGAGATCGGAGCTGCCCGTGAGCCGGGAGGCGAACTCGCCCACGGTCCGGTCCTCGCCCCGCCAGAAGTCGCGCACCGTGTCCCGGTAGCGCCCGTTCCACTCCGACCACAGCGGCGGGAAGTTGCCGACCTGGTAGCCGCCCTCCCCGACGTCCCACGGCTCGGCGATGAGCTTGACCTGGCTCACGATCGGATCCTGCTGGATGAGGTCGAAGAAGACCGAGAGGCGGTCCACCTCGTGGAATTGGCGGGCGAGGGTGGCGGCGAGGTCGAAGCGGAACCCGTCCACGTGCATCTCGGTCACCCAGTACCGCAGCGAGTCCATGATCAGCTGCAACGTGTGAGGGTGGCGGACATTGAGGCTGTTGCCCGTCCCGGTCGTGTCGAAGTAGTAGCGGGGGTCCTCCGGCACGAGCCGGTAGTAGGCAGCGTTGTCGATCCCCTTGAACGACAGAGTCGGGCCGAGATGGTTGCCCTCGGCCGTGTGGTTGTAGACGACGTCGAGGATGACCTCGATCCCCTCCTCGTGCAGCGTCCGCACCATCTGCTTGAACTCCTGCACCTGCTGGCCCCGTGAGCCGCCGCTCGAGTAGCCGTTGTGGGGGGCGAAGTAGCCGATCGAGTTGTAGCCCCAGTAGTTGCGCAACCCGCGCTCTACGAGGTGGGCGTCGTGGACGAACTGGTGCACCGGTAGCAGCTCCACCGCCGTGACGCCGAGCGACTTGAGGTAGGAGGTGGCGGCGGGATGGGCGAGACCGGCATAGGTCCCGCGCAGCACCTCGGGGATCTCCGGATGGCGCATCGTGAACCCACGCACGTGGGTCTCGTAGATCACGGTGTCGTGGAGCGGGATGTCGAGCGGGCGATCGTTCCCCCAGTCGAAGAAAGGGTGGTGGACGACCGACTTCATCACGAACTTCGCCGAGTCCTCGCCGTCGGGCTGGTCCGGGTCGTCGAGGCGGTGCGAGTAGCACGCCGTGCCCCAGAGGACCTCCCCCTCGATGGCGTGCGCGTAAGGGTCGAGGAGGAGCTTCGCCGGGTTGCAGCGCCGGCCCGCGGAGGTGTCCCAGGCTCCGTGCACGCGGTAGCCGTACCGCTGCCCGGGCACGATGCCAGGGAGGTACGCATGCCAGCAGAAGGCGTCGATCTCGTCGAGCTCGAGCCGCTCCTCAGCGAGCCCGCCCTCCCCGTCGTCCTCGAACAGGCAGAGCTCGACCGCCTCGGCGACCTCGGAGAAGATCGAGAAGTTCGTTCCGGCCCCGTCGTAGTGCGCCCCGAGCGGGAACGGCCGGCCGGGCCACGCCTCGCGTGTCATGCCACGCCCTCGGGCCTGCCGCATCGTCCCATCCCCGCCTGCCGGAGCTGTCAGCGGGCGCCGAGGACCGCGACGGAGTCGGGCGGCAGCACGACGGCCGCTCCGGCCAGGGTCACTGCGCCGTCGGAGGCGGCGAGGAGGTCGGTCTCGCCGGCGTCGAGCTCGAGCGTGACCGGCCCCGCACCGAGGTTGGCGGCGCTGAGCAGGCCGGGCCGCTCGACCACGAGCCACCCGTCCTCCCCGTCGCAGGCGGTCGTCGTGGCAGCAGGGTCGCCGCCGGCAAGGGTGCCGAGCTCGCGCCGGAGGCGGATGAGGGAGCGGTACCAGTCGAGCATGGCGGAGTGGAAGGGATCGTCGAGCTCGGACCAGTCGAGCTGCGATTGCTCGAATGTACTCGGCGCCTGCGGATCGGGCACCTGCTCAGGCTGCCAGCCGAACGGGGCGAGCTCGGCTCGCCGCCCCTCTTGGACCGCTCGGGCGAGCGCAGGGTCACGATGGTCGGTGAAGTAGCAAAAGGGCGAGCTCGCGGCCCACTCCTCGCCCTGGAACAGCAGTGGCACGAAGGGGGAGAGCAGGACGAGCGCGGCGGCGATCTTCGCCCGACCGGGGGTGACGAGGTGGCAGAGCCGCTCGCCACGAGCCCGGTTGCCGACCTGGTCGTGGTTCTGGGAGAACACGACGAACCGATCCCCCGACAGCCCCAACGGGGGGCGGCCGTGGTGCCGGCGGCGGTAGGGGGACCACTCGCCGGCATAGACCCACGCCCTGCGCAGGGCCGTCGCGAGCTGCTCGAGCTGGCCGTAGTCGGCGTAGTAGCCCGACCGCTCCCCGGTGAGAACGGCGTGGAGGGCGTGGTGGAACCCGTCCGCCCACGCCGAGTCGAGCCCGTACCCGCCGGCGAGCGGGGGCCGGACGAGGCGAGGGTCGTCGAGGTCGCTCTCGGCCACGAGGAACTTGGGCCGCCCGAGCGCGGCGGCGAGCCGCCGCACCTCTGCGGCGAGCTGCTCGAGGACGTTCACGGCCGAGTTGTCGCAGATGGCATGGACGGCGTCGAGGCGCAGACCGTCGCAGTGGTACTCACGAAGCCACATCGTGGCGTTGTCGACCACGAAGCGGCGCACCTCGTCGGAGTAGGGGCCATCGAAGTTGAGGGCCTCTCCCCAGCTCGTCCGGTACCGGTCCGTGAAGTAGGGCCCGAGCTCCGCGAGGTAGTTGCCGACGGGTCCGAGGTGGTTGTACACGACGTCCATCACGACGCCGATGCCAGCCGCGTGGGCGGCGTCGACGAAGCGCTTCAGGCCGTCCGGTCCGCCGTAGGCGTGGTGGGGGGCGTACCAGTCGACGCCGTCGTAGCCCCAGCCGCGCTCCCCACTCGCCTCGGCGACGGGCAGCAGCTCGACGGCGTCGATCCCGAGATCGGCGAGGTGACCAAGCCGGCTTGCGGCGGCGTCGAAGGTGCCTTCCGGCGTGAACGTGCCGACGTGCAGCTCGTAGAGCACCGCAGACGGGAGGTGCACGCCGCGCCATGAGCGGTCGTTCCACTCGAAGCTCGAGTGATCGACCACCCTCGAGGGCCCGTCGACCCCGGCCGGCTGCCACGGGCTCCGGGGATCGGGCCGCGGGGTGCCGCCGTCGAGCCTGAACAGATAGTCGGTGCCGGGCCCGGCCGCCTCGACCTCGGCGGCCCACCACCCGGGACGGTCCGCCGACATGGTCTGGTCCGGCGACATCTCGACCTGCTGCCCGCTCGCGGGAAGGACGAGGTCGACCCGTGCCGCGTGCGGAGCCCAGAGCGTGAAGCGATGCACCGCTACCGTCTACCCGCTCCGGGCGACGGCCAGGCGCGGGCAACTAGGCGCGATTTGTCTGGCAAGCGGCTGCTCAGACCGGCGCCTGGAGCACGAGCCGTGGAGTGTGCTCGGGCGGCTCGCGGTCGCGCAGGTCCGCGACGAGGTCGGCCTTCACGCTCCTGCACGCCCGGTCGTTGAAGCGGTTCTCCCTCTGGAGCGGGTCGCCCTCGAGGTCGTAGAGCTCGCCCTCGCTGCCGTCATGCACCGTCCCGGGGCGGTAGGTCGTGAGCACCCAGCCGTCCCTCGTGATGGTGCGCAGGTGCACCCCGACCCCGAACAGCTCGCTGTCCCACTGCGTGAGCGCGACCGCCTCTCGGCGCTCTCCGTCGCTCGCCGACAGCACCCTGCCCTGCATCCACTCGGGCGGAGGGATGCCGGCGATGTCGCAGAAGGTCGGGGCCAGGTCGACGAGCCCCACCGGAGCCGAGACCCGGTTGCCGGGCGTGCGATCCGAGCTGGAGAGGTGTGCCGGGGCAGGCCGCCAGATGAGCGGCAGCCGCATGAGGGCATCGACGTGGTAGGGCCCTTTGAACATGAGGCCGAAGTCGCCCTGGAGCTCCCCGTGGTCGGTCGTGAAGATTACGTCGGTGTCGTCGCTCCAGCCGCGGGCGTCCAGCACTGCCAGCACGCGGGCGAGCGCCTCGTCGATGAGCTCGACCTCGACGGCGTTTCGCGCATTGATCTCGCGCACCTGGTCCGAGGTGAGCGTCGCCGGGATCCACTTCGCCGGCGCCTCGTAGTTTGACACCAGCGCGCCGTCGTACCACTGCCGCCAGTGCCGCGGCTTTTGGTCCAAGATCGCCTCCCGCTCCTCGCGACGCTCGGGGTAGCCGGCCGGGAGCGGGACGTCGCGCCAGTCGATCCGGCCGACCTCGGACTGGGGCGGGTCCCACGGGTGGTGGGGATCAGGGAAGCTCATCCAGCAGAACCACTCCTCGTCCTCGGCGAGGCCGTTCAGCCACTCGATGGTCCGGTCGGCGACCCAATCGGTGTGGTACCACTCCCGCGGGACCGGGTTCACCTTCACCTGCGGCGCGCCGGTGTCGCCGCCACCCTCGCCGTTCACCTCCAGCTCACCGTCGAGCACGGGGTAGAAGCCGTCAAGCGCCTCCGGGTGCTCGCTCTGCATGAAGCGCGCGTAGTGGAGCTGCCCTCTCGGACTGTGGGTGGCGAGCTCCATGTGCTCGAAGCCGCGGTGGGCGCCGCCGCGGGGCATGCCGCCGAGCCGGGCCAGGGCGTTCTCGGGAAAGCGGAGGAAGGGATCGAGGAAGGGCTCGAAGTGCGCCTTGCCGATGAGCGCAGTGCGGTACCCCGCCACGCGGAGCACCTCGGCCACCGACGGCGCGCTCGCGGGAAGGGGCACGCCGTTCATGAAGACGCCGTGAGTGCTCGGGTGCTGGCCCGTGATCATCGTCGAGCGAGAGGGCATGCAGACGACGGACTGGGGCACGGCCCGGTCGTAGACCGTCCCCGCCGCCGCGAGCGCGTCCGCGGCCGGAGTGCGCGCCAGCGTGCCCCCGTTGCAGCCGAGCGTGTCGTAGCGCTGCTGGTCGGTCGTGACGAAGAGGATGTTCCTCCGCCTCGCCCGGTCCTGTCGCCCCGGGGAACCGCCGGGTGCCCTGTCCAGGTCGTTCCGGCTGCTCAACGCTCCTCCCTTCCCGATGACGGCCCCTGCTCGAGGAGCCGCTTCAGCTCCTCGAGCGCGCCCCAGCCGGCGCCGCCGATGACAAGGGCCATCGTGGCCGGCACGGCGTCGACGGAGTAGACGGCAAGGCTCGTGCTCTCGCCGAGGTCGATGACGTCGACCGTCGACAGATGCTCGGACACGAGCCCGCCGCGGATCCGGTACTGGAAGCGACGCTGCAGGGGATCGAGGGTGACGATCTCCTCGGCGATGGCAAGGCCGGCCGAGGTGGTGACGGTGCGAACCCCGTCAGCGACCTCGACTCCGGCAACGCCGGGCCACCACTGCGCGAGGCGAGCCGGGTCGCCGACCACCTCCCAGACCGCGGCGGCCGGGCAAGCGATCCTGATCTCCCTGCGGATGCTCGCCCGTCTCGCCGTCACAGAGCGACGATAACTTTTGACAGTCAGTCAAGAGTGTTCGACGCGCTCACACGTTGCCGAAGATCGGCCCCACGGCCTCGCACGACGGGCTGAACGTGGGGCTGTCGGGGCCGAGGGCGTTCAGGACGTCCTGCAGGGCGTTCGAGTCGTAGGGGATGGAGAGATGGTCGCTCCCGTCCTGCGGGCACTGTGCCTGGAGCGTGATGTCCGAGACGTTCGGGGCCGGAGGGAGGAACGCGTTCGTGTAGGGAGTCACGACCTCGTCATGGGTCGTCTCGATGACCACGTACTTCACGCCCGGGACGGTCGGCGTCCGGTTCAGGGCGGCGAGGAACGCCGAGCCGGCGAGTTGCTCGGTGCATGCGGCACAGGTGAGCGAGAGGAGGTCCGTGGCGAGGCCGAGCAGTCCGAGGCCCGCAACCAGGTTCACGAGCCCGTCGAGGTTCGTGCCGTAGTTCGATGGCGCAAGCCCGACCAGCATGTTGACCTTCGCCGCCCCGCCGAGGTCGTTGATGTAGTACCGGGGCATCATGCCGCCCTGGGACCATCCGACGAGGTCCACCTTGCTCGCCCCGGTGTGCGCGAGCACGGCGTCGACCTCGCTGCCGAGCTCCCCTGCCGAGGTCGCGATGCTCCCCATCGCGTAAAGACCGGTGAAGGGCAGGGTCTGGCCGTAGTTGAAGCTGTAGACGCAGTAGCCGTTGTCGGCGAGATCCGGTGCGAGAGCGCCGAAGCTGTTGTACATGCTCGCGAAGGTGCCCTCCACGAGCACGACGGGATAGGGGTGCGCGGCACTCGGCTGGCAGCCCGTGTTGGCCCCGGGCGGCGGCGCCTGGTAGTTCCAGAACAGCGTCGAGCCGAGGAAGGCCGACGCTTCGCTCTCCTCGGCGACCGACGCGCTCGCCGGCAGCGCGCCGGCGACGAGGCTCGCCACGACGACGACGGTCGCAACAAGCACGATCTGCGGCAACCGCACGGTGCGACGGGCATGGCGCACGGTCAGTCTCATGTGTTCCCCCCCGATGGCCGGTGGGGTCGCCCGCACCACAGGCGGCCCCAATGTATGGGCAGCCGCCCCCTTGCGGCAGGCCGCACGGCAGTCGCAGCGCTCATGGTGCTGGCGAGGCAACGACAACTGTCGCGCGGCGACCGAAAGTATCCCCGTCGCCAAGGTAGCCGTCAACCGTCCGCACGGGGGAGTCCGCGCGGCCGGCGGTGCAGCTCATGGCCCCGATGTCTCCGCGCGGACCCGGCTGTGAGCCGGCAGCGCCAGCAAAGGGCAGCACCCCAGGCCCCCTGGAACCCGGATGCCGTCGCCAGCCCGAGGCCGCGGGCAGCTGGGTCCTGAGGAGACGGGCTGGGGGGGTGCCGAGAGGTCGGGGCGCGCACCCTCTCGCGTCAGGGCAGGACCGGGTGCCACGCGCGAGACACGGCGGCGTCCGCCGCGCCGCCGTCGTGAGAGCTAGCTCGGGGGGGAGGACTCGAACCCCCAATAACAGGGCCAGAACCTGTCGTGTTGCCGATTACACCACCCCCGAAGGGCTCGGTCATCGTAACAGGGCGGCCGGCCGATCCGCTCCGAGGGAACCACCGATGGCATCGCTCGCGAACGCCCGAGCCGCACGACGAGAGCTCATCCAGCGATGAAACCCGTCGAGGCGAAGCCGGCGATCCTCCCCCACGCGACGGCGGCCGCTTGCACGGCGACGGCCCTTGCCTCGTCGAGGATCCCGTTCCGGGGTGGCGTCACCGGCGACGCCGCCGCCTCGAGCCCGGCGGACTGAGCGACGTGCACGACCCAGAGTGTCTGCCAACTGTCGGCCACCACGAGCACGCCCGTTCCACCTCGTGCCCGCGCGGCAAGCTGGTGGAGCTGCGCGGGGAGCTCCGGCGCGACGACCGATGAGACGTCCCCGGCCGGGACGCCGTGCCGGACGAGGAACGCCGTCTCCCTTCTCGCTTCGCCACCGTCGGCGCACGCCACGACGACGGCCGGTGCCCGCCCGAGCGCTCGCAGCTGCGCCGCATGACGTAGCCGGAGGCGCAGGTCAGCGTCGAGGCTCGCGGTGCCAGCACTGACGACGACCACCGCCTGCGCCCGGGGTGCGATCCCGGCAGCCTGAGGAGCCTCCGAGGCGTTGACGACCTGCACCCCGCTCACGACGTAGTACGCCGCCGCCGCCAGCACGATGAGCGAGATGACCCGCCGGATCCAGCGCAATGGGTGGAGCATGGGCGCGATCCTGCCGCTCGCGAGGCGGCGTCTGGCGTCAGGCCGTCATCGAGAGGTGGCCGACACTCGCTCCAGCGCGGCGTCGAGGCGGCCGAGGGTCTCGGTCCGCCCGAGGACCTCGAGTGACTCGAACAAGGGCAGACCGACGCTCCGGCCGAGCGTGGCGACCCGGACCGGTGCTTGGGCCTTGCCGAGCTTGCGGCCGTGGGCCTCGGCCACGGCCTCCAAGGCCGCCTTCAGCGCAGGGGCCGACCAGTCCGCCTCCTCGCCGAAGCGTCTCCGGGAGTCCGTGAGGATCGCCGCTCCCTCCGGGTCGTTCAAGATGGCGCGCTCGTAGGAGTCCGCCTCCATCTCGAACTCCGGCGCGAAGAGGAACTCGATGTTCCGTGGGACCTCTGACAGCGTCGCCACACGCTCCTGGACGAGCGGGGCGAGAGACCGCCAGGCGGGCGTACCGTACAAGTCGGTCCCGAGCGGATGGCCCGTGCGACCGGCCCACTCCCGTACCCGCTCGGTGAACTGCTCGGGCGTGAGCGCACGGATGTAGATGCCGTTGAAGTGGACGAGGCGCTTGTCGTCGAAGAACGCGGGTGAGTGGTTGACCTCCTCCAGGCGGAACTCCCTCACGAGGTCCTCGAGGCCGAACAGCTCGGCCCCGTCGGGCGGCGTCCACCCGAGCAGCGCGAGGTAGTTCGCCATCGCCTCGGGCAGGTACCCGTCGGCCTCGTAGTCCTCGAGCGCGACCCGGTCCCGGCGCTTGGAGATCTTCTGACGCCGCTCGTTCACAAGGACCGGTAGGTGCGCGAAGGCGGGCAGCTCCACGGGGTCGCCGCCGGCGCCGTTCAGCGCCTCCCAGAGCATGATGCCCTTCGGGGTCGTCGGGAGGTGCTCCTCGGCCCGGATGACGTGGCTGATCCGCATGTCGCGGTCGTCGACGACGACGGCCAGGACGAACAGCGGTGCACCGTTCGACTTCACGATCACGAAGTCCTCGATCGTGGCGTTCGCGAACTCCACGTCCCCCCGCACGAGGTCGTGCACGACGGTGAGGCCCTCGTGGTCGACTGCGAAGCGGAGCGCCCTTCCCGGTCCTGGCTCCAACCCCCGTTCGCGGCAGTAGCCGTCGTAGCCCGGCACCTGGTTGTCCTTCGTCCGCTCAAGCACCTGCTCGCGGGTGCAGTCGCACGCATAGAGCCGGCCCGCCTCCCAGAGACGCTCGGTCGCCGCCTGGTAGAGGTAGCCCCGCTCAGACTGTCGGTAGGGGCCCTCGTCCCAGTCGGTGCCGATCCATCGCAGCGCGTCGAGGATGCCGTCGACCCACTCCTCCCGGTTGCGCTCGGCGTCGGTGTCCTCGATCCTCAGCACGAACACTCCGTCGTGCTGGCGTGCGAACGCCCAGTTGTAGAGCGCGGTCCGGGCCCCGCCGACGTGGAAGTACCCGGTGGGAGAGGGTGCGATGCGGACCCGTACGGGCCGGTCGGCCTGGAGGTGGCCTGCGCTCACTCCTCGACCACGGAGATGGCCTGCTTCGGGCAGGACCGCACGCACTCCATCAGCCGCTCCCGGTACTGCTCGCCCGGATGGTCGTCGAGGACGTAGAGGAAGTCGTCGTCGCGCACCTCGAACACCTCGGGCAGGATGCCCATGCAGACGGCATTGGACTCGCACAGGTCGTAGTCGACGACGACGCGCATCTCTGCCTCCTCCTTGCGGTTGACGTCCCGTACGCTACCGTCCCCGGCAGTGGACCTCACACTGCCGGACGAGAGGGACGAGCGCCGGGCACGCGTGCGGCGCTTCCTCGAACAGCACCCCACGCCGAGCGGCCGCGAGCTGGCCGAGGCCGGCTACGTCGCTCCGCACTGGCCACGGCCGTGGGGCCTCGACGCGGACCCGGTCGAGCAGCTGATCGTCGACGAGGAGCTCCGCCGGGCCGGAGTGCGCCGCCCCGACAACGTCATCGGGATCGGCTGGGCCGGCCCGACGATCATCCATGCCGGCACGCCGGAGCAAAAGGAGCGCTACCTCTGGCCGCTCCTCGCCGGCGAGGAGCTCTGGTGCCAGCTCTTCTCCGAGCCCGGAGCCGGCTCGGACCTCGCCGGGCTCTCCACCCGGGCCGTGCGCGACGGCGACTGCTACGTCGTCTCGGGCCAGAAGGTGTGGACCTCCGGCGCGCACCTCGCGCACTTCGGCATCCTCATCGCCCGGACCGACCCTTCGGCCCCCAAGCACCAGGGCATCACCTACCTCATCTGCCCGATGGACTCCCCCGGCATCACGATCAGGCCG
>Ga0070737_10003060_pt1 | contig 18695 bp, 14 predicted proteins | sample Coa_R1_10_FD_66438 | JGI IMG/M metagenome (GOLD analysis project Ga0070737, IMG submission 66438) | Surface soil microbial communities from Centralia Pennsylvania, which are recovering from an underground coalmine fire - Coalmine... | ecosystem: Environmental > Terrestrial > Soil > Unclassified...
TTAATATTTTGAACGGTGATTTTTTCCAAATTTCGTTTATTGGCCGCTTTATATTCTTCCTGCCAAATCTTAATATCATCTTTATAATCCATAATTTCCTGCTGCTGTTTTCGAATCAGCTTTGCATTCTTTTCCTGCCAAACACAATTAATATATAAAAAAATACACCAACTGATGGCGCCGCCAATTGCCATCCCTGCAAAAAAACGCTGCCAGGAAGGTCTGCGGTAATATGGAGGAATCCTCATGATATATGCTCCTGTGTTAACCAATCGATGATCAGGGCCCCGGTTTGGGCACCGCCAAGTGCAGAAAGAATGATTAATAATTGTTTAAACAAATCTTTTGTATCCGCGTTTAAAATTCCCCGCTCAAAGGTGTAAACCACATCAAATGTACCCCCAATCGCTGCGACAATCGCCCATATTCTTAACAGTGATGACAAACGGTAGACGGTGGTTAAAGGAGGCTGTCCAGTTAAAAATGCTGCAAGTCCTCCGATTAATGAGCCGCCAAGCAAAACGCCCAATGCGATAAAATAGCTTTCAATAAATGCAGGAATAAAGCCGATTTCTTTCATCTTATCCGTCCTTATCGTTCAGATGCCGTTTCTACATTTATATGGACAAAGGGGTGCAAATATGTTTATCAGTAAAAACAGAACATATTTTCTTTTTTTTCGTTGCGTTCTATAATAATAGTTGAATCAAAATTTAAGGGTGTGGCGTTATGTCTTTTATTCACCTGCAGGTATACAGTGCCTATAGTTTATTGACAAGTACTGCTTCAGTCCCTGAACTAATTCGGCAGGCAAAGCAATGTGGATTTCGGGCTCTCGCGCTGACCGACCGAAATGTGATGTATGGGGCAATTGAATTTTATAAACTATGTAAAAATCAAAATATAAAACCAATCATCGGCCTCACGGCAGATATCACAAGCCTCCGAGGTGAAAACGAGTCGTTTCCGCTTGTTTTGCTTGCAGAAAATGACGAAGGGTTTAAAAATTTATTAAAAATTTCCAGTGCGATTCAAACAAAAGCTGAAAATGGTCTTCCGCTAAAATGGCTAAAAAGCTATGCCAAAGGTCTTATTGCCCTTACACCAGGCAGTAAAGGCGAAATTGAACAGGCGTTGCTGAAAGACGATACAGAGGCAGCTAGAGAAATGATTCAACAATTGAATGCAATTTTCGGCAGCGGCAGCTTTTTCTTATCACTGCAAAATCATCATCTCGGGATCGAAACAACTCTTAGAAAGCAGCTTTATACCATTTCAAAGGAAATGAATATTCCGCTTGCAGCAACGAATCATGTCTGCTATTTGAAAAAAGAAGACAGCTTTGCCCATGAATGTTTATTGGCGATAAAAAATGGCGATAAATTGCAGGATGATCATCGGGAAAAACTGGACAGCGATCAATTTTATCTGAAAACAGCAGCTGAAATGGCTGAACTGTTCTCTGATATGCCAGAAGCATTAGAAAATACACTTTTGATTGCCGATCGCTGTCATATCAATATTGAATTAAATAAAACGTACTTACCAGCTTTCCCGACAGAAAATGACATGCGGGCAGATGATTACCTGGAAATGTTATGTCATAAAGGCCTGCATGAACGCTTTGCCAATCCCGAAACAAAATATTTTGAACGGCTGTCATATGAATTAGCAGTGATTAAAAGAATGCAATTTAGCAATTACTTTTTAATTGTATGGGATTTTATGAAATTTGCCCGTGAAAGAGGAATTTTGACAGGGCCGGGAAGAGGATCTGCTGCAGGTTCTCTTGTTGCATATGTCCTCTTTATTACCAATGTAGATCCGATTCAGCATCATCTATTATTTGAACGGTTCTTAAACCCGGAACGGATTACCATGCCCGATATTGATATCGATTTTCCGGATATTAGAAGGGATGAAGTAATTGAATATGTTGCCCGTAAATATGGAGGGCTCCATGTGGCGCAAATTATCACGTTTGGCACCCTGGCAGCTAAAGCTGCATTACGAGATGTGGGACGGGTATTTGGTTTAAATACGAAAGAACTGGAGTATTTGTCAAAGCTTGTCCCGTCCCGACTGGGAATCTGCCTACAGGATGCTGTCAAAGAATCTGAAACCTTTAGAAAGTTTATTCAGGAAACACCGCTCAACCGCAGGATTTATGAAACAGCGTTAAAACTTGAAGGGCTTCCCCGCCACACTTCGACTCATGCTGCCGGTGTGGTCATAAGTGAAAAGCCACTAGTTGATTTAGTTCCCATTCAGGAAGGTTCAAATGATGTGTATTTAACACAGTATTCGATGGAATACTTGGAAGAGCTCGGTCTGCTTAAAATGGATTTTTTAGGTTTAAGAAATTTATCTCTGCTGGAATTCATTCTTACATCGATTGAGCGGCAGACAGGAAAAAAAGTGGACATTTCTCATATTCCTTTAGATGATCCAAAGACGTTTGCACTCTTAGCACGTGGGGAAACAACCGGGATTTTTCAACTTGAATCAGAAGGAATGCGAAAGGTGTTAATCCGCTTAAAACCTTCAAGATTTGAAGATATTGTCGCGGTTAATGCGTTATATCGTCCCGGCCCGATGGAAAATATTCCGATATTTATTGATAGAAAACATGGTACTAGGAAGATCGAATATCCTCATCCTGATTTAAAGCCAATTTTAGAGAATACTTATGGAGTCATCGTCTATCAGGAGCAAATCATGCAGATAGCGGCCAAAATGGCAGGATTTTCTCTTGGAGAAGCAGATCTTTTAAGGCGAGCGGTAGGGAAGAAGAATAAGGAAATTCTTGATCAAGAACGCCAGCATTTTGTCAATGGTGCAATGAAAAAGGGATATTCAGAATCTCTTGCTAATGACATCTATGACTTAATTGTCCGCTTTGCCAATTATGGATTTAATAGAAGCCACGCAGTTGCATATAGTATGATTGCCTACCAGCTTGCCTACTTAAAAGCAAATTTCCCTATCCATTTTATGGCGGGTTTATTGACTACTGCGATCGGCAATGAGTCGAAAATTGCCCAATATATTATGGAAGCAAAGCAAATGGAAATCCCGATCCTCCCGCCATCTATTAATCAAAGCAGTTCCTCCTTTCAGGTGGAGCGAGGAGGTATCCGTTACAGTTTGGCGGCCATTAGAAGCGTTGGAAGAGCGGCGCTGAAAGAAATTTTTCAAGCAAGAAAGGTAAGGAAATTTGCGGATCTATTTGATTTCTGCATTCGCGTTTCAACGAAGTCGGTTAATCGAAAAACGCTAGAATATCTTGTTCACTCAGGCAGTTTTGATGAATTCGGTGAAGACCGTGCAGTGCTTCTAGCAAGCTTGGATGTTGCTATTGAACATGCGCAAATCTTTAAACCCCAAGATGAAAAACAAATTGATTTATTTGAGGATGAACTGATCCCGAAACCGAAATATGTCCCGATGGATCCTATCAGCCAAGAGAATAAACTGGCGCTGGAAAAAGATGCACTCGGAATTTATCTTTCCGACCATCCGATCTCTATTTATGAACAAGCGCTAATACAGAGCGGAGCTAAACCTTTATTTCAATCAAAGAATAACGGAAATAGGACTTTTGCAGGAGTCTATGTGTCAGACGTAAAAGTCATCCGTACAAAAAAAGGCGAAGCGATGGCATTTCTCACGGTAAGTGATTCAAGCGGTGAGATGGAAGCAGTGGCGTTTCCGAATGTTTACAAAAAATATTTACTTTATCTGCAAAAAGGAAAATTGGCTCTGATCGAAGGAAAAATCGAAGAGCGGGACGGCAGATTGCAATTTATTATTCAGCAAATATTTGAAATTGAAAACTGGTTGAAAAGAAACTCTGCCAAACAACCGGTATTATATTTGCAAATACCGGTTGATAAACAAGATGAACAATCATTGCAGTATGTCAACAAACTATTAAATAAAAATAGAGGGAGTACGTCTGTCATTTTGCATTATGAATCCACAAGAAAAACGATCAAGCTTGGTCCAGAGAAACATATCCATCCTGATTTGTCATTATTGGAGCAATTAAGAGATTTCCTTGGTGCAGGCAATGTCGTGCTGAAAGATTAGTTCTTTACAACTTCAATAGATATGTTATAGTGTTAAGGAGACAAGTGTGGTCAAACAATCATTGCTAGGGATGTTTAATATAGAATGTTAATATTCATTCGAGGGGTGACATTTCTTGACTTTACGGGAAGAAGCATTACATATGCATCGAATTAATAAAGGAAAGTTAGAGTCAAAATCAAAAGTTCTTGTTCGGAATGCGCATGACTTAAGTCTAGCTTATTCACCCGGTGTAGCAGAACCGTGTAAAGAAATATATGATAAACCTGAAACAGTATACGAGTATACAATGAAAGGAAATATGGTTGCAGTTGTTTCTGATGGAACAGCTGTTCTAGGTCTGGGGAATATTGGACCTGAAGCTGCTCTTCCTGTCATGGAAGGTAAGGCTGTCCTTTTTAAAAGTTTTGCCGGTGTGGATGCCTTTCCCATTTGTTTAAATACAACAGATGTTGATAAAATTGTCGAGACGGTAAAGCTTTTGGAACCCACTTTTGGCGGGGTCAATCTTGAAGATATTGCCGCTCCGAATTGCTTCGTCATAGAGGAAAGATTGAAAAAAGAAGCCAATATCCCCGTTTTCCACGACGATCAGCATGGAACTGCCATTGTTACAGTTGCAGGTCTTGTTAATGCTCTTAAGCTGACAGGAAAGAAAATGACAGAAATTAAAGTAGTGATCAATGGCGCCGGCGCAGCTGGAATCGCGATCATAAAACTTTTGTACAGCTACGGTGTAAGAGACATCATCATGTGTGATACAAAGGGGGCTATTTACGAAGGCCGCCCGAATGGAATGAATACAGTGAAGGCTGAAGTAGCCAAGTATACAAACCGGGATAATCTGACCGGAACCCTTGCTGATGTTATTAAAGGCGCTGACGTATTTATCGGTGTTTCTGTGGCAGGGGCTTTGACAAAAGAAATGGTTGCTTCGATGAATCCTGATCCAATCATTTTTGCAATGGCTAACCCTGTTCCGGAAATTATGCCAGATGTTGCAAAGGAAGCCGGTGCCAAAGTGATCGGAACCGGACGCTCTGATTTTCCAAACCAAGTAAACAATGTACTTGCTTTTCCAGGAATTTTCCGCGGTGCCCTTGATGTTCGCGCAACTCATATTAATGAAAAAATGAAAATTGCTGCGGTCGAGGCAATCGCTGACTTAATTAGCGAAAATGAACTAAATCCGGATTATGTTATTCCAAGACCATTTGATCCAAGGGTTGCTCCGAATGTTGCGGGTGCCGTTGCGAAAGCGGCTATGGAGACTGGGGTTGCCCGTCTTAAAGTGGATCCGGAAGCAGTAAAGGAAAAAACGAAGCGGCTCGCTCTTATTGGGAAAAGTGAGTAACAAATTACCTGGGAAGCTATTCTAAGACATTGATTGTTCCGGGGGAAAACCTTTAGAGCTTAAAATATATGAGCGCCTGAATGTCGGGCGCTCCTTCCGTTAGAAGAAACACCTAAGATTTAAGGCCAGGATGAAGCAGAAGCTGCGAAATTTGTCCTTTTTCCAAGACAAAATCCAACAGAATTTTAAATCTTCATCTATTATATTGGAAGTTGTACAGACCCTTTCATTTCCATTAAAATAATAAAATGTATGAAGTCGAATGAAGAGAGAAAGAATGCATAAGTAAGGGTATATAGGGCATTTTGCAGCAGTCAGGAATGTCACGAAAGGGAGGTTTATTTTTTTGGCGCTTAAAGATTTATTTACCAAACCAACTGTCAAAAAGAAAAAGTATGCGACCATTCCAAGGGAAGCGGCGAAAAGTGATGTTCCGGAAGGAATCATGACAAAGTGCCCTTCATGCAAGAAGATATTATATACGAAAGAATTGTTGAAAAATGTAAAGGTATGTTTGCATTGCGGACATCACTTTCCAATGAACGCCAAGGAACGAATCGACAGCTTTATTGATGAAGGAAGTTTTGAAGAAATCAATGAAAACATGATTTCGAAAAATCCATTAAACTTTCCTGATTATCTGGAAAAACTCGAAAAAGATCGGCAAAAAAGCAAGATTAATGAAGCAGTTGTAACAGGGATTGGAACGGTTAATGGACAAAAAATAGTTGTGGCCATTATGGACTCTACCTTTCGAATGGGCAGTATGGGATCTGTAGTAGGTGAAAAAATTACCCGCGCAATTGAAAAAGCTGATGAATTATCTGTCCCATTTATCATTTTCACAGCATCAGGCGGTGCAAGGATGCAAGAAGGGGCATTAAGTTTAATGCAGATGGCTAAAACAAGTGCTGCATTAAAAAAATTCAGTGATCATGGCGGCTTAATTATTTCGATTATGACCCATCCGACAACGGGCGGTGTCTCGGCAAGTTTCGCTTCACTGGGTGATTATAACCTGGCCGAGCCAGGTGCGTTAATTGGTTTTGCTGGACGCCGGGTAATTGAACAATCGATTCGGGAACAATTGCCGGAGGACTTTCAAACAGCCGAATTTCTATTAAAACATGGCCAGTTGGATGCGATTATTCCAAGAACGGAATTAGTCGAGAAGATCACGAACATTCTCGAAATCCATCAGCCTGGGAGGGAACTGACATGGTAGGAGAATTGGAATTTGAACGGCCGCTCGTGGAACTGCGGAAGAAAATTGCCGAACTTAAGGAGTTTACGCAAAATACGGATGTAGACTTAAGTTCTGAAATCCAAAAGTTAGAATCTCGTCTTGCGAAATTGGAGCAAGATATATATGAAAATATGAAACCTTGGGATCGGGTGCAAATTGCCCGCCTTGCAAACAGGCCGACAACCCTTGACTATATTTCTTATTTATTTGAAGACTTTTTTGAGTGTCATGGTGACAGGACGTTTGCGGATGATGAAGCAATTGTCGGAGGAATAGCCAAATTTAGGGGTCTGCCGGTTACCGTTATTGGACACCAAAGAGGAAAAGACACGAAAGAAAATATTCGCAGAAACTTTGGCATGCCACATCCGGAAGGGTATCGCAAAGCATTAAGGTTGATGAAGCAGGCCGATAAATTCAAACGCCCGATTATTTGTTTTATCGACACGAAAGGTGCCTACCCGGGAAAAGCGGCGGAAGAACGCGGTCAAAGTGAGGCCATTGCCCGAAACCTTTTTGAAATGGCTGGTCTAAGAGTGCCAGTTGTTTGTGTTGTAATTGGAGAAGGAGGTAGTGGCGGCGCACTTGGATTAGGTGTAGGAAACCGGATTTATATGCTGGAAAACTCGACCTATTCGGTGATCTCACCGGAAGGCGCGGCTGCAATTCTATGGAAAGATGCATCACTTGCGAAAAATGCGGCAGAATCGATGAGAATTACGGCTCCTGATTTGAAAGAACTGGGAATTATTGATGATATTATTCCGGAAGTAAAAGGTGGAGCGCATAAGGATGTACAGAAACAGGCCGAAGAAATCGAAAAGGTTCTTGTGTCTTCTCTTAAAGAACTGATGAACTTATCTGAAGACGAACTGATCGCAGACCGCTATAATCGGTTTAGGACGATAGGAGAATATGGCTTTGTTAAAGATTATATTGGTGTTAATTAAACGTGCTTTATCGGGCACGTTTTTATCATGAATAAAAATTTCGATTGCTGCATTTTTATACTAAGATAATGAAATGTTTTCGCATTTTCTGATGACGGCGCTTCCAATAAATATTGAAACGTTTGCAGTTAACAGATAATTCTGTCTATTCAAATTCTATGTATAAGATTGTTGTTAAGGGCATTTCTTCATGTTATTTTATTAATATTCATATGTTTTATGTCGATAATAGAAGAAGGTTAATGATAAAAAGCCTTCTAAACACTTTTAACGAAAATGCTAATTTAATCTTGAGGTGATAGACATGAAGAAAATTGGGGTGCTTACAAGCGGCGGAGATGCTCCAGGAATGAACGCGGCGATTCGTGCCGTAGTCCGAAAAGCCATCTATCATGATATGGAAGTGTATGGGGTTTATGGAGGCTATTCCGGATTAATTTGCGGCAATATAAAACAATTAGAACTAGGCTCTGTTGGTGATATTATTCATCGGGGAGGAACGATGCTTTATTCAGCCCGCTGTCCGGAATTTAAGAATATTGAAGTACAGACAAAGGGAGTTGAACAGCTCAAGGCCCATGGAATTGAGGGGCTTGTTGTGATTGGCGGTGACGGTTCCTATCGAGGGGCAAAAGCGCTGACAGAACACGGTTTCCCATGTGTTGGCGTACCGGGAACGATTGATAATGATATCCCTGGAACAGAAATGACGATCGGTTTTGACACAGCATTGAATACAGTCATTGATGCGATCGATAAAATCCGCGATACAGCAACATCGCATGAAAGAACTTTTGTCATTGAAGTAATGGGGCGGAATGCAGGAGATATCGCACTTTGGGCAGGACTTGCCGGCGGGGCAGAAACCATTTTAATTCCTGAAGAGAACTATGATATGAACGAGATTGCCGACAGGCTTCGCAAAGGTCAAGAGCGCGGGAAGAAACACAGTATCATTATCGTTGCAGAAGGTGTTTGCAGTGGAGTAGAATTTGCCAAGGAGCTGCAGGAATTGACTCACTTTGACACAAGGGTGTCGGTATTAGGACATATTCAGCGCGGTGGAACACCGACAGCAGCAGATAGAGTTCTGGCTAGCAGATTGGGCGCACGTGCAGTAGAACTATTAATCGAAGGAAAAGGCGGCCGAGCAGTAGGAATTGAGAATAACCAGCTGGTTGATTACGATATTATTGAAGCATTAGAGCAGAGAAAACATAAATTGGACTTAAATCTTTATAAATTATCAAAAGAATTATCAATCTAAAATTAAAAAATGATAAAATGCAGCTGCGCCTGAAAAAGGCGCTAGACGCATTTTAATAGGGAGGCTATAAAATGCTGCGGAAAACAAAAATCGTATGTACGATTGGTCCAGCTAGCGAAAGCGTGGAAAAATTGGAACAGTTGATCAATTCAGGTATGAACGTTGCCCGTTTAAATTTCTCTCATGGGGATTTTGAGGAGCATGGCATGAGAATCAAAAATATACGGGAAGCTGCAAAGCGGGCTGGAAAAACGGTTGCTATTTTGCTTGATACAAAAGGTCCTGAAATTCGTACACATAATATGCAAAACGGTGCCATTGAGCTCCAATCTGGAGATTCAGTTATTATTTCCATGACAGAAGTGGTAGGAACGAAAGAGAAATTTTCCATTACATATCCCGGATTAATCGAAGATGTTCATGTTGGTTCGAAAATTTTATTGGATGATGGACTAATTGCACTGGAAGTAACCAATGTTGACAAGTCTGCCAATGAAATCCATACGAAAATTTTAAACAGCGGTGTACTGAAAAATAAAAAAGGGGTGAACGTTCCGGGCGTATCCGTAAATTTACCGGGGATCACCGAGAAGGATAGAAAAGATATTCTTTTCGGAATCGAACAGGGGATTGATTTTATCGCTGCCTCTTTTGTCCGCCGTGCCAAAGATGTATTGGAAATTCACCAGCTTTTAGAAGAAAATAATGCGACACATATTCAGATTATCCCTAAGATTGAAAATCAAGAGGGGGTAGACAATATTGATGAAATCCTCGAGGTTTCGGATGGATTAATGGTAGCTCGCGGGGATCTTGGCGTCGAAATTCCAGCCGAGGAAGTTCCGCTAGTTCAAAAAATGCTGATTAAAAAATGCAATGCAATGGGAAAACCGGTCATCACTGCTACCCAAATGCTCGATTCCATGCAGAGAAATCCTAGGCCGACTCGCGCGGAAGCAAGCGATGTAGCGAACGCGATTTTTGATGGTACTGACGCGATTATGTTGTCCGGTGAAACTGCGGCAGGTCTTTATCCTATTGAAGCAGTACAAACAATGCACAACATTGCACTAAGAGCCGAGCAGGCATTGGATCATAAAGAAATCTTATCAACCCGCAGCAAAGATACAGAACATAATCTGACCGATGCGATTTGCCAATCCGTCGCCCACACGGCGATTAATTTGGAAGTAAAATCGATTATTACGCCAACTGAAAGTGGCCATACTGCACGAATGATCTCCAAATATCGGCCAAAGGCTAATATTGTTGCGATTACAGCAAATGACTATGTCTGCCGGTGTTTATCTCTTGTTTGGGGAGTTTATCCACAGCTTGGCACAAAAGCGGAAACAACAGATGAAATGCTTGAAATTGCCGTAGAAGAAAGCTTGAACAGCGGAGTCGTCAAACATGGTGATTTAGTTGTGATTACTGCCGGTGTTCCTGTTGGTGAAGCTGGCACAACGAATTTGATGAAAATCCATGTCGTTGGTGACGTTATCATTAAAGCGCAAGGAATTGGACGGAAATCAGCTTTTGGCAAAATCGTTATCGCTCATAATGCCAAGGAAGCTTTAGATAAAGTAAAGCCTGGTTCCATCCTGGTTACCATCGGTTCAGATAGAGAAATGGTGCCTGCTATTGAAAAATGTGCTGCTCTTATTACTGAAGAAGGCGGGTTAACTAGCCATGCTGCTGTAGTTGGTTTAAATCTTGGGATCCCTGTTATTGTTGGAGTAGAAAATGCCCTTGCTCTGTTTAAAGAAGGACAAGAGGTAACGGTCGATGCTGTCAGGGGAATTATTTATAACGGTCATGCAAGTGTCCTATAAAAAACAGCTTCCAGTGGAAGCTGTTTTTTAAACTTCTTTTCCTTTTATAAAGTCCCATAAATCGTGAAAAACATTGGCTCGGTAGAGAGCGCCAATGACAACAAGGGTTACGGGACCTAAGATGAGCCCGAGAAATCCGATTAATTCAAAGCCGATAAATAAAGCAATTAATGTAGCTAACGGATCAAGTCCGATACTCGAGGAAAGGATTTTCGGTTCGATAATCTGCCGTTGAACGATCACAATAATATAAAGGACACCGAGTCCAATGGCAAGTCCTGTATCACCACTAATGATTTCATAAAGAATCCATGGAACAAAGACAATTCCTGTCCCAACATAAGGAAGAAGTTCGACAATTCCGGTAATCAGAGCTATGGTAATCGCATAATCAACTCTTAATATAAGCAGACCGATTAAAATAATGACAGCCGTAATAGAAATAAGTGTTAATTGTGCTTTAAGGAAACCGACTAAAGCCTTTTTTAAATCTACAAAAACCGTTCTTCCACTCACTTTTGCTTTATTAGGAAGAATTTTACTTCCTAATGCAGATAATTTATACCAGTCTTTACTGATAAAAAATGTAGCCAGCAAGGAAAAAATCAATAACGTTGCTGCTCCCGGAATCCACGAAATGAGATTGGGGATTTTAAGAAATAAATTTTGTAGGAAGGAGCCAACCGTTGTGGCGACATTTTTTCCGACATTTTGAATGTTGGTCATAATTGTATTTTGCTGTCCGACATCAAGCTTATTGAATGCACTTGTCATATGATTGTAAATAGGGATAATCTGATCGGCAACAAAGTTTTCAATATAGTTAATAATTGTATCCAGATGGTCTGGAACGACTGTTGCCAAATAATTAGCTCCGGTTACAATTTCGGCAATTAACAGGGTCACTAGTCCCGCAAATACGGCGATAATCAAGACTAGAGAGATAAAAACCGCAAGCACCCGGGGCATCCGGACCTTATTTTCCAATAAATTGACGAGCGGATTCATTATAAAGGCAATAATAATCCCAATTAAAAATGGATAGGTCACTTTTGATAAATAATAAAAAGCAAGAATTCCTAACATAACCGCACCGATGACTATGATAAATCTTATGGTTCGGTAGACATACTTTAAATCCAAACAATAACCTCCAATCATTGATGGAATAGCTAATTTTAGTTTAACATTTTATTAACAACAGTGCATAATTTTCCATAATATTAAAGTATCAGAAATTGTGAAACTTTGCAGGCCATCAGTTTTTTGTAAATATCATAATTATATTAAGATAATAAAAGGGGTGAACAAAAAATGGTAAGTGAGTCGATATTATTTTTAATGTTACTATTAGTCATTGGCTTTATAGCGAAAAATAGTTCTCTGATGATTGCTATTTTGATGTTACTTTTGTTAAAGACTGGCGGAATGAATGAGAAGGGCTTTATTTTTCTTCAGACAAAGGGCATAGATTGGGGAGTAACAATCATAACCATTGCAGTATTGGCACCAATCGCCAGCGGCGATATTGGGTTTAAAGACTTGACAGCGGCCTTTAAATCTTCCTATGCCTGGATTGCACTTATTTCCGGAATGCTTGTTGCTCTTCTTGCAAAAGGTGGAGTAAAGCTGTTAGCGGATGATCCTCAAATTACAACGGCACTTGTCTTAGGGACGATTCTATCTGTATCTATCTTTAAAGGGGTAGCCGTCGGTCCCTTGATCGGGGCAGGAATTGCCTATACTGCAATGAAATTTGTCGGATATTTCAGCTAGATTTTTTGTAAAATAATATTTTTTTGTATTTTTCAATTCCTTTTCGTTCACAAAAAATTAATTATTGTTTATAATAGGCATGTAAGCAGAATTTATTTTACATAAACTATATAGAAATATGATTATTTATGCTTGTGAATGAAAGGGGATACAAATTCTCAAAGGTTGATGCTGAGTAAACGCTCAGTCAATTGGCGGCCATTGCTTTCATTTATTCTAGCTAAAGAAAGGGAATGAATACCTGTTTGAAAAGATTGTTAAGAGAACGGGTATTGGGGAAAATGAAAGAAGAAGGAGAGATTTAATATGACAGTAACTCGCGGTCTTGAAGGAGTAGTGGCAACAACTTCCTCCATCAGCTCCATTATTGATGACACACTGACGTATGTCGGCTACAACATTGATGATTTAGCTAAAAATGCAAGCTTCGAGGAAGTAATTTATTTATTATGGCATCTCAAATTGCCAAATGAAGAACAATTAGCCGAATTGAAAAAACAACTGGCTGAAAATGCTGAGCTCCCTAAAGAAGTAATTGAACATTTCCATATGTATCCGATCAAAAAAGTCCATCCGATGGCAGCCCTTCGTTCTGCAGTTTCTTTATTAGGATTATATGATGAAGAAGCAGATGTTATGGAACGCGAGGCAAACTATCGGAAAGCGATTCGCCTGCAAGCTAAACTGCCGACAATCGTGGCAGCATTTGCCCGTATCAGAAAAGGTCTGGATCCAATTGCACCAAGAAAGGATTTAAGCTTCGCAGCTAATTTCTTATACATGCTGACAGGAAAAGAGCCTGAAAAAATTGCTGAAGAAGCTCTTAATAAGGCACTTGTTCTTCATGCAGATCATGAATTAAATGCTTCTACATTTACTGCACGTGTCTGCGTTGCAACATTGTCTGATATATACTCCGGCATTACTGCAGCCATCGGTGCGCTAAAAGGACCGCTTCATGGCGGCGCAAATGAAGCCGTTATGAAAATGTTGACGGAAATCGGCAGTCTTGAAAACGTTGAACCATATATTCGTGGAAAACTTAATAAAAAAGAAAAAATCATGGGCTTTGGCCACCGCGTATACCGTAAAGGTGACCCTCGGGCAAAACATTTGAAAGAAATGTCCAAAAAGTTAACAGAACTAACAGGTGAACCATACTTGTACGATATGTCTGTTAAAATTGAAAGCATTGTTACCGGTGAGAAGAAACTTCCACCAAATGTAGACTTCTATTCAGCATCTGTATACCACAGCCTAGGAATTGACCATGATTTAATGACCCCAATTTTTGCAGTCAGCCGTGTTTCCGGATGGCTAGCTCATATTTTAGAGCAATATGAAAACAATCGCCTGATCCGACCACGTGCAGAATATACTGGCCCAGGAATGCAGAAATATGTTCCAATAGAACAGAGGGGTTAATAGTTTACATTTTTTCTAAAAATTGATTCAATAAGAATGAATGGAAGGTTAGAGACTTTTCGCTCTCTAACCTTTGATTCAGTATGTGCTTTGTTTTTTACATAATTAGGAGGGATTACAACTATGCAAGGCGAAAAAATTACAGTTAAGAATGGAGTATTAAACGTACCTAACAACCCAATTGTTCCATTTATTGAGGGAGACGGAACAGGGCCTGATATTTGGAGAGCATCTTATCGAGTGCTAGATGCAGCTGTTGAAAAGGCCTATAAAGGGGAACGCAAAATTGTTTGGAAAGAAGTTTTAGCAGGTGAAAAGGCATTTAATCAAACAGGAGAATGGCTCCCGCAAGAAACGCTTGATGTCATCAGCGAATATTTAATCGCCATCAAAGGGCCATTAACAACACCTGTCGGCGGTGGAATCCGTTCTTTAAACGTAGCTTTAAGACAAGAACTTGACCTGTTTGTCTGCCTGCGTCCGGTAAGATGGTTTGAAGGGGTTCCTTCTCCGGTTAAACGCCCGCAAGATACCGATATGGTCATCTTCCGTGAGAATACAGAAGATATTTATGCGGGGATCGAATATGCAAAAGGATCTGAAGAAGTTAAAAAGGTAATTGAATTTTTACAAAATGAAATGGGCGTTAAGAAGATTAGATTCCCAGAAACCTCCGGTATCGGCATTAAGCCTATTTCTGAAGAAGGTACAAGTCGTCTTGTTCGCGCTGCTATTAATTATGCGATTAAAGAAGGACGTAAATCTGTTACCCTTGTTCACAAAGGCAACATTATGAAATTCACTGAAGGTGCATTTAAAAACTGGGGATATGAGCTCGCTGAAAGAGAATTTGGCGATAAAGTATTTACTTGGGCTCAATATGACCGCATTAAAGCGGAACAAGGCGTCGAAGCAGCTAACAAAGCACAGGCAGATGCAGAAGCTGCTGGCAAAATCATTGTAAAAGATGCAATCGCTGATATCTTCTTACAACAAATTTTAACCCGTCCGCGTGAATTTGATGTTGTGGCTACTATGAACCTAAATGGTGACTATATTTCAGACGCCCTTGCTGCTCAAGTTGGCGGTATCGGTATTGCTCCAGGTGCCAATATTAACTATGAAACTGGCCATGCAATTTTTGAAGCAACACATGGTACTGCTCCTAAATATGCTAATTTGGATAAGGTAAATCCTTCTTCTGTGATCTTGTCCGGCGTTCTTATGCTTGAGCATTTGGGCTGGAATGAAGCTGCGAAATTGATTATTAAATCAATGGAAAAAACGATTGCTTCAAAAGTCGTAACCTATGACTTTGCCCGCTTAATGGAAGGCGCTAAAGAAGTAAAAACTTCTGAATTTGCAGATGAACTAATTAAGAATATGGACTAATTGGTGTCAACAGTAATGAGCTGTTTTCGAACAGCTCATTACTGAGTCATAAATACGCATAAAAGGGGAGATCTACTTATGTCATTAAAGCGTAAAAAGATTTCTGTAATCGGCGGCGGCTTCACTGGGGCTACAACAGCATTTTTACTTGCACAAAAAGAACTTGGGGATGTTGTGTTAGTTGATATCCCGCAAATGGAAAACCCAACAAAAGGGAAAGCTTTAGACATGCTTGAAGCAAGTCCTGTTCAAGGCTTTGATTCCAATATTATTGGTACTTCTAATTACGAAGATACGAAGGACTCTGACATTGTCGTCATCACAGCAGGAATTGCCCGCAAACCTGGCATGAGCCGTGATGACTTAGTGCAAACAAATCAAAAAGTAATGAAGAGTGTAACTCAGGAAATTGTAAAATACTCTCCTAATTCAATTATTATTGTTCTAACCAACCCAGTTGACGCCATGACATACACCGTATATAAAGAGTCAGGCTTCCCTAAAAATCGCGTAATCGGTCAGTCAGGTGTTCTGGACACCGCTCGTTTCTGTACGTTTGTTGCTCAAGAATTAAACCTGTCAGTAAAAGATATTACCGGCTTTGTTCTAGGCGGCCATGGGGATGATATGGTACCTCTTGTGCGCTATTCCTACGCCGGCGGTATTCCGTTAGAAACACTAATTCCAAAAGACCGTTTAGAGCGAATCGTAGAACGTACGAGAAAAGGCGGCGGTGAAATCGTCAATCTGCTTGGCAATGGAAGCGCCTATTATGCACCTGCGGCGTCATTAGTACAAATGTGTGAAGCAATTCTGAAAGACCAACGCCGCATTATCCCATCCATTGCGTATTTGGAAGGCGAATATGGCTATGAAGGCATTTACCTCGGTGTGCCTACAATTCTTGGTGCAAATGGTATTGAAAAAGTCATCGAACTTGAGCTGACGAAAGACGAAAAAGCTGCATTAGATCAATCTGCAAATTCTGTCCGTAAAGTTATGCAAGTTTTAGTGTAATGTCCTTTTTTAGAAAATTCGGGGAAATCACCTCGGATTTTCTTGTATTCTACATTGGAATCGCTTACAAATAAGGGGTGACAAGATGCTTTTAGGGAAAAAGCGCAAATTGGGAAGGAGAATCGATGAAATATCGGCTGGGGAAAAATTATCGGTAATGACGAAGGTTGAAGACAAAGATCTTCTTCTCTATTTAGGTTTAACAGATGACGCAAACCCTCTCTATATACAGCATGATTATGCATCACAGACTCCATTTGAAAAACCGATCGTCCCGGCCGTTATGCTTACAGGTATGATCACTTCCGCCATTTCAAAATACTTACCAGGACCCGGAAGTCATGTTTTAAGTCAGAAGATCGATTTTCCTAAACCCGTCTATCATTACGAAACAATTGAGTTGTTATTTGAAGTAATAGAGGTAAATCGTTCAGAAAATACGGTAGTCATGAATGTTACAGGAACCAATGAAAGGCACGAGACCATCATCAGCGGGAAACTCAAAGTTTGCCCTCCCCATCGATTAAAAGAGATCCATGGGATCGCGTTGGAAAACTTTTAAGAGAAATGCTCAAGCGCCATGGTCGAGCTGAACAATACTTGAAGTCAAAAAATTTATACTTCTTTTTAAAAAAGTGTTTTAGACAAAATATCTTCCTAATTATAGAGGGGAACATTCCCCCTCTTTTTTTTGTTTTTTTAACGTACTACTTTGACATCCTAAAAACTAGATTATCTGTGTTTCTTATATATATAATGAAGGTATCAATCATGTGGGGGTTTTTATGAAGAATAAGGTACTTGTTGTTGATGATGAGTCATCGATTGTGACGCTGTTAAAATATAATTTGGAGCAGGCTGGTTTTATGGTCATAACCGCTATGGACGGTGAAGAAGGGAAACGGTTAGCTGAATTGGAGGCACCGGATATTATTGTGTTAGATTTGATGCTGCCAAAGCTGGATGGAATGGAAGTTTGCAAGCAGCTTAGGCAGGAACGCATCATGACGCCGATTATCATGTTAACGGCAAAAGATGATGAGCTTGACAAAATATTGGGACTTGAATTAGGTGCAGACGACTATATGGTGAAGCCGTTTAGCCCGAGAGAAGTCATAGCTCGTGTAAAAGCGATCCTTCGAAGAGCGCAAATACAGTCGAATACAGTTGAAGAAGTCGAGGATGTCAGCACGAATATCCAAATTGGCAACTTGACCATCTATCCTGAAAAATATGAAGCCTATTTTAAGGGGAATCGACTTGATTTAACCTTAAAGGAATTTGAATTGCTTCTTTATTTATCACAAAATAAAGGGCGTGTTTTAACACGCGATCAATTATTAAGTGCAGTGTGGAATTATGATTTTGCGGGCGATACTAGAATTGTGGATGTGCATATTTCCCATTTACGCGAAAAAATTGAAGAAGAAACCAAAAAGCCGGCCTATATTAAAACCGTTCGCGGATTAGGCTATAAATTGGAGGAACCTAAAATAGAATGACAGAATTTCGCTCGAGGCTCTTGATTGCCCTGATTACCTTAATTATTTCTGTCTTGGTCGGCCTCGGGATTTTACTGGGGCAGTTATTTAAAAGTTATTATTTGCAATCCTTTAACGAGCGCCTAAAACTCGAAAGAAACCTTGTAAACATTTATATTCAGGAAATCGGTGGAGTATCCGCCTTTAATAAACAAGAGATTTTAAAGTTCAGCGGGATGTTAGATGTCAGAATGACGATTACTAATCCGAACGGAAAGATTTTGTACGACAGCAAGGGGCCTTCCAATAAAGACACAGGGAATCTTGATAAAGTGATCCACGAAGCAATCAAAATTGGCCCAAAAGCGCAAGACAGACTAGAAGAAGGCGATGGTTTTGACCTGCATTATTATTGGAAACCTATTATTAAAAACGGCCAAACGGAAGGTTACATCTTTCTTAGTACAAAAACAAATGAAGTAAAACAAGCATACGGACAAATCTGGTTGATTCTTTCGATCAGCCTTGGAATTGCTTTGATCGTCATTATTTATCTGGGAATAAGAATTACTGCAAGGTACACCAAACCTATTGAAGCCGCAACAAATGTGGCGATGGAACTGGCGAAGGGGAATTACTGGGCAAGGATACCGGCTGCCACATTAGATGAGACCGAAATGCTGGCTGCTTCTATCAACATACTGGCGGAGAATCTGCAAGAGCTTGTAAAAGCGCAGGAGATGCAGCGGGACCGTTTAAGAGCTTTAATCGAAAATATGGGGGCGGGGCTGCTTCTGATTGACAGCCGCGGGAGCATTAATCTGATTAATAAAGGATATATTGATATTTTTCAGGTGGAT
>Ga0070737_10003064_pt1 | contig 18676 bp, 14 predicted proteins | sample Coa_R1_10_FD_66438 | JGI IMG/M metagenome (GOLD analysis project Ga0070737, IMG submission 66438) | Surface soil microbial communities from Centralia Pennsylvania, which are recovering from an underground coalmine fire - Coalmine... | ecosystem: Environmental > Terrestrial > Soil > Unclassified...
GTGCCATCGCCAGCGTGGTCGGCGGGCTCACCGGCGCGCCGGTCGTGGCCGTGCCGACCAGCACCGGCTACGGAGCCTCTTTGCAGGGGGTCACAGCCCTGCTCGGCATGCTGGCCAGCTGCGCCTCCGGCCTCACCGTCGTCGGCATCGACAACGGGTTCGGCGCCGCCTACGCCGTAGCTCGCGTGCGGGGAGCGGCCGGCTCGCGCGGCAAGGGAGAGTTTGGGGAAATGGCGGCCGCAGTGGCAGGGGCGTCTCGCGAGTGACCACCGCCGTTTGGTGGCACTGCTTTTCCGGCATCGCCGGTGACATGGCGCTCGGCAGCCTGGTCGACGCCGGCGCCGACGTGGACGAGATCCGCCGCCAGCTGGTCACCCTGCCCGTCGGAGGCTGGTCCATCGAGGCCCGCCCGGTCCTGCGGGCCGGCCTGGCTGCCACCCACCTGGTGGTGGAGGTACGCGACTCGCCGGTCGTGCGGACCCACTCCCACATCGTCGGGCTGATCAACGAGGCCAGCCTCCCGGACCGGGCCCGCCGGCGGGCCCTGGCCACCTTCGGCCGGCTGGCCGAGGTCGAGGGCCGCCTCCACCGGCGGCCGCCCACCCAGGTGCACTTCCACGAGGTGGGGGGCATCGACGCCATCGTGGACATCGTCGGCACCTGCCTGGCCCTGGAGCTGCTGGGCATCGACGAGATCCACGCCAGCCCGGTCGCCCAGGGCACCGGCGTGGTGCGGGCCGCCCACGGCCTGCTGCCCAATCCCACCCCCGCGGTCGTCGAGCTGCTGCGGGACGCCCCTACGTACGGCACCGACAACCCCGCAGAGCTGACCACTCCGACCGGCGCCGCCCTCCTGAGCGCCCTGGCCATCGGGTGGGGGCCGATGCCGGCCATGGACATCGTGACCACCGGGCGGGGCGCCGGCACCCGCGACAACGAAGGGACCCCCAACCTGGTCCAAGCCGTGGTCGGCCGCCGAGCCGAGCGGGGCGCGGCCGGAGGGGACGCCGGCCAGGATCTGGTCGTCCTCGAGTCCAACGTCGACGACGTGACCGGCGAGGTGCTGGCCCACGTGATCGACGCCGCCCTGGCCGCCGGGGCCAACGACGCCTGGGTGACCCCCGTCGTCGGCAAAAAGGGCCGTCCCGCCCACGTGATCTCGCTGGTCGCCGAGCCCCTCCGCGTCGGCGACCTGCGCCGGCTCCTGGTGGCCGAGACCGGCACCCTCGGCGTGCGAACGTCGCCGGTGCACCGCTGGGCCGCGACCCGCCACTTCGCCGAGGTGACCGTCGCCGGCCACGCGGTCCGGGTCAAGCGCTCGGCGGCCCGGGTCAAAGCCGAGTACGCCGACACGGTGGCCGTCGCCAAGGCCACCGGTCTGCCGGTGCGGGAGGTTGCCCGCCGGGCCGAGGCCGCCGCCCTGGAAGAGACGCCCACCGCCGATGCTGGCGCGGGAGCCGATCCGGGCGCCGGCGCCGAGGACGGCGGGCCCGTGGCCGGCCCGTCCAGGCAGGCCCCACCCACGGAGCTGCATCCCCACCAACACCCGCACCACCATCCCCACGATGGGAGTTGAGCCCGCCGTCGTGGAGGTCGAGCTGGTCGTGTTCGACCTGGACGGGACGCTGACCGACTCCCGGCCGGGGATCACCAAGGCGTACCGCCGCACCCTTGAGGTGCTCGGCCTCCCGCCGGTGGACGCCGCCGCCCTCGACGGCTGCCTCGGCCCGCCCATCCGCGAGTGCCTCACGTCGATCGGCGTGCCGGCCGGCCGCCTGGACGAGGCCGTCCGTGCGTACCGGGAGTGGTTCGTCGTGCACGGCATCTTCGACAACGCCGTCTACGACGGGGTGGTCCCGATGCTCACCCGGCTTCGCTACGCCGGCGTGCCCACCGCGCTGGCCACGGCCAAGCTCGAGCAGCACGCCCACGACATCCTGGCCCACTTCCGCCTGGACGGGTTGATCGACGGCCCGGTGTGCGGGGCCAGCCTCGACGGGACGCGGGTCGAGAAGGGCGAGATCCTCGCCGAGGCCCTCCGCCGGGCCGGCATCGCCGGCTCGCCGCGGGTCCTGATGGTCGGCGACCGGGCCCACGACGTGCGCGGCGGCCTCGCCAACGGCGTCCGGCCGGTTGGCGCCGGCTGGGGTTACGGGGCGCCCGGTGAGCTGGCCGCGGCTGGCGCCGCTCACATCCTCGACCGGCCCGAGGACCTGGCCGACCTGGTCCTTTCATCCGAACGGGCCGAGCCGGCTTTGTGACGCCTACCAGTCAAAAAGACTGGTAGGCGTCACCAGACGCTCGGCGGTTCAGACGGCCACGACCGTCCGCTCGGCCCGCTCGGTGCGGGCCATGCCGTCGGCCCGCCACACGTACTCGGTCCCGTCCTTGGTGCTCGCCGCGTGGTGATTGCCGTCCCGGTCCAACGCAACCAGGTTGACGTAGCCAAATGGGCCCGGTTCGCCCGGTTCGAGCCCGACCAGGTCCCGCAGGGCGGCGGCGCAGGCGTCGGCGAGGGAGGCGCCGGCGGCCAGGCCGGCGACGACGGTGCGGGCGGTGGACGCCCGGATGGTGAGCTCGCCCCACCCGGTGCAGGCAGCCCCGCCGTGCCGGTCGTCGCAGTAGTTGCCGGCGCCGATGATCGGCGAGTCGCCGAGCCGGCCCGGGTACTTCCACGCCCAACCGCTGGTGCTGACGCCCGAGGCCATGTGGCCGGCGGCGTCGACGGCCAGGAAGTTGACCGTTCCGCCCGGCGCCGGCCGATCCGGGCCCGGGTCCACGACGGCGTCCCCGGACGCCTCGGCCGGGTCGACGGCGGCGGCCGAGCCGGCCGCGGCGGCCCGGGCTGCTGCGGCTCGAGTCAGCTCGGGGTCGAAGATCCGGCCGATGACGGCCTGCACCTGGTCGATGGTGGGCGTGCCGGTGACGCCGCCGGCCACGTTGGTGTCGAGCCCCTCGCGCCAGACCCGCTCGGCTTCCGGGGTGAGCAGCTCGGCCGGCTGCAGCCCGATGTCGGCGGCCAGCTGGGCCGCGCCGGCGCCGACCACGAGGACGTGCGGGAGCCGCTCGAGGACGGCGCGGGCCACGGAGATGGCCTCCCGGTAGCCCCGCAGCCCGCCTACCGCCCCGGCCGCCCGGGTGGCGCCGTCCATGATCGAGGCGTCGAGCTCCACCTCGCCCACCACGTTGGGGTAGCCGCTGTACCCAACGGTGTGGTCGGCCGGGTTGTCCTCGACCAGGCGGATGCCGGCCTCGACGGCATCCAGGGCCGAGCCCCCGGCCGCCAGCACCTCCCATGCCGCATCCGTCCCGATTTCCCCGTTGGCGCTGGCGATGACGATCACGGCCGGGGAGTTTGCCAGCCGCCCCACCAGCCCGCAAAACCCAAAAAGTGTAAGTAATGGGACAAATGTGGTTTTGCTGCGCCTCTCACGACCTCACCAGGGCGGCGGGTCGCGGCGTACGACCGGCCGAGGTCGTCCTTCCGCCAGGCGAACGGCAGTGACGGCCATTCGAGCGAGCACCGCCGGCCGGTTGCGGGTCGGGCCACTTCGCGCCTCGCGCCACAGGTCCGCCATCCGCCGCTGCTGGTTGATCCGCCAGGCCTGGCGGGCGGTGCGACGCTGAGCAGGGCTATTGAGCCGTGAGTGAAAGGCCTGGCAATAAGCATAATGAGCCTGGGCGGGGGCCATCGACGAGGCACCGGCGTTGGTCGCGTGCCGTCGGTAGCCCACCAGGATATCGGGCGTGAAGGTAAAGTCGCCGAGGCGGCTCAGCCTCACCAGCATCTCCCAATCCTCGCCGGCGGCCAATGTTTCGTCGAACGCGCCGGCCCGGCAATAGGCCTCCCGCCGGACCAGAAGCAGGCCGGGCGGGAAGATGGCGGTCCCCGCGATCAGGGTCGAAAAGCCGGTGGGCGCAGCGAGGGACAGCTCCTCGAGGCGGCCATTGACGATGGCCGGGCGACGGCGACCCCGCTCGGCGAACTCGCCCGGTTGCAGCGGACGGCCGCTTTCGTCAATGAAGTCGGCGACGCCGTGGGCTCCGATCGCGTCCGGATTTTCGCGGAGCAGGCCGACGAGGGTGTCGAGCGCGCCGGGGATCCAGACGTCGTCGGCGTCCATAAACGTCACATACGGGGCTTTGGGGTCGCTGGCCCGCATTCCCGCGTTGCGGGCCGCCGAGACGCCTCCGTGCCTGACCGGGAGCACGCGGATCCGCGGATCTGCCGCTGCCAACCGCTCGGCCTCGGTCAGGGTGCCGTCGGTAGAGGCATCGTCGACGACTACGCACTCCCAGTCCTCGAAAGTTTGGGCGATGATGCTCTCGAGCGTGGCCGGCAGGAAGCGCTCGACGTTGTAGGCGGGGACGATGACGGAGATCTGGGTCACAGGGTCCTCAAAACCGGTAAAAGTGGTGCCGCAGCTCGAAATCAATATCGGCGGCCGCGAACGCCCGCTCCTCGCTGCGCCGCACGGCCAGGTAGCAGCGCCCGAGCAGGTCGCCGAGGGCGCCGGTCAGCAGCGGGTCGTTTTCGAGCTGGTCGAGCGCCTCGCCCATCGAATGGGGCAGGGCCCGGATGTTGGCGGCGGCCAGCTCGGCCGGGGTCAGGGCGGCCGGGTCCCGCGTCGCCGGCGGCCCCGGGTCCAGCTCCCGCCGGATGCCGTCGAGGCCGCAGAGGATCAGGCCGCCGAGGGCCAGGTAGGGGTTGGCGCTCGGGTCGGACGCTTTGAGCTCGATGTTGTAGCTCTGCGTTTCTCGGCCGAAAAAGGGCGACGCGACCCGCAGGGCCGCTTCTCTGTTGTCGAAACCCCAGGCCGTGGTGGCCGCCGCCCACGCGTTCGGCTGGAGCCGCCGGAACGAGTTGTAGCTCGGTGTGGTCAGGGCGCAAAGGGCGGGCAGGTGGGCGGTGACGCCGGCGATGAACGCCCGACCTCGCGGTGAGAGGCCTCCCTCGGCCCCCGGATCGTACAGCAAGCTTTGGCCATCGTCGCCCCAGAGGCTGAAATGCAGGTGGGCGCCGCTGCCGATCCGGTCCGGGTAGGGCTTGGGGGCGAAGCTGGCCACCAGGCCGTGTTGCGCAGCGACGCCGCGCGCCGTGTCCCGCAATTTCATCTGGCCGTCGGCCGCACCGAGGGCGTCGGTGGGGCTTACGGTGATTTCGAGCTGCCCGGGCCCGTATTCGTTGATGGCCGATTCGACTTCGAGGCCCTGGGCCTGGAGGGCGTCGACGGTGTCCAGCAGCAACTGGGTGTGGTGGTCGAGGCCGATGGCGCTGTAGACGGGGGCGCCAAAGGGGGCATCGTCCGGCACGTACCGCCCCTCCTCCATCCGGGCCACGTAATACTCGTTTTCAAACGAGGCCCGGACACTGATGCCGAGGTCGGCGGCCGCCCCGATCGCCCGTTTGAGGAAAGCGCGGGGGCAGGCGCCCCAGTCCTTGCGGTCGTGGTCCAGCTGGTCGCACAGCAGGCCGGCGGTGGCCGGGGCCCAGGGCAGCACCGTCCAGGTGGCGGGGTCAGGGACGAGGCGGATCTCGCCGACCGGCTCCATGCCGGCGACCGGGACCACCTGGCCCAGCAGGTCGATTGCCATCTGGGCCCGGGTCAAGCCGACCCCCTCGACCAGTTTGTGGCCCAGTTGCGAGACGTGCACGCTCTTGGCCCGGGCCACCCCGCTCACGTCGCAGTATTCGAAACGCACCAGCTGCACGCCGGCGGCCTGGGCGGCGGTGACGACGGAGGTGGACTCGGAAACCCAATCCGGGGAATCGGTCACCACCGCGCGTCCCTTTCACTCGAGCCGTATTTCCCCCAAAACCAGCGCAGCCCCACGAGGCGGCACCCTACCGCCGACTCAGCGTCGCCGGAGCCTGGCCCCCACCCAACCATCGAGCTCGGGTCGCTCGACCAGGTCGCAGCCGTGGTAGGAGGCGGCCACGTGGCGCCACTGCCCGGGCAGGAGGCCGGCCAGGAGCAGCTCGCCGCCCGGGCGGACCCGCGGGACGGTCACCGGGCCGAGCTCGGCGTGCACGCCGGCGGTGACGTTGACCAGGGCCAGGTCGGCGGTGACCTGGACGGCCTCGACCGGGGTGGTCGAAGCGGCCACCAGGTCGCGGACGCCGTTGCGGTCGGCGTTGGCAGTCGTGACGGTCACCGCGGCCGGGTCGACGTCGACCGCCACCACCCGCTCGGCGCCCAGCCGGGCCGCGGCCACGGCCAGGATCCCGCTGCCGGTCCCGACGTCGAGGACCGTCGCCCCGACCGGCGGACGGGCGGCGAGGAGCTGCAGGAGCAGGCGGGTGCTGGCGTGGCTGCCGCTGCCGAAGCAGGGCCCCGGGTCGATCTCCAGCACCAGGCGGTCACCGGCGACCGGCACCGGCCGCCAGGCGGGGGCGACCAACAGCCAGTCCCCGACCTCGACCGCCTCGGCGTACTCCTTCCAGGCGTCCCGCCAGCCGGCGTCGACCTCCTCGAGGGAGGCGCCGAGCTCGGCGGCGACGGTCCGGGCCGCTTCCGCGGTCGGAAAGGAGGCGACCAGGTGGCCCGGCTCCTCGCCGACGGCGGTGGCCCCCAGGTCCCAGAGGCACAGCGCAGCCACCTCGGCGGCCACCGGGTCTCCGGTGGCGACCGGCACCCGCACCACCAGGTCCGGCTCCGGGCTCACCCCCGGGGCGCGTAGAAGGCCGGGCGCTCGGGGACCTCGACGGCCCGCACGGTCCCGTCGGCGGCCGACGCCACGCCGGCGTCGCAGGTTAGGGCGGCCAGATACCCGTCCCAGGCGGTGGCCGCGGCCGGGCGGGTCTTGGTCACGACAGCCGTCACCCAGTCCTGGAGCTCCCGGCGGTAGGCGTCGGCGAAGCGGGGCCGCCAGTCGGCCGGCACGCTCGAGGCTTGCTGCCCGGCCCGCCACGTCACCGTGGGTGGGCGGGGGTCGAGGGCGGCCGTTCCCTCGGTGCCGACCACCTCGCAGCGCACGTCGTAGCCGTAGCCGGCGTGGACGTAGGCCTCCACGTCGACCACCGCCCCTGAGGCGGTCTCGAGGGTGACCAGCACCGGGGCCCGGCCCGGGACCGCGCCGGCGGTGCGGATCGGCCGGACGGTCACCGTGGCCAGCTCCTCGCCGAGCAGCCAGCGGGCCACGTCGATCTCGTGCACGACGGAGCTGGTGACGATCTGGGCCGGCGGGGTGATGACATCCGTCGGCGCCGCATTGCGGTGGACGCAGTGGACGAGCAGCGGATCCCCGACCAGGCCGCCGTCGACGGCCGCCTTGAGCTCCTCGTACCCGGGGTCGAAGCGGCGCATGAACCCGACGCTGACCAGGGGCTCGCCGCCCTGAAGCTCGGCCTCCACCAGCCGGGCGGAGGCGGCCGACGTGGGCGCCAGCGGCTTCTCGCACAGCACGGGCTTGCCGGCGGCCAGGCAGGCCAGCACGAACTGCTCGTGGGTGGCGTCGGCCGACGCCACCACCACGGCGTCGACGTCGTCGGAGGCCACCAGCTGGTCCGGGTCCCGGACCTGGGCCGCGGCCAGGCCGGAGGCCACCGCTTGGGCCCGGGATCGGTCGACGTCGGCCACGGCGGCCACCGTCGCCCCGTGGGTCTGGCGGTCGAGGATGCGGGCGTGGTCGGCGCCCATGATGCCCGTGCCGACCACACCGACGCGCAGCATGGTCATCGGGCCAGACCGGCCAAGAACTCGACGCTGGTCCGGACGTCGCCGAGCGGACCCTGGCCGGCCGCCGGCTCGCCGGTGAGGGCGCAGTCCTGCTCGAGCACGTACCAGCCCTGGTAGCCGCTCGCCTCGAGGGCACCGACCACGGCCGCCACGTCGACGTCGCCTTCGCCCAGCGGGGCGTACAGCGGGGCCCGGACCCCGTCCATGTAGCTGAACCCACCGGCCCCCGAGCGGACCCGCTCGGCCACCTCGGCGTGCACGTCCTTGAGGTGGACGTGGGCGATCCGGTCGGGGACGGCCTTGGCCAACTCCACCGGGTCGGTGCCGCCGATGAGGAGGTGGCCGGTGTCGAGGGTCAGGGCGATGTCGCTCGCCTCGAGCAGCCGCGCCACCGCGTCCCGGTCCTCGACCGCCGTACCGACGTGCGGGTGAAGGGTGGGCAGGAGACCGAGGTCGGCCACGGCGGAAGCCACGGTGGCCAAATTTCCCGCTAATACGCGCCATTGGTGGTCGTCTAACCGCACTTTGCGGTCATAGCTGCCGTCCAGGGAGCGGGCGGCGAGGACGGCGACCTCGGCGCCGGCCGCGGCCAAGGTGGCGGCCGCGTCCGTCACCTCTTTTACGTCCAGCGTCTCGGCGTGCAGGACGACGGGCAGGAATCCGCCGATAAGGCGCAGGTCGTGGGCGGCCAGGAGGGCGGCGACGTCCTCCACGCGGGCGCCGAGGTAGCCGGTCGGCCCGAGCTCGGTGGCCCGCAGGCCGAGGTCGTGCATCTCGGTGAGGACCCGATCAGGGCCGATTTCGTGTCCCCAGCCCGGCGCTTCGCACACCCCCCAGGAGATCGGGGCGCCGGCGACGCGGTCGAGCAGCGGTCGGGCAGCAGTGGTCATCGGGGTCCTCGTACTTCCTGATTGCGCGGAGCTATTGCACTTCCGTCGATCGTCAAGACATATTATCAATGTGGCGAAGAGCAGCCCGCCGTAGGACCGCCGCCCCGGCGGCGGCAGGGAGCCCGTCCCTTCGCCCGCCGGACCCACGAAGGATGTTGTCGTATGCCGATACCGAGCGTCGAACTGGCCCGGAGCAGCCCGATCCCGTTGTACTACCAGTTTGCCGAGCACGTGCGGGCGGCGATCAAGGCCGGGCAGCTCGTGCCGGGAGAGCGCCTCCCCAACGAGATCGACCTGGCCAAGTCCTTCGACATGTCCCGCCCGACCATGCGCCAGGCGCTGGGCGAACTGGTCTCCGACGGGCTGCTGGTCCGCCAGCGGGGCGTCGGCACGGTGGTGGCCCCGGACGAGATCCGACGCCACGTCGAGTTGACCAGCCTGCTCGAGGACCTGGAAGCGTCCGGCCGCCAGGCCTCGACCACGGTGCTGCTCGTCGCCCTCGAACCCGGGCCGGAGCCGGCGGTGAGCGCCCTGCAGGTCGACCGGGACGAGGACCTCGTGCACATCGAGCGGATCCGGTGGGCCGATGGCAAGCCTTTGGCCCTGATGCGCAATTGGCTGCCGGCCCGCTACGCCGACATCACCTCCTCGCAGCTGGAGCAGCGCGGCCTCTACCAGTTGCTTCGGGACCGCGGCCGCCGCCCCGCTGCGGCCCGTCAGTTCATCGGCGCCAAGGCCGCCGGTCACCGCGAAGCCCGCTGCCTGGACGTGAAGCGGGGGGCGCCCCTCATCAATGTGCGCCGCACGGCGTATGACAGCGACAACCGGGTGCTGGAATACGCCGATTTGCTCTACCGGTCGGACGACTACGCCATCGAGGTCTACGTTCGCTCGCCGTGACCGCTTCGAGGCGGGCTGCGGAGGGGCGGGCATGGTGATGCGCGTTCTGTTGGCGTCGGCGGCCCGACTGCGCTTAGCCTGAAACGACGTGGACAACGTTGTCCGAAGAAGGTTATGATGTCCTGGCAAGCGGACGAGGATGGTCGGGGGAGAGGTATGGGGAGCAAGACGCAAGCATCGGCCGGCGGCCTCACCGACGAGGTGCAGGCGGCCCTCCGGCGTCTCCGTCACCATGCCGACGCCGTCGAGGGCGGTTGGATCCCGACCGCCTGGCACCTGGTCGACTCCGGCGATGAGCTGACGATGCGGGAGCAGGACTCGCAGCACGGGCGGGTGGGCGTGTTCGAGCACCTGCCCATCCGACCGGGTAAGACGGTGCAGGTCGCCACCCGGATCGACCTGCCGGCCGAGATCCAGGGCGTGTCGATTGCCGGCGAGCCGGTGTGGATGATCGGCGACGGGACCTACCCGATGGGGGTGGCCGTCGACGGCCGAGCCATCTTCGGCGACGAGATACCCGTGGTCGCATCCGGACCGGCGCTGATCCCCCTGCTCGACGCGGCCACCGTCGGCGACAACGGGGAGCTGCGGCTCGACATCGATTTTGCCGACGCCGCCGCGGCCGGCAACGGGCCCCACCTCAACCTCAGCATCCGGCTCTCGACGCCCGGGCTGGTCCGGCGCCATGAGCTGGTCGACGGCAGCTACGCCCGCCTGCTGCTGGCCGCCAACCTGGCGGTCACCGAAGACGAGCAGGCTGCGGTGGCTGAGGCGGCCCGGCTGGTCCCGGAGGATGTCGCCGGATGCGGCCCGGCCGAGCTGGAGCAGCTGGCCGCCGACCTGCAGGTCGCGCTGGCCCCCGTGGCGCCCCGGCTGGAGGACTACACCGTCCACTGCATCGCCCATAGCCACATCGACCTGGCCTGGCTGTGGCGGTGGCGGGACACCCGCGAGGTGATCAAGCGGGACATGCGCAGCGTGCTGGCGCTGATGGACGAGTACAAGGACTTCCACTTCACCCACAGCCAGCCGGCCGGCTACGCCCTGATCGAGGCCGAGGAACCCGAGCTGTTCGCCGCCATCAAGGAACACATCGCCGAGGGGCGCTGGGAGCCGGCGACGCTGCAGTGGGTGGAGGGGGACACCAATATGGCGTCCGGCCCGGCCCAGGCCCGGCAGGTGCTCGAGGGCGTCACCTACGCCAGGGAGCACCTCGGCGCCCAACCGGAGGTGTTCCTCGCTCCCGACACCTTCGGGCACGCCGGCAACATGCCTCAATTGGTCAGCTCCGGCGGCGGTCGCTTCTATTACCACCACCGGGGCAATCCCGGCATCGACAACGGCGGCCGGCAGTGGCCGGCGTACTGGTGGGAGGGCGACGACGGCTCGCGCGTCCTCGCCGTGTCCACCCCGGTCTATTTGGGCGTGCTCACCGCCGGGCGGATCGCCCGGGACGTCCTCGATCTCGGCCACGCCACCGGTTTGCGCGACGTCTGCTACTTCTTCGGCGCCGGCGATCACGGCGGCGGCCCCACCCGGCAGTCCTTCGAGCGGCTGATCGCCCTGCAGGACCAGCCCGGTTTGCCGCGAATCATGCCGTCCACCGTGGGCGCTTACGCGCGGGCGGTGGTTTCCTCGGGGGCCGAGCTGCCCATTCATCGGGGCGAGTCAATGACCGTGTTCGAGGGCTGTTACACCTCCCACGCCGACACCAAGCGCTTCAACCGGGACGGCGAAAACCTGCTCACCGCCGGCGAGACCCTGAGTGCGGTCGCCGGGACCGGTTCGTCGGGAGAGTGGACCGGCCCCTGGCGGGAAGTGCTCTTCAACCAATTTCACGACATCCTGGACGGCTCGGCCATCCATGAGGCCTACGCCGACGAGGCCGAGGCCATGGCCGAAGTTTTCGCCGAGGGAGCCCGCCTGCAGGCCGTTGCCGTCCGGGCCTTGGCCCGGGCGCTGGCGCCCGCCGCCGCGTGGGTGGTGGCCAATCCCCTTGCCACGGAGCGCCGGGACGTGATCGAGGTGACCGACGCCCCGGGCGGCGCCCTGGTGGCGGTGACCAGCGACGGTACCCGCCACCCCGCCCAGCGCGGCGCCGACGGCACGGTCAGATTCGTAGCCACCGTGCCCGCCCTGGGCGTCCTCGGTTTCCGCCTCCAGCAGGCGACCGCCGCCGACGGTGAGGAGGCCGACACTATTCGTGTCGGAACGTCCAAAGGTGGCAGCTTTCCCGGCGCCTCTTTTTTGACCGTCGACACGCCCGCCTTTTACGCCCAAATCCGTACGGATTGCGGTGTCATCACCACGCTGTGGGACAAGCGAGCAATGCGTGAGGTCGTGGGGTATGGCACCGCCCGGGGGGCCGGCGTCGAGCAGGTGCGGCCGGATCTCGGCTTGGGGGTGCTGCAGGTGCTGCACGAGTATCCCCACGAGATGACCTCCTGGGTCATCGACGACGTGTACGAGGAGCACAGCCTGATCCGGGGCGCCGAGGCCAAGGTGGTCGAGGCCGGACCGGTCCGCGTCGTCGTGGAAACGGTTCACCGCTATCGCCGTTCCACCCTGACCAGCCGTCTCGTCTTCTACCGGGAGCTGGAACGGATCGATCTCGAGGTGACCAGCGACTGGCAGGAGCCGGGCGGTCCCGAAGTCGGCGTCCCCGGCGTGGTGGCCTCCTTTGGCGCGCGCCTCGACCGGCCGGAAGCCTGGTACGAGACGCCGTTTGCCGCCGCCCGCCGCCCGGCGGACGGCCTGGTCGTCCCCGCCCTGCGCTGGGCCGACCTGGGTGACGACAACTACGGCGTGGCCGTGCTCAATGATGGGAAATATGGCCATGATGCGTTGGGAAGTCGCGTACGCGTCCATCTCGTGCGCGGTTCCTACGAGCCGGACCCGGTGCCGGAGATCGGCCGGGTCGACCGGACCCGCCTGGCCATCTACCCGCATGCCGGTTCGTGGCGCCACGCCGGCGTGGTGGCCGCCGCGGCCGGCTTCAATCATCCGCTGGTGGCCGTCCGCGCCGTCACCGAGCCTGCCGCCGGCGACCAATCGGAGACCAGGGCCATCTTCCGGCCGACGCTCGTTTCGCCCGGGACGGCGGCTATCGCTGCCATCCGCCACGCCCGGGACAACTCCGGACGGGTCGTGCTCCTCTACGAGACGGCCGGTGAAGCGACCGGCGTCACCCTCGGCGGATTGCCCGCCGGCGGACTCGTCTGGGAGGTATCGGGAGCCGAAGATCGGCGCCGATCCCATCGGGTCGGTCCCGACGGGGAGCTGCAGCTCCGGTTGCCCGCGTTCGCCGTGCGGGCGCTACTCGTCGAGGACCGCGTGCTTGGTTCGGGAGCCCATGGCCTCCCCGCCGGAGAGGAGGCGCGGATCGCTCCGGGCGCGCCATAGTTTGCAATACCGAGTGCTACCTTTTCCGTCCAGTGTTGATTGGGGGAACAAACATGAGTCATCCCTGCCTCGTCCCCTCGCGGGGAGTGTGATCGCGTGAGTGATCTCGCGCTGCAGCCACAGCCGGCCGCCGCAGTCGCGCCCACCAAGCCCCCTCCGAGGAGGCGCAAGGGGTCAAGACCGGGAAGTTCGGGACTGCTGCGGCTCACCCCGATGATCCCGGCGGTGGCCCTGCTCATCGTCTTTTTCCTCGGGCCGATTATTTGGGCCGTATACACGTCGCTGACCGACCAGACGCTGTCGGGGGCGACGGCCACCCACGCGCAGTTCATCGGCATCAAGAACTTCAGGGAGCTGTTCGGGGTCGGCACATCGGGCATCCGGGCGGTCCTCAACACCGCCATCTTCACCGCCGCCTGCGTGCTCATTCAGAACGCCTTGGGGCTGACCATTGCGCTACTCATGCGCAGGCGCAACAGGTACGTGCGAGGCACCATAGGCGCCATCGTCGTGTCCTGCTGGATCGTGCCCGAAATCGTCGCTGGCTTCGTCTGGTACAGCTTCCTCCAGCCGCCGGTCCCGGGCGTCGGAGGGGGCGGCACCGTTTCGGTGGTGTTGCACTTCTTTGGCCTCACCCAGAACTGGCTGACCACCATCCCCGTCCTCACGGTCATCCTCGCCAATGGATGGCGCGGGACGGCCTTCTCCATGCTGGTCTACGGGGCCGCGGTCGGTGACATCCCACCAGAGCAACTGGAGTCTGCATCGGTCGATGGGGCCAATGGCTTGGCCCGGCTCCGCTACGTGATCCTGCCCACGCTGAGGAAGATCATCGCCACCAACACCCTGCTCATCACCTTGCAGACCCTCGGGGTCTTCACGCTGATCTTCACGATCACCGGCGGAGAGCAGGGCGCTACCCTGCCGATCCTCATGTGGCAACAGTTCAACATCGGCCAGATCGGCTACCCCAACGCCATAGCGGTTGTCCTGCTCATCGTCGGCGGATTTTTCGCCACCTTCTACCTGATCGTGCTGAGGCCGGACGCAGACTGATGAAACTCGATATCACCTCCCCCAGTCCCAACATCGGCAAGGTCGTGGCCAATGGTGTCCTGATCCTCATCGGCATCCTCTTCCTGGTTCCGATGACGTGGCTGATCCTGGCTTCCGTCGACGGCAACGCCGGACTGAGCGTCGGGCTCTCGCACTTCACATTCGCCAATTTCAAGAAGGTATGGACGTGGAACCTGGTGGCCCGTCCGCTCCTCAACGGGCTGCTCATCTCCGGGGTCACGGCGCTGATCGTTGCCGTCTTCTCCGCCCTGTGCGCCTACCCGCTGTCGCGGTACCGGCTCCGTTTCGGCAACTCATTCCTCTACACGGTGCTCTTCGGTGCCTCGCTCCCGGCGACCGCCATCGTGATCCCCGTCTACACGCTGTTCATCCACTTCCACCTCGTCAACTCGATCTTGGGGGTGATCATCTTCGAGGGGGCAGGCGCCCTCCCTTACTCGATCTGGCTGACCAAGAACTTCATGGACGGCGTCCCAATTGACATCGAGGAGGCGGCGTGGATGGACGGGGCGGGCACGCTGGACTCGCTGCGTCGCATCGTGCTCCCACTCGTGATCCCGGGCCTGGTAGCAATGTTCGTCTTCACGTTCATCGAGTCTTGGGGGAACTTTTTCGCACCGTTCATCTTGCTGTCATCGCCCTCCAAGTTCCCCATCGCTGTTTCGATCGAGAGCTTCTTCGGCAACCGCGGCGAGGTCATCTACGGGCAGCTCGCCGCCTTCTCAGTCATCTACTCAGCACCGATCATCATCCTCTATCTGCTCGTGCAGCGAGTTCTCTCGGCCGGATTCCGGCTCGAGGGCGGCATCAAGGGATGACAGGCGCCTTCATGCAAGATCTGTTCCATGCAGTTCCGACCGATGTCCCTACCACGGAGGCATTACATGCGTAGTATCCACAAGCGTGTCGTCGGCCTGAGTGCCGTCGCCGTCGCCGGTGCCCTCCTCGCCGCCGGTTGCGGCTCCTCGGGCACCAGCAGCCCCAGCAACACCACCGGTGGCAGCAGCGGCTCCACCGCCGCCGGCGGGACCAAGTCCACCAGCGGAAGTGGCGGCAGCAGCCACACCATCAGGGTCGTGTACGAAGAGGTGCCCCCGGCTGCCGGCTACACCCCGTCGCTCACGAACGCGGCCAAGCAGTTCCAGGCCAAGTATCCCGGTATCAAAATTAAGCTCGAGCCGATCAACGCCACCGAGAGCGACTACTACAACAAGCTCGCCGTCTTGGAGAAGTCGGCCTCGACTGCTCCTGATGTTCTCGTCGAGGACAGCTTCCAGATCCCGCCCGACGCGGCGGCCGGCTTCATCATCCCGATCAACAAGTACCTGAACAAGTGGTCGGACTGGAAGACGGAGTTCCCGGCCGCAGCCCACGCCGAGGCCTCCGGCCCCGACCCGAGCAAGTACTACGGGGTGCCGATCAGCACCGATACGCGTGGCCTCTGGTACAACAAGTCGGTCTTGCAGAAGGCCGGGATCGCCCTGCCGTGGCACCCGAAGACCTGGGCTGACGTCATCGCCGCCGCCAAGCAGATCAAGGCGAAGGAGTCCAACGTCATCCCGTTCAACATCAACGGCACCACCCCGCTCGGCGAGGCCACCTCGCTGCAGGGCGTCCAGATGCTCATGAGCGGCACCCCGCAGGGCATCAACAACACCCTGTACAACCCGTCGACCGGCAAATTCATTGGCCAGAGCAAGGGTCTGCTCGACTCGCTGACCTTCTACCAGACGGTCGTGAAGGACGGTCTGGCTGAGCCCCAGTCGGTGGCTTCGAACCCCAACAACTCGTCTGTCATCTACGGCCAGCAGTTCCCGAAGAACGCCCTCGGCATCTCCTTGGACGGCAACTGGGTTTACAGCAACTGGCTCTCGAAGGCGAAGGGCGGCGGGTACCCGTGGCCACAGTGGAGCAAGGACATGGGCTGGACCGGCATGCCGACCCAAAACGGCCAGGCTCCCGGCTTTACCTCCGAGTCCGGTGGTTGGGTCTACTCGATCGGTAAGCACGCCAAAGACCCACAGGCCGCCTTCAACTTCATCACCTACGCCACCAGCAAGGAGAACCTCCTCACCTACGACGTCGGTGCCGGCAACATCCCGCCCCGCAGCGACGTGGCCACGGACCCGGCGTACGTTGCGTCCAACGCCTCGGCCAAGTTCTTCGGCAGCCTGGTGAAGTACACCCACTACCGCCCGAAGAACGTCAACTACACCCGGGTGTCCACGGACCTCACCACCGCGGTCGACTCCGTCTTCAGCAAAGGCGAGTCCCCGGCGCAGGCCATGAGCACCTACGCACAGACGATCAAGGGCTTTCTCCCCGCCTCGCAGTACGAAGCGGGCAACCCCTGATCATCCTTCGGGGTAGTCGTTAGCACTTGTCGGGCGGGTCCTCCGGGGCCCGCCCGATGCGCGTCCTTGGACTCATCATCCGGGCCTGCCGGGCGTGCCCGAGCCGCGGCCACTCCGGCCTCATTTCTCCGTGGCTTCGGAAGGTGGCTTCAGCCGACGGTGCCGCGCTCGACCAGGTGCGTGGGCAGCACCGTCGTCGTCGGGCGCAGCTGCTCGCCATGGATCCGCCGGAACAGGCGCTCGGCGGCGACATGCCCCAGCTCGGCCACGTCGTAAGCGACGATGGTCAGCGGGCGGGGCATCAGGTTGGAGAGCTCGAAATCGTCGAACCCGACCAGGGCGGCCGGGTCGCGGCGGCGGTGCAGCTCGGTGATGGCCCCTACCGTCGTCCGGTTGTTGGCGGCAAAAAAGGCGGTCGGGGGGTGCGGGCCGTCGAGCAGCTCGGCCACGGCGGCGGCCGAGCCCTCCGGGGTGTGAAGGTCGTGGCGCAGCAGCATGTCGTCGGTGCCGATCCCGGCCTCCTCCAGGGCGGCCTGGGCGCCCGCGAGGCGCTCCTGGGCCGTGCGGATGGCCAGGTTGTCGATCAGCAGCCCGATCCGCCGGTGGCCGCCGGCCAGTAGATGGTCGATGGCCTGGCGGGCCCCGCCGGCGTTGTCGATGAGGACGGCGTCGACCTTGAGGTTGGCGGGCGGACGGTCGATGAAGACGACTGCCGTGCCCATCTGCATTTCCCGCTTGAGGTAGCTGTGGTCGATCCCCGCCGGGACGACCAGGAGCCCGTCGACCCGCCGCTCGCACATTTCGAGGAGGAAGCGTCGTTCACGCTCGGGCTCCTCTTCGGACGAGGCGGTGATGAGGAGCGTCTCGTTGCGGGCCGCCACCTCCTCGACGGCGGCGGCGATGGTCGAATAGAAGGGGTTGGCCAGGTCCTCGATGATCATGGCGATGCTCGAGGTGGTGTGGCCGGCCCGCAGTTTGCGGGCCATGTCGTTGCGCCTGAAGCCCAGCTCGGTCACGGCGTGCATGACCCGCTCGGCGATCTGGGCGTCGACGGTCGGGACGTCGTTGACCACCCGAGACACCGTCTTGATGCTGACGCCGGCCAGCTTGGCCACGTCGCTCATGGTCGGGCGGCGGATCTCCCCGGCACCGGTCCCCTTGGCCGTCGTCACCGCTTTCACGGCGGGGCTCGTGGTCCGGCTGGACCCGCTCCCATTGGAGGCCGCTTGGCGGGTCGCCTTGCGGGGCACGACGCCGTCTTCCTCCGCCCGGCTCGCTGGTTGTGCCTCAGCCACGCCGGGCTCCTCCCCCTGTTGTGTTCCGCTTACTTTAACTTCGGATGACACGGCACTGTCCTCAGTTATCAAGAGGAGCAATGCTCCCCTCGGTTGTTCAGGCAGGTCCTACTCGTAGGCCGATGACGGCTTGGCGGGTTTGGCCCGGGTCAAAGGTGATCTGGGTCCCGGTCTTGGCCCGGGCGGCCTGAATGCCCTGGCCCGGGATACTGGTGGCCGGCTCGACGGCCATCACATAGGCCCGCTGGTACCAGGGAAACCCGGTTTGGCCGTTGGCCTCGAGCCAGTACCAGGCGTGCGGGAACAGCTCGGCGTCCCAGTCGAGCTCGACGGCCAGCCCGGCGTCGGGGTTGCGCAGCGCCACCCAACCACGGTCGAAATCGGTCAAATAGGCCATACGGTCGATGCCGGCGCCAGGCGGGGGAACGGCCCCGAGATCGATCTCGGTCCCGTCCTTGGCCGGCGCGGCCGGCCAGGTGCCGCGCCCACCGATAGCCAGGTCGCCGCTGGCGGTGTCCCGGACGTCGTCGACCAGGACCGTGCGGGCCGCCGCTTCCAGGCGGCAGGCACCGCCCAGCAGAGGAGGGCCGAAGGCCGGGTGGTGGCTCCACATCACCTCGATGGGCTCGCCGCCCTGGTTGGTGATGGTCTCGGTCAGCTCCAAGCGGTCGCCGGTGACCCGCACCTGCTTGGTGATCTCGAAGGGGCTGCGGACGAGCACGGCGTGCAGGACCACGGTCTCGTCCCCGGGCAGGTCGAAGTCGAACGGCGTGGCGCACACCTCGCCGTGCATCCCCCACTGGGCGCCGTGCTCGACGACCGGGTCACCACCATTGGGAAAAATGGTCTGCCAGCCACCGGGGTAGCCATCCATGTAGGTGCCGATGTCGTCGGGCAGGTTGGCGATGGCGCCGCGCTGGCGCAGCCCCCACGGGCTACGCCAGAGCAGCTCGACGTCGGCCGGCAGGTAGCGCACCGAGACGATGTCGCCCCCCTTGCCGGGAACGACGGTGGCGGCGAGGACATCCGACGCCAGCTCGACCGTTTCCCAGCCCCGCATCGCCCCCAGTTGGCTCATA
>Ga0070737_10003067_pt1 | contig 18660 bp, 16 predicted proteins | sample Coa_R1_10_FD_66438 | JGI IMG/M metagenome (GOLD analysis project Ga0070737, IMG submission 66438) | Surface soil microbial communities from Centralia Pennsylvania, which are recovering from an underground coalmine fire - Coalmine... | ecosystem: Environmental > Terrestrial > Soil > Unclassified...
TCACGATCAAAGCTTACGTCGCCGTCGAGCTTTACCAAAAAATCCCAGTCGCTGTATCTTAATCGTTCGAAACCGTGGTAGAACGCCTCTATTTCTTTAGCTTGAAGTGCTCGCACGCCGCGACAGAAAGGATCAGATTCAGGAGCCGGCAAAGTGATGCAGGCCGATTTCTGAACAGCATTGGGGCGGTGAACAGCGGTAATCCATGGCTCTTGGGACTTCCAGTGGTCGATTATGGTCGGCGTCTTATCCGTAGAGCCATCGTTTACCAAAACCCATTGAACAGGTCGAATGGTCTGCCGGAGCATACTGTGGATTGTGTTTTCAAGATGCTGCTCCTCATCTCTGACCGGAGTAATGACGATGTACCGTGGCATTCGACTTTTGTATCGTTGACCCCATAATCAACTATTACTGTTAATACTCAGAACTCTTACTAGCGTGTGGCTTGTCTGTAAGCTCTGAAATTGCTTTGTGGTAGCGAAGTTTGGCAACTGATCTCCAGAGCTTGACAGTGCTGCAGCCGCACATGGCAGCTAAGCAGAATGCGATCCCTTTACACGATATGGCGCCGAACCGAAATTGTTCTAGCGCCAAAAGTCGCGTAAACTGTCCCTGATCTGCTAGAGCTTGGCATAAGCCTCGCACCTGCTCGGCGTATCGCATATTCCAAGGCCGCTTGAGACCGGATTCTATAACGTAAGCGAATGCCATCATTCTGGCTCGGAAGTAATCTGGACTATGAAGACCTAACCTCGATGTGGAGGATGCCATTAGATCGGAAGTCTTGAAGTACCTTCCAACAACATACGATACTGCCGAAAACTTATACCGAGTGGCAATTTGAAACCCAGCGAGCACATCCTCAGAGTGTTTAAGACCTTGACCAAAACAGTTCATCTCGATCATTGAGCTTCTTCGAATAAGACTGGCCGGCAGCATTGCAAATTGGAAGGGGTATTGAATGCTCCAGGAGTCCGTAAAAACAAATGGATTCTCATCTATATGGAGCCCATTCGCCTGGAACACTGTCGACTCGTAGCCCCGGTCGGTTACGATTTGGAGATCGCCAAAAACCCAGGCCACCTGTTTTGGGGCCAAAGCAACGGCGGCTAACAAAAGCCGATTCCGATCCGGCGTCCAGTCATCGTCCGAGTCTAGAAACGCAATCCAGTCCCCGCGCGCTTCTTTAATGCCACAGAGGCGAGCGCCGGAAACACCCGACCTTTCCTGCGAAACGACCTTTATCTTCGCTCCGTACCGTTTCTTAATAGCAGTCGCAGTCCCGTCCGTCGATCCATCATCTACAACGATGATCTCGTCCACTGCAAGCGTTTGGGTCAGTACGCTGTCGATCGCACGCTGGATGTAATTGAGGCGATTATAGGTCGGAATAATGGCTGAGACTGTCATACCCGCAGATGCTCTCAGCACGAACGTCCTGTAAGATGTTTAAGCCGCTCCGCGAGCCTGAGAGTAAGCGCCATGAGAGTGAATGTCGGATTGGAAGTGCTGCCGACGGGATACGTCGAGCAACTAGCGATGTGAAGATTTGCCACGCCGTGGACGCGTAAATTCCTATCGACGATCGAATCGGTCGGATCGATACCCATTGTCGTGCCCCCCATGGCATGATTAGTATCCCGTATATTAGAAAGCGGCCGCGCAACGTCCGCCAATGCATGCGGATACCAATCGAAGGCATTAATTCCAAGCTTAAGTAGTTCGGTCTTTAGCCATCGAGCATAGCGCCGCATTGACGACATCTCATTCGCTGAAATACGCCAATCTACGACTGCTTTAGGAAGTCCGAATCGATCGCGATAGTTTTCATTCAATCGAATACGATTTGCCGCATGCGCATGCTGCCCGCAACTAACCTGGAGCAAAATGGTAGCTCGTGAAGATGCGACTCGTCGTCTTCTAAACTTGAGGTTATAAACCAAACGGAGAATGTCTAACGAAGCTGTTACGAAGCGACCCGAATGGACGAGCAACGCTGATTTTATGTCGCCCCGCTGGACACAGCGCAATACATGACGAAGGGCGATAGTTCCGGAATCTTCTGGCTCTTTGATCTCCAGATGCGCCATCATCGCAGGTAGATTCAGTTGCCGGCGGAGTGATGTAGTCGCCTCGATTCTCGCCGTATGCATTGTTCCGCCAACAAAAAATGGCCCCATCCAGGGAAGAAGTGTTTTTCGACCTATGGCATTCAGTTCTGCCACCGGAGCGCTTACGTGATCGTGAAAACGCCGGCCGAGCTGGTCGTGAAGATTGCCAACGCCTTTAAGGCAGACACTGCGTGAAGCTAAAAGGAGCCGGGATGTCTCTATGGTACCGGTGGCCATTACATACTGATCCGCGATAAAGCGAAAACAAGCGCCGCGATAATTCCTTGCAAGAAATGCTTCAACCTTGGATCCGTCCGGCGCAAGTAGGCACTCAGTCAAATTTGCATGCAGGTAAATGATTATGCGCGGTGAGCACATCGCTTCTTTCCCTACCGTCTTAGCAAGATTTCTGTGCGAAAAAGGAGCCCACTTTGAGAACCGTAAATCGATTTCCGGATGTAAATGAAAACCACGTGGCAATGTCTTCCCCACGCGCTCCAGCAAATCTGCCGTAAAGGGGAGATCGTTTGTACCTAGTATCTGCTGGATTCGGTGATAGAAAGGCTCCAAAGCGTCTGCGGAAAGGGGCCAGCCAACGGTTGATAACGCAGCAGGGGGAGAAAAAGTGTCGGCAGTGAAAGGGAGGAGTTGCCCTCCCCATCGTGTGGATGAACCCCCGAATACCCGGAATCGACCGAGAGTAGTTCCGAAATGTTGTGTATCGGCCATTTGGGCATCGTAGATTTCTTGGCTCTGCTCTTCATCCTTGCGCCCTCCTGCTTCCAGCAGGTGAACGTCCATACCTGCATCCGCCGATGCCATAGCGAGAACTAATCCGGCGATGCCAGCCCCTGCAATACAGATCGTACTTCTCTGAACCGAAGCGATTGGGTCCGTCACTGTTTCCAGATCAATCAGCATCGTTTAAGATAGGTAACATTTACAAAATGACAACCACCGAAACTTGTTATTATCCTGAATTTGCGGCAAAGGTTACCTCTAGTTATCGTAGGTAGACTGCCGGCCACAAAATGATTCCTGCATTAGTCGAAATCGATATAAGATGGACTTAAGAGGGCGCCCAATAATTTTGGGACGAGTGATAATCGCCTGAGCGGCGCGCACCAAACTGATTGCGAACTTCCGATCCCGCCAAGCAAGGCGTGCTGTCAACAAACGCATATCGGCGACAATCCAGTTCTCAGCGAATCGCCAGCACTGCGACCGCAGAGCTTCTGTTACAGTCGCACACGCACTTGCATACTCCCCGGCCTCGTACATGTTTCGAATTGCCCGAAGATATTCTCGTGATATCGCCGCTTGCTGTATAGCCTCGCTCACTCCGAGTGCGGTGAGCCCAGCTGGTGTGACTGTCTGACCGGATTCTAGCGGATCCGGCTCTCCTCTCCTCCTACGTGCTGCAGCGGCGCACGCCGCTAGACCACTCAGCGCCTGCTGCCTACACTTATGTGCTGTAATCTGATGTGGATGCAGGCGGTACTTAAGTACGGCTACGTCCAAATTGGCTAGCCCAAACCACTCGCTCATTCTCAGCCAGAGATCCCAATCCTCGGCGTCAGCTACGGCCTGGCGATATCCTTTCGTGAAAACAAATGCATCTTTCCTCATCATTACAGTCGGATGTATCAGTGCACAGCGAGTAAGGAGGGCGGATTTCAACTCCAGGCCACTGAGCGGTCGCGCGTAACCGCCTAAAGACCTACCCCTCCGATCAATCAATTCGACAGCGCCGCCTAAAACGGCTATCTCCGGATGCTGCCGAAGAAAGTCCACTTGCCACGTAAGCCGATCTCTGAGCGCGATGTCGTCCGCATCCATGCGGGCTATATACGTGCCGCGCGCGAGTTCACAACCGCGATTCAAAGATTGAACCAAGCCTCTGTTCTGTTGATGATAGACTCGCATGCGACTATCTCTTTGGGCGTATACATCAAGCAGCGACCATGAGCCATCAGTGGACCCATCATCAATGACAATAAACTCGAAATCCCGGAAACTCTGATTCAAAATGCTCTCCAACGACTCCTGCAGGAAAACGTCACCGTTGAACACACTCATCAACACAGAGACAAGCGGAGTCGACATTGCTGGCCATCAGTTCTGACAGCGTACTAAATCGATAAGCGACGTTGGCGATTTAGAATACGCAATCGAAGGTTTCTAATAAAAATACCAACCACTCCCATCTGGAGTAGAAGCAACAGCAGCCGCGGCCAAACGCTTAGAAGCTTCCAATTATTAACCAGTGCGAATCTATAACTAGACCGTGCATTCCGGAAGTCGTACCGTCTCCACTGCTTATCACCTAGGCGTTCCATGAACAGTGCACTTATGCGTCGATACTCTAATCGATTGCGGCTATACTCATACAACGATCGACTGCATTCCGAAATGCTCATTGACCAAGGTGATGTATCCGCACAATACTCAGAATTCGTAACACGCGCATATTTTTCGGCAATCGCGCCTTCCAATTCGCGGGCAAGTCGTCGTAAACCTTTTTCTTCCACCTTGCGTTTGATTCTCCACAATACGTTTATCTCATCTGAGAACACCGCTTCAATATGCCGAGCTAACAAGTGCTTCATCATGTTCCGGTCGTGAGAGCGATAGTTAACCATTGGCTCGGCTAAATAGGCGACGTTATAATCAAGAGCCCAAGCAAACCACAGGAACATGTCTCCCTGATGTGGCATATCCAATGGAAACAGGCCGACTTTCTCGTAGCACTCTTTGCGAGCCATCACTGAAGGAGAAAGCAGCCCACCGCCTTGGCGAAGAACCGTCAGGATAAACTCTTTACCACTAAAAAGTTTGTCGGCTGCCCCGTAATAGTAATAAGGCAGGACTTGTGTTTCTACACCATCCTCAAGTCCTATCCCGGCACAAAATACGTAACCTACATCGGGGTGCTCTTCCAACACGTTAACATATCGTGACAGGACGTCAGGACAGCGTAGTCGATCGTCGGCAGATATCAGCCAGATGTATTTGCCACGACTAATATTGATACCGTGGTTATAGTTTTGTAAATGACCTAGGTTTCTTTCGTTGCGAACATACCTGACTCGTAAGTCGCAAAATGATCTGGCTACGTCGGGTGTATTGTCAGACGAACAGTCATCCATAATTATAATTTCAAAGTGTTCGTAGGTCTGTGACACAATCGACTCAACACATTCAGTCAAGAAGTGAGCAAGCCCATAGCATGGGACGACAAAACTGACTGTAGGGCTATCCATATAGCAGTCGCGGGTCGCGCAGATGGAAGTGTGCTCAGTGGAAAAGGGCTATCCAGGCACACGGTCATTATTTAACGGCGACTTTTCTAAGTCTCCATAATCCGCGGGCGAAATCTACTCCACGGGCACCGCCTGTGCGCAATATCAGCAACTTGAGCCAGGCACTTGCGAGGGCGTTGTCGTATCGTACTGCACGCTTGTAACATATCGCCGCGGCTGCCAAGTTGTTCATGCTAAGATTTCTATCGCCAATGATCTTCCAGGTCCTTGCCTTGATCCAGTCCCGATCAGCTTGATCGACACACTCTGCCGTAAGAGAAGATTCCATGTCCTCTTCGGTCATGCCGTAAGCCCAGCTTTCGTATCTGCCTCCAATTAAATGACGAGCATACAGGCTTGCTAGACTCATTGCACATAGTCGAACAACTTTATCGGTTCCAACTTCTTGTGCTTGCCTTCTGACGCGCCAAAGCACCAAAAAACCTTCCTTCAAAGCGAGAGCGGACCGGTGGTTCATTAGGTAATTTGTCATACTCAGCTCATGAGTCCGGTAGTTCACCATCGGCTCGGCGAAGTACGCAATCTGATATTGAAGCGCGAACAGACACCAAAGAAACCAATCGCCGGAATAGGGCAAGTCTAAAGGAAAAGCTCCGCATTTCTCGTAACAGTCGCGCCGAACCATACCAGATGCTGCGATGATACAGTTTCCTTTTAACAGAATTCTGAGGAATGTCTGGCCATCAAAGATCGTATCACGTGTTGTTAGACACCCTTCAATTCTTGTTTCCTGTCCGCCCTCAAGTTTCATGGCAGGGCAACAGCTATACCCAACCGTCGGCTGATTATCCATAAGTGTCACATAACGGTCTAATAAAGATGACGATCGTAGCCGATCATCCGCAGAGATAAGCCATATATATCTGCCTCGACTCGCGCTGATCCCTTTATTATAGTTTGCAAGGTGACCCAGGTTTTCTTGATTCCGTATATAGACGATTCGAGGGTCGCAAAAGGACGTAGCAATGTACCGGGTATCATCCGGAGAACAATCGTCCATTATCAAAACTTCGAAGTTCGTGTAGGTCTGCGAAAGAATTGACTGGATGCACTCCGACAGATAATGGGCCAAGTTATAACAAGGGACGATAAAACTGACGGTTGGACGACATTGCATAATGTATGGGGTCAAGACGCGAACGAGTCATAAGCAGTTGCACCGAATCGGCGAACCAGGAGGCGAAGTGGTCCAGGAAGCCGGTTTATTGGCACGAGGCACGCCAGAATTCGCAGTGAGTAAAGACTGGTGATAAAAAATGACAGAATCCCCAAACCGGAGGCCCAGGCATAAGGCAGGAGGTACAACCCACAAAAGACGCTTGCGATTGCACATAGAAAAAGCCCACCGGTCCTCTTGCTTTCTCGAGACCACCGAAATCCGCTGAGGTGCTTCACAATTGGATATGTCAGCAAGATGTGAAATATATAGGACGCGAAGAACGCGATTCCTACGCCATTGAGACCAAAAGCTTTAATGAATATCCAGGCAAAGCCAATATATGCAATACTCCATGCAAAATCACTCAGCAAGAACAGGTCTTGTCGCCCCTTTGCAAGGATGATGAATCCCATCGGCCAACTGACGACCTGCAGCATGGTTCCCAAACACAGCCAGCGAAGTATTTGAACAGCGGCATAAAACTTGGCAGTGTAGAAAGCCGTGATGACGAGAGGCGCAAATGATAGCGTGGCTAGAACGCCAGGTCCGCCCAACAACAAACCAATATATGCCTGCTCATTCACTAGACGGTTGCATGTGACATGATCATGAACACTTGCGGTTAACCTGGGATAGAAGTCGGCGCTCATCGCTTGTAAAATGAATCCGACGTATAGGCCACCGATTGTCCAAGCGGATTGGTAAAGGCCAGCTGCTTCAAGGCCAACATCCCGAAGTATGATGATCCGGATCATATAGGCGCTGCCCATTGTCATGAGGCCTGTAAACATAAATGCTACTCCGAGTTTTAATAAGCTGTTCACTTCCCCAGCTATTTCAGAGAGCTTCATTGGCAGCGACGCGACGCGGAGTTTTCGGCTATAGATCCAGGAGATTAAGAGTGAAATAGCGCCGCCGCATATAATAGACAAGACGATGCCATTCTCCCGCAGTAAAAAGATAATAAAAACTGTCACCACCGTTCCGAGAAACGATCCCCAAACGCCTATTTTCGCGAGATCAGCAATACGACGCATTCCTTGGATCAATGCGGTTTGACCCGCGGACACCAAACGAAAAAAAACCCCGATCGACAGTAAGCAAATGGCGCTTCGATATCTATCGCTGCCAAAGGTGAGGGTAGAGATAAGACCTGAAAATATGGTCAATAAGAGAGCTCCGATCAAGCCTAGAATTAAGGACACTCTTCGGAGGACAGTTGTTGTACATGCGATAACACCAATATTTTCCGAACTCGCTGCCGCGGCAATCTGCCGTACGCCACTGCTATTGACGCCCAAGCCGGCGGTCATGGATGTCAAATCGGCGATGGCATTGTAAAGTCCGGCCAAACCGACTCCAGAGGGGCCAAGCAGTACCGCCATCACCTTTGCCCTTGCAACCCCAATCACGATATTAGCTGCGGACGAGCTGCCAACCAGAATCGAAGACTTTATAATCTGACCGTATGTGCGTTGCGATGGTTCTGCTAATTGGGTCGACATAACGTTAATATGCGCCCGTCCCTAGAATGACGGCACAAGGTGTTTGCAGCAAAATTTTGATGTCGAGCCACAATGACTGAGCCGTGGCATAGCGTACGTCAAGTCGAACCATTTCATCGAACGTAACCCGGCTTCGGCCTTTAACTTGCCACAAGCCGGTAATTCCCGGCTTTGCTTCCAGCACGCGCCGTCGGTGCCATGACTCATACGCTTCCACTTCGTAAGGAATTGCAGGGCGCGGCCCGACTAAAGACATCTGGCCGAGAAGCACGTTGTAAAGTTGTGGTAATTCATCAAGGCTGGTCTTACGTAATAAGACACCTACTCGCGTAATCCTCGGATCTTTTGTTACTTTATAGATACCTTCGCGACCTCCGGGGACGGGCTTGCACAACGCGCTACCTCGTATTAGAGCACTCACATACTCTCGATGTATGTGGCAGCTACTATCCGTCCGCATGGATCTAAACTTTAAAAAGATAAACGGCACACCGTATTGTCCTACGCGAACCTGCCGAAAAAGCACGGGACCCTTAGATGAAGACTTGATTGCCAAGGCAATCATTAGAAATAATGGCATTCCAAAGAGCAGCCCCAAAAGACTTCCAATGATATCGAGAAGCCGCTTCATTGAATAGAACGACTTCCTTTTAGGAGAGCTAATCAGAAGGTCTGGATACAATAGTGGTTGGCTGGGACGATGCGGTACATCATGGCTCCACTCTTCAGGGAAGAGATGATGGGAGATACTAATTCGGTTAAATTGTTCAAAAGTCAAGCATCCATAAAGTGCTCCGTTCACGCGCGATAATATCGTGCTCAGAATCGAGTGTCTATTCTCGCGAGATATCTCGGTGAAAAGAATTCCCAAAACAGTGTAGTGGCTGTGCCATCCGAGTATATCGGTGTCCCTGATAGACAAGGAAAGATCTTTGAGCACTGTGGCCAGCGCTTTGTCTGCACGGTCATGAGCGATGAGTCGTGTGAGATCTAAAAGCATCAGCATGAATAGCCGATGAGAGCGGTCGGCGCGTTTCCTCTCCAAACAAAGAGCCCTACTAAACGCATCCTGGTCAAGAATGATTCGGTCAATCCGCCCTGCGAAAGTGTCGCAGCCGGCACTGTTGGAGATAGAAGACATGCTTCCTACGGTTTTCTGCGGTCGCGTATGAAACGAGCTGGCACTCCGGCCACTATGGAAAAGGGCGGAACATCATGCGTTACCACCGCACCTGCGCCCACAATCGCATGTGCCCCAATTCTCACGCCAGGCAGAATGCTCGCGTTCATTCCGATATCTGCGCCGAAGCCGATGACAACACGTTTTATCATCAGATCGGTCGTGATCACGGGTTCCTCCACGGGCACGCCGCTGTGAACGGAGCCGAGGACCTTGGCACCCGGGCCCCACCCGACGTAGTCCTCCAGAATAAGATTCCTGGCGTCCAAATAAGATTGGGGCCCGATCCAAACATGGCTACCGATGTCGCAGGTACCGTCGATTCGCCCCTGAATCATGGCCTGTGCTCCAAGAAAAACGCAGGCCCCGAAACTCATTGTTTCCGGATGCTTCAAAACTACGCTGGGCCCGATCTGAATATCGCTGCCGGCTTGTTTACAGAGAGCCCGTACAAGCACGCGTCGCATCATCATTTCGAAGGCATTCTCGCCCGTGGAAAACCGCGCAAAAGTCTCGAGCAGCTCTTGGTGGGACAGTGTACCTTTGAGATAGCTTGTTAGATCTATCTCCCAAGTTGGAGTTTGACAAAGCTGGCGACGCCCAAATGACGCGACAACGTTCTTCATTTGTGCTTCAATGAGGACGCCCCGTTCTAGGTTGGCCATTTCTGCGTTTCCCTTCAAACTCTTCCGCTTTAGGATGTCACGCACGGGCACAAGTCCACTGGCTGGCCACTTCGTGTAAGGGAGCGTTGCGCCGCCTCTAATAATCTCACTACCCGATAACCTGCATATCCATCGCTGACAGGTGGGCGCTGCTCGATGATCGCATGCACAAAATCGCTCGCCATCAGGTGTAGTGGCTCAGTCGTCTCCAATCGTGGCGCAAACATACCGCCATTCTGGTAACTACTTAGCAGCCGCTCTCGCTCTCTTACATCGTGGTAATAAGTGATTGTGTTATCGTAAATCTTTAATTTATCGCTGACCTCCATGTCGTCATAAACGATTAGATGCTTGTTGGTGCCAATTAGAATTCTGCGAAGTTTAACGGGAGACAACCAGTTCAAGTGAGAATGAGCTAATACATTATTATTGAATCGCACCGAGGTGTAGGCGATAGTTTCAAATGGGCTACTGAAGTGTCTTGTGCCAATCGCGCAAACCGAGAGTGGGTTGGGAGCGCATAAGTAGTCGATAATGGAAAAATCGTGACCTCCCAAATCCCAGAGTACGTTCGTATCACTCTGTACTAGCCCGAGGCTAATCCGAACCGAGTCGTAATAAAGTAACTCGGTGAGCTCTCCCGAAATAAACATCGACTTGATCTGGCGGACTGCAGGTGCATACATAAAGGTGTGGTCCACCATAAGACACTTGGCGCTCTTACGCGCTAGCTCAATGAGCTGCAGCGCCTCTTCACTGCTGGTTGCAATTGGTTTCTCAACCAAAACATGCTTACACGCTCGCAATGCTTTGCTGGCAAACGGAAAATGAGTCGAAATCGGCGTTGCTAGGACTATCGCATCTATCTGCGATTCGGAAAGAAGATCCTCATATTCAGTGAACAACCGGACGGTCGGATATCGCCGCTTGACCCGAGCAAGTGCAACTGGATCAAAGTCGCAGACGCCTTTCAATTGCACATCAGTTAACCCGCCGAAGGTACGAATCAACTTTTGACCCCAATATCCGCATCCAACAACCGCTATTCGAGCTTTGGTCATACGACGACTCGTCTCGCGCCGTTTTGCTTAAAACACTCGTTTTTGAAAAGATCGCCAATTGCTCGCAGCAAGATTCGATGGAGAAGCGATTGGCGTCACCGACACTTGATCTATTTCTACGGCAATCGATCGGCACAACGCCTCGACAGAAAGCACCACGCGGTAAGCTTTCTTTTTTTGGATGAAAATGCCTTCAAGCCCAGAAAGCGGACCACGCATTACCCGGCACCAGTGACCTTCTCGGAGATAGGGCCACGGTTCGATACAAGCGCCCGATCTCAGAACTGCTTTGACGGCTTCGATTTCGGCGTCAGAAATGAGCGCAAACTCGGTACCAAACTTTAAGATCTCGATCACACCGGGGGTGGTCACTAAGAGAGGCCTGCCTCCTGTTATACTGCGGCAAAATACATAGCCTGGAAACAACGGGACATCAACTTCTTTGACGCGATCGGACCATTGACTGCGCCTGCAGTATTGTGGCAAGAACTCATCATATCCTTTAGCTCGAAGCGCGCAGGAAACCACCTTTTCGCAATGCGGTCGGGCACGAATGGCATACCAGAATGGACGCGCATCAGCGCCTATTCCTTGCACGTGCGTTACACTCGAGTCCAAGAGCACTTGTGAATCAACAGCAATCGACATCGTTCATCCTATTTCTCAAGTCCGAGACAGGCTGCCGCCCTTTCGGTCCCATTTCCCACCGATAACTTAGTGGAAGTTACTCAAGCGACAGAGCGAGCCTTAACCAATGCTTGATAGTGCAATACTGTGGCCACTCGGCCCACCATACGAGCGGAAAATCTCAGCCATCGTTCTTTTCTTCTTTACGCCGCGATCCGGTCGCGCCCGGAGTTTCGCGCCCCCAAGACTCGAAACCTGTTTCCTCAAATAACCATTCCTGATCGCTCCCGAGCACGGCGGCGACTTTAGCCTGAAGTTCCGGGCCAGGTTTTCTGAATCCATTGACGATGCGACTCACAGCCGCCTCGTCCAGTTCTAAGAGTCGTGCTAGATGATTTTGCCGCAGACCTGACCGCCAGAGTTGCAGCTTAAGGTTCACGTACATCGGTTTCTTCACCCTCACGCTTCTCGCCCCGAGCGTCGCGAGATCGCTGCAAACGACATTGTGGCTCTCTATTGGCAGCTTCCTTGATTTGATAACCATAAACTGGGGCTTTCCAAAAGCACCAGTTTTCAACACCGTTCAACACAACTCCGAGCAACTTCTGTTGTCTCACCGCACGCAGTGCCGCCATGCAGATTGCCCGATCGGTGTGGTCCGGCCTTGCCACAACGACAACCCCGTCAGAGGCGAGTTCCAGCAATTCGTAATCTGCGACGGTAGCAATTGGGGGGCCGTCGCAAACTACAGTAGAGAAGTTCGCCCGAATCTGCCGTATGAGAGCGCGCCACCGCACGGACTCTAATAACTCCTCGGCGCGCTGCGCTCCATGGCCGGCAGTAAGTATAAAGAGGTTTGGAAACTGTTCTGCACGTACGAGTGCCGATTTCAAGTCAATTCTTCCGGAGAGAACGTCAACTAATCCCGGAGTTTCGGCGACGCCTAGGGATTGCGCGATTTGTGACTGTCTCAAATCGCCGTCTAACAGCAATACTCGCGCGTCCTCTTTGAGCGCAAACGACCCTGCAAGATTAATGGATGTCACTGTCTTACCATCGCCTTTTGCCCCACTCGATACGAGTACAAATTGGGGCTTATCGGGTCGATGAAGAATTTTAGTTCTTATGATCCTGTACTGGTCGCTTGCCAAAAGTTGCTGTTTCCTGTCGAACGGCAGAACGGGCGATAGTGCGGAGATACGCAAGCGCACCAAGCGCGTTGTGTTACGGTGGCACGAGAGCGGTACAACTGTTGTCGCGACATCCGGAGAACTCCGTGCCTGCTGCTTGGAATCGGCTATATCTAAGCTGGACATATCATCGACATCCAGAACATTCTGCTTGCGCAGTGCATCGAATACTTTGCTCATTTGACCTCGCTTTGCGCCGTGCGAAACCAATTCGCAAACTTCTTTTTCATCGCGACCTTAGAATCTCTTGGTAGATAGCGCTCTAACGTCCCAAGCGTTGTGTCCGGCGAGGACACACTTTGGGCAGAAGACTGATACACGGAGTTGGGCGGAGTAGATGTGGTTAGCGATGGCTCGGTCCAAACTGGATCTATGACAGACAGTCCTGAGTCTTGTAGGACCTCATGGACCTGAGCAGGACCTATTTCTTTCATGCCGCTACCATACGCATTAAGCAGCGCCGCATCGCAGATAACGTTGATGAGGCGCGGGATCCCTTTCGATCCATTCGCCACTACCGTGATTGCTTCCTCCGAAAACGGAAGCGCAGATGTAGCGGACGCTCGCTCCCAGCGGTTTCGGAGATAAGATTCCACCTCCGACGTTTCTAAAGGATCAATGTGCATCGTGATCGCTACACGCTGCCTGAGAGATCGAGTAGCTTCAAGCGTGAGCAGCGTATCTAGTTCTTTCTGGCCCGCTAAAATGATTTGAAGAAGTTTCTGCTCGGAGGTCTCGAAATTGGACAGTAAACGTACTTCTTCGATTAATTCCTGCGTGAGCAAATGCGCCTCGTCGATTACGAGAGTCGAGGTCCGGCCTTGGCGATAAGCGCTAAGGAGAATGCTCTTGAGTAAGAAAAGCTGTTGCGCCTTGCTGCAGAATACATTGCTTTCACCGAAGCCCATCAGCACGGATTCCAGGAACTCGGCGCGAGTGAGTGTAGGATTCACAATCACGCTGAATTGCGCCTTCGCCGTTGGAATGGATGAAAGCAGCTTTCTGATAAGCGTTGTCTTCCCTGTTCCTGCCTCACCCGATAAGACCATAAAGCCTTTGCGTTCGGTAACCGCAAGAATCAGAGCGGCAAGTGCTTCCCGATGCTTGGACGTTAATAAGAGAAATCGCGGATCCGGTGTCAACGAAAACGGGTTTGTGTTGAGACCAAAATACTGGAGATACATCATACGCACCATGGGCCGGTTACGTATTGCAGACCAACAAGAATAGCGATTAAGAGCGCGCCCCCCTGCGCATCGAGACTTGATGGCACCATTTTGATAATAGGGATTCGTCCCAAAATAACGGTACCGGCTGGAAGCTCCCATTCGCCGAGCAGCTTTCTTTTTCGAAACTCCCAGAGAAAGCCCGTCAGTAAACCAAGCATCAGTCCTGCGACGCTGCCGCCCAGAGCGATGAGAAAGCGATTCGGTCGTTCGGGTTTATCCGGAGTACGGGCAGGGTCAATTATGGTGAACTGTTCTGACTTTTGTGAGCGTTCCATATCGGTCGCAATACCCGCTGCTATGGTTTTTTGCAACAGTGAATTGTAATTATTAGCTGACTCATCGTAGTTTCGTTTGAGTGAAGCCATCTGTTGCTCCACCAATGGAAGATGACTAACCCTCATTTGACAGGTCGTAATGGCGGCTCTCAAATCATCCCGCTGCTTTTCAAGGGCCTCGATCTGATGTTTAGCTACTTCAATTTGCGCCCGAAGACCGGCAATACGTTCCCGGGATTGAATTAGTTCTGGTGAAATATCGGAGTTCCTGGCGTCATTCCCGCTTTCGGGCTTGACGGCGGTCGTAGCCGCGAGGTCCTCAGCTTCCTGCCGTTTGATCTCGGCAAGTTCTGCCTCGAGCGCTTGAACTTCAGGGTGGTCGGCTGTGTATTTCTGCCGAAGGATGCGAAGCTGCGCCGCCACGCTTGCCGCGGTAGGTATCGGAACGGCAGTGTTGGACGCTGATCCCTTGAGTTCCCGCCGGCGATTCGCCTTAATGGCCGAATCCGACGACTCGGCTGAAGCCAACACCGCTTCTAACGTCGACTTATTCTCTTCGGCACGCGCCACACTTGTTTCCGTTCCCTGTAACTCCATGTTTAAAGAATTCAGAGTGGCCAGAAGCGAATTCTCCTGCTCGGGAAGCGTGCCGTTGTGTTCCTGTTTAAAGGATGCGACTCGCTTTTCCTGCTCATCCAGGCTGCTCTTCGCCGCGCGCAGTTGCCCTGATAGGAAGTTGACGGTGTCTGCTGCTTGGTCTTCACGTGATTGAATATTCTCGGCTACATAAAGGCCGGCCAGGCGATTAGCTACCTCCGCTACGGTCTTGGCACTTTGACCTTGATAGCCCAATCGAAATGCTTTCATCCGGTCTCCTGTCCAGTTCTTTTCAAATTTGACCGAGATGTCTTGACGCATTTTGGCCAACAGTTCGTCTTGTGTCAAACGTCTTCTCGCATATCGATACAGGCCAAAAGTGTTTACAATGTTGAGGAGCCGGTCGCTCGTCATAATTCGTTGCGTAACCAATGCCAGCCGATCTGTGACATCGCCGCTTACGGTTGGACTGACAAAAGCCTCTGGGATTTTCTGGGAGTTCACCAGTACGACAGCCTCGGCTCGATAAATCGAGGGAAGCAGCTTTGCAGTGAAAATAGCTATGGCGGTCACGCTACTCCAGATGGCGAGAGCAATCCATCGCTGCTTCCACAGCATTCGCCCGATTGATAAGGCCTCACAGCCATTCTGCTGCTTGATTTCTGGATCGTCTAACATAGAAGCAATCAGCCTCTATCAGCAACAAGTTGATGCGAGTTTTAAGAGCAATTCCCTCGCCATCCGAAATCTAAGGAGACAAAAAATCAATAAACGACATGTTTCACAATGCTTTGTCGAGTTTTGGCTCCCAGACTCGCTGCTTTCAACATGTAGAGAAGTTGTCCAACTTTGCTGCCAGGTTTCCCAATCATCTTCTTCGGTCGATTTCTATCGTTCGCGCATTGTGCGAACGAGACCTAGTAAACACATTGAGGTGAAAGAACCGACTTAAGTGCGCAAATAACGGCTTCCTGCTCACCTGCAGTCATCTGTGGATACAGCGGCAGAATCAGTCCGGAATCTTGAGCCTGCTCCGAATAATTTAGCGGTCCCACAGACCGCCAGGGCTGCTCTTTATATGCACGTTCGCGATGCACACACATGATTCCACGCCGCGTGGCGATACCGCATCGCAGAAGCTCCTGCATGGTCTGCTTTTGATCCAAATCTGCAGAAAGAGTCAGGCAGAAGCTTTGCCAGTTGCTCCGGACCCATGCAGGTTCGAAAGGCAATTTGATACTTGTCATATCTTGCAAGCGCTCTCGGTATGTACTCGCCAAGGCGCGGCGACGATCTAAAATCCGAGGTAGTCGTTTGAGTTGTTCGCGGCCAACCGCCGCTTGCAGATCGGTCATTCTGTAATTGAATCCGAATTCGGCGTATTCCTCAAACACCACTTTCGAAGCGGAGTGGCGCACCACATCCGATACAGACATCCCGTGCTGTCGCCAGAGCCGAAATCTTTCGTCCCAGGACCTATGTCGAGTTGTGATGATGCCACCGTCGCCGGTCGTCATCACTTTTCTTGGATGAAATGAAAAGCATGCCGCGTCTCCGTGAGGTTTCCCGACCTTCTCCCACACCTTCCCCCAGTGCACTTCACTTCCGATCGCGCAAGCGGCATCTTCAATTAGCGGAAGAGCATGTTCTTTTGCAATCGCAACCAGGCGGTCAAGCTCGCACGGCATGCCCATCTGGTGAACGCAAACAACAGCTCGTGTTAACGGCGTGATCGCCGCTTCTACTCTGTCTACATCAATGTTATATGTTGCCGGGCAAATGTCGACGAATACGGGGTTAGCACCACAATAGCGAATGCTATTCGAAGTAGCAATAAAGGAATGGCTAACGGTGATAACTTCATCGCCCGGCTGCACTCCCGCGGCAAGTAAGGCGAGATGTAGCGCTGTAGTACAATTCGAAACTGCGCAAGCATGAGAAGCGCCGACGAACTCAGCAAATTCGTGCTCAAACGCGGCTACTTCCGAACCTTGTGTAATCCAGCCAGAAAGAATTACACGTCGGGCAGCTTCGGCTTCGCAGTCATCAATCCAGGGTTTCGTAATCGGGATCATGCGAGCTCCTAGTGCGTAGACTTTTCACGAAACGCGCATCAGGTTTTCCACTGATCTTTGTTCTTTCCACCAGTCAACAAGCTGCAGCAGTCCGTCTTCAAGTCTGATTGTCGGTGTGAAACCGAGTAGTCGTAAAGCCTTGTTCGTATCAGCCAGTCGACGGGGTACGGCATTAACTTTGCGAGCCATACCATACTCCGGCGGAGTTGCAATACCCATTATTCGGCCGAGCGTACTGGCCAGCTCATTTAAGCTAGTCTCGGTTCCGCTCGCGATATTTATCACTTGATCGGTAATGCCCGCTTCGGCGGCTAATACATTCGCCCTGGCGACGTCTTCAACGAAGATGAAATCCATCGTCTGGGTTCCATCACCCAAGATAAGGCAAGGCTTGCCACTCGCCAGACGCTCCATCCAGCGAATCATTACTTCCGTATAAGCTCCGTAAGAATCCATTCGCGGACCGTAAACGTTAAAGTAACGAAGCGCAACGTAATCCAATCCGTACATCTCGTGGAAGCTGCGTAACAGGCCCTCGTTGAATAACTTAGCCGCACCGTAGAGCGTCCGATTATTGTAGCCGTGATGCGTCTCAGATGTGGGGAACCTTTCGGCTAGCCCATAAACCGATGCGGAGGAAGCGGCCACTATCTTTCGGACACCCGCCTGGACGGCTGCGTCCACAACATTGAACGTCCCGCTCGCCAGCACGTCAAATGCAAGCCGTGGATTCCCAGCGCACTGAGTAATACGGATCGCCGCTTGGTGAAACACCACGTCCACACCCCTCATTACTTCGCCAAGCAATGCCCTATCCCGAACATCGCCTTGTACGATCCGCACGTTCCCTCGTAACATTGCAGGTACAAGATTCTCGCGGCGGCCGCGGCTAAAATCATCGAATATGATAATTTCTGGGAAGCCTCTCTCGACTAGCAGATCGGTTATATAAGATCCCACCAGCCCTGCACCGCCGGTGATTAAAGCTGTTTGGTAGTGATTCATTCGGCTACGTTGAGATGATTGAAAGCCCGGTCGTTTGTTGGAGTATTAGCTCATATATTGCCGTCACAGCGGGAGATATTGGCTAACACTGATAGGCATGTTCTCGCTCCCGAATTGTCGCGCAAACTTCGGCGACCTGCTCCGGCGTCAGTTCCGGGAACATCGGCAGAGATACCTCTTCGGAGGCCACCCACTCTGAAATTGGAAAATCGCCAGGGGCGTATTCTAAGTCCGCGTACGCCGGCAATAAGTGGATAGGCGTCGGATAATGGACACCCGCTTGTACTCCTCGTGTGGCCAGTGTTGTGATGAAGTTCTGCCGTTCCGTACTAAGCACTGCATAGATGTGGTATACGTGGCGATTCCCAGCCCGCTCGTGCGGCAGCACGAGTCCGCAGTAAGCTAGCGCCCTCTCGTACGCTGCAGCATGCGCACGGCGAGCTTCGGTCCACGCATCCAGATATCGCAATTTGACACGGAGGATAGCGCCCTGAATCGCTTCCATCCGATAATTGAATCCTTTCAGCACATGTTCGTATTTCTTCTCTGCGCCCCAATCCCGCAGCATGCGAGTCCTGTTTGCAAATTCAGGATTGTTTGTCACAACGATTCCTGCTTCTCCGTATGCGCCAAGGTTCTTTCCGGGATAGAAGCT
>Ga0070737_10003071_pt1 | contig 18624 bp, 13 predicted proteins | sample Coa_R1_10_FD_66438 | JGI IMG/M metagenome (GOLD analysis project Ga0070737, IMG submission 66438) | Surface soil microbial communities from Centralia Pennsylvania, which are recovering from an underground coalmine fire - Coalmine... | ecosystem: Environmental > Terrestrial > Soil > Unclassified...
GAAGACCTTCCATGGTCAGGTCCAGGCCACCGAGCTGGTCCTCGCGGAAAGGATCGGCGCCGGCGACATAACAGATGAGATCGGGAGTGAACTGTTGCAGGCTTGAGGCCAGGGCATTGTCGAGCCAGGCGAGATATTCGGCGTCGCTGCAGCCGTCGCGCAGGCCGACATCGAGGGTGGAGGGCGGCTTGACGTAAGGGTAATTGTTTTCCTGATGGAAGGAGATGGTGAAGACTTCTTTGCCGGAGTTGGGACGAAGGCTGCCGGCGGGAGGCGGCGTGAACGAGCCTGCCAGCGGCGCCGCCGGGGCCCTCTTGGGTGAGACATTGCCGAAGATGACGGCGGTGCCGTTGCCCTGGTGCACGTCCAGATCGACGGTCATGACGCGGCGAACGCGGCCGCGCTTCTGCAAGGCCTTGATGGCGATGGCGAAATCGTGGATCATGCAAAAGCCCTCGCCGTGTTCGGGAAAAGCGTGATGGAAGCCGCCGCCGAGGTTGATGCAGAGCCCATCCTGGAGGGCGCGCTCGGCCGCCAACATGGAGCCGCCAGCGTGCAGGCGGAACGCCTCGAACAGTTGCGGCGAATAGGGGAGTTCCAGCAGCAGCTCTTCACGCGGGCTGAGAGCGCCTTCGAGCAGCTTGTTGATGTACTGCGGCGAGTGCACCAGCAACAGGTCATCGTCAGTGGCCGGCGTAGGAGCGAGGAAGTCGTTCGGATCGGCGAGTCGGCGCTCGAGCAGGCGCTCGCGGACCTGCCGGTACTTGTCGCCGCGAAAAATGTGCTCGTCCAGGGGCAGGAAGTACTGCTCGCTATAAACCAGCTTGAAGGGCAGCATGGGAAACTCTCCATTGTAGACTGCACACGGAGCGGGGTCACGATTTTGGTGGCGACGGAGGCTGAGGAGAAATGCGAGGTGCCGACGCGCGCGGCTGATAGTAGCGCTTCGATGCGTTCGAGCGATCTTCGAGCAACCGCGGCGCGAAATGGCGCTCAGGATGACTCTCAGGATGACCAAAGGAAGAGAGGAAATACGCGAATAGGGGTCCTGCGACTGCGTTCGCTCGCTGTGCGAGCTCACTCCGCTCAGGATGACAAAAAGACGGGCCGGAGGGATGATGTGGGCTGGTCCGGCGGGTTAAGATGAGCGCGATGGCCTCTGCCGCAGTCCAACTCCGATCCGTGCGCCGGGCGGCCGGCTACAATCTGCTGGCGACGGCGGGAGTAGTGATGGTGGCGATCTTCGTGGGGTGCGCGCTGTTGGCGCCTTGGATTGCGCCTTACGATCCGGCGAACATCAACCTGCCACAGCGGCTGATGGGGCCCTCTGTGGCGCACTGGTTCGGCACCGACGAGCTGGGGCGCGATATTCTGTCGCGCGTCATCTACGGCGCGCGAATTTCGATGCTGGTGGGCAGTTGCGTGGTGGCGGCTTCGCTCACGCTGGGGCTGATTTTCGGCTCCATCGCCGGCTATTACGGCGGGATGACGGACCGGGTGCTGAACGTGGTGGTGATGAACGCCTTCATGTCATTTCCGGGAATTCTGCTGGCCATTGCCTTCGTGGCGTTTTTGGGGCCGGGAATCTTCAACTTGGTGTTTGCGCTTTCACTGGGGGGATGGGTGGGCTATGCGCGGCTGGTGCGGGCGCAGGTGCTGGCGGTGCGCGAGCGGGAATTTGTGGAGGCGGCGCGCGCGCTGGGAGCAAGCGATGTGCGCATCATCATGCGGCATATTTTGCCCAACATTATCCAGCCGGTGATTGTGCAGGGAGCGATTGGGATGGCGGGCGCGATCCTGGCGGAAGCAACCATGAGTTTTCTGGGTCTGGGCGTGCCGCCGCCGACGGCGAGCTGGGGCACGATGCTGAATGACGGGCGAGCGCACCTGTTCGACGCGCCGCACCTGGTGCTGTTTCCTGCCGCGGCAGTGATGCTGGCGGTGCTGTCGTTTAACTTCATCGGCGACGGGCTGCGGGATTATCTGGACCCAAGGGCGAGGATCGAGGTGGGGATTTAGAAGGCAGCAATTAGCGATTAGCAATTAGCCGTTAGCTAAAGGCGTTTTGAAGAGATTCACAATTTGGAGGGGGCGACTCCGGCTTGCAACAACCCGTTTGCTCGCGCATCCTATCTTCGTATGCCAACCAGCGAAATTGCCTATCTCGGCGGCGGATGCTTCTGGTGTGTCGAGGCCGCCATCAAGCAGATTAACGGCGTGGAATCGGTCCGCTCGGGTTATATGGGCGGGCACGTCGCCAATCCCAGCTATCAGCAGGTTTGCTCCGGCAAGACGGGGCACGTGGAAGTCGCGGAGGTGACGTTTGATCCGGCGGTCGTCAGCTATAGCGACCTGCTGCATGTCTTCTTTACGCTGCATGACCCGACGACGCTGAATCGCCAGGGCAACGATGTGGGCGAGCAGTATCGCTCAGTGATTTTCTATCGCGACGAAGCGCAAAAGAAGACGGCGGAAGAGGTAATTGCGGAACTGACGCGAGAGAAGATTTTCGACAAGCCCATTGTGACCGCGGTCGAGCCGGCGGCAACGTTCTGGGTAGCCGAGGATTACCACCAGGACTACTTCGCCAATAATCCCCATCAGCCGTATTGCATGTTCGTGGTGGCGCCGAAAGTGAAGAAGATTCGGGAAAAATACGCGCAGCGACTGAAGGGGTGATGTTCAGCAGGGAAGGACGGAGAACACGGAGGTTTGTAGTTGAGCAGACAATTTATCACCTATTTGTCCCTTTAAATAGGGGGTAAATTGTCATCCTGCAAACGTACCCCCAAAGGTGGTTCTTCCACCGGACGATAGGACATTATCTCTACAGCAATCAATAGGCTGACGGGTGCGGCGTAGATCACTCCGTTGCACGGAAACAAGGCGGGCTAGACGTGTACGCCTCCCCGACGCCGGGACTTACCGCTGCCGCGGAAGAGAAAAAGGAAGGGAATGCAGATCAACGTCAGGTATCCGAGCAGCCGGAAGTCGTCGACGTAGGCCCACAGGTTGGCCTGCTGCACGACGATTTGATAGAGCAGGTCTAAGGCCCTCTGTCGCGCTGTTACCGCGTTGCCGTGCAGCGCGAGAAATGCGGTGGCTGACTGTAGCCAGTTGCGGCTGGCAATCGAGTAGGGCGTCACGTGACCAATCATCATGGCCTGGTGCCGTTGCGCATCGCGCGCCAGCATGGTCGTCACCATCGAGATGCCGAAGCTCGCCCCCATGTTGCGCATCAGGTTGTAGAGGGCCGTTCCTCCGCCGGTCCACTCATTGGGCAGGGTCTGCATCGTGGTGGTGGTCAGCGGGACGAACAAGAACCCGTTGGCGAACCCGTTAATCACGTTCGGCCAAATAACATTGGTCATGCTCACGGACAGGGTCAGGCTCCCCAGCATGAACAGGGATACTGCGCGAATGAAAATTCCGAACGTGATGAGCAGACGGCTATCCACGCGCCCCACCAGCAAGGCCGCGATCAGCATAGAGAGTATGGCCCCGATACCGCGAGGCGCCACCGCGATTCCGCTTTGCAGCGCCGGATAGCCCAGTAGGTCTTGCAGGAAAAGCGGCATCAGCGCAGTAGTCCCATAGATGACGACGCCGATGAGTCCGATGAGAAACGTCCCCACCGCCAGATTGCGGTCTTTCAGCACGCGGAGAGACACCAGTGGCGAGTCAGTGCTCAGTTCACGGATGACGAACGCAATCATCGCCAGGACGGACACCAGCACAAACCATCGCAGCCACTCAGCGCTGAACCAATCGACTTCCTGCCCCTTGTCCAGCACCACCTGCAGCGTCGCCAGCCAGATCGCTAGGAATCCCAGGCCGATCAGATCGATCCGCGAAGTGCGATGGCGTCCGATATAGGGCGGATCTTCCACGAACATGGAAATCATGAGCAGCGCCACGAAGCCCACGGGAAGGTTGATGTAGAAGATCCAACGCCAGGAATAGCTGTCGGTGATCCAACCGCCTACCACCGGTCCCAGCAGCGGAGCCACGATGATGCCCATGCCGTATGCGGCCATGGCCGGGCCGCGTTTTTCCTTGGGAAAGCTCTCCAGCAGGATGGCCTGCGCCACCGGTTGCAGTCCGCCACCCGCCGCGCCCTGGATCACACGCGCCGCCACGAGCATCGGAAGGCTTGTTGCCAGCCCGCACAGCCCCGACGATGCTGTGAACAGTGCGACCGAGAACAGGAGATAATTCTTCCGGCCGAAAAAATTCCCCAGCCAGTTGGAGGAGGGAAGTACGATGGCGTTGGAAATCAGGTAGCTGGTCAGGACCCAGGTCGATTCATCGACGGTGGCCGAAAGCGAACCGGCAATGTGCGGCAGGGCGACAGTCGCTACCGAGGTATCCAGGACCTCCATGAAGGTGGCCAACATGACTGACGTCGCGATCAGCCATGGATTGAAACTCGGTGTCCATTCCGAAGTCGCTGCTGCAGCTACCCCTTTGGGGGTCTCGTTCTTCTTACGAACATCACTCATGCCGTCGCTTTGTCCAGGTTCGGGTAGTGATTCGCGACCGCAATGCTCCGCGACCTTTACAGGTATCCAGCAGCTCCATCATGACACTGAAGATGTTCGTAATAGCAACCCGACGACCGTTCCACTCCAAACTCTTCCGCTGTATCGAAACACGTTCGCAGTTACGGGCCTCAGCTCACAGACGTTTGGGGGATTGAAAGAACGGACCAGCTTCAACGCTCTGCACCATAAACGTAGATCGACATATCTCCCACGGTGCGAATGCGAGTGTATCGCTCTTGCAGCAGTGCAGCCCGGAACGTGTCTTCCAGCCGCCGTACCTTCTCGCGGTATTTGACCGGGGTGGGGACCAAAATATGATCCCGTAGCACGACTACTCGCGGCCGATGGGCCGCAAAATCGCCTTCGATCTCGCCGGCAGAGAGGATATGATATCTCGCTCTCTGTTCGGCACTGAGATCTTCGGCCACAGGCAGGCCAAAATCATTTTCAAATCCGGGGAAAGGCACGGCCTTGGTTTGGAAAATAAAGCCCGGCCAGAAGCTGGCAACAGCTTCTCCGGGATGCACAACCTGGTTGATCGCTTTCGAAACCGCCAGGACATGTTCCAGGCGGCAGTCCTGCGCCAGCCCCGGCTCTACGCCTGCGACTCCATCGCCGGTGACCAGATAGCGGCGGAAGTCTTGGACTGATGCGGCCGCATAAAGCCCTATTAGGAAAACGCACCCGGCAGCCGCAAGCCTCTTTCCCCGACCCGGCTGTAACTCCGTGAGATAGTCATTAGCCACGCAGACCGCGGTCACCAAAAGGAACGGGATACAAAGGCAAAAATACTGCGGATGGACCGGAGTCGGGAGTAGCGAGACAAGTCCGACAACCACCGCAATCTGAAAGGCCAGCCGCGCCGCGGACCCGCGCTTGGGAAGCGAGGAAAGAAACGCCAGGCTGATGAAAAACAGAAGGCTGGTTTGAATGCCATTGCTCTCCGGGCCCAAAAGGAAGACCTGTAGCAGGGCAACAAACTTTTGCTGCCACATGCCGACCAGCCCCCCCTCAGAGCGTAGCGCATGGTATCCCAGATTGTTGAACAGAAATGCCCTTGGCGATGCGGCGAAAAAATAGAGGCAGGGCGCAATCCCCAGCACAAAGCCGCCGAGAAAAGAGAGCAGTGCGGTCTGCCTGGCGCCTGGTTCCGTGTTCTGCAGGACCCACCAGAGCAAAACCGGCAGAACCAGCACCAGATAGGACCGGGTAGAGACGCTGAAGCCAAACAGCAGCCCTGCGAGCAACATCGGCCAACGAGCGGATGTTACCGATGTCCGGCTGACCAACAAGTAAGCCGCAAAGAGAAAAAGTCCCGCCAGAGAAAATGTTTTTACCACCGGGAAAAATCCGAAGATGAGAGAGCTGGTGGCGAACAAGATTGCTGCGGACAGGCCCGCCAGCCAATTCCGCGTCTCATGCCAAACTTCCTCGCACACGAGTGTAGCTAGGATGGCCGTCAGCAGCGCTGAAAATATCTTGGCCGAGACCCAGGTGACGCCGGCCACCTTCATCCACAAAGCATAGATATAAGGCAACAAAGGCGCTTGGGTATAGAAGAAATCCAGGTATGGCTTTTTGTGCAGCAGTACGAGACGTGATGCCAATAAATAAAAGCCTTCGTCGCCGTCAATAAAACGATGCAGCGCAACAAAAGCAAAAAAGAAGAACTGCGCTAAAAATATAAATATTAAGAGAAGCAGCTTAAGATGCTGGAGGCGCTCCCTACTTGGGGCCGTAGACATAAATCGATACACCTCCAATAGACCGCACTACACGATATCCCTGGGCGGCTAGAAAGCCTCGAAATATGTTCGCGATGTGAGGTTTGTCGGGAGGAGAGAACACCTCCTGCCGTAACACGACAACCCGTGGTTGATGGGCGGCAAAGTCGGACTGAATTTCGCCTGGCGAGAGTAGGTGAAACCTTGTTCTCTGCTCCGAAGTCAACGCCTCCGATATGGGCAACCCGAAATCGTTTTCAAACCCAGGAAATGAGATGGCATGCGTCTGGAAGACATCGCCGGGCCAGAAACTGGCCACAGGTTCACCCGGCGATGTTGTTTGGTCGATCGCTCGGGATATCTCGCCCACTCGTTGCAGGCTCCAATCTGCGGGATCGGGAACAAAGCCGCCGGTGACGAAGTATTTTTGAAAATCCGGTATCGACGCTGCAAAGTAGAGCCCCGCTATCAGAGTAAAGCCAATGATCGCCAACCATTTGGTTCGCCGCGCTCTAAGTTCGAGAAGCAATTCGTTCGCTACGCACACGGTGCTTACCAGAAGAAAGGGAATACACAAGCAGAAGTATTGAATCAAGACCGGAGTGGGGAGTAGCGAAATGAATGCAATAGCCACGGCCAGTTGGAAGGCAAACCTCGGTGGATAGCTTCGGTCATGCAAGGACGACACAAAGGCCAAGCTGATCACCAGCAATAGCGTGGCCTGAATTCCATTGCCTTCCTTACTGCCGAGCAACGCGACGACTATGGTTACCAGCTTCTGCCCCCATAAAGCCACCAGACCGTTTCCTGACCGGATGGCATGGAAGCCAAGATTGTTGAACAGAAATACGCGGGGCGACAGGAGGAAGAAATAAAAAGCCGGGAGATTGGCCACTAGTAAGCCGACTACAAACCATAGAAGCGATGTCTTGCGGGCTTTCGCCTCGTAGTTGCGGTAAATATGGTACAGGAATAGTGGGGTGAGCAGCAGCAGGTAGGACCTTGTGTCGACACTCAGCCCGAACAGCAAGCCAGCAAGAGCAGCCGGCCAGGGTAGAGGCCTATTCTGGCAACTGCTGACAACGACATAGGCGGCGAAAAGAAATACTCCAGCGAGCGAAAACGCTTTTACGACCGGAAACCAGGCGAAGATGAGGGTGGTGGTGGCAAATAACACGACAACCAAGAGGCCGGCCCGCCAGTTTCCGGTTTGAAGATGCACATGCTGGCAGAGCATCGTCCCTAGCACGGCGGTGAACAAAGCCGCCAGCAGCCTGCCCGAGACCCACGTGACGCCGGCAAGCTTCATCCCCAGCCCATAGACGTAAGGTAACAAAGGCGCTTGGGTATAGAAAAAGTCCAGATAGGGCCTTTTATGCAGCAGCACGAGCCTTGATGCTAATAAATAGAAGCCTTCGTCGCCATCAATAAAGCGATGCAGCGAGAGGAAGCTGAAGAAAGACAATTGCAGCACGAAAATGCAGGTCAGCCATCCCCAAGGGCGACTGCGCGTCGTACTGGCCTGCACCAATCCGCTTTTGGGCAAGGCTTGGTCAACTGGAAGAAGCTTGAAGGCACTGCGGAGCAAACGGCCGGAAACCATCGGGGACAGCGTGGCGGGGCGCGTCATGATATCGGTTTAACAATCATTTCAAGGTAGCCCGGATTTCCTGCTCCGGCAAAAGCTCGGCCGCCGATGTGCCGCGGTATCGCCGACTTCGCCAGTGGGGAGAAACCCCGAGGCCACAAGAATTTTCAGGCAGCATTTCTGAGCCGGTAAGCTATACTAGGCCGGACTTGAGCAGTGTTACAAGCTCAAAATGACCTTGGCCGAGAATAATAGCGCGCTCTCCGCTGCGTCGCCGGCGCAGGGGGACAAGACCGGCCCCAGCGCACACAAACGGCGGAGCAGCTTGACGGCCAATGTTTTTTCTTTCCCCGTGATGTGCATGTTTCTGCTGGGGGCGGTGATCTTCGCCTTCTGCGTGAAGCAATTTGCCGAGCCGGACATCTGGTGGCACCTGCGCGACGGCGCGTATCTTCTGGGTCATCACTCCTTCCCGAACGTTGATACATATTCATTCGGGGCAGCGGGCGCACCGTGGATGGACCTTGAATGGCTGTCGGAAGTCTTCTTTTTCGCAGGATTCAAGGCCGCCGGCCTGCGGGGCATATTGGCGGTGTACTTCCTGGTCCTGCTGCTGATTTATACCGGCGTCTATTATCGCTCGTGCCGCGCCGGTGCTGATTGCAAGGACGCCACTCTGGCCACCTTGCTGGCCCTCTTTCTTGGAGTGGTGTCGATTGGGCCGCGCACGCTGCTTTTTGGCTGGCTGTGCATGGTTGGACTGCTGATCGTCCTCGACCGCTTCCAGCAGACAGGCAAGGGCATCTGGCTCTTACCGCCGCTGTTCGCTCTGTGGATCAATCTTCACGCCTCGTGGCCGTTTGGCATGGTTGTGCTGGCGCTGGTCATCGTCTCCGGGCTGGTGGAGGGCGAATGGGGCCTGGTGGTCGCCCGCCGGTGGTCGGCGAAGGAACTCCGCAGCCTATTGCTGGCGCTTGGGGCCTCAGTCGCCGCCTTGTTCGTGAACCCCTTCGGTTACAAGCTGGTGCTCTATCCCCTCGATTTTCTCGTCCGCCAGCAAAGCAACATGAAGTACGTGGAAGAATGGCAATCGGTTGACTTCAGCAGCGGCAATGGCAAGCTGGCACTGCTTGTGATCTTTGGCGTGCTGGCCGCCGCTCTGTTCTCCCGGCGGCGTTGGCGCCTGGACGAGGTGCTGTTGACCGCCTTTGCCTTGTGGGCCGGGTTGTCGCACGCGCGGTTCCTGTTCTTTCTCGGCCTGATCGTAATGCCGGTCTTGGCTCCCCATCTCCAGCTTTTTACGCCTTACGAACGCGAAGCTGACAAGCCGTGGCTTAACGCCGCTATCGTCGCCGCAGTTGTGGCTGCGGTGATTTTCCTCTTCCCGTCATCCGCCAAACTCCAGGCGCAAGTGGATGCGAAGTATCCAACCGCAGCGCTGGAATTTATGCAGCAGCACCACCTTGAAGGAAGGACCTTCAACCAGTATCTATGGGGGGGATATATGGAGTGGAAAACACCTGACCTAAAGCCCATAATTGACGGGCGCGCTGACATCTTCGTCTACAACGGAGTGCTGGACGACCATCGCAGAGCTATGACTATACAGGCGCCGCTGGAAATCATGGATAAGTACCGCATTGACTACGCGCTGCTACAACCCGAACAACCACTGACCTATCTTCTTCAACACTCGGCGTCGTGGCGAACGATTTATGCGGACAAGGTTGCTGTGTTGCTCGAGCACATTCCTGCGAGCGCGGTGGTAAGACCGGCTAGAGTATATCCAAACTACTGAGCTTCACAGAATATAGTGACGAAATTACGAGATTGTCATCACGAGCCGACTTCAGTCGGCGAGGGATCTGCTTTCCTGACGAGCGGCGAAAAAGCAGATCCCTCGCGCCGAACAGCGGGGCGCTCGTGCTGACAATTCGAAAACGCGACCAGTGTCTGGCAACCACGCTATGTCACTATAATTTGTGATTCTCAATAAGTCGTAAGGCGGCGAATGGAGGTCTCTTGGCGACTACTTCCAGTTCATCCTTGGCAACGCTAGCCTCTCCCCGGAGACTCTGGGCCTTTCTCTTGGCGAACACATTTAGCTTCCCGGTTATGTGCATGTTCTTGCTAGCAGGAGTTATCCTCCGGTACTCGATTCGCGGAATTGCCGAACCGGACATCTGGTGGCACCTGCGCGACGCCGGCAATCTCCTGCAGCATCACTCGTTTTCCCGTGTGGACACTTATTCCTCCACCGCTGCCGGCTCGCCGTGGATCAACTTTGAATGGCTCGCCGAGGTTCCATTCTTCCTCGCCTTCCGTGCGCTGGGATTGCAGGGATTGTTGCTCGTCTATTTCGCGGTGCTGGTACTTATTTTTGCCGGTGTTTATTACCGTTGCTGCCGCGCCGGCGCAGATTGCAAAGATGCAGCGATTGCGACTCTGGCGGCGATCTGTCTTGGCGGCGTATCCATGGCCCCGCGCACGCTACTTTTCGGCTGGCTATGCACGGTGGGGCTTTTGCTTGTACTGGACCGTTTTCGCAAGACAGGAAGAGGGCTCTGGATCCTGCCTCCATTATTTGCCTTGTGGATCAACCTGCATGGATCGTGGGTCTTTGGATTGGTGATACTTGGATTGACGATTGCTGCCGGACTGGTTGAGGGCGAATGGGGCGCGGTAGTAGCTCAGCGGTGGTCCCGGCAGGAGTTGTATAAACTGCTACTTGCCTTTGTAGCCTCGCTGGGTGCGGTCTTCGTCAATCCCTTCGGCTACAAACTGGTCGTCTATCCGTTCCAGCTTCTCCTCCGGCCGCAAGGGGTGATGCAGTACATCGAGGAATGGCAGCCCGTCGACTTCAGCACCTGGAATGGGAAGCTGGCGCTCTTGTTGATCTTTGGCCTGCTGGCTGCCGCCTTGTTCTCCCGCCGCCGCTGGCGATTGGAGGAAGTGCTCTGGACGGCCTTTGCTTTATGGGCGGCACTGTCACACGCGCGCTTCCTGTTTTTTGCCGGCCTGATTCTAGCGCCTATACTTGCCCCTCGACTCCACCTCTTTCCTCCATACGAGCGTGAACTAGACAAGCCCTGGCTGAATGCCGCTATCATGGCAATGATTGTTGCTGCGATGGTCTACTTCTTTCCATCGCAGGCAGAGCTGCAACAGAGGGTGGACGACGGTTATCCCCGGGAGGCGCTGGTCTTCATGCAGCAGCAGCACATCAAGGGAAGACTCTTCAATCAATATGGATGGGGAGGATATATAGAGTGGAACGCACCTGAAATCAAGACTTTCATTGACGGCCGCGCGGACATATTTATATATAACGGTACATTCCTTGACTTTCTACATGCCACCTCGTTGAAGCACTCGCTCCAAATCCTAGACAAATACCACATTGACTATGTACTCCTGCCGCCGAAGGAACCCCTCGTCTACCTTCTTAAATATTCTCCAGCCTGGCGTTTAATCTATTCTGATAAAGTGGCTGTGCTCGTGGAACGCGCGTCCAAGAATACACAGCCCCGTCAGGTTTCACCGTGATTCTTTGAAGTTTCGTCTTGTTGGGCGCGTCGGCTCGTTGACTTCAAGAAGTTGCCGGCGAATAGTCCGCACTCGGCGCGGGCGATGCAAGGGGCAGGGAACTGTCCACTGGGCCATGCGATTTGTCGGGGAAGAGCCGATCGCGCAGCACTAGGACAGGCCATTCGACGAGCTTCCCCATGAGGATACCGGCCGCACAAGAGGCGACGATGGCAGCGCACAACATCGGCACGCTTGGCGCGAAGGCACGGAATACATGCACCACCGGCAGGTGCCATAGGTAAATGGAGTAGGAATAGAAGCCAATGCGCTCGACCGGCGGGAGGCGAACTCCGGCCCGCGGAAAAATCCACCAAAGCAACAACGCAAATCCCACGGCGTTTAAGGTCAAAACCAGGGGCAAGGTCCGACGTTGCAATCCATAGCAGGCCAGCGGCGCCAGGAGAGCCAGAGCCAAGGGCAGCAGCCACCAACGCGCTAAGCGCTCAAAGGAAGCGCGACGGAAATGAAATCCATAGCCGAGCGCAACGCCCAGAAACAGCGCATCGGCGCGCAAATGCAACCCGTCAAATCCAGCGTTGCCATTGTGGGCCCGAAACCAGGAGCAAATCATCACCAGGGCGATGGAGATGGCTGGAATCAAAGAAAAACCACGTTCGGCCCTCGATGGCCGGAGCTTAGTCAGCAGGAGCAGGATAAATGGCAGACAGAAGTAGAACTGTTCTTCGACTCCCAGCGACCAGGTGTGCGGCCACAAATGCTCCCGATAATCCTGCACGAACAGGCACTCGGAGGCCAGCCCATGAAACAGGTGGGCCGGGTGTTGCACCACCAGCAGCGGCAGGGTCAACAATAGAAAGACATAGAATGCGGGATAGATCTTAAAGCCGCGCCGGACAAAGAAGCGGCCTATCGAGAGACGGCCGTTCCTCTTCCAGTCGCTAAACAACAGCCCTGAGATAAGGAACCCCGAGAGGACAAAAAACAAGTCCACGCCCGCCCAGCCAATCTTCGACAGAAAGTGTGAATCACGAACAGCCTCCGGATAGTAGTGATGAACAATCACTGCCAAAACAGCAATGCCCCGGAGCAAATCGAGTTGGGGGCTGCGTTTCACAGCCTGCAGTATGCCATTCCACTGGGGCTTTGCAAAGTAATATTCGCAACGGTCTGGTTATAGGTGGCACTTGTGAAGCTGCTGAAACACCCCACGCCATGTGCGGTTTGCGAGGCGAGTGCCTGACGAAAAAAGAAGGAAAAGTCCCTCGGTCGGTCTCGTGATTCATACGTGAGAGTGCCCGAGCCAAGCCAGTTTTGCTTGGGCCGGGCACGTGAAACTTGAAACTCGAGGCTGCCTTCTACTTCGTTCCGATCATCAGGTTCGCCGGGCCGGGGATGCGGACGCGTTTGGTCTCGGCGAAGCCGGCTTCCTTCAGCCAAGCGTCGTATTCCGGTTCACTGTAGCTGGAGCCGGCGCGCGTATTCACCAGCATGTTCAAAGCAAACAGCGCTCCGAAGCGGGGCGCGGTTTTCTCCGCGTCCAAAATAAAGTCGGAGATCAGTACTCGTCCCTTGGGCGCCAGGGCCTCATACGCGCGCCGGATCAACTGCTTGTTTTCCTCCGGCGAAAACATGTGGCAGATCGCCGAAAGCAGGACAAGATCGTACTTGCCAGCCTCGAGCGGCACGGTCAGCATGTCGCCGGGCCGAGTGGAGATGCGGTCGGCCAACCCGGCCTTGCGGATGTGCTCCTGCGTGATCGGCAGGACATCGGCCAGGTCCACAATCTCTGACCTCAGGTCGGGGGCAGCTTTGGCGAAGGCGATGGAGTAAGCGCCCGAGCCTCCGCCGAGATCGAGCATGCGCTTGGCGCCGTTTGTCCCTGCGGCCTGCACCACGGCGCGCGCACGCAGGCGCGAGTTGTGGTCCATGGCGGCGATGAAGGGCTTCACTCGCTCCTCGTTGTTGCCGCGGGTAACGACGCTGGTGCCGGCCTGCACGGCTTGGGTCAGGGTAGACCAACTCTTCCACAGGTTGGCGATGTGCAGCTGTGCCAGGCGCGCGCTGTCCGGTGTTCCCTCGACGAAGAAGCGCGCGGCCACCGGCGTGTTGCTGTAGCGGTCGCCGGATTTCTGCAGCAGCTTCAGGCTGACCAGCGCGTTCAGCAGCATCTCGGTGGAGCGTGGTGCGCACTGGATTTTGGCAGCGATTTGCTTGGCGGTGCCGCCGTCGCCGATCGCGGTGAACAGGTCCAGCTCCAGCGCGGTGAGGATGGCGCGGCTGGGCATGAAGCCGCGAATCATCTCGCTGATATCGTCCGGCAAAACGCCGGCCGCATCTTTGGCCTTCAGCATGGCCAGGTATTTGTTGCGGTGGTCGAGGATCTCGGCCTTCATGGCCTCGGAGTCGCTGCGCTCCAGCCGCGCGACCTTCTTGCCGGACTTAAAGTGCGAGGACACGATCTCCGGTACATCGCCGGGCGTGAGCTTGGTGTACCAGACGCCCTCCGGATAGACGATCATCACCGGGCCGCTGTCGCAGACGCCCAGGCAGCCGCAACTGGAAATTTGTATTTCCTCCGCCAGACCTTGCGCGCCCAACTCGCGATGCAGCGCGTCCAGGACACCCAATGAGCCTGCCGCCGAGCAGCAGGGAACTCCCTCAGCTTTTTCCTGTGTACATACAAATGCGTGATAACGAAACGGTTCCACGAAAACCTCCAAAAACAGTGGTCACTGGCCAGTGCTCTGCAATGATTACACTCCATCGTGCTGCTGAGGACAACTGCACGAGAAGTGCGGAGCTCACAGACAGGCGTGATGCAAAGCAGGTGGTCGGTTGCCGGTTGACTTCTCCGGCGACCGGCAGCCGTTTCCTACATTCCGGTAAATTTTTGCGATGTTCATCCTTGCCGGTGCCGCTTAGGTTAATAATTGAAATCTTGACACCCCACGCGCAAGCATTATGATGTTTTAAACATTTTGTTCGGTATTTGTTTGGAACGGCAGACGATGCAGCGGACATTCACATCCGGAGAAGTGGTGGCGCTGACCGGCATCAGCCCGCGCCAGCTTCAGTGGTGGGACGAGCAGGGCATCGTCGTTCCCGCCCGCGCCGGGCACAAGCGCATTTACTCCCTTGACGATGTGGCTGAAGTCGCTGTCCTGTGCGAGCTGCGCCACCGCGGGTTTTCGCTGCAAAAGATACGCCGCGTGATTCGTTTTCTCCAGAAGGAACTGGGTAAGCGGCTGGTGGAAACGGTGCGCGGCGCCTCGGAATATCACTTGCTCACCGATGGGCGCCACATTTACCTGGAGGATACCGCCCGCGGGGTGGTTGACCTGCTGAAAAACGCTCGCCAGCCGATGTTATCGGTGTGCCTGAGCGACACGGTGCAGCGCTTGCTCGCCCCGATGGAGGGCAAGGGCGGCGGACCGGGGGCGGTGATCTCGCTTCGGAGGGAGCGCCGGAAGAGTTTGTTGCGGAGGAAGCCAACTCGCGCCGGCCTGCCGGAAACGGGCAAGCGTGATGGTTCGGTTGGTCATCCTAGCGAGCGACGGGGCAAGGCTTCGTGACGAGGTCTGCTACGCTGCCCGTCGCGAAGTGCTGCTTGGTGACGATCCCCCAGGAGTTCACGGTTGAGGACTTTGTCAAGCCGCGAAGGAGGGCACATGATCGGAGAACTCAGCGTATTGAATCAGTGGATTCCCGAACAGATGGAGCCTGGAACCATTTTTGTGCTGGAGAATGCCGGCGAGGTGGGCGAACGCGACGACCCCTATTGGGCGGTACTCTCCTGCCCGTCGTGCGGGCAACTGGGCCTGATCACACGCAAGCAGGTTGGCGGCCTGCTGCCGGTCATCTGCGGCTCAGAGCGCTGCTCGGCCCAGTTCTTTATCTGCGGCGAGCAAATCAAGCCCCGCAAACCGAATTAGAAATCGTTGTCCGTAGCTGGTTGCCAGATAGCCTGGGTCAGTGAGAGCTGACCGTGCCCCCGGGAGCTTTTCTAGGAGGACAACAAGAAGAAGCAGGAGGACAATGCCGACAATGCCGGGGGTTCTCAGGCGCGCCCTCGCCCCTACGATATCAAACTAACATTGCCGACACGGCGGTAGGCACGTTGGGCAGCAACGTTAGTCGGCGACCGCCTGTTGCATCTTTGTCTCCGCCACTCTCTGCAACAGCCAGGCCATATTCTGTCCGAGGACCTTCATCGTTTGGATTCCCTCGGCATCTTTTTCGACCTCGCCCGGTTCCCAGCCGATGCCGATATTCCAATACGAGGAGCCCGGGATAATCATCTCGTTGATAAGGAAGAAGTGGTTCAGGGCGTCGAAGGCGTGGATGGCGCCCGCCCTGCGGACGGCCACTACCGCAGCTCCAATCTTATGTCGCAGGAAGCCGCCGTTGGCCCTGGAGACCAGGCAAGCGCGATCCATCAGAGCTTTGATTTCGGGTGAGACGTCGGCCACATAAGTTGGCGAACCCAGCACGATGCCATCGGCCTGCGCCATCTTTTCGATGTAAACGTTCCCCATGTCGTCGGCCTGTGAGCAGCGCCCGTCCTTGCGCGTCGAACATTTGCGGCATGCCAGACAGCCATGGATGGTCGCTCCGCTCATCTGGATCAGTTCGGTCGCGATGCCTTCCTTTTCCAGCTCCCTTAGAACGTGTCGCAGCAGGATGGAAGTATTTCCGTTTTTCCGGGCGCTGCCATTAAACGCCACAACCTTCAGCATTGCCGGCTTCTCCTGTGACTCTTTCATGCACCTATCCTCTTATCGTTTTATCGTTGGGCTGCATTTCTTTTAGCACACCAGCGCCGGCCAACTCAGTGACGGAAAACCGTTATCACGTAACTCCGTGTGCTTGCGACGGTGGTGCGCAAGGGTCCGTTAGGGAGACTCTGGTTAAGCCGGAACGAAGTCCCTCAGCGGCTAAAGCCGTGATGTCTTCAAGTGCCTTACGGACGGCCTGAAGGCCGTCCCCCTTCAAAAACCGAACTTAATCAGAGTTTCCTGAGACCCGTGTCAGCGATGAGGCCGGCGGTTGCGCTGCTAAAAGTGGCGAAGGGACGGTCACATTATGGAGTGATTGCGGTCATCGCTCGCGCGGTCACCGACAGCTAGATTGAATGCATGGAGAGCAAGCTGGCGGCGGCGATAGGGCTGGAAACGAAAGCTGTGGCTGTAGTCTGGGCGGACTCGACGCCTCAAGCTGCCACCCGATTCAAACCGGGCCGATGGGGTTGTGTGGTCGCGATGTTCGCCGCTGCCGCCAGGGGCCGGGTGGTGGCTTTCGATCGGCAGACTTATGGCTGCTGGGGCGGCGGCGTGGGTCTCGGTTTTGGCAATTGCTACGAGAGCTTTCCCGGGGGCGTCGAAGGTTTCTGCGGTTTCCTCGCCGATGGCAATGACTCCTGCGAAGAAGGCAGGCGCATCGCAGAGCAGATGCTCGCCTGGGGCGACCGAAGGCTGGCGGACGATTTCCTGCAGGGTGAGCGGTATGTCAAGGACGCTGCGTGCACACGGAAATTTGTCGCTGCCCTGCCAATGCGTGACATTCCTGCAGAGTGCGTCGTCGTGAAGCCGCTGGAACTTGCCAACGCCGACGGCGAGAACATTAAGAGCGTCACGTTTTTTGCAACGCCTGAACAGATATCGGCTCTCGTCATCCTGGCCAATTACACCCAACCTGATTTGGAAAACGTGGCCGTGCCTTGGGCGGCAGCATGCCAGATCATGGGTATATTTGCCTATCGGGAGTTGGAGCGAGAACATCCCCGCGCACTGCTTGGGCTCACCGATGTGTCGGCACGGCTGAACGTTCGCGCCTCACTTGGCCGCAACGTTTTGTCGTTCACCATGCCGTGGCCAATTTTCTTAAAGATGGAGCGGAATGTGGAGGCGAGCTTCCTGCAACGCAGGACGTGGGCAGAACTTCGTCGCCACTAAGATCGTGCCTCGAAGCTGCGGGCCACGCGCACGTCTTTGCACAGGTGCGCCGGCTCTTACTCGACTGGCCTTAACGGCCCCGTGAGCTTCTACAGCCCGTGCTACTCCATTCAATTTGCAGAGGTCGAGAGTCGATGCTAATCACGTGAGCGTGTGAGCGCCGTCACTGAATGCGCGGCATAGGGCATGGGATAAACACTCACTGCTCCTATTGTCGAACGGAGGTTCGAACAAGAGAAGGAGTGTCGCCCAGAGAGGTGCTGTCAAGCAATGTCTGCCGGTGAGCTTTCCCGCCTGGGCGGTGCTCCGCAGAAATCCAGGACTTGTCGACGCAAACCGCGTGGCCCACTGCGCGCGCTGGCGCTCGTCCCGGTCCTCTTTAGCCTGCTAGCATATGCAAGGCAGGCCTCGGCCCCGCAGCAATCGTCGAGCGATCTCTGCCTGGCGTGTCACGGTGACAAGTCGCTGACCACCAAACGGGGCGGACGGACCGTCTCGCTGTACGTTGATCCCAAAAAGTTCGCGGCCTCGGTCCACGGGTCCTTGCAGTGCACCAACTGCCACGCCGACCTGGAGGGTAAGGAGCTACCGCACTCGGCGCCGCTGGCGAAGGTCAACTGTGGGACCTGCCACAGCGATGAATCCCAGCAGTATGCGAAATCGGTACACGGAAAAGCCCTGGCGCGTGGCGACACGCTGGCGCCGCGCTGCGTCAATTGTCACGGCAATCACGATATTGTGCCGGTAAAGGACCCGCATTCTGCGGTAGCGGCGATCAAAATCCCCTATGTTTGCGGGCAGTGCCACCGGGAAGGCACGCCGGTACAGCGCAACCCGAATATCTCCGAGCACAACATCCTGGAGAACTATACCGAGAGCATTCACGGTGAGGGCCTGCTGAAACAAGGACTAATTGTGACCGCCAATTGCGCCTCCTGCCATACGGCGCATTCGATTCTGCCGGCCAGTGATCCCAACGCTTCCATCTCGCGGCGGAATATCGCCGGCACTTGTACCAAGTGCCACGCCAACATCGAGCTGGTGCATCGCAAAACCATTCGTGGCGAGCTCTGGGAGAAGCAGGCGAACACGCTGCCGGCTTGTTTCGACTGTCACCAGCCGCACAAGGTGCGGAACGTGTTTTATCCGCAAGGCATGGCCGATGCCGACTGCTTGCGCTGCCATGCTGACGAGCACCTGAAGGCGAGCGACGGGCGCCCGATGTTTGTGCGGGCCAGCGAAGTCGCAGGCTCGGTGCACGCCAAAGT
>Ga0070737_10003072_pt1 | contig 18618 bp, 14 predicted proteins | sample Coa_R1_10_FD_66438 | JGI IMG/M metagenome (GOLD analysis project Ga0070737, IMG submission 66438) | Surface soil microbial communities from Centralia Pennsylvania, which are recovering from an underground coalmine fire - Coalmine... | ecosystem: Environmental > Terrestrial > Soil > Unclassified...
GCGCCCTGCTGGTCTTCCTCGCCCCGCCGTCCTGGGATGAACTGGTACGCAGGCTGACCGCCCGCGGGACGGAGGCCCCGGAGGCCGTCGGCCGCCGCCTGGAAGCCGCACGGGCCGAACTCGCTGCGGAGGCTGAATTCGACGTCACGCTCGTCAACACGTCCGTCGATGATGTCTGCCGTCAGCTGATAGCCTTGACTGTCGGCCCGCCGGGCCAGTGCCGGCAGGATCAGCGCCCGCCGGGCCAGTAGTGAGCAATATCCCACGGAAGGCGTGAGGTGGCAGGGACCCCGGCCGCAGATGGCATTATCAACCCGCCGATCGACGACCTGCTTGACGTCGTTGACAGCAAGTACCGGCTCGTTATCATGGCCGCGAAGCGGGCCAGGCAGATCAACGCGTACTACTCGCAGCTAGGCGAGGGTCTGCTGGAATACGTCGGCCCCCTCGTCGAGACGCGCGTCCAGGAGAAGCCGCTGTCCATCGCGCTGCGCGAGATCCGCGATGGGCTGCTGGTCGCCGAGTCCGCCGAGGACTGAAGGCCCGGGCGGGGGTCGCGGACGTGGCACCCCGTGTCATCCTCGGCGTCGGCGCCGGCATCTCCGCCTACAAGGCATGCGAGCTGCTCAGGCGGCTCACCGAGACGGGACACCAGGTCCAGGTCGTGCCCACCCCCGACGCGCTGCGGTTCGTCGGGGAGGCGACGTGGGCGGCGCTGTCCGGTAACCCGGTCGCGACGGACGCGTGGGCGGCCGCCGAGCAGGTGCCGCACGTGCGGCTCGGGCGGTCAGCGGATCTCGTGCTCGTCGTGCCCGCGACCGCGGACCTTCTCGCGCGGGCCGCGGCCGGGATGGCTGGTGACCTGCTGACCGCGACGCTGCTCACCGCACGGTGCCCCGTCGTCTACGCGCCCGCGATGCACACCGAGATGTGGGAGCACCCGGCCACCCAGGCCAACGTCGCCCTGCTCCGGGACCGGGGTGCCGTCGTGCTCGACCCGGCGAACGGGCGGCTCACCGGGGCGGACAGCGGTCCCGGCAGGCTGCCCGAGCCCGGGGAGATCTACGCGGCCGCGGTGCGGGTACTGGCCCGCGGCGCCGTCGGCCTTAGGCCGGACATGACCGGGCGCACGGTGGCGGTGTCCGCCGGGGGGACCCGCGAGGAACTCGACCCTGTCAGGTTTATCGGCAACTGGTCATCGGGCAGGCAGGGGTACGCGCTCGCCAGCACCGCGGCCACCCGCGGCGCCCGGGTCATCCTGGTCTCCGCGAACGTGTCGCTGCCCGATCCCGCCGGTGTCCGCGTTGTCCCCGTGACGTCCGCGCGGCAGATGCGCGACGCGATGCTGGACGCGGCAGGCGGCGCGGACGCGGTGGTGATGGCTGCCGCCGTGGCGGATTTCCGTCCGGTCACCAGGAGCGGCGTGAAGATAAAGAAGAACGGGTCACCGCCGGAGCCGCTGGTGCTCGCCGAGAACCCGGATATCCTCACCGAGCTGTCCGCCTGCCGCCGGCGCCCGGGTCAGGTGGTTGTCGGGTTCGCCGCGGAGACCGCTGCCGACCTCGCCGCTGGCGAGGCCAAGCTTGCCCGCAAGGGCTGCGACCTGCTGGTCGTCAACCAGGTAGGGAACGGGCTGGCGTTCGGCACGAGCGACAATGCGGCGGTCGTGCTCGGCGCGGACGGCTCGCGGACCACGATCCCGCGCGGCCCCAAAGAAGTCCTTGCTGACATCGTCTGGGACCTGGTCTCGGCCAGGCTCGCGTGACCCGTAACCGGGGAAGATACCGTTTTACGGGGAAGGCGGCACCGCGCCAGCCGGCCGGGCCGTCCCTCGCGCTATAGTTGCCGACGCGAGCCATGCGCGGGAAGAATCCCCGCGCTTCAATGGCAGGAGGATGCCAAATGAGCGGCACCTGCCCTGCGGGCCGCCCGGTGCCATTCGTCGGGGCGGTACCAGTCTGGCCGGTGCAGGAGGCCTGCGGCCCGGCCTGCCGATAGACTTCGGCGGAATCCCGGAGAAGAAAACGAAGAAGAGGAGTCTCGTGGCACGCCGCCTTTTCACCTCCGAGTCGGTCACGGAGGGACATCCGGACAAGATAGCCGACCAGATCAGCGATGCCGTCCTTGACGCGATGATCAAGGACGACCCTGACAGCAGGGTCGCCGTCGAGACCCTGATCACCACCGGCCAGGTGCATGTTGCCGGAGAGGTAACCACCAGGACGTACGTGGACATCCCAGGAATCATCAGGGAGAAGATCCTCGAGATCGGGTACGACTCGTCCGCCAAGGGTTTCGACGGGACCTCGTGCGGGGTGTCGGTGTCGATCGGCGCCCAGTCGCCCGACATCGCCCTCGGCGTCGGGGACTCCTGCGAGTTCAGGGAAGGCGAGGGCACCGAGGAACTGGACCGCCAGGGCGCCGGGGACCAGGGCATGATGTTCGGCTATGCGTGCCGCGAGACACCCGAGCTGATGCCGCTCCCGATCATGCTGGCGCACCGGCTTGCCCGGCAGCTCGCCGAGGTGCGGCGCACCGGCACCGTCCCGTACCTGCGCCCTGACGGGAAGACGCAGGTGACGATCGAATATGACGGCGACAAGCCGGTACGCCTCGACACGGTGGTGGTCTCCAGCCAGCACGCGCCGGACATCAACCTGAAGGAGCTGCTCGCCCCGGACATCAAGGACTACGTGGTGGAACCGGTGCTGGGGAGCGCCGAGCTTGACACGAGCGGCTACCGGCTGCTTGTCAACCCCACCGGCCGGTTCGAGGTGGGCGGCCCCATGGGAGACGCGGGCCTGACCGGCCGCAAGATCATCATCGACACCTACGGCGGGATGGCCAGGCACGGCGGCGGGGCGTTCTCCGGCAAGGACCCGTCCAAGGTGGACAGGAGCGCCGCCTATGCGATGCGGTGGGTGGCGAAGAACGTCGTGGCTGCTGGCCTTGCGGACAGGTGCGAGACGCAGGTGGCCTATGCGATCGGCAAGGCCAAGCCGGTCGGGTTGTTCGTGGAGTGCTTCGGCACCGAGCGGGTCCCCGTGGAGCGGATCCAGCAGGCGGTGATGGCCGTCTTCGACCTCCGGCCGCGTGCGATCATCTCCGCGCTGGACCTGCTGCGGCCGATCTACTCCCAAACCGCCTCCTACGGTCATTTCGGCCGTAACGAGCCGGACTTCTCCTGGGAGCGCACCGACCGCGCCGAGCAGCTCCGCTCCGCCGCGGGACTGTAACGGATGACGGTTTCCCCGGCCCTGGGCCTCCCGGCCCAGGGCCGTTTCCATGTCCCGGCAGCACGGCACATATGAGCACGTGCGTATGCGCATGCTGACGAGTATGCGAATGAAAATGCGGAAGCGCATGCGGATGCACGTGCATATCATAGAATGGCGATGCCTGGTCCGGGAGGTGCCCGGAGCCGCCGCCAGGCCGGCGCCTGCCTGGCGGGCATGGCAGGGTCCCGGACTGAGATAGCCAAGTGACAGGTCAGGAGACGAAGGATGCACGGCATCAGCAACGGCATGTCCGCCGCGGACCTCAAGAATGCCGCGTGGCGGAAGAGCCGGCGCAGCAACTCGCAGGGCGCCTGCGTGGAGATGGCGAGGATCGACGGCGAGACGGTCGCGGTCCGCAACTCCAGGGACCCGCACGGCCCGGCGCTGATCTACCCGCGCGAAGCTGTCGCGGCGCTGATCGCCGGCCTGCGGGAAGGCGAGTTCGACACCCTGGTCTCCTGACGGGGCCGCCGCGGCCCTGCCGCAGGCGGTCACCCCCCGGCCGTCGCGTCCGGCGTCCGCCTGCCGGCTGCCGCCGGTGCCGCCCGCCCCGGCAGTCATCGCGCCCACGGGCGGGCGGCACCGTCACTCGCCCTCCCCGGGCTGGCAGCCGCCAGCCGCCGGCAGATCGAGAGGCGGTCCATTGCCCCCCTGTGAGCAGCCGGTGACGCCGGCCGGCGCCGCGGGCCACGGACGTGGCAGGATCGGGGCCGTGGCGACGATCCTGCTGCTTTCCACCGCCGACACGGAGCTGCTGGCCGCGCGCGCGTCCGGCGCGGACTACCGCGTCGCGAACCCGGCGCGGCTTGCCGGGAGCGACCCGGGCGCTCTCGCGCCGCTGACGGACGGCGCCGACATCATCGTGCTGCGCCTGCTCGGCGGCCGCCAGGCCTGGCCGGCGGGCGTGGCGGCACTGCGGGCAACCGGCCTGCCGCTTGTCGCGCTCGGCGGCGAGGCCACGCCGGACGCGGAGCTGATGGCAGCCTCTACCGTCCCTGCCGGGGTGGCCGCCGGCGCCTTGGCCTACCTGCGCGAAGGGGGCCCCCGCAACCTGCGCGAGCTGGCGGCGTTCCTCTCCGGCACGGTCCTGCTCACCGGCGAGGGGTTCGCCCCGCCGGAACAGATGCCCGCCTACGGCGTCCACCGCTGGCCCGGGACGCCGTCCTCTCCTGCCCGCCCGGACACTGAAATCCCCGGTACAGGAGCCCCGGAAGCGCCCGGGACGCCTGCGGACGGCAGCCGGCCTACCGTGGCCGTGGTGTACTACCGGGCGCACGAGCTGTCAGGGAACACCGGGTTCGTCGACACGCTGTGCCAGGCCATCGCGGATCTCGGCGGCACGCCGCTGCCTGTCTACTGCCCGTCGCTGCGGTCCGCCGATCCCGGCCTGCTCGGCCTGCTTCGGCCGGCCAATGCCGTGATCACCACCGTGCTCGCCGCCGGGGGGGCCACGGCCGCCGACACCGGCGCCGAGGGGGACTGGGATGCCGGCGCGCTCGCGCGCCTGGGAGTGCCGCTCATCCAGGGCCTCTGCCTCACCTCCTCCCGCGCCGAATGGGCCGGATCGCCGGCGGCGCTCTCGCCGGTCGACGCGGCCATGCAGGTCGCCATCCCCGAATTCGACGGGCGCCTGATCACCGTGCCGTTCTCCTTCAAGGAGGAGGGCCAGGACGGCATCCCCGTCTACCGGGCCGACCCGGAACGCGCGTCCCGGCTGGCCGGCATCGCGGTCCGGCACGCGAGGCTGGCCGCCATCCCGAACCCGGTCAAGCGCGTGGCCATCATGCTGTCCTCCTACCCCACGAAGCACTCGCGGGTGGGCAACGCGGTCGGGCTCGACACCCCGGCCTCGGCCGTCCGGCTGCTCCGCGCGATGGCCGACGCCGGCTACGACCTCGGGGACGGCTTCCCGGACGACGGCGACGCGCTGGTCCACGCGCTGATCGCAGCGGGCGGCTACGACACCGAATGGCTGACCGAGGAGCAGCTCCGCACCGCGCAGGCCCGGGTCCCGCTCGCTGCCTACCGCGAGTGGCTGTCGAGCATGCCGGACGGGTTCGTGCGCCGCGTGACCTCGCACTGGGGAGAGCCGCCGGGGGAGCTGTACACCGACGCCGCCGGTGACATCGTGCTCGCCGCGCTCCGGTTCGGCAACGTGGTGGTGATGGTCCAGCCGCCACGCGGGTTCGGCGAGAATCCGGTCGCGATCTACCACGACCCTGACCTCCCGCCGTCGCACCACTACCTCGCCGCGTACCGGTGGCTGGATCAGGAGTTCGGCGCGGACGCGATCGTGCATCTCGGCAAGCACGGCACGCTCGAATGGCTTCCGGGCAAGGGACTGGGCCTGTCCGCGGAGTGCGCGCCCGACGCGGTGCTGCGCGACATCCCGCTGGTGTACCCGTTCATCGTCAACGACCCCGGGGAGGGCACCCAGGCCAAGCGGCGCGCGCACGCGGTCATCGTCGACCACCTGGTGCCGCCGATGGCGCGGGCCGATACCTACGGTGACCTCGCCAGGCTGGAGCAGCTTCTCGACGAGTACGCGACCGTCGCCGCGCTGGACCCGGACAAGCTGCCCGCGGTCCGGTCGCGGATCTGGTCGCTGGTCCGCGCGGCGCAGCTCCACCATGACCTCGGCGTCGACGCCGAGCCCGGCGCGGCCGAGTTCGACGACTTCGTGCTGCACGTCGACGGCTACCTGTGCGAGGTCAAGGACGCCGCGATCCGGGACGGCCTGCACGTGCTCGGCGAGCCCCCGGCCGGCGATGCGCTCGTCAACCTGGTCCTGGTGATCCTGCGCTCGCCCCAGGTGTGGAGCGCCCGCTGGGGGGCGCTGCCCGGCCTGCGGGAAACCCTGGGCTTCACGGAGAGCGCCGGGGGCGGGGCCTCTCTCGCGGAGACCGACGCCTTCGAGCGGACCGCCCGCGCGCTCATCGAGGCCATGGCGGCGGCCGGCTGGGACGGCGCGCAGGCGGCCGCCGTTGCCGCGCAGATCCTCACTCCGCCCCCGCCGGAGGCCGTCCCGCCCCCGCCGGAGGGGATGCAAAGGTGCCATCGCATCCCCTCTGATGTACGCAATGGCACCTTTGCCGACATGGAGACCCCCGCCGGGGAGCCCGCAACCACCGGCGAAGGCCAGCCTAGGAAGCGTCCAAGTCCCGGAATATCGGGACAAAAGGATGAGATGCCGCAGTTCACGCCTTCGCCGGGGCCAGACAGTGAGGGACCGGACTCCGGCGGAGCCTTCCCCGCCGGCGGGGAAGGCATGGGCACGGACGCGTCACCACCATTCGTTCGGCTTCACGATGATGAGCAGGTGGCGCGGGTCGCGCGGGTCCTGCAGTTCGCGTGCGAGGAGGTGGTGCCGCGGCTCGCCGCGACGCGCGGGGAGATCGGGGCGGTGCTGACCGCGCTCGCCGGCGGGTACGTGCCCGCCGGGCCGTCGGGGTCGCCCACCCGGGGGCTGGTCAACGTGCTGCCGACCGGGCGGAACTTCTACTCGGTGGACCCGAAGGCGATCCCGTCGCCCACCTCCTGGGAGACCGGGGCCGCCCTGGCCGAATCGCTGCTGGCCAGGCACCTGGCCGACGAGGGGACCTACCCGCGCTGCGTCGGCCTCACGGTGTGGGGCACCTCCGCCATGCGCACGCAGGGCGACGACATCGCCGAGGTGCTCGCGCTGATCGGCTGCCGCCCGGCCTGGGACGAGAGGTCACGCCGGGTCACCGGGTTCGAGGTCGTGCCGCCCGGCGAGCTGGGCAGGCCGAGGATCGACGTGACGCTGCGCATCTCCGGGTTCTTCCGCGACGCGTTCCCGCACGTCATCGCGCTGCTCGACGACGCGATCACCACGGTCGCGGGACTGGACGAGCCGGAGGAGCTGAACTACCTGCGCGCTCACGCGGCCGCCGACCACGCCGCCCACGGGGACTGGCGGCGGGCGACGACGCGGATCTTCGGCTCCAGGCCCGGCGCGTACGGGGCGGGCCTGCTGCCGCTGATCGACGCGCGGAACTGGCGGGACGACGCTGACCTGGCCGAGGTGTACGCGGTGTGGGGCGGCTACGCCTACGGCCGCGGCCTGGACGGCGCGGACGCGCGGCCCGACATGGAGAACGCCTACCGGCGGATCGCCGTGGCGGCGAAGAACACCGACACCCGTGAGCACGACATCGCCGACTCCGACGACTACTTCCAGTACCACGGCGGGATGGTGGCGATGGTCCGGGCGCTGGCCGGGCGCAGCCCGGCCGCCTACATCGGCGACTCGGCGGTGCCCGGCGCGGTGAGGACCCGGACGCTGGCCGAGGAGACCCGCCGGGTGTTCCGGTCCCGGGTGGTGAACCCCCGCTGGATCGCGGCGATGCGCAGGCACGGCTACAAGGGGGCGTTCGAGATGGCCGCGACGGTGGACTACCTGTTCGGCTACGACGCGACCGCCGGGGTCGTCGCGGACTGGATGTACTCCCAGCTCGCCGCCGCCTACGTGCTGGACCCGGGGAACCGGGAGTTCCTGGAGAAATCCAACCCGTGGGCGCTGCGCGGCATCGCCGAGCGGCTGCTGGAGGCCGCCCAGCGCGGCATGTGGGCCGAACCGGACCCGGCGACCCTGGACCGGCTCCGCCAGGTCTACCTGGAGACGGAAGGCGACCTGGAAGGCGGCGACACGGGCTGACGGCCTTGCCGGCCCGCGGCGCCGGCGGCGGCTCTTGCCGGGCGCCCCCGGGCGGCCCGGCCGGGTGCGGTGCAGCCCGCGGCGCCCCCGGCGGCCCCTGCCCCCCGGCGGGCGCAGACCTGACCAGGCCCGCCGGGGGGCAGGGGGTGCTTCTCAGCGGCGGGGCCGCCTCCCGCGTTCCCCGATCCCGGTGTCCCGGGTCCCGCCTTCATGTCCTTCTCCCGCGGTTTCGATCCGCTCCTTGCGCACCGTCCCGGAAACCGGCTGCTCCTCGGTCACGACTTCCTTCTCCAGGCGCACACGCTCCTTGGGCACTGTGCGCTTCTCCACGACCGGCTGTTCCTCGTGAAGGATGACCTCGTGCTCACTTTCGGTGAACTCGGGGCCGCTCATGGCCCTGTCGCGGTTCTCGTCGGTGATCGGCTCCCGCACGATCCTGGCCTCCTCATGGGTCACCGGCACCGTAGTGTTCACGGTTTCGGTCTCCACCCACTTGTGCAGCCGGGCACGGCCCGCCTCACGGCTGGCCCTGCCGATCCGCATCTCCTCCTCGGAGCGTGTCATGGCGTCGTCGCCGCCCGCCGTGTCCCTTCCCGCCAGCGGCGCGCCGGTCCCGGCTGGGGGTGACGCGGCCGCCGTGGGCGGGATGCCCGTCTCCGGCGAAGTGACCGTCCCCGGAGTGGCCGCCCCGGGCATGGCCCTCTGCTGTGTCCCGGGCAGCCCGCTGGGCGATGCCGCGTCGCCATACGGCAGGCCGTAGTGCTCGCAGAGGCGCGCCTCCTCCGCCTGGGTCAGGTGGTCGTCGTCCTCGCCGGCGCCCGGGGCTTCCTTCACGAGTTCCTTGCTGAAGGGCACGGCCATGGAGTCATCGCGCATGCTCGCCCCCGCCAGGGGAACCATGTGGGACTTCTTGCCGAACATCCCGCTGGAAACCGCCGCCCACTCGGGCTGGCCGGTCGCGTCGTCCATATACAGCCCGGTGATCTTGCCGATCTTGCTGCCTGAGCTGTCCACAAGCTCCGATCCGACCAGGCGGTTAAATTCCTCGGTCGTGGGCATTGCAGATCTCCTCTCTCTGCTGGTGATCGGTCCGTTGCGGGCCCGTCTGGCCCGCGCCCGCCCGCCCGTTCCCGGACGGCGCTTCGCCGGATCCCGCCGCCGTCGCCATACCCGGTGACAGATCCTGGTGGTTTATTCGCGGCACGCCGGCCGATGTGTTCGGCTGCGGCTCTCTTGCGGGCGATGATCTGGGCCGGCGGTCGTTCTTTCCCTCGTCCCGGCCGCGGAATCGGGTATGTCATGTGCGTGCAGCCTGTCTCCTGGCCGGAGCCGGATCCGCGGATCGCGGCGGCGATCGCGGCGAAGTACCCGGGGAGGCGGCCGCGGCCGCTGGCGGTGCAGATCCGTGACCGGCTGGGCGAGTGGCTGGGTGATGAGGATTTCGCGGCGGCGTTCGGCACGCGGGGCCGTCCGGGCTGGTCCCCGTCGCGGCTGGCGCTGGTGACGGTGCTGCAGCGGGCGGAGAACCTGACTGACCGGCCGGCGGCCGAGGCGGTGCGGACCCGGATCGACTGGCAGTACCTGCTGGGGCTGGCCCTGGATGACCCGGGCTTCGACCACACCGTGCTGTCTGAGTTCCGGGGGAAGGTCGCCGGTGCCGGGCTGGAGCGGGCGGTCCTGGACGCGCTGCTGGAGCGGCTGGCCGCGGACGGCCTGGTCAAGCCCGGCGGCAGGCAGCGCACCGATTCCACGCACGTGGTCGCGGCGGTCGCGGCGCTGAACCGGCTGGAGCTGGCCGGGGAAAGCGTCCGGGCGGCGCTGGAGGCGCTGACGGCCGCGCACCCGGACTGGGTGGCCCGGCGGCTCTGCGTGGCTGACTTCGCCCGCCGCTACGGCACGCCGATGACCTCCTGGCGGCCGCCGGCCTCCCCGGCAAAGCGCGACGAGCTGGCCATCGCCTACGCCAAAGACGGCTACGCGCTGCTGGAGGCGGTCTGCGACAGCGCCTCCCCGGCGTGGCTGCGCGAGCTGCCCGCAGTGGACGTGCTGCGCCGGGTGCTGCTGCAGAACTACACGCGCACCATCACCGATGGCAAGGAGGTGATCAAACGGCGGGAGAAGGAGCCTGGGGGCGACGGTCTCCCGCCCGGCCATGTGAGGATCGCCTCCCCCTACGACCTTGACGCCCGGTGGGGCGTCAAGCGCGAGGAGTTCTGGCTGGGCTACAAGCTCCACGTGTCCGAGACCTGCGACGACGCCCCGCCCTGCACCTGCCAGGCCGGCGCGGCAGCCGGGCCGGACGCCGGCCCCGCCGGGGCGGGCGCGCGGGACCGCGGGCATGACAAGGACTGCGCGCACCCGGTATTCCCGAACCTGATCACGCACGTAGCCACCACCGATGCCACGGTGACCGACAACCAGATGACCAGCGCCATCGATGACGAGCTCGCGGGCAAGAACCTGGCCCCCGGCCGGCATTACCTTGACTCGGGGTACCTCAGCGCAGCCCTGGTGGTCTCCGAGCACGCCAGGCACGGCATCGCGCTGATCGGGCCGCTGCTGGCCGGCAGCTCCGCGCAGGCCCGCGCCGGGGCCGGCTACGCCCGCGCCGACTTCGCCGTCGATTACAACGCCAGGACCGTCACCTGCCCGCAAGGCAGAACAGCGGCGACCTGGATACCGGTCACCCAGCACGGCAGGGACGCGATCGTGGCCACCTTCTCCGCCGCCGACTGCGTTCCCTGCCCGGCCCGCGGCCTGTGCACCGCCGGCAGGCGACGGCAGCTGTCGCTCCCGCCCCGCGACCTGGCCCAAGCCCAGGCAGCCGCCCGGGCCGCGGAAACCACGATCGGCTTCCAGGCCGACTACGCCCGCCGCGCCGGCGTCGAGGGCACCATGCACCAGGCCGCCAGCCACGGCGCACGGCGCGCCCGCTACCGGGGCCTGCCGAAAACCCGCCTCGATCACATCTACATGGCCTGCGCGCTCAACCTTCTCCGGCTGGAAGCCTACTGGACCGGCACCCCGCTGGACCGGCAGCGAACCAGCCACCTGGCACGCCTCGAACTGAGCCTCGCCGCATGACCCAGAATTAACCACCAGGATCGTGACAGCGAGCAAAACAGAATAAAGGAATAAATCATCGAATAAGTGATCAATCTGGGACAAATAATCCAGAATTAGATCTTGGCAGCCGGGGAAACGATCGTGTCACCGAACGGCCGTGTCACCGGCAGGACCGCGTGCCCATACCGCCGCGCCGCCACGCACGGGCCCTGTGTAGCCTCGTGCCGAGGAGGTCACCATGCACCAGCCGCCCATCCCGCACGTCGCGGGCACGGACCCGCAGGTTGCCGGGCTGATCGATGCCGAGGCCCGCAGGCAGTTCGAAAAGGCCCGGCTGATCCCGTCGGAGAACTACGTGTCGGCCGCGGTGCTCGAAGCATCCGGCACGGTCCTGACCAACAAGTACTCCGAAGGCTATCCCGGGCGCCGCTACTACGAGGGCCAGCAGGTCATCGACCCGATCGAGACGATCGCAAGGGACCGGGCGAAGGCCCTGTTCGGCACCGACCACGCCAACGTGCAGCCGTATTCCGGATCGCCCGCCAACCTGGCCGTCTACCTGGCGTTCGCCAGGCCGGGCGAGACCGTGATGGGGATGTCGCTCCCGATGGGCGGGCACCTGACGCACGGCTGGCCGGTGTCTGCCACGGGCAGGTGGTTCCGCAGCGTGCAGTACGGCGTCCGGGCCGACACGGGCCGCGTCGACATGGACGAGGTCCGCGACATGGCCCGCAAGGAGCGGCCGAAACTGATCTTCTGCGGCGGGACCGCGATCCCGCGCACGATCGACTTTCCCGCCTTCGCGGACATCGCCGCGGAGACCGGTGCCATCCTCGTCGCGGACATCGCGCACATCGCGGGGCTGATCGCCGGCGGCGCCCACCCGAGCCCGGTGGGGCACGCGCCGGTGATCACCACGACGACGCACAAGACGCTGCGTGGCCCGCGCGGCGCCATGATCATGTCGACGGCCGAGCACGCCTCCGCCATCGACAAGGCCGTCTTCCCCGGGCTGCAGGGCGGCCCGCACAACCACACGACGGCTGCGATCGCGGTGGCGCTGCACGAGGCCGCCCAGCCGGGGTTCCGCGACTATGCCCGGCAGGTGGTGGCCAACGCGAAGGCGCTGGCCGGCGCCCTCCTCGCGTGCGGCTACGACCTCGTCTCCGGCGGGACGGACAACCACCTGATCCTGGTGGATCTCACCAGCAAGGGAATCGGCGGCAAGCCCGCCGCGAGGGCGCTGGACCGTGCGGGTATCGAGCTCAACTACAACACCGTGCCGTTCGACCAGCGCAAGCCGTTCGACCCGTCGGGCATCAGGCTCGGCACCCCGGCGATCACGACGCGGGGGCTGCGCGAGGAGCACATGGCGCCGATCGCGGCCTGGATGGACGAAGCGATCAGCGCCGCATCCAAGGACGACGAGGCCACCCTGGACCGCATAGCGGGCGAGGTCCGCGAGCTGATGGCCGCCTTCCCGATACCGGGCTGGGAAGCGAGCTGATGGCCGCCTTCCCGATACCGGGCTGGGAAGCGAGCTGATGGCCGCCTTCCCGGCACCGGGCCGGGAAGACGGCGAACGGCCCGGGATCGGAGCGTAGCGGCGGCGGAGCGGCGGGTGTGGCCGCGAAGCGGCGGGCGCGGTGATCAGCCTGCGGCCTCTTTCACCTGCTCCGCTGCCGTCTTGCTGAGGGAGACCCTGACGAGGCCCGCGGCGAGACGCGCCAGATCCTTCCCCGGGCCGACGAGCCCCGCCAGCGCTTCGGCGTCGCCGGGCAGGCCGATGCGGCGGGCGCCCTTGAGGACCCGGTCGTCGAGGTAAGGGGCCACGGCAGGCCATACGGCCTGTACCTCGCGGAGGAAGATGTCCGCGCCCGAAGGCCCGATACCGGGAAACTCCTGCAGCAGCGCGCTGATCCGCTTCGCGTCGCCGCCCGCCTCGTCGCGGAGCCGGCGGAGATCCCCGCCCCACCGGTCAAGCAGCAGCTCGGCCCCGTTGCCGAGCATCGTGGAGGTCCGTTCGTCGTAACGCTTGTAGTGTGCGCGGCCGAGCGCGTCCACGCGGTCCTGCCAGCTCGCCTCGGCCATGGCCCTGGGCGTGGTGTACCCGGCGGCGAACAGCTCACGGGCAGCGCGGATCGCGATGCCGGAGGAAATGCGGGCGCTCAGTACGGTCGCGAGCACGAGAAGCTGGTAGAGCGGCGCGGGCCGGTCAGCGAGCCTGATGCCCGCCTCCTCGGCGTAGGAGCGGCCGCAGCGGTCCAGCACGGCGCTGACGGCGGCGTCCGGTTTCGCAGGTGCGCTGGCAGTCACAACGGGCGACTCCCCTTCCCGCCGGGTGCAGGTAACGGGCTGGCGGCCTCGTGCGGCCGCGCCCCGCGGCCGGTCACAAGAGCCCGCCCCTCGGGGTCAGCGGGTGCCCCGCCTGCTGTTCAGGCTCACGGCTGGGCTCCTCCTGACCGGGGACGCCGGGCGGCGGGCCCGCCGCCTCAGGCTGGCGTTCCGTGCCGGAGGTCCCGCTGTCCCGTGCCGCAGGCGTGCCCGCGTGCGCCAGGGTTCCTTCCCGCGGGGCCCCCCGCGCGTCGGCAGTGTCGATCACCTCGCCCTGCAGGGGAAGGTCCCACTGGCCGCCAGGATACGGGCGGTCGTTGTAGGGATGGCGCGCGGCCAGCATGAGCAGGCCGAGCATCAGCACCAGGCAGAAGAACAGCGCGATGGCCATGATGATGGTGTCCGACGCTGGCAAGACCTCCCGCGACATCGCCACGAACCCGGACGTAGTGATCACCCCCCCAGTACGCGTCACGCCCGCTCGCGCCGGGCGTCTGGCTCGCAGCGCCTGGTTGCGCTCACACTATGCCGATACCCACGCTACGAGCTGGTAACCGGGCGTCAGGGCCCCCTGCTCGTCCCGGGCACGACCAGCACCGGGCACGGCGCGTTGCGCAGCACGTACTGGCTGACCGCCCCCAGAAGCCGCGAGGGCGCGCGTTCGCGCCGCGTCGCCAGGACCACGAGCTGCGCGTCCACGCTCCGGGCGACATCGACGAGCACCCGCCCCGGTGTCCCGCCTTCGATTCGCAGGGTGACGCCGGCGGCGTCGCCGCCAAGCGCGTCGCTGACCGCCTGCCGGAGGGCCGTCTCCGCCGTGGTGCGCTCTTCGTCCGGGGTACGCAGGGTAGCCTGCGGCCGGGCAGCCGGAGCGCCGAGCGCCCTGTCCGGGCTGAAGGCCATCAGCGCGAGCAGCGGGGAGCCGCGGTAGCGGGCTTCCGTGAAGGCCAGCCGGATCGCGGCACGCGAACCCGGCGATCCGTCTACGCCGACCACAACCGTCATCGTGCACCTCACGTCATGCCTGTTGCCGATGCCTGTTGCCGCCGCGCCGCCCCCATGGGGTGCCCAGAGCGCACGGGAACCGCCCGCCGCCGGCTGCGCCTGCCTCAGCGGGCCGTGCTCCCTGACGGGTGTCTTCCCGCTGCGGGCATACCGTATGCGCTGGCCTCAATGGGGTTCAGACGGCTTGCCGCGAGGCCGGTCCCGCCTGGCCGGCATCCTCCGCGGTCAGCGGCTTCGCGATGTTTTCCAGGCTCTGCCGTTCGGCCCGGACGCCGAGGAAGATCTCCACGATGCCGGCAGCGATCATCAGGCACGCGCCGATCGTGAACGCGATCGCCGTATCGGACGCCCTTCCCGTGCTCACCAGGGAGGAAAACAGCAGAGGGCCGGTGATCCCCCCCGCGGCTGTGCCGATTGCGTAGAAGAACGCGATGGCCAGCGCACGGGTTTCCATGGGGAACACCTCGCTGACGGTCAGGTACGCCGAGCTTGCGCCGGCGGAGGCGAAGAAGAGCGCAACCGACCAGCAGGCGGTCAGCGTGACGGCGCCGAGCATTCCCTGGCCGAATAGGTAGGCCGTCGCCAGCAGGATCACGCCCGACACGATGTAGGTGCCGGCGATCATCGGCTTGCGGCCGATCGTGTCGAAGAACCGCCCGAGGAACAGCGGGCCGGCGAGGTTGCCGGCCGCGATCACCGCGAAGTAGTAGCCGGGGTTGGTGGTCACGTGAAAGAACGTGGCCAGGATCTGCGCATACCCGAACGTGATGGCGTTGTAGAGGAACGCCTGGCCGATGAACAGCGAGAAGCCGAGAATGGTGCGCTTCGGGTACAGGAGGCTCATGGTTTTCGCGATGGTCCAGAACCCGATGGTCCTGCGCTGGCGAATCGTGATCGAGTGCTGCGGCTCCGGCAGCCGCACCCCCGTCTCCCCGGCGACCCGCTGCTCGATGTCGCCGACAAGGCGCTCCGCCTGCTGGCCGCGGCCGTGGATGAACAGCCAGCGCGGGCTCTCCGGGACGTTCCGTCTCACCAGGAGGATCACCAGGCCGAGCACCACACCGAGCCCGAAGCACGCCCGCCAGCCCACGCCCACCGGCAGGTAGGTGATCGCCGGAACCGTCAGCAGCGCCCCCGCGGCGGCACCCGCCCAGTAGGTCCCGTTGATGGCGATGTCGATGACGCCCCTGTGACGGCTGGGGATCAGCTCGTCGATGGCCGAGTTGATCGCCGCGTACTCCCCGCCGATCCCGAAGCCGGTGAGGGCACGGAACAAGAAGAACCACCACGCGCTGAACGACAGGGCGGTCAGGGCGGTGGAGGCGAGGTATGTCCCCAGGGTAATCATGAACAGCTTCTTACGCCCGAACCGGTCGGTCAGCCAGCCGAAGAACAGCGCGCCCGCGCACGCGCCGATCACGTACACCGCCGCCCCGAGGCCGGAGACCTGCGACGGGCTGATGGGTACGCCGCTTCCGGGCTTGCCTATCTGCCCGGACAGGTTCCCGACGAGTGTTACTTCCAGGCCGTCGAGAATCCATACCGTCCCGAGCCCGACCACGATCATCCAGTGCCAGCGCGACCATGGCAGCCGGTCGAGTCTCGCCGGGACCTTGGTGCTGACGGTCCCGGTCTGAACGTCGGTCATCTCGGCGCCTCCCGTATGGCCAGGGGCCTGCCTGCCCGGCGGCTTCGGCAGCCGTCACGGTCACCCTGCCCGCCGGCGAGCGGACGCACACAGTCAGCCTGCCCGCCGGGCCCGGGAGTATTCGGCCGTCCCGCGATGGAGCTGTCCCGGGGCCCAGCGTCACCCGATTCCGCCGCTGCCGGGAGTGTGAAGGCGCGGCGACCGGGCAGCGTTCTTACGTGACGATGCTGACCGCGCTGGCCGCGCGCCCCGCGGCAGGCCATCTGCCCCGGTGCGGGCACGGCAGCGCGGACGTGCCGCAGGCCAGGGGAGGGACAGTGGCCAGAACGCTCCAGCGAGACACGGAAGCCGTCCAGCAGATGCGTGAGCTCGGCCAGCAGTTGCGGGTCGATTCCATCCGGTGCAGCGCGGCCGCGAACTCGGGGCATCCCACCTCCTCGATGTCCGCAGCCGACCTGATCGCCGTGCTGCTGGCCCGGCACCTGCGCTATGACATCAGCGAGCCGCGCTCCGCCCATAACGACCATCTCATCTTCTCCAAAGGACACGCTTCGCCGTTGCTGTACGCGGCGCTGAAGGCGGCGGGGGCGATCAGTGACGAGGAGCTGCTGACGTTCAGGAAGCGGGGCAGCCGCATCGAGGGTCACCCCACCCCCCGGCTGCCCTGGGTGGACGTGGCGACCGGCTCGCTCGGCCAGGGGCTCCCGGTCGGCGTCGGGATCGCCATGGCAGGCCGGTTCCTCGACCGCCTGCCGTACCGGACGTGGGTGCTGTGCGGCGACAGTGAGCTCGCCGAGGGCTCGATGTGGGAGGCCTTCGAGCACGCGGGCTGGCTCGGCCTCGGCAACCTCACGGCCATCATCGACGTCAACCGCCTCGGCCAGCGCGGGCCGACGCGGCACGGCTGGGACACGGCGGCCTACGCGCGCCGCTGCCAGGCGTTCGGCTGGCACACCATCGAGATCGACGGCCACGACGTGGCCGAGATCGACCGCGCCTACACGGAGGCGGAGGAAACGGCCGGCCAGCCGACCGCGATCATCGCGCGCACGAAGAAGGGCCGCGGCGTGCCCGAGGTGGAGGACAAGGAGGGCTTTCACGGCAAGCCGCTGGCCGACCCCAGCACGGCGATCGCCGAGCTCGGCGGCCCGCGCTCCATCCGCGTGGACCTGGCGCGGCCCCCGGACAGCCAGCGCCCGCACCGGTTCAGCGCGGGCCAGCTCCGCCTGCCTGCCTACGAGGTGGGCAGCAAGGAGGCGACACGCACCGCGTTCGGCAAGGCGCTGGCGGCCGTCGGCGAGGCCCGGCCCGACATCGTCGTGCTCGACGGCGAGGTGAGCGACTCGACGCGGACCGGATACTTCGCCGGCGCCCACCCGGAACGTTTCTTCGAGTGCTACATCGCCGAGCAGCAGATGCTCGCCGCCGCGGTGGGCATGCAGGCACGGGGCTGGAAGCCGTACGCCGCCACCTTCGGAGCCTTCCTCACCCGCGCCTGCGACTTCATCCGCATGGCCGCGGTCAGCCGGGCCAGCCTGCGGGTGGTGGGCTCGCACGCGGGTGTGTCCATCGGCGAGGACGGCCCCTCGCAGATGGCGCTGGAAGACCTCGCGGCGTTCCGCGCCACACACGGCAGCACCGTGCTGTATCCCTGCGACGCGAACCAGGCGGCTCGCCTCACCGCCGCGATGGCCGATCGCGAGGGGATCAGCTACCTGCGGACCACCCGTGGCAGCACCCCGGTCATCTACGGGCCCGGCGAGGACTTCCCCGTCGGCGGCAGCCGGACACTGCGCTCCTCGCCAGGTGACCAGGTCACGATCGTGGCGGCGGGCATCACCGTGCACGAGGCGCTGTCCGCCGCGGAGCGGCTGGAGGCCGAAGGCATCGCGGCACGGGTCATCGACGCGTACTCGGTCAAGCCCATCGACGCGGTCACGCTGCGCCAGGCGGCACACGAGACGGGCCACATCGTCACCGCGGAGGACCACTGGCCGGAGGGCGGGCTCGGTGACGCCGTGCTCGGCGCCCTCGCCGCCGGCGGCCTGCCGGTACCCCCGGTCAGGAAGCTGGCGGTGCGCTCCATGCCCGCGTCGGCGACCCCGGCGGAACAGCTCGCCGACGCGGGTATCGACGCCGCCGCGATCTGCTCCGCGGCCACCGCGCTTGTCCGGGGAGAAGGCGGCTGACCTGCCACTGTCACGGAGAAGGCGGCCTGCCACCCACGCAGGCCAGCCCATGGCTGGAGGGTACGCACCATGGCTCTCAACGTCGCGCAGAAGCTCATCTCCTCGCACCTGGTTTCCGGTGACATGACGCCAGGGGAGGAGATCGGGCTGCGGATCGACCAGACGCTGACCCAGGACGCCACAGGCACCATGGTCATGCTGGAACTCGAGGCGCTCGGCCTGGACAGGGTCCGCACCGAGGTCTCAGCCCAGTACGTCGACCACAACCTGCTGCAGGCCGACGAGCTCAACATGGCGGACCATCTGTTCCTCCGGTCGGCCTGCCAGCGGTTCGGGCTGTGGTTCTCCAGGGCGGGCAACGGGGTCTCGCATCCGGTGCACATGCAGCGGTTCGGCAGGCCGGGCGCGACGATGGCCGGG
>Ga0070737_10003073_pt1 | contig 18618 bp, 19 predicted proteins | sample Coa_R1_10_FD_66438 | JGI IMG/M metagenome (GOLD analysis project Ga0070737, IMG submission 66438) | Surface soil microbial communities from Centralia Pennsylvania, which are recovering from an underground coalmine fire - Coalmine... | ecosystem: Environmental > Terrestrial > Soil > Unclassified...
CAACGGCATACTCAACGTCTCAGCGAAGGACCTTGCTACAGGAAAGCAGACAGGCGTCACCATCACCGCCTCAACCAAACTCTCGGAAAAGGAGAAGGAGAGGATGATCAAGGAGGCCGAGCAGTACGCGGAGGTTGACAAGAAGAAGAAGGAGGAGGCCGAGATTCGAAACCAGGCTGACGGATTGATCTACACTTCAGAGAAGACAAAAACAGATCTCAAGGACAAGATCTCGCAGGATCTAGTTGCAAAGCTGGATGATGCGACAAAGAAACTAAAGGACGCGCTCGCGGGCAAAGACGTTGAAGCAATCAAGAAAGAGATCGAAGCGCTCAGTTCAGTGATGAAGGAAGTCGGAACCATAGCATACCAGCAGGCCGCGGTTGCCGCTGCTGCAACATCGGGAGGATCAAGCACCACCGCATCGAACGCTGGATCACAAGCCTATTCAACGGGGTCCGGAGCGAACAGCGGACAAAAAGTGGTTGACGCCGAGTACAAGATCAAGTCTGACAAGTAAGCGCAAACCGCCCAGCATAGGACGGGATGAGTGAAGAATCCTTCCACCTCCTTGTCTGTGCAGCAAGAGTGTTACATGGTCCCCGGCGTTCCTGAAGAGGCCAAATCAGACCAGCATACAGAAAACTCGCTGGTCCGCCATCACCAAGTGGTTTATACGCGGAGAGAGGGAGCAAGTGAGGCCATTGGTTTTGAGCAGCGAATGGGAATCAAGATCCTAAATCGCGACTGGTCTGACAAGAGGGTGCGGAAGTGCATCTACCGGATCCTTCAAAGCAGCAATCTCTGCTCAATGTCAACCGTTACGAAAGCGAATCGAGCTCACATCAACGTGGCGTATTTTGCCTATACCAAGAAGGGGAGGCTTGAAATTTTTTACATCTCGTATCCTGACTCTCTACACTCCAAGAATTTACTCTCAAATCCGTCGATGGGGATGGCAATCTACGGATCCCATCAAGAATGGGGCGGGCATGATCGGGGAATGCAATTGATCGGCTCGTGTGAAGAAGCCAAAGGTGCGACCTTGCGAAAGGCGGAGTCCATCTACGGGACTCGGTTCCCCAGGTACTCTAGCTGGAAGAAGCAGTTTACCGAAGAGAAAGGTGGATTCCAGCTCAGATCCTATCGATTCATTCCTACCGTTGCGAAATTCCTCGACGAGAGCGAAAAGGAATATGGAGACGCTCTCGTGGTTGTCCGCATGGAATGAGCTAGTCTGCTCTGTCAAATCATTTCAACATTGGTTCAGGCATCTGGATAATTACTCTTTCAAAAGAACGAAGGGATCTAGAACAGAGAATGCAAGGTCAAGAACGGTTTCCTCTCCGCGCATCCAAAGAGAACGTGACTGGTGGGATCTTTTGGATTCTGACGCTAGAATTTTTTGTTGGACAGGTGATTGCACAAGTCGGCTGGAGAGGGCTGCCGAGCTATAGCCCAATCAGCGACGCCATAAGCAATCTCGGGGTCACCGTTTGCGGTATGGTGAAAATCGGAGGGGTCTCCGGTTACTACTGCTCTCCGCTCCACGATGTGATGAACGCTTCGTTCATTCTTGCTGGAGTATTCATGCTCCTCGGCTTGTACCTTACGCGATCATCTTTTCATTCGAACAGATCGACTCGAGCGGGAGCGGTGCTGCTCGCAATCGCTGGACTGGGCAAGATCACTGTGGGCTTAAACCCCGCAAACGTCGACTTTACACTTCACTTTCTCGGAGCGTTGGGGATTCCCGTTGCGGGCGTCGGAATGATTTTCTCTGGAAGAGGGTTCCGTGGCAAGGTGGGATGGCTCGCCAATCTCAGCGAGATTCTTGGTGTGATAGGCCTCATCGGGTTCATCCTTTTCCTGTTTACGAGCCGATCCGGCATAGGTGGCCTCACAGAGAGGATCGCAGACTATCCGATGTTCGTATGGTTTGCCACAATGGGATTCCTCTTTCTTTCCCACGCAAGCAAGGAAGAAGGAAAAGGAGAAAAGAGACGATAACTGGCTGATGGCTTGTTGTACCTAATCGTGCGCGCACTGGATGGCTCTCAGGCGAGGTCGCAATCAAGCAAAAAAAGGTTCTAGAGCAAAAAACGTGCTGACCTACCAAAGACAGATTTATCTGTGATTATCAAGTAACATCACTCTTCACTTTGGAACGAGAGCAGATCACTCTAGCCGCAATCATGTTCACGGACATCGTCGGCTATACCTCACTAACGGAAAGCGATGAAGCGCTAGCGCTGAAACTGCTCAACGAGCACCGCGGCATCGTACGCCCCTTGATTTCTGCCCACAACGGGAAGGAGGTGAAGACGATCGGCGATGCTTTCCTGGTAGAGTTCGGCAGCGCTGTAGAAGCCACGCGTTGCGCTGTCGAGATACAGCGTCTACTTCATCGCTTCAACTCGAATCAGAAACCAAAGGAAAAGATTCTCATCAGGATCGGGATACACCTGGGCGACGTCGTGCATTCGGAGAACGACGTATACGGGGACGCGGTCAACATCGCTTCGCGCATTGAGGGATTCGCGGACCCGGGAGGAGTGTGCATTTCAAGGCAAGTCTATGACAGCGTCCACAACAAATTGCATGAGTTTAGGTTCGACAGTCTTGGGTTCAAGCAGTTGAAGAACGTGATGAAGGAGTTCGAAGTTTTCAAGGTTGCGACGCCGTGGTCGGAGGTGCAAACAGAGGCCGAAGACCCACTGCCGCGTCATCTCCCCAGAAGCGGAGAAGCCCAGCCGAGCAACAGGATAGCGGTCCTCCCGTTCGTGAACATCGGCTCCGAGCAATCCGACGAATTCTTTGCTGATGGGCTGACCGAGGAGCTCATCTCCCGACTGTCGCAGGCAAAGGGACTCAGAGTCATCGCGAGAACCTCGGTCATGAATTACAAGAACGACAGGCAAAAGAAGATCCGAGACATCGGGCGCGAATTGGACGCGGGCACGATAGTGGAGGGCAGCGTCCGCAAAGCCGGGACAAAGATACGGATTGCGGTCCAAGTTGTAAGCGCGCTCAACGAGGAGCACCTTTGGTCTTGCACGTATGACAGAAACCTCGACGACATCTTCGAGATTCAAACCGAGATCGCCACGAGGGTTGCGGAGTCCTTCTCGTCAAACCTCGCCCCGGTCATCCGAACGCAGATCCGCGAGTCGCAGGAGAGGGAGGAAACCCAGGACGTGAGCGCGTATACCTACTACCTGCAGGGGCGCTACCTGTTTCACGGTGAAAGCGAATCCTCGGTGCAACAGGCTCTGCAGTTCTTTAGCAAAGCGATAGACCTCGATCCAACGTTTGCAAGAGCGTACGCCGGCAGAGCGCTGTGCCACCTTTCCCTCTCCGATTTCGCGCACGTCCCGTTCGTCGAGAGCGCGCGGAGGGCCGAGGCCGACATCAAAGTAGCTCTTGAGCTTGACCCCGACCTCGCCGAAGCTCACGCCACGCTGTCAAAGGTTAGGTACGCTCTCGATGAATTTGCAGAGGCCGAGGTCGAGGCCAAGAGGGCCATCGAACTGAACCCTAGCCTATCGGACGCATACCACGCCTTGGGTCACCTGAGGTGGATCAACGGAGACATACCGGAGAGCGCGAAACTGTACGAGACAGCGTACAAGCTCGATCCACTGAAGGAAGAAAATATCATGATGCTATCAGAGTTGTACCAGGAGCAGGGAAGGGACGAAGATTCCCTTGAGCTTTTAACCTGCGTTCAACACCTCTTCCCACAAGTTTCGTACTCCGGGATGATTTCTTACTACCTCGAGAAGCGCGATTTCCAAAAAGCGGAAGAGTTCCTCGAAAAGTTCAGGCTCGTTGCCGGGAGCGATGCGATAATGACGGTCGGACAGGAGGGTATCGTCGCCGCGAACAAGGGGGAAAGAGAGAAAGCGATTGATGCAATCTCCAGGATCCAAAAGTCTTGGGGGAGCGACACAACCGCGGTCATATGGGTCGGATACATCTATCACGAACTTGGGGACCTTGACAACTTTTTCGATTACATGAATCGTGCGCTTGAGTTCCACGCGCTTCCGCTGGGCCCGCTGCTACACTCGCCCATGTTTGCTGACGCGAGGAGGGATCCGCGCTTTCAAGAGCTACTGGAGAAGCTCGATCTCAAAGTGAACTTGAGTCCTTCTGCTCAGCCTCGAACAACTTGAAAATGACTAGGACGACCTGACATTTCGGGGAGCAGGCCGAGAGCGTTCACCAGCCCTTTGGTATTGGAGTTCATCCCTTCATATCTAAAATTTTGTTTCTTTTCTTCACTGACCAGAGGACACACGGCATATCATAGTCACACTCTGGTCTCTCTGTTCTAGCCACATTGGCGAAAAGGGGCGGATCTCCCAAAACTGCTCTTTGGGAAAAAGAACGCATCGAAATAATTCAGCAGTAGCAGTTTCGAACATTCGCCTTCGGGCATACCAATAGCTTAACTTGGATCCTACGCAATTAGGCGTTGTGCATTTGCTACTACAGGCATAGGAATACTCATATTGTTTCATAACAAATATTAATTACTACTTCGATAGTAACAAATGAGCACAGCAGGGATTTCAAAAAGACATGGAACCCGAAAATCGTAGGTCATTCATGAAGAAAGGAGCGGTGGTAGCAGCAGGAGCCGTGGCGGCTGGAACTTTCGGCGGCGGGCTGATAAACAGGGGATTCAACATAGCCGAGGCTCTCTCTAGCAGGTCTGTCGTAGGTGAAGGTTCAATCACCAAGGGAGACGCAGCAATACTGAGGTTCTTGGCGGCGGCCGAGATACTGGAGAGCGACCTCTGGTTGCAGTACGCGGAACTTGGAGGGGTTCAGGACAGCGAACTGCCCGGGCTAACTGGAGGAAACCCGGCGTACACGAACGCGCTTTTGCCTCTGGACATGGACATGCCCCAGTACATCCACGACAACACGGAGGATGAGTTTTCACACATGAAGTTCATCAATTCGTATCTAGCCTCAAAAGGCGCGGAGCCGGTTGATCTTGAGGAGTTTCGCACTCTACCCGGTAGCACCGCGACCGGCTCGAGCGGGAAGAAACGCCTTACCAATCTGATGGAGCTGACGGTGGATACGAGTTGGTGGACCAGGTACCGCAGTCGCACGGAGAACCCGGATTTAGATCCCAACTTTCAGTTCGCCCAAGCCGTCCCGAGCCTGAGCCAGGGCAAGTTTCCAGCGATCCCGCGTAGCAACTCAGACCTCTCGCCGACCAATCATCTTCAAGCGATCGCAAACACTGCGGGATTCCACTTTGCGTTCATCGAGCAAGGAGGGAGCAGCCTCTACCCTTCACTCGCGCAAAGGGTGACCGGCGCTGAGGTGCTGCGAATACTTCTCAGCATCGGACCGACGGAGACTTCCCACTTTCAGACCTGGCACGACAAAGCTGGAAACGCTCCCGCCATCAGCGATCCCACGACGAGCAACCCGACGCTCTCATTTCCGAACCTAAACTCACCACCATTCGGCGGAGAAGACTTTCAGACCAATCTGATCATGCCCGAACCCTGCCCCTTCCTCAGCCGCAAGTTCCCGGTCTGTTCGATCATCAGACCGACCGAGACCATCGGAGCTGCCATGGGGGCCGTTAAAGCATTGACGGCAGACGGGCTGTTCATCGGACAGTCGAACGACTTCTTCGAAGTAGTTTCCGAGCTTGCCAAGGAAGCAGACGCGGCCACGAGAGGCGGGTCCTAGAACCGGACTGCGATGGGAGCCGGACGAAGCGTCTTTTCCAGGGAGCTGAAAGAAAGAAGATGGCGTGGGACGATCCAGTCGTTTGGGTGCTGATCGTGGCAGCCGTGGTTTTCCTGTTTGGGAGTAGCAGGATCCCACAATTTGCTCGGGCACTTGGGCAGGCAAGGAGAGAATTTGGCCGTGGATGGCAGGGCATCACGGAGCAGGTTGACAGATCTGCTACAGCCGAGACCGTTTCTCCAAGTCAGGCAAAGGTGTCCAGCAATGTAGACTCTGTGGAAGAAGATCCTCTGCTCAAGGCAGCCAAGACGGAGGGATTGGTCACATCGGGAAAGACAAAGCAACAGATTGCAGAAGAACTTGCTTGGAAATTGAGGAAGAAGTGAGGCTCGCAGAAAGGGAACACATCGATTGTGGGGGAGCGGATGGATCAAAAGATGGCGTGATCCGTTCCCGCCCCCACTACCGATTCCTGAGAGCGAAAACCAACCGGCATCAAGTGATCAAATGCCATGAGCAGGCCTCAAGAGAGCTGGCCTCGTTCGAGCCAGCAGTCTAACCTCTCTTGGAGGCAGGAATCGTTAGATCCAGAAATCCGGATGACGTTCCTTGAGCACCTGGGAGATCTGTCGTCGCGTCTGAAGCGGAGTCTCCTTGTGTTTATTTTTGCGTTCGTAGCTGTAACTTCGCTTCCCAATCCCCTCCAGCCCTTCGGTGGCTCGGACTCGACGTTTGGCTACAACTTTATGATAATAGCATTAATTCGGAGCTCTGAAGCATACTATGCTGGCCCCGGTTTTTCCTTCATCGGGACAGCCCTGACTGATCCGATCTTCGCGTTCATGAACTTCGCTCTGGTACTCTCCTTTGTGGTAGTGCTGCCCTACATTTTTCATGAGCTCTACGGTTTTGTGACTCCCGGTCTTTACAAACGTGAGAAGAAGGTCGTAAGAAAGTACACACTTCCGTTCGCTGGGTTGTTTGCAGCGGGTGCAATATTTGGAATCGTGGTCGTCACAAAGATAGTCCTCCGGGTTCTGCTCACTTTTTATGCTCCGGTGAATTTGGCTCCGTTGCTTCCGCTCAACTCTTTCATCGGTCTCATCGTTTTCATCCCAGCGGTCACGGGCCTCGCCTTCACTTTTCCAGTGTATCTAGTCCCTCTCGTCGAACTGAAAGTCTTGAGCGTGAGGCAGCTTTCGTCCGCCAGGAAGTGGGTATACATCTTGGTTGCACTCGCGGTGGGAATAGTCAACCCGGACCCGACATTCATCTCGAGTATTCCAATCATAGTTCCGATATACCTGCTCTACGAAGTGACCGTTTACATTTGCAGGAGGATAGAAAACAGAAGGACTGAGCGTGTTCTCCTCGGGGAATCAAATTTCACTTAAATTTCTTTGAAGGTTACGGCGGAAGGAATGCAATACGTCTTGTGTCGCGCAAAGCACATTATAAGTCAACAAGCGCGCTTTAAAATCACGCGGATAATTTAGAAGAGTCATAAAGGAAAAGAAGGCCAAAAACGATTATCGAATGCCATCCAGAAAGGCCCCACTTTAAAAAATTGTAAAGTTTAGGGCGGTGGAACATTTACGCATGGACAGAATCAAGAAGATGAACGCAAATCGAAAGTGTAGACCCTCCCTTTTCAGTATCTCGTCCCTTTTCTTTACTTCCAGGAAAGTTCGACTCCTCCGCCCAAGACCAGCGATTGACCCGTGACCCAGCTCGAGAGGTCCGTGGAGAAGAATTGTACCACATTTGCAACTTCCTCTGGAGTCCCGAATCTGTGCATGGGAACTTGGTTCAGGATCTTATCCGTGCTCCCCATCCTCTTCCACAATTCTACCGTGCGCTCCGTGACGACGGGGCCGGGTAGAATGCAGTTCACAGAAATGCCATATTCCGCGAGTTCGATAGCGAGATACCGGCTGTAATGAATCACTGCTGCCTTGGAAGCGGCGTAGGGAGCAAATTTCTTGTCCTGAATCATGATCCCCGCGACCGATGCGATGTTGACTATCTTTCCCGACCTCTGCTTCTTCATGATTGGAGCAGCTGCTTGACAGCAGAAGACTGTTGTCTTGTAGTTGATCTCAATGTTCGCGTCCAGGAGCTTCTCGCTGAATGTAGTTGGATCGCTTTCTCCTGATCGCACCTCGATTCCGAGATGCGGGAATACCGAGCCATCGATCACCGCACCACCCGCAACGTTTACCAGAATATCGACCCTGCCATACTTTTTACTCGCATTCTGAAAGAGATCTTCCACAATCGGCCTTTTCGAAAGGTCGCCCTCAAACTTCATCGCGTTTGTATTGATCGACGAAATTTCCTCGAATGCATCCCGAAAGGCGGAGTCCTTTCTCCCGATTTCTTCGTAAGGGGCGAACCTGAGATCTGCCGCGACCACGGCCGCGCCCAGTCTCGCGAGCCTCAGCGCGACCGCCCGGCCGATCCCCTTCGCCGCACCAGTGACTACGGCGACCTTTCCATACAAGTTTGAAGATTCGGACATTTCGTGGGGCAAGCCTCATTGTGAGCTTAAGAAAATATCGATGCCCTTCCTCATATCGCAAAGGAAGAGCGCCCAATCGGAATCGGCAGAGGATGATTACGAAAAAGAGTTTGAAGAGGGTTCCAATGTGTGCGAGATTACGTATTGCCCTCAACACCGAATCAAATGATTGGACAACACTCAGTTCCGCTTTCTAGGCGCTGAATACGTTCTTGGCGATGGCCTTGCGATTTCTCTTCTGAAGGCTCATTACCTTCCTTCGAAGTGGGATCACTGCCGCTAGTATTCAAAAGCCTCGGTCAAGATCTTGTCCGAATCGTTGAGTAAATTGTGCAGTTGCTTGAACTGCGCAAGGAATTGATACCCTTTGTCCGTTGTTACATAGAACTTCGTCATGCTGGCAGTTCTACCCCTGACGTCGCACTCCTCCCTCAAGAGACCGTTCTCGATCAGAAAATTGAGCAATTCTGTCAAGTTTGTGTAGCTCAGGTTAGAGGAGTACATGATGTGCGTTTTCAGGGCTCCGTTCCTAGCCGCCTCAAGTACATCGGCCATCATCTTTACTCGATTGCGATGTACCTTATGCCGCCTTGGCTTGCCTTCCGGCGCATCGGCGAAAATCTGCTCTTGTGATTTCTCTGATGTGGCCATGATATGCTTCTAGAGACCCATTCTAGACACTTTCAATTTGAGACTTGTCGAGGCCTATTCTTCTGTTGCAACACACTTTGGTGCTTTTTCGATTGCAATGCACTCCAAAGTGACACAGATTTGAAAACCAGACGGTTTATGGTGAAAGTTAATAGAGAAAATCTCTGTCTCGCTGGGAGCCTATCCCTCTAAACCAAAAGCAAATGCACTCCACTAAATCCCGTTTGCTTGGGGCACGAAAGTCTGCATTACATCAGCTGCAACTACGAGGCACAAATCAGTCCGAGGTGTGAGTGTCGGTTATTTCTCCCTCGGTCGTGTCCTCTTCCTTGTCCGAGGAGATGTCTTCAAAGTCGACATCCTCCATGTCCGAATCAGGCTCGGTTCTTGCATTGCTTCTACCATAGCCGGGTTCAGACTCCAAGAAGGAGGGTTCAATACTGCTCTTCTTTGGATCGCTCCTCACCTTCTTCTCCTCTCGAAGTACCTTTTCAGCGATCTTATCTTGATTTTCGAGATAATCTGACAATTTTCTTTCGAACCCCACCAGTAATCGGAGGGGCCGGCTAATTTGAGTACTTGGAACAATGGAATAGAGGCAAAATCTCACAGAGGCCGAATCTTTCTCACTCAGGGCTTACACGCGATTACGTCAATCTCCACTCTAGCTCCACGAGGAAGCTTCATCGCCTGAATTGTCGATCTCGCGGGTGGAGTGGAGGTAAAGTATGTCCCATACACCTTGTTGAACGCGGCATAGTCATCCAAGTCTGAGAGGAAGACCGTGCATTTCAGCACCTTTGTGAAATCTGAACCAGCAGCCTTCAGTACCGACTCCAGATTCTGCATAACCTGTTTTGTCTGAGACTCGATATCTTGCGTTTCTATGTTGCCCGTCCTCGGGTTCAGGGGAATCTGGCCCGACAGAAACAAGAGGCCGTCATGCTCTATTCCTTGCGAGTACGGTCCAATGGCTTTAGGGGCTTCATCGGTACTGATTGATTTGGTGGTCATCACGGATTCCTCTTGGAGTAAATGACTATCAGCGCGATGCCGGCAAGACCCACGGCGAAGACCAATTCAACCCAAGGGGTCCAATCGAAAGAAGACGTTGAAGAAGCCAGAAGGGCTCCATGTATGAGAGCTGAAAGAAGGCTCATGTGCATCCCCACCCGAAGGCTCCTTTGCACGATTGGTTAAACTTTGTGTCGTGAAGGTGCAAACTGCCCGCTGGGAATAGTTCCTCACTCTGATGATGATTCCAGATGAATGCTAGAATGTATCTTCTGGAAGCGGGCGACATTGGATTAGGGCAGTGAGGTCGAGGGTTACGACGGGGATGATCTATCTCTTTCCCAGGCTCTATCGCCACGAGAGATTCGGAGTGGTCTTGGATACACGCCTCACGATTTTCTTTGTTCTCTCCTTCAATTCATCGACCGACATGAACTCCTTGACAATTTTCCCCTGTCTAATTAGAGGGGTGAGCAAGGGCGAGTATCCCCTCATCTCGAAATCACCCGAAAGGGTCACAACATCACTCATCGTTCGCTCATTGCGATAGACACGTTTTCTCCCAGAAAGATCGCCTCTCTTTGATCTGAAAAGCGCCCTACCCGTTTTCTCCTCCTCGATCTCGACTATCTTCCCCCCGTAGTCAATCACCGGCGCCGCAGAAACGCTCGTCCCAATTCCAAATCCGTCAACCCACTCCCTCAGTTCCAAAACCTCCTTCTCATCCAGTCCACCCGAAGCAAAGATCTTCACATTCTTCCCCCCACGTATATTGAGCTCCCATCGTATCTCCTGCGCGATCTTCTTGAGGTCGCCCCTCCGAGAACCCGGAGTGTCCAACCTCACTCCGTAGAGGTCTTTGCCCAACACCTCAAGCGCTTTGATCGCGGCCATCTTTTCATCGCTCAACGTGTCAACCAAGGCGATCCTTGCCACATTCTTCGGAAGCGCTTCGTCAAAGATTTTCCAAGCGCGGGCCTCGTCTCCCACACAAAGAATGTAGGCGTGGGGCATCGTCCCGCTCGGGGACTTGCCGAGCAACCGCGCCCCCAGCACATTTGAGACGCTGTCCAATCCCCCTATCACGCTACTCCTTTCGATCATGGCGGCCAGCGCCGGGTGCGCGCGTCTCGTACCAAAACTCATCACGAGTTTTCCCTCCGCAGCCAGAGAGATCCTTGCGGCCTTTGTGCATATCCCAGAAGATTGGCAGAGGAAACCGAGAATCGGATTCTCATATTTTGCAAAAGCTTGGTATCTGCCAGTGATCTGCATTATCGGTTCGTAGATCGCGAGGTTTGGATCTGTGAGGAAAAGCTCCCCTTCTTCGACCGAGTCAACATCTATCGGTAGGCCCTCGAGAAGTTTTGCGACTTCATAGATGCCGCATGCGATAGCCCAGTTCGAATCAAACGGGGTCTTCCTCGTATAGACCTCCATCGTTACCTTTGGATTTATCTTCGCAAACGAGAGCGCCTTTGTCGCATAGTTGAAGTAGACGTCGGTGGTTTCAGCCTCCTTGATCTCTTGCTCCTTTGGAATCCAGAAGAGCCTGTCTTTCAAATCGCTACTCTTGTTCAGTTTCGCGCAGTCGCCCGTCCGAGTGAGGGAATAGAATTGGAAATAGAGGAATTTTCAGATTTCCAGCAAATTTAAGATGTTGCCCCTGGCCTTGAGACGGTGCCAATGGGAAAGGAAATAAGCGCGAAAAAACCAGATGTTCCTTGTTAGTCATCTAGGAGATTTGAATAATAACAAATGAGCACTCCAACAGGTTCACCATTGTCTAGTGATGCTTCCACCTCCAAGGTCTTTGGAGGAGTAATCTACGAATGCGTAAGATGCGGTACGAAGGTCAGCGCCGATGAGCTCGCCCAACTCCCGGAGATCAAATGCATCTGCGGGTACAGAGTCCTCAAGAAAGCGAGACCCCCAGTCGTGAAGCAGGTCAAGGCGATTTAGGCTCTCTATCTTCCTCGACGGTTCGTTGATTAACGTATAAGCCCATCAGATTCACTGTTCCGTTTAATTACCCATATTTCCCGAAGAGCGTCAGTTCTAGCTAATTGCGCAGCAATACTCTAATCGGAATTCAGGGGTACGGGGCGTACATCCCTTGCTACAGGTTATCAACGACGGAGATTGCGCGCGTATGGCACGGGGGAGGTGCCGGACCGAACAGGGAGAAAGCAGTGGCTTCAATTGATGAAGATACCACGACCATGGCTGTCGAGTCAGGACGAACGGCGGTCTCGATGGCTGGAGTCGAGGGAAGACTGGGCGCAATTTTTGTTGGAACGGAATCGAAGGTCTACGCAGTAAAGCCCACGAGCACGATAGTGGCGCAGGCACTTGGATGTCACAACCTCCTCGCGGCTGATTTCGAGTTTGCATGCAAGGCGGGGACCGAAGCGATGCAGGTGATCAGCGGGCTCTGCGGTTCTGGGATGATCGACTGCGGTCTTGCGGTTGCCGTTGACACGGCTCAGGGGAGGCCTGGCGACGACCTAGAATATACCGCCGCGAGCGGTGGAGCTGCCTACGTCCTCTCAAGAGCAAACGGCTCGAGCATCGCAAGGATTCTTGGCAGCGTTTCATACGTCTCCGACACAGGGGATTTTTGGAGGAGGCAGGGAGAGAAGTACCCAAGACACCTCTCGAGGTTCACCGGCGAGCCCGCCTACTTCCATCACGTGGAAACTGCCGTGAAGAATCTGCTGTCCGAATTCAAATTGAAACCTTCGGACTTTGACTATGCCGTGTTTCACCAGCCCAATCCAAGGTTCCCGGTCGAGGCCGCGACGAGGCTCGGGTTCACCACGAGGCAAATCGAAACCGGTCTTTTGAACCCTCTCATTGGAAACACATACTCCGCGAGTTCGCCACTGGGTCTGGCCGCCGTTTTGGACGTGGCAAAGCCCCATCAGACGATTTTGCTCGCTTCATTTGGATCCGGCGCTGGCAGCGACGTTTTCATAATTGAAACGTTGAGCTCACTCGTTGAGAAAAGAAAGAGCGCCGTCCCGGTGAGAGCCATGATAGAAAGCTGCAGTCAAATCGACTATGCGATGTATGCCAAGTATCGAGAGAAACTCAGACGATAGTAGTTCGCACTCACGGAGAGAGTTAGACAGTTCTCTCCCCCTCCCACACCAGATCAAGACAGAAATTTGATTACCCCGAAAACAAGCAGAGGACAAATTCCAAGAAGATAGAAGTGATACGGGGATCCCTCAATTTGCCACAAGTATTCATCACCAACGTCGGAATGACAAAGGTCGGAGACCACTGGAACCGCTCGATAACCGAACTCTGCTTCGATGCGGCATCAAAGGTGTTATCATCCGCTCCGACAAACCCAGAGGCGCTGATCGTAGCCAACGCATACTCCGAACTCACCTCATCGCAAGCAGCGTTGGGGCCTCAAGTTTCAGACGCTCTTGAGCTTTCCTCTTGCGATGCTCTGAAGGTCGAGTCAGCGGGAGCCTCGGGCGGAGCGGCGCTGCACGTTGCGTACAATCTGATCAGATCCGGACAGGTTAGGTCTGCTTTGGTGGTGGGTGTTGAAAAAATGAGGGACATGGATCCGGCGAGGCTCGTCATGGCCCAGGGTCTCTCCGAGAATTCTGAAGCATCGCAGTTCTTCGGAGTCTCTTTTGCCTCGATGAATGCCTTGTTGGCACGCCTATACATGAAGCACTTTGGTGTTGATCGTGAAAGACTCTCTGCGTTCCCCGCTTTGGCACACAGGAACTCCGCGAGCGCCGACCACGCTCAGTTCAAGCGAAAATTCAGCGCCGAAGAGGTATCCCGAAGCGAGATTGTCTCTGATCCTCTCCGAGTCTTGGATTGCGCGCCGGTTGGGGACGGAGCCGCGTGCCTCCTCTTGACCAACGGCGAAGACATCAACTCCCAAGCAAAGAAACCGATCGTGGAGATACTGGCGAGCGAAACCTGCTCCGGCCGAGTAAACTTTTTCGATCGAGACGATCCGTTTCATTTTCAATCAACGGATCTCGCAACAAGGAGGGCCCTCAAGAAATCGGGTCTACCACTTGAATCCATTGATTTCTTTGAAGTCCATGACGCGTACTCCATTTCGACCGCGCTGATAATGGAGGCGATTGGGCTTTCAAGGCGTGGACACGCTTGTCTTGACGCCGCCTCTGGAAAATTCGACATTTCAGGAAAGCACCCCACCTCTACGTTCGGAGGAATGAAGGCTCGGGGGTATCCGGTTGGAGCCGCTGGGGTGTACCAAGTCTGTGAGGCATTCCTTCAGTTAACGAGAAACGCAGGCGCAAATCAGGTTCCGCGGGCGGTGCGTGGTCTAACGCATTCAATGTCGGGGATCGACGCAACCGCCTTTGTGCATATTCTGTCCTCAGCCGGAGGTGCGGGCTAGTCCGGAGATGGCCGCAGTACCCTTCTGGAGGATGCGAGACAGGTATTACCGCATTCTGGGCGACAGGTGCCTCAAGTGTGGTGCTGATTTCTTTCCTCCCGTGAATATTTGCAGAAAGTGTGGTTCCATGGAGCTCGAAGACAGAGAGATGCCCAGAACCGGGACACTTTTGAGTTTCACTCTTCAGAAGGAGAGCCTCTTTGGATTTGAGGATCAGGAGCCGATGATCTTCGGACTAGTTCGTCTTGCAAACGGGGTAAAGATAGTTTCCCAGATAGTGGACATCCCGTATGAAGCATTGAGGGAGGGGATGAAACTGCACGCAGTTTTTCGGAGAGTCCGGAGCGACGGAGAATCCGGTCAGATCTTCTACGGATACAAGTTTGGTCCCAAAAGAGGAAAGCAGGTCACATCGAGCGATACTTAACCCACTCTTGTCCGCATTGGGGAAGGATAAAACGAGAGGGAAGGGAAAAGACGAACCAGCGCCGACCTGAGACAATGTTAAAGTCTAGACCCTGACAACGATTTGATTGCAAAGGATTACGTGCATCCATTTTCGATTTGAGTTCGGACAAAGACAAGGCAAAGGAAAGCAAGGCGACGTACGACGATGTACTTAGGCTTGCACTCGAGAGGGGTTTCTTCTTTCCGGCAGCTGAGATTTACAACGACGCGCCGGCGGGTTTCTGGGACTATGGACCCGTCGGGTTCCTGATGAAGAGCAACTTTCTCAGGGTCTGGCGTCACAGGCTAGTCAGGAGGGATGACATGCTCGAAATAGACGGATCCGTGATTCTCCCAAAAATCGTGTTTGAGGCATCTGGTCATCTCTCAAGCCTCGTTGATCCGCTCGTGCAATGCACAAAGTGCGGCACAAGAATCAGAGCCGACAAGTACATCTCCGAGAAGACGGGCCAGCAGATCGACGAGCGGCTAACGCCGGATGAGTTTCAATCTCTGATTTCAAAGTACAACCTTCGCTGCCCGAAGTGCGGCGGCGAGTTCGGCAAGCCAACCAAGTTTAACATGATGTTCAGGGTAGGTGTGGGCGCAGAGGATGCGGACGCCTACCTGCGTCCGGAGACAGCTCAAAGCATCTTTGCGGATTTTGCAAGACTTTCCAAGACGATGCGGATCAAACTGCCGAGGGGGATAGCCCAAGTAGGAAAGAGCTTTCGCAATGAGATTGCACCGCGCCAGAGTCTCATTCGTCTGCGAGAACTGACGCAGGCCGAGGTCGAGGTCTTCTTTAACCCTGCTTCTAGATTTGATCCGGAAAAATTCATCCAAATCAAGGATGTAAGAATGAATGTCCTCTCTCAACCGTACTCCCCGAACGAGGATCTGGAGGCGAGGACGAAACTAATCTCCGCCGCCGACGCCGTGTCCTCCTTCGGAGGAATGGAAATCATCACGTATTACTTTGCGCTGCTCCAGGAGTTCTATGAGGCTGCTGGGTTTCGCAAGGAGGACACGCGCTTCAGAGAGTTGTCAGCGAGCGACAGGGCATTTTACACCACGTCGGCGTTTGATTTTGAAGTGAGGACAAATATCGGATGGCTGGAACTTGTCGCGTGCAACTACAGGACGGACTACGATCTCTCCGGCCATTCAAGGATGAGCAAGAAGGACCTATCGGTGATGGAGGGGGACAATACGAAGGTTCTCCCCCATGTAATCGAGCTCAGTCTCGGAGTGGATCGAAGCATCCTCGCCCTCATGGACGCTTACTTTTACCACGAACCGGAGAGGGACGTCCTGCGACTTCCTCCATCCATCGCGCCCTACCTCGCTGCCGTCTTTCCGCTGATGTCAAAGCCCGAGTTCGAGTCGAAAGCGCATCAAATATTTGAACGCCTGAAACACGAAGACTTTGCGACAGCCTACGACGATTCCGGGAACATAGGGAGGAGATACAGAAGGATGGACGAGATTGGGACTCCCTTCTGCATCACTGTTGATCATCAAACGTTGCAAGATGGCACGGTTACACTGCGCAGGAGGGACTCCATGCTTCAGGAGAGGGTTCGGAGCGATGATCTCGCCTCGATCCTAAACTCGCTCCGTGATGGTTGAAAGAAAAAGCTCTTCAGGCCAAAATGGCGTAAATCAACACGGAGATAATCGAGCCCGAGAGGATACCGAGAAAGTTGACGACGTTGTTGTCGATGTATCTTGAGCCCTTCACGAGCTCGGTTTGCTTTCCGTGATGGATGCTGTTCTCGGTCAGGGCTTTGCATTCCGTGCACCTTCCCATTCCCTGAACCGTGGCCCCGAGCAAACTGTCGATCGTGGTTCCGATGAACGCGCCCACGACAATCGACGCCATAGCGTCCATCGCTTCGAGCTCGCCTCCCCGTCCGACAATTGAGAGGATTACACCCAAGGCGCTCACTCCGAGTACTGAACCAAAGGCAACGAGTTCGCCGAGGACAGTAATCCCTCCGGAGGTCCCCGGCTCGACCACCCTGGTGGGACGCGTGATCAATCTGGGTTTGGATGAGCTCAATAGTCCTACTTCGGTTGCAACCGTGTCCGACATCGCGGCGGCTATCGAGCTCAGGAAGGCAATGACGAACACCTGCTGGTGGGAGTAGAGTTCTAGGCTCGCGAAGATCGCGGCGACACCGCCGTTCGCAATGGTGTTTGGCCACGACCTTCGTCCGCCCTTCTCCTGAGCCGAACCGAGCTTCTTCTTGTACTCATAGTCGTATCGAGTGAGCATCGAGGAAAGGACGAAGAAGGTTACGATGATAACGAGCCACCTGAGACCGCCAGCGATGAAGACGATGAAAGTAATGATCGCTCCGACGATCGATCCTGAGAGATCAATCGCATTTGCCTTGATTGCGGCGAGAGCGAGCAGTACTATCGCGATTGATCCGGCGACAAGTTCCCAAAGTGGCAGATTCACTATGCTCTAACTCTCTGAAAAAATCCACACGCGATATGGTTCTTTATTGAACTCGGGTAATACCAAGAAAGGTATCCAACTATTTATTTCGGTTCAAATTTTCAACTATTTAGCTCTTCTAATCCTGGTACCTATGACTCTAATTGATAACCAAGCATGCAAAATCAAGGAGTATGAATAACAGAGAACTAACTGATGCGGTAAGCTATGTTGGAGTGGATATACATGAAAGAGAATCTCAGATCGCAATCTTTGACCCATCAGGCTCTCTTCTCCAAGAGAAGAGATTGCGTACAAGGGATCTTCAAAGATTCATAGACTCTCTTCCAGGAGAGAAACACGTCGCAGTAGAATCAGTCGGATTCATCTATCCGGTGTATGACAAATTATCGCAAATTGCAAACTGTCAGGTCGCAGTAGCTAATCCAAAAAGCGTCAGCTTGATTGCAAAATCCAAGCTCAAGCACGATAAAGCCGATGCAAAAGTATTAGGCGAGCTATTGAGGACAAACTATCTCCCCTTGTCTTATCTGCCTGATGAGAAGACTAGAGAGGAGAGATTTCTCATTAATGACAGAGTGAAGTACGGGCTCCGTAGAGCTGAACTCAAAGGAACTATCAAATGGCTCCTGAAGAGGAAAGGAATCACCGGAGTTGATGCAGGAAGAGGAGAAAAGGCATTCGGACCTGAAGGACAAAAGAAACTGAGGGCATTATCTCTTCGTGAAATAGACATAAGATTGGACGAGCTAGAACTCGTAGAATCAATTATTCAAAGATTGGATGAACAAATCACCCGGACTGTTGCAATGGACGAGAAAGCAAAGCTGCTCGATACTCTTCCTGGCGTAGCTGCGTACACTGCACTCTTCCTCTCATCCCACATTGGAGATGTAAATCGCTTCCCTGATTCAAAGCATCTGTGCGCAGATCTCGGGCTAGCTCCTTCACTGCATCAGACAGGTGACATCCGGTTCACAGGTCATATAACGAAGCAAGGCAACAAGTGGCTCAGAAGGAATATGATCGAATGTGCAAGGGCAGGCATCAAAAAGGATCCTCATTTGAAAGAATTCTATCTGAAGTTAAGGCACAAGAGAGGAGAAAAGAAAGCTCTGATCGCTGTAGCAAGAAAACTCGTATCATATGCGTATTGGATGCTGAAGAGGAATATAACTTACGAAGAGCTAAATCCTTGGCAAATGGCATGAGGACATCCTCGCTTCCTGAATAGGGAAAGCGCTTCGTAAGGGCGAAAGACAAGGAAAATGAGGTACTCAAAATATATCCTCGAATAGTTGCTTGCTAGCCCCTTCAGTTGAAAACCACTGTGCGAAGAAGCGTGAAAACTGGCTCTAACTTTAAAGGGTAGAGTCATAGTTGCCA
>Ga0070737_10003075_pt1 | contig 18601 bp, 15 predicted proteins | sample Coa_R1_10_FD_66438 | JGI IMG/M metagenome (GOLD analysis project Ga0070737, IMG submission 66438) | Surface soil microbial communities from Centralia Pennsylvania, which are recovering from an underground coalmine fire - Coalmine... | ecosystem: Environmental > Terrestrial > Soil > Unclassified...
CGCTATGCCCACGGATGGGTACGACGCCGCAGTGCTCTTTGCCAAGCCACCCCTGCGAGAGCGCCAGATTGACGATAGCCTTGACGTTCTGCACGCCGTAGGTATGCTGGGTGATGCCCATGCTCCAGACGAAGATGCCCGTGCGCGCGTTGTGAATCTGCTCGGCGTACTTGCGCATCGCCTCGCGTGAGGCGCCGCTGTAGCGTTCGAGCGTCTCCCAATCTTGTGCGGCCAATGTCGCCACCACGTCATCCCAGCCGGTGGTGTGTTGGTCTATGAAGTCGTGGTCTACCCAATCCTGTTCAATAAGGTATTTCAGCGTACCGTTGAGGAAGGCGATATCGCCGCCGGTATCGATCTGATAGAAGTCATCCATCAGCTTCGTGCCCATGACGGCGCTCTCAGGCACGGATGGCACCCAATAGCGCGCGATGCCTGGCTCGAAGAACGGATTAACGACGGCGATCTTTGTGCCAGCCTTCTTGGCATAGTAGAGATACTTGGTGGTGACGGGCTGATTGTTGGCGAGGTCGCTGCCGATAAAGCTGATGAGATCGGTTCCAATCCAGTCGGCATAAGAGCACGACGACGCGCCCACGCCCACCGTCTGTTTCAACCCCACTGAGCTTGGCGAATGGCAGACGCGCGCGGCATTGTCTACGTTGTTCGTGCCGATGGCGCGGGCGGCCTTCTGCGCGACGTAGTAGACCTCGTTGGTCAGTCCGCGCGAGGTAAGGTAGAAGGCGATGCGGTCTTTGGGCGTCTCGCGCATACGATCCGCGATCAGGTCGAGCGCGGTATCCCATGAGACACGCTGAAAGCCCGCCTCGCCCTTGCGTCGCACCATCGGATAGGGCAGACGCCCCAGGTCGCGCAGATCGGCGCTGCTCAAATCGCTGAGTCCGGCGAGGTCGTCGCGCAGGCGCTCCCACGGCATGGCGGGCATGGTATTGAGCTTGAGCAGGTTCAGGCGGATGGTACAGAGATGGATACCTGACATCGTCCAGTCGCGCATGCCAGTGGTGCCGAGCGCGCAGCCGTCGCAACAACCGTTGTTCAGGATGTTCCAGGCGTAGAGGGGATGGCCTTTGTTGTCCCAGGCGGTCTTGGCCATCTCAGTAAAATGGTGGGGCTTGGTCTCGCCCACCCCAAACGGCTTCCAGTCGGCCCAAAGGCTGGGCATGATCGCGCGCTGCTTTGCCATAACGGCGTCTCCCTTCCCACGACAGCGTGTGGAACGTGATAACCCGCGAATCACTCTTGATATAAGAGTATAGCGCAAGAGCGCAGGAATAGCAGAGAAGCGATCTCAGTTATTTGCTGGACAAAATGAAGGAGCCTATCTGTTAGTGAATCCTACCACGGGGAAAGGCGTTTCGCTCACGCTCTGGGCAAACGAGGCTGATGGGCAGGCGTATGAGTCGAGCGGCTCGTAAAAACATATGTGCAAACATATGTGCAAACATATGTGCAAACATATCCGCACGCAGTTGCATCGGTTTTGTCATCAAGGCGCATTGACGCCGTACTATCTTTCTTGACGGTTTCCTACGCACAATCTACTATTACGTATGACGTAGCAATTCGAAAAAGCTGCCAGCCCAGTCTTGCCTGTCTTCTTTGGGGAGGAACCCATAATGCCCCAGCGCACACCTGCGCCTCTGATGCACGACGCCGAACCGGAACCCGAACTGGAATTGCCCGTATCACCCATGCCACCGGCCTCAGAGGTTTCCACTTCCCGCAGCCAACCTCACAGCCAGTCGCCCTGGTGGCGAACTGTGCTTGCCGGTGTGAGCGGGCGCTTACGCCACCTACGCAACAGACGTCATGACAGGCGAACGGCGTCGCTGAGCCGCCGACAGCGATGGCTGCTGTGGGGACAGCGCGCATTACTTATTGTGCTGGCATGCGCGATCCTTGCGGCAGGTGGGCTGGCATGGGAGTGGCAGACGACGCCTTCGGTGGATGGGCTGATGGCGTATGTGCGCCAGCAGGATCGCCTCCACCACACGCGCTATATACCCCTGGCGCAGATTTCGCCGTGGGTGGGCAAGGCGCTGATCGCCATCGAGGATGAGCGGTTCTACCAGCATCATGGCCTGGATACAATTGGGCTGCTACGCGCCGCCTGGGATGACCTGCGCGCTGGCAAGATTGTCGAGGGGGGTAGCACGCTGACGGCGCAGCTTGCCAAGAACGCCTATTTGCAGGACTACGACCGCCCCATCTCACTGAAGCTCCAAGACCTGACGCTGGCGCTCAAGATCGAGCAAAGATATACAAAGGCGCAGATTCTTGAGATGTATCTCAATCTGGTCTACTTCGGCGAGGGCGCCTATGGGATCGCCGCCGCTGCGCATCGCTACTTTGGCGCGCGGGCGAACCAGCTCGATCCTGCTCAGGCGGCGCTGCTGGCGGGCTTAGTGCAGGCGCCCGGCTACTTTGATCCCTGGTGCCATCCTGAGGCGGCTCAGGATCGTCAGCAGGTCGTAATTGATCACATGGTGGAGCAGGGGGCGCTCACTCAGGCGCAGGCGCATGCCGCCCGGCATGAGCAATTCTCGTTTTGGGCGCCGGGGGCAAGGCGGCCACACGACGCCTATTGCGCCGCATAGCATGCGCGCTACTCCTCTGGCGTTGGCGTCAGCGGGATCGGCTCCGGCGCAGGGGTAGGAGGCGAGGGCATTGGAATCGGCTGCGGCGGATCGGGTGGAACCGGCGTAATGGGAATCGGCGACGGAATGATCGGACTCGGCGCGGGTTCCGCCGGAACAGGGCTTGGCTCTGGCTGCGGCGCTACCGGACTCGGCGCGGGTTCGGGCACGGTTGGCACAGGATCCGGTTCGGTGATGCGTTCGATATAGGCGCTATATGCAAGGGACGTGAGCATGTCTTGCCTCCTTCGATTTCCCTTAGTGTCTCTTGGTTTTCCCTCGGTTTCTCTTGTGCGCCTCGCCTTCAAAGCAAGGCGCATCTGACCATCCTGAGTCCTATGAGTCTTGGGACTTGCGGCCACCCTGTGCGATAACGCAACTCCGGCGCCACACATTTCTAAAACTCCACCCGGTTGCTTGTCGTGCTCTTACGCCCAACCCAACCGTGTGCGATACTACATCTGGCGGATACTCTAGAGTGCACTATACGTTGACTTTAGTAGTGGTTTTGTCGTGTTTGGACTCATTGTTCAGGTTTTCACCGCTCGGTAGAGCGACAGGGAAGGGAATGCGCATATGTCAGACCCAAACGCGCCCAATCAATTCATAGGGGGGAGCGGCGAGCGTCCCGATGCCGACCCATCACAGTACGGTCAGCCTGGCTCGTATGGCCCCGCTGGCGTGAACGATCCTTATGGGCGTCCGCCCAACCCCAGCCAGCCAATGACCTCCAATCCCTATGGCCCTGGGGCGTCGTATGGGACAACCCAACCATCCGGCCCATATCAACCCTATCAATCGGGCGACTATTCACCTCAGGGCGATCCCAACGCGCCGACATATGTGCCCGCGCCATCAGGTGGCTATCCACAGCCGGGCGCGCCATCGGGCGGCTACCCTCAGTATCAACAGCCCGCGCCATCAGGTGGCTATCCACAGCAAGGGCAGAGTGGCGCGTACGGTCAACCAGTGGCGCCGGGGCAGACAAACCCCTATGGCCAGCAGCAACAGTATGGACAATATGGGCAGTATGGACAATACGCGCCCTACAGCCAGACACTTGCCAGCTCGCCCGTGTATGCGCCGCCAGGGACGCCCACAGAGGGCTATCCACAAGCAGGAGTCGCCCCAGCCGCACCGCCAAAGCGTTCGCGTACCGGAATGATCGTCGGCATTGTTGCGGCGGTGGTGATTGTCGCGTTGCTGGCGGGCGGCGCAGGCTACTACTTCTTGAGCTACCTTCCCATGCAGGCCAGGGCGCAGGTGACGAGCGTCGCCAGGGGATTCTGCGATGACCTGACCACTCAGAATTACGTCAGCGCCTATGAGGCAACCGGTTCTGCGCTACACAGCAAGTATACGCAGACGCTGTTCACGCAAGACTTCGCCGCGCTGGATAAGGCCGAAGGCGCTGCATCAGCGTGTTCGGGTTCGCTGAGCTTCACCTATGGTAATTCCACGGCAACCTATGCTACTACGCTGACGCGCAGTACATCAGGCCCTCTGCAAGGCGCGTTGCACCTCAAACAGGAGGGCGGTACATGGAAGGTTGACGCCATTGATACGGCGCTGCTGGGTGTCAATCTTGAGGCGCTCCAGACGGAGTTGGGCTACTGCTCCGCACTCGAACAACAGGACTACACCACCGCCTACTCCTATCTGGATAGCTCAGTGCAGGCGAGTACCTCACAAACCGACTACACAAATACCGAGAACCTGCACGATCAGATCAATGGCAAAGTGACCGCTTGTACAGTGACCTCGATTGGTACGCCAAACGACGATACCCAGGCCACGATGACGGTGAGCATTACGCGCGCCAACCTTGCCGCGCAAACAGGCACGGTCACGCTGACGAACCAGGGCAGCAAATGGACAATCTCGCAACTGGCTACCAGCGCCGAGGGTGAGGATGTTGGGCCATATATGGTGGGGCAGCAATATTGCGCCGACATCTCCGCTGGGAACTATAGCGCCGCTTACAGCCTGACCGCCGCAGACTTCCAGGCGCTCGTGACCGAAGCGCAGTTTGCCGCAGGCTGGCAGCCCGTCTCCGGCGTCACTGTAGAATGGTCGTGTGGTAAGCCCGATCTCAGCACCTACCAGGTATCTGGTAGTAGCGCATCCTATGATTTCTTGCTCACTGCGACAGTTCCGGGGGGCGGCTCGAACTCCCAGACAGCCAAGCTGCTCTTTAGCAACGATGGGACATCCTGGAAAGTCGAGGGCTATCCGCAGAACCCATAGGCGCAGAGGTTGCGCATACTTATCCGCCTGATCCCGCTGGCGTGGGTGTGGGGTTGAGCGTTGGCTCGATGGGCGCGACAGCGTGATCCGAACTGGTGAATGAGCCGCTGCCCAACAGGTTCAACTGGAACGTGTACTGATAGTCAAGCTCCACACCCAGGGAATCTTCCTGGAAGGCGGTGTTCCCGCGAAGATTGTACGGCCAGTTCGCGATGGTCGGGGTGTTTGTCGGGGTGTTCGTGGTGATGTCGCACTGGGTTGACCCCGGATACGCCTCCTCGTAGCTGGCTGACACGGGCAGGCCGTTTTGATCCGCCTTATAGATGATGATTTGTGACAGGGCGATATTCTGGTTGCCACCCAGCGCCGCCTGCACCGCGCCAATAATCGCACAATCCGCCGTAGCGTTGTCGCCAAGCGTGGAACCTATGCGCGCTCCCTCGCGCGCGGCATAGACGATGGTCAGGTGATCGCTGAGCAGCGTGGCGATATCGGTTGCGCCCGCCACCAGCAGCATCAGGATGGCGAAGAAGAGCGCCGTCTCCACAAGCGCCTGGCCCCGGCTTATGGCGCGGCGAGGCATGCGCGTCAGGCGCGCCGGCTGTTTGTGCGCCAATCGCTTCACTCGCTTCGTCCACATCATCTGCCACAATCCCCTCATATGCCTCACATGTCTCACATGTCTCACATGTCTCACATGTCTCACATGTCTCACATGTCTCACATGTCTCACATGTCTCACATGTCTCACATGTCTCATATGTCTCATATCCTTTCGCCTGCCCGCATGCTCGAAAACTCCTGCGGCTCGATACGAAACACCGCCGTGGCTGTGAGTGACAAGACGGCTCCGGTGGACGAGACAAATGCGGTGAGGTAGGTGTAGTGGTAGAGAATCCGCACGCCCAGGTAAGGGGAGGAATTGGGACTGGAGAGTGAGACCTGGCCATCGTTGCGTATAGTGTAGGGCCATGAAGGTGAACCAATCGCCGTCCCGTTGGGCGCATAAGCGTCGAGCTTGCCAGTTGGCTGGCCGAAGCTATCAGCCTGGAAGATGTCTATCTCGATAGGTTGGGCGGCTGGAATGTCGTTGACATGTGAGTTGACCAGCGTGATGATCTCCTGGTCTATGTTGGCGTCGGTTGGCCCTTTGATTGCGCCAAGGCGCGCGGCGTCTTTGGCGGCGAAGTTATACGCGCCGATAGCCGCGTTGATCACCGAGAACTCGATCACGCCGAAGATCAGTAGAAAGAAGATCGGCGCGATCAGAGCGAATTCCACAAGCGCCTGCCCCCGGCTATGCCGCTTGCCGCGCCTCTGGCCCAAACCTTGCCAGATATGACCCCTATCGTTGGCCTGTCTCTTCACGCCACTCTCTCCCTTCGCCCCACTCCGCAGTATACAACGGATGACAAGGGCGGGAAGGAAAACCCAGGGATATGCTAGCCACTCAGGTAAGGCATGACGCCAGGCGCCTGAGCGATTCGTCTGGTTGGTAAGCATCCAGACATGACGAGCGCTGATACCCGTATACCCGCACAGCCGGATGAAAAGGACGATCATCTATGCCAGAAGCATCTCTCTCCCATGTCTCCCAGACACTCCACGCGCCCTATGTTGCGCTTGGTGATAGTCTCACCCAGGGCATGCAATCGGCAGGAGTAGCGTGGCTCTCGCAGCGCGCATCCTACCCCCAGCAGATCGCTGACTTTCTGGGCATTGCGCCGTTTCGCCAACCCATCCTCAAAGGCGGCCAACCGCTTGCCGCGCTCACTGCCACAAACAGCCACGCAGGCGCGCCCAGCCAATCCGATGACGCCTGGCTGGGGAATCCACCAAACATCGAGTTACTCCTGCGGCGGGCCGAGCGCCTGTATAGCGCCAACACCGGCAAGCCTGGCGCGCCACCCCCAGGCGCCTGGTGCGAGTTTGTGAACGAGCTTGAGACGATCAAGAACGTGCTGTGCGAAGCCGTTGGCGACTACGTGCGCGCCGTCGAAGACGCCGACCCGCAGGCGCTGCTGGTCTACCCTGAGCCTGCCACTGGCCTCTACCAAAACCTGGGTGTCTGGGGCTTCAACACGCTGGATGTCTCGACGAAAAACTACGCCATGCTGCAAGGCGCGCTCAAACTGTCGGGCGGCAAGCGGCTGGCGCGCCTGGGCCGCAAAGCCATCGAAGGAGTAGGCGATCTGCTGGGCAGGCTGCGTGCGCACCCCAGCCTACTCGAGTCGCTTTCCCTTTCGCTGCTCAGCCTCGCAGAGCATGACTTTGGGCAGCGGATAGCCGCCGAAAAGATTGGTTATGTCTTGGGGCGCGGCTCACTCACGGCGCTGGAAGCGGCGCGAGTGCAACAGCCACGGCTGGTTACGCTATGGATCGGCAGCAACGACGCGCTGGAGACGACCTTTACCGACCGGCTCTGGCAGGATGGCAATCCGTTGTATACCGATCCTGCTGTGTTCGCCGAGCAGATCGCCCACCTGGTCGAGAGCATCCTCGCGTTCGATTCACAGCCCAGCGTCTTCATCGCAACGCTGCCAAGCCCCACCGCCGCTCCCAACCTCGCCCGCAGCCGCGTCGGCCACTGGAAGTCTATCCTGCCGACGGCAGCCTATCTGCTGGATGGCGAAATCCTCAAGTTGGAGCAGGTGATCGGGCAGTACAACCAGGCTATCCGCGAGCTTGCCGCACGGTGCAGTGGGCGTGTCTGGGTAGTAGACATCCATGCGTTGCAAGAGCGCCTGCTGCGCGGCTCGCGCGAGGACGCCCAACTGGTGCAGCGTGTCACTCAACATGCCGTGCGCGCCGGACATCTGACCCCCGCCGCTGCCCGTGCAGCAGAACGAGCCGCCCGCGCCGGACATCTGCCAACCATCGAGCATGCCCGATCAATCGAGCAACGCCTCATCAATCGCTCGTTGACAGCAGTTGAGTCGCTTCCGCCGGAGGAGTCGGGCGCGACGCTGGCGCATCCCGATCTGACGGCGCTGCCAGACGCGCCAAACCTCGACGCTTTCACTGTTACCCTGGCCAGCGGCGCGACCTATCGCCTGACCGGCGAGTTCCTTGCGGCGGAGGATGATGTGATCTCCCAGGGCGGCGCGGTTGGTCTGGATGCGGTTCACCTTACCAACACGGCCTATGGCTTCGTCGCACGTGAGTTCATCAAAGTGATCTACGCCGCCAACAAAGAATCGCATGGGGCCGTGATGCGCGGCGTGACGGCTAAACGCCCATCGCTTGATGCGTTTGACCAGCGATTGCTTCAGGTGGCGCGCGAAGATACGTTGCTCAACGCGCCGCCCCGGCTGATTCCCGCTGCGCTCGATGCACAGGGAGCCCTCGCCGATCTGCTTGGCGAGTATCACTACACCGATCCGCTGCTGACACGCTGAACAGGCAGGCGATGGCGGGCGGATACGTCCGCGCTAGGGCTACGCCACAAAGGCCGCCTAAAGAGCGGACAGTGCGGACTCCCATATCTCAGGCTCACTTTGACTCTTTATCTTTGCGGCCCGCTGGTTTGCCGGGGGAGGCGTTGGAGCCGGAAGCGTCGGGGGAGTCGGAGGCGGCGCTAGAGTTGTGTGTCTGGCCCTGTATGGCCAGGAGGGAGGCCACAGCGCGCAGAAGCTCCTCGATGTCGAACGGTTTGCCGACCAGCGTTGTATTATGTGATTGGAGCTGGCCCTCGATCTCACGCACCTGGCGGGTCGCGGCGGTGCAGACGACAACGGGTATCTTTGCGGTTGGCGCATACATGCGCATCTTCTGGAGCAACTGCCAGCCTATCAGCTCGGTTCCAAAGATGAAATCGAGGATCACCAGATCGGGCTGTACCCGTTCGACCTCGTAAATATCTTGCGGGGCGAATGAATAGGTCGTGACCTGATAGCCCTCTTCTTCGAGAAGTGTGCGAAACAGGTCAAGGATGTCTTGTGTGTCGTTGATGACAAGAATATGCGCGCCCATACGCGGCGTCCTTTCGCTCGTGCATGGCTGCGCAGCACGAGCAAGGTATAAAATTGGGAGAACGCCGAATGATTGGCTCATCGCAACTGCTCTGGCGCATGATGCTGGCTGACGTCCACCTTATATAACATACGACAGCCACTATTGCGAGTTGCGTGCCAGTTTCACGAGAGCGTGAGCAAGCCAAGCTGCACTTTCAGACGGATGATGCGATGCAGCGCCTCGTGCAGGCGCGTCTGCGAGATGCGCCCGGATTGCACAGCCTGTGTCATCGCCGCGACGACGGCCGCCAGCCGATCCTGCTCGATAGGCGCCTCGATGAGATCGTCGCCAGCCACGAAGGCGCGCACACACGCCTCGGCGATGCCCTGCGCCGGATCGCTATAGCCTTGCTGGCGCATGTATTGGATAAGGCCCTGCGCATCCATCGCGTCGGTGACGACGACCCCCTGGTAGCCAAGCTGTCCGCGCAACACCTGTTGGACGAGGATAGACGAGAGCGAGGCAGGCTCGTTGGGATCATAGGCAGGCACAATGACATGCGTCACCATAATGAGATCGGGCTGATGGGGCAGCAGCGCGCGGAACGAGGCGAAGTCAATCGCATTGAGCTGGGCTTTCGTGTGGGTGACGGTCGGAAGCGTGAAATCGGGGTTGCCGCTCGACGCGCCAAGCCCAGGCCAGTGCTTCAACGTCCCCGCCACGCCGTTCTGCTGCAAGCCATCCAGAAATGCCCCGGCGTAGATTGTTACCTGATCGGGCGTCGTACCAAACGTGCGGCTCTTGTCAATCCCGCCGCCCTGGTAGACATCGGCCAATGGCGCGAAGTCTACATTGAAGCCAACCTGTTTCATGCGTTGGGCGTCGGTCTGCGCCTGGTTGTACGCCTGTTGTGGATCGCCAGTGGCGGCAAGTTGCTGTGGCGAGGGCGTCGAACCATAGTAAAACGAAAGGCGATCCACCAGGCCGCCTTCCTCGTCTATGGCAAGTAAAAGCGGCGTGGTGGCGTGCGCGTTGAGGTCATGCACAAGCTGTTGCATGCCCGCCAGCGTGGTCGGCTGAAGCGCGCCGCCGTTGTAGTTTGGAAAGACGATGGCGCTGCCAAGATCCCACTGCGTCAACGCCTGATTGAGATTGGCGTTGTAGCCGTTCGCGTAGACCGCCAGCATCAACGTCTGGCCAATCTGCTGGGCGGGCGTGAGGCTGGCGATATAGGCATCTATGCGCTGGTCAAGGCCGGGTGGTGGAGTATCCGTTGGCGCAGCGGTTGGCAAGCCGGTAGCCGTCGCCATGCCGGTTGGTGTTGCTGTCGCGAGAAGTGTCGGCGTCGGTATTCCCGCCACCGGGCCGCTGCTACAGCCAGCTATCACAAAGAGCGCCACGCAGAGGCTCGATGTGATACCCAGGCGCCGCAGACGCGCATAAAGATGATTTAACATTGATCCTCTGCTTTTCCTTGAAACGATCATCATATTCCTGGATGGCTCCATCGTTAGCGTAGATGAGAAAGCATCTGTGGCGCCAGTATCCCGATGGCCCAGGCGGCCATCGGGATACGCCGCCATCTCTGGCGGCGCTACCTGGCAGAGTCCAGGCCGCGTAGGCGGCCTTTGCGGCGTAGCCCTTCGGCGCGGTTTTAACCGCCCGCCGCCCGCCGCCTTGCCGCCTGTCGGTCCGCCTCGCCATCCCACCGTCTCACGAGTCTTAATGGCACGCGCCCATCGGCTTCACCTGCGGCGAATTGACAGTGTTCGGGCTGTTCACGATCACTTCCGCGACCCCTGGATAGGTATGGTCAGGGGTAAGTGTGCCTGAACTGGTGATCGTATACTGTTGCATCGTCTGCCCCGGAGCAACGTTGACATGCGCAGGAGTCGAGGAGCGCCCGTTGTCGAGTGTGTACATAAACTGGATGGTTCCTCCCTTGTTCCCCTGTGGGAGATGGAAGGTGACGGTGTAGGTAAAGGTGATGGAGCTTCCACAGCTTTTCCCCGCAATGCTTGCGGGGCTAACGGTCAGGTCAGCGCTTGTTACCTTGAAAGCGCCTGTATTCCCTGTGCTTTGTGTAGGGATGACCGTAGGGTGTGTCGAAGGGCTACCGGCTGGCGAGTTGAAGCCGGGAATGCCGTGAAACAGGGCCAACACCACGGCGAAGAGCGCCACCAGGACGACAATTGCTCCACCAGCGAAGATTCTGCCCATGGGTCGTTGCTGTCGCATGAAAAGTTCTCCTGAAGATGATGAAGGAGGTTGTGGCCTCCCGGAAAGTCGGGATACACGGGGTACGCTAAAATCGGCGTCGGGCGCGTGAGAGTTTGCTGTGGCGTTCTGCGCTTTCAACGCAGTGGCCAGGCGGCGCGCCAGGCGATCAGTCGAGGGCAGTGTGGCGCGCCAGTGGGCGCCGTCCTGGCTGAGCCGTGCGTCGAGCGAACGTAGCTCCGGCGGCGTCTCGAGTTCGCCGACGTTTGGAGCGTTTGGGTCATTTGGGTCATTTGGATCGTCGCGGTGGTTTAGATCAGGGTGCTCGGTGGGCATGCGACTCTCCTTCCTGCTCCAATTCACCCGACTGTTTCCCCGTAGCTCCTGATTCGCCAAGAGCCTCCCGCAACAGCGTCAATGCCCGACGCAGGCGTGTACGCACGGTGGCGGCAGGCATACCAAGCGCCTCGCCAATCTCGGTGGCGTCCATTCCGGCGTAGTAGCGCAGTGCGATCACCAGCCGAAAGCTCTCATCCAGGCGCCTCAACGCCTGGCGCAGATCGAGCACGGCGGCGTGCAGGCTGGCGCCCGGATCAGCGTCAATCGTCGCGAGCATGCGTTCGCCTGTGGCGCCATCGAGCGGTTCTACCAGACGGTGATGTGTGCCGAAGCGGCCACGCTGCCAATCCAGGCAGAGGTTGACGGTGATACGCAGCAGCCATGCGCGCAGCGCCACCTCATGTTGAAGGTTTTGCCACGCCTGCCAACCACGCAGCAGCGCCTCTTGCGCGGCGTCTTCGGCGTCGGCGGTTCCGACTATCGCCGCCGCCACGCGCAAGACCGCGCCGAGATGGGGTTGTACCGCTGCCGCGTATCGATCACTCTCTGACTGGTTTGCCATCGGCGATCACCGCTGTGCAGTTGTCATGAGAGCGCCTGTCTCAACCATCTACACAGACCTGCTTTCTGTTGTCCCGCTGGAACCGCCGCGCTTGTGCTGGCGTCATCTGCGTGCTCACTGTAAAAAGACGGAACGACTTGGAAAAGTGTTTGCATGTACGATGTGTCTTCCGGTTTTCCTTTCGCCTGAACGGCTCGTCCTGCTCATACCTCTTGCGTATTGTTTTGCGCGGCGATATAATGGCGCCAGCGTTGTAGACAAGATAGCGCGTCTTGCGGAGTGCGTTCCTGGAGTGTGTACGAGTAACGCGTCCTGTGGGATATGTTTTGTGGAGTGCGGCGTCAACGCCTAGTCGTTTGTTTTGTGGCAACGGATGCCATTCGCGCAAACCCGTGGGAAGTGTGGGAACCTTGCGTAGCATCGAGGACAATCGTAACCGGGGAAGCGTCCTGACAAACAAGCCAATTCATCAGCCGAGACGCTTCCCCTGCCCTGGGCGTCGTGCGCCCAACAGAGAGGATACCCTAGCATGGCGACAGCAATCGCAACACGCACACGCGAGCCGATGGGCGCCTACGGCGCGCCCTACATCGGCGAGACCTTCGCCTTTATCAAAGACCCCTACACCTTCGTCAAGCGGCGGCGCGCCCGCTATGGCCCCTATTTCTATACTGGCTTCTTCGGCAAGAAGACAACCGTCATGCCGGGGGCCGAGGCGCAACGCTACGTCTTGGCGACGAACTATCGCAATTTTCCCTGGCGCGAGGGCTACAAAATCCTTGAGCCGTTTCTCACCGACTCGCTCGCTGCGACCGATGGCCCCATTCACGATTCCCAGCGCAAGCTCGTCTCGCCCGCCTTTCACGGGCGCAATATGCCAGCCTATGTCGCGCATATGGATCACTCGATTGACCACCTGCTGGACGAATGGGGAAACATGGGAACACGCCCATTTTACGAGGAATCGCGCCATCTCTCATTTACCCTGGCCACCTCGCTGCTGCTTGGCGTGGAGACCGGCAAGGAGTACGATCTGCTCAACCGGCTCTGGCGCGACTTCGCGGCGGGCTTTGTCAGTGTGGTGCGGCTGAACGCGCCCTTCACGACCTATGGCCGTGCGGTGGCCGCGAAGAACCAGATCGAGGCGCAACTGCGCATGCTGGTGGCCGAGCGCCGCCAGCAGGAATCGTCAAATGCGCTGGGGCTATTGATCGCTGCGCGCGACGAAGAGGGAAACGCGCTGACCGACGAGCAACTGATCGCGCAGATCAAGGTGTTGATCTTCGCCGGATACGATACGGCGGCGGGCGTGTTGGGCTGGCTGATGGCCGAGTTGTTGCGCCACCCTGAGATGTATGAGCGCGCCCGCGCCGAGGTGAACGCCGACGCCAAAGACGCGCCGCTCAGCTACGACGATCTGCGTCAGAAGCCGTTTCTCGACGCGGTGATTAAAGAGACGCTGCGGGTACATCCACAGACGGCGTTTATGCTGCGTGGCGCGAAAGAGGCGTTTGAGCTGGAAGGCTATAGCATGCCCGCAGGGCAGCCGGTGATGCTTGTTCCGGCGTATACGCACTTCATGCCTGAATACTTCGAAGACCCGTTCACTTTCGACCCTGAGCGGTTCATGGCGCCGCGCGATGAGGATGCACGCTCGCCCTACGCCTGGATCGGCTTTGGTGGCGGCCCACGCATCTGCCTGGGCGAGAATCTCGGCAAGATCGAGGTGAAGGCGGCATTTACCAAGCTGGTGCGCCGCTTCGACTTCTCGCTGGTTCCCGACCAAGACTACACGCCGCTCTATGTGCCGCTTAGTCGGCCCACTGGCGAGGTGATGGTGAACTATCGCGCACGATAAGATAGCGGATACGCGCGCCGTAGGGCGTGGCGGCGGGCGCGTGAACGCGCGCCTAGAGGCTTCCAGCCACGAAGGCCGCCTGCGCGGCCTCCACTGCAAAAAAATCGCTCGATGGCAAGCATCGTCTCATGCCAGGCGACGGGCGCCAGATCGAGTACCGCCGCCGTCCCCGGCGGCCCCGCGTCGTTGGCACATGCGCTTGGCCTATGCGCGTCCGCTTCCTCGCAACTGGCGAGAAATCAGCGCCCGTAGACGGAGATGTGGCTGCGGCTGGCGGCTGTGAATGGTTCGCGTCGCCAGTTTGCCCAGCGTTCCTTCAGGCGCAGCCCTGCGATGCGCGCCATCAGATCGAGTTCGCTGGGCCAGGCGTAGCGGGCGACGATGGGGTAGACGCGCACGCCCGCGCGCGACAATACGACATGGCTCTCGATCAGCAGTTGCTTCACGGGGTCATGTCGGCCCACATCCAGCCACACCTCATCCACCTTGACATTCTCAGCGTCCACATACTGATCGTCGCGTAGACGATTGAGGTAGGTGGGCGTGAAGACCTCGATCACGAAGACGCCATCAGGGGTGAGGTGTTTGGCGACGTTCTCGAAGCAACGTACCTGGTCATCCTGTGTGAGCAGGTTGAAGAGCGTGTTGAAGACAAGATAGATCAGTGGGTATTCGCCATCAACCGGCACAGCGGCGAAGTCGCCCATCGTCACAGTGATCCGGTCGCCGCCCGGCTTGGCGCGCAGCTTCGCCACCATCGCCGGAGAAAGATCAATGCCGTCCATGCGAATACCACGCTCGGCCAGCGGCAATGCGACGCGGCCCGTGCCAATGGCAAGCTCCAGCGCCGGGCCGCCCGCCGCGATACCTTCCAGGAAGGCGACTGTCTCCATCGTATCGTCGCGCGCATCGCTCACATCGTATAGCTCGGCGGCTTCCTCGTCGAAGCTGGTCATCGGGTCGTAGTGCTCCATGTTGCGTCTCCTTACCTATCCCCCGACCCCTTCCCATCTATGGGAAGGGGAGAAGGCGTACATTGCGATAAGCGTGTGTTTCAGTTGTTATTGGGTGTTTCTTCGGCTTGCTCGGCTGTGTCCACATTCACGGCGGCGCGGATGCTTTGCGCGGCGGCGCTGCGTTGCGCCTCGGCGGTGTCGGCCTCGGCGATGGCGAGCTGGGGGAGCGCATCGAGGCTGGTGAGGCCGAATTGCTGCAAAAACTCCGGCGTGGTGCCGAAGAGCGCGGGTCGCCCGACGGTGGCGGCTCGTCCCACCTCCTGCGCCAACCCATGCTGAATCAGGCTGGCAAGCGCGCGGTCGCTATTCACCCCCCGGATGAACTCGATCTGTGAACGGGTGATTGGCTGGCGATAGGCTACCACGGCCAGCGTTTCAAGCGCGGCGGTTGTCAGTTTCACCTGCGTAGGCAGCCCAAGCAGCGCCGCCACAAAGCGCGCATTCTCCGGCGCAGAGACGAACTGCAACGTATCGCCCAATCGCTGCACACGGATACCTCGCCCGGCGCGTTCGCACTCCTCGGCCAGCGCATCTACGGCTTTGCGCAACTGTCCTTCGCCAATCGCCAGCAGCCGCCGTAACTCGGCCAGATCCAGCGGACGCCCGGCCACAAACAGCAGGCTCTCCACCACCGAGCGCAACTGCTCGACGGTGAGCGCGCTGGCAGGCGCCTCCGTCGGAGGCGTGAGCGGTTCCGTGAGCGTCTCAGCAGGCGGCGAGGTAAGCGCATCAGGCGTCTCAGCCTTGGCATGCTTCGGCGCAGCGGTCGCGTGCTTCTCGCGTTTGGCTGTGGCGCGCCTGGGCATATTCGCGTCGTCGGCATTCGAGTTGGATTGTTCGGCTGGGTCATCGAAGAGTGGTGTGTGCATGCTCATAGGTTGGCATCGTTCGATGCTTCCTGTTGGGCCTGGAAGGCTTGCTCACGGGCCTGGAAGATTGCTTCTGAGTCGCGTATCTCCTCCTCAGTCGCGCCAATCGAGCGGAAGAAGTCGTCCAGATCGTCGTAGACATACCACTTGTGCGATGCCTCATCGATCAGGGTTTCGAGCAGCGCTTCTGGGGTCTGCCCTGTCGTGTGCGCGACAGCCTTTAGTGTTTCATAAGACTGCTCGGATAACTCAGTAGTATGGCCCATGGTATGTTTGCCTCCTCTTGGCGCTGCCAGGCTCCTGTCAGTATATCACCCGACGCTCTATGCTGACTATGCGAACGCACTCATGCCAGACGGTATCTTCCGACGACACGCGCCGCCCAGGAGCGCGGCGGTACTTGTTGCGCCTACCACTTGCACATAATTTCCCTGCCCATACAGACCTCTGCATCTAGGCCGCACAGGCGGCCTTCGTGGCGAAGCCTCTAGGCGCGCGTTCACGCGCCCGCCCCGCTACGCCCGCTGCCACTCATACCATTTCGTCATCCATCTCCCCACGCACCTCTTGACAACCACCATAAACGTTGATATACTGGTAATTAGATGTCTATCTATATTGATGCGAAAGGAGAGCAACATATGACAAAGTACGTCATGCCCGACGAAGACGACGGTACGCAGATGACCGAAGTGATTGTGGCGAATGGGCAGCCTGCTTCGCACGACGCCATTGTGATCCTATTGCGCTACCTGAAGGCGCTGGCTGACCAGAGCCGGTTGCGGTTGTTAGGTGTGCTGGCGAACGGGCCGCGCAGTGTGGAGGAACTGGCGACGCTGCTCGATCTGAAGGCGCCGACCGTCTCGCATCACCTGGCGCTGCTGAAAGAGCTTCGGCTGGTAACGATGCAAGCCGATGGGAACACACACAACTATTTGCTCGATACGGAGGGATTGGAGCGGCTGGCCAAGCTGTTTGGCGTCTTCAGCGCGCCCTCGGCGATAGCCTCCATCGCCGGTGATCTCGCCGCGCCGACCGACGCCGCAGTAGCCGATCTCTTCGCCGATGTGGAAGACCCGTGGGAGCGTAAGGTGCTACGCTCGTTCTTCAGCAATGGGCGCCTGACGGAGATACCGGCGCAGGCGAAGAAGCGTATGGTGATCATCAAGTGGCTGGCGACCCGCTTCGATTGGGAACGCGAGTATCCCGAAGCCGAGGTGAACGCCATCCTCAAATGTTACCACCCCGACGTGGCGTATCTGCGGCGTGAGCTGATCGGCGCGAAGCTGATGCGCCGCGAACAGGGGCGTTACTGGCGCGCCGAGCCACCCACCACCGAAACGCTCGACGCGCTGGCCAGTCGCCTCGCCTGGGGAAGGCTCTATACCGAAGCGGAACTCAACGCCATCATTGGCGCCGACCACCGCGACGTAACGGCGCTTCGTCAGGAGCTTGTCACCCGTGGGACGCTTACCTGTTTGCAGGGGAAATACTGGCTCTCGCGCCCACCCGACGAGGTATTGGACGCTCAGCAAGAAAGTAGCTCGTGATGACAAGCCAGATGGAGGCAATGGAAACAACCGCTGATGACGCCTCACAATCATTGTCCTTGCTTTCCCGCGAGGCAGAAAAAGATCACGAGATAACCGCTTCGGCGTGGCGTGTATTGCGGGAGGAGTCAGGGTATAGCCGGTTGCTGCTGGCGAGCCTGATCAGTGGGATCGGGAACTGGTTCAACACGACAGCCATCCTTAGCCTGTTGCTCTCGCTGACCGGCTCAGGGCTAGCGGTTGGTGTGACGCTGGCCTTGCGCGCCTTCCCCGAATTGTTGATCGGCCCGTTCTCCGGCGTGCTGGCCGATCGCCTGCCGCGTAAAACCATCCTGATCGTGGCCGACGTGGTGAATATGGGGCTGGCGCTCGTGTTCATCCTGGCTACCTCGCAGGGGCGCGTGTGGGTGGTCTACGTGGGAACGGTGGCGATGGTAGTCGTTGGCCTGTTTCGCTCGCCGGCGCGCTCGGCCATCATCCCCAACCTCGTGCAGCGCGAACATCTGCTGGCGGCAAATGCGCTGGAAGGCACGGTTGATGGTTCGGTAATGATTATCGGCGCGGTGTTGGGTGGCGTGGTCAGCGGCGCGTTTGGCCCAACTGTCGCCTTTGTGGTCAACTCGCTCTCGTTCCTGGCCTCGGCCCTGTTGATACTCAGCGTGCGCGTTCCCGCTCGCAATCAGAGGCTATCCAACGCAAGTGAGGGCAAGTCAGCGTCACAGCGTAATCGTGGATTATATGGCGTAGTAGACGCCTGGCGCGAGGTCTGGCCGCTGGTGCAAGGCTCACGTGTGATCGTCGCCGTGCTGCTGATGGCGATGCTCTGGCCGCTTGGCGGTGGTATGCTCAACACGCTGATCAGCGTCTACGCCTTTCAGGTGTACCACGCCGGAAACGTTGGCGTCGGCGTGCTGTACGGCGCGATTGGTGTAGGAATAGTATCAGGTGGATTGCTTGCGCCACGGATTGGCCGTCGGCTGATGCTTGCGCCAGGGGCTGCGTTCATCCTCGAAGGCGTCTTCCAGGCGATCACGCCCCAGGCGCCCTGGCTCTGGCTGGCGGCTCTCTTCATCGCGACAGCCACAATGGGCGCAGGAGTCGGCAACGCGGCGGTGAGCGCATTGCTGATGCGCGCTACGCCGGAGCATACGCTTGGGCGCATCTATGCCTTGATGGGCACGCTCTCGGCCAGCGTCTTCGCGCTCTCGATGCTGGCGGGCGGTGTATTGCTTGGCGTGGCCTCTGCTCCGCTGCTTGGAGCATGCGCGGGAGGGCTGATTGCGCTGGCAGGCGTGGCGGGCGCTGTGTTGCTGTGGCAGGGGAAGGTGGGCG
>Ga0070737_10003077_pt1 | contig 18600 bp, 20 predicted proteins | sample Coa_R1_10_FD_66438 | JGI IMG/M metagenome (GOLD analysis project Ga0070737, IMG submission 66438) | Surface soil microbial communities from Centralia Pennsylvania, which are recovering from an underground coalmine fire - Coalmine... | ecosystem: Environmental > Terrestrial > Soil > Unclassified...
GGATGGCAGGCGGTGAAGATCAGCCGCAGCAGATCGTCCCCGATGTCGTCATCCAGTGCGTCCGCTTGGTCCGGTGCGTGCGTCATCGCCTCGGGTCCGAGTTCGTACTCGATCGCCGCCTGCTTGTCGCCACGCATCCTGTCGTGCCGCAGCAAGTCGATCGCGCGGCGCTTGGCGGTGGTCATCAGCCACGCGCCGGGGTTGTCCGGCACGCCTTCCTGTGGCCAGCGTTCCAGCGCGACGACCAGCGCTTCCTGCGCCAGATCCTCGGCCTGGCCGACGTCGCGCAACATCCGCGCCAGACCCGCGATCAGGCGCGGCGCCTCGATCTTCCAGACGGTTTCGATGGTGCGATGGGTTTCGGCCGTCGTCATGACGGCCGATCACAACACCCCTTCACGTCCGGTGCAAGCGGCCTGATGGGGACGCGTTCAGGCCTTGGCGATCTTTTCCCGCAGGCGCGCTTCGTGTTCGCGGATTTCGGGCGTCGCGCCCGCGCCGCATTCGTCCATCTCCATCACCGGACGCAATTCGATTTCCATGCCGTTGTCGAACAGCGGCGCGCGCTTGATCCATTCGATGGCCTCCTCCATCGAGCGCACCTGCCACAGCCAAAAACCGGCCACCAGCTCCTTGGCCTCCGCGAACGGACCATCGATCACGGTGCGTTGCTTGCCCTCGAAGCGCACCCGCGCGCCTTTCGAGCTGGGGTGCAGCCCTTCGGCCGCCAACAGCACGCCGGCTTCGACCAGTTTTTCGTTGAACTTGCCCATTTCGGCGAAATCCTTGGCTTCCGGCAACGCGCCGGCTTCGGATTCCTCGCTCGCCTTTACCAACACCAATACGCGCATGATCGTCTCCAGTGCTCCGGCAACGCGCCGGCTTCACTCCAGCGACGAACGGCGGATGTCCGATTCGACAATCGGCTTTGGAAGTTGATCGATGTCAGGGCGATCAGGACGGCGTCATCCGATCATGCGAGGATTGCAGGCATCCCGAACCGACATGTCCGCCATTACACCCGAACTCACCGCGCGCCCCGCATCACCGCCGTTCCACCCCTTCCGGCCGCTGTTCTTCTGCGCGGGATTGGCGGCCAGCCTGGGCATGCTGGCATGGGGCCTGTTCCTGCATTTCGGCTGGCTGCCTTCGGCGGCGCTGCTGCCGATCCCCTGGCACGCGCATGCGATGCTCTACGGTTTCGCCGGTGCGCTGGTCGGCGGATTCCTGCTGACCGCGTCGGCCAACTGGACCGGCATCGCCACGACCAGCCGGCACGGGCTGTGGCTGCTGACGGCGACCTGGGTGGTCGCGCGCATCCTGTTGCTCATACCGCTGCCGTTCTGGATCGGCGCGCTGTTCGACGTCGGCTACCTGTTCGGGCTGGTGTTCCTGGTCGGGCGCGTGCTGTGGCTGTCGAAGAACCGGCGCAATGCGTTCCTGATCGGAATACTGCTGTTCTACGCCGGTCTCGACATCGTGTTCTACGTGGGCGCTCTGCGGATCGACATGTCGCTGATGTCGCGCGCGCTGATCGGCACGGTCGACCTGTTGCTGGTGCTGATGCTGGCGATCGGCGGACGCGTGATTCCGTTCTTCACCGGCCGAAAGCTCAGCGGCCAGACGATGTGGGTCAACAAATACCTGATCTGGGCGGTGAACGGCGGCGGCGCGCTGGTGCTGCTGTGCGGTTTGGGCGGCGCACCCGGCCTGCCGCGCGGCGTGCTGATGCTGGTGGTGGCCGCGCTTGCCCTGGTTCGGCTGATCGGCTGGCGCGGGTGGCGCGCATGGCATGAACCGATGCTGTGGGTGCTGCACCTCGGTTATCTGTGGCTGGCGATCGCGCTGATCGTGCGCGGGCTGGCGCTGGTCGGCGTCTACGCGATGCCCGAGCTCGACACGCTCCACGGGATCACGGTCGGCGCCTTGGGCACACTCTCGCTCGGCATGATGGTGCGCGTGGCGCAGGGGCACAGCGGCGTGCCGATCAGGGCGAATCCGGTCCTCGCGCTCATGTTCGTGATGCCGACGGCTGCCGCGATCCTGAGGCTCGGCTACAACCAGCCCGCCGGCTGGATGTGGGCCGCGGCGGTCTGGTTCGTCGCCTACGCGATCTTGCTTGGTGCGATCGGTCCGCTGCTGGTGCGCGGGCGCGTCAGCGCGCCTGCTTGAGCGGAGCGACTCCGCACAGGCTGCCTATACTTGGGAGGAACCCGGGCCTCCCATGAACTACCGCCACGCCTTCCACGCCGGCAATTTCGCGGACGTGTTCAAGCACGCGATCCTGCTGGCGCTGCTCGATGCATTGACGGCCAAGGACAAGCCGCTGTGCCATTTCGACACGCACGCAGGCCGCGGCCTGTATGAACTGTGCGGCGACGAGGCGCAAAAAACCGGCGAATGGCGGGAAGGCATTGGGCGCATCTTCAGTGATCCCGACGCGCCGGCGCCATTGCGGCGCTATGTGGAAGCCATTCGCGCGTTCAATCCGCGCGGCGCGCTGCGCGTCTATCCCGGCTCGCCGCTGCTGGCGGCGCAGGCCTTGCGAGCCGACGATCGGCTGGTCCTGTGCGAGACACAGGATGAAGAAGCCGCGGCGCTGCGCGAAGTGTTCCGCGGTGACAGCCGCGTCCACATCCACGCACGCGACGGCTACGCCGCGCTGAACGCGCTGTTGCCGCCGAAAGAGCGGCGCGGACTGGTGCTGATCGATCCACCGTTCGAGGCACAGGATGGCGAATTCGCCGCGATCGAAGCCGCGCTCGCCAAAGCGCACATCCGTTGGCCGAACGGCGTGTATGCGGTGTGGTATCCGATCAAGTCGCACCGCGCGATCACGCCGTTCCACCGTCACCTCGCGGCAGGTCCATTCGACCACGTTGTGGTCGCCGAATTGCTGGTACAGCCGGACGACTCACCCCTGCGACTGAACGGATGCGGGATGCTGATCGCGAATCCGCCGTGGCGGATCGATGCGACTTTGTCCGCCTTGCTGCCCGTCCTGCGCGTCGTGCTCGCGCAATCGTCCGCCGCGTCGGCGCGCGTGCGCTGGCTGCGGGGTGAATGAGCGGGACAGGCACCGCGCCGGCCAGATCGATTTTCGATATGCTCGAATCGCGATCCCGCGTAGGAGGTCGGTCCCATGCGCGCAACCTGCCCGTCCGTCTTCCGGCTCCTGCCGGCTCTGGTTTTATGCGCAGTGCTGGCGGCCTGCGCACCCGCGCCGATCTACAAGACCGGCCCATCCAGCGTGGCCGCGACGCCGCAGCAGGTCGCGACTTCGCCGCAGAATTTCCGTGGACTGCAGGTGGTCTGGGGCGGCAGCGTGGTTTCCGTACACAACTTCCCCGATCACAGTGAAATCGAAATCCTCGCCTACCCGCTGGACTCTTCACAGCGACCGCTGCTGCAGCAACCGGCCATCGGCCGGTTCATCGCGACCGTGCCTGGTTTCGTGGAGCCCATGAACTATCCGCCCGGCGCGCTGGTGACGCTGCGCGGCGCGCTGGACGGTGCCCGCAGCGGGCAGGTCGGCGACGCCAATTATACGTTCGCGCTGGTGCACAGCGACGCGATGCACCGCTGGACGGCCGAAGAAATGCGCCAGGGTCATCCGAACATCAGTATCGGCGTCGGTGTCGGCGGCTGGATACATTGATGGTGCGATCGTCCATGATCGCCTCTTCGCTCGTTGTACCCGCAACAGGGGACGTCCCGAAGTTTGAACATCAGAACGCCCATCCATGGGCTGATTTTTGACAACAGCCGCTTCGATTGTGACAACGCATGGCGCGCCAACAGGCGGTGCTTCGCAATCTGCAGAAACCATCCACATCGACGATGGCCGCGCCTTCGTGCTGCGTTCGCTGCGGCCCGATGATCTGCCCGCGTTGCATCGCGCGTTCTCGCGCCTGACGCCCGAAGAAATCGAGTACCGGTTTTTCCATCGCTCGCGCGAGCTGCCGGTCTCCGTGCAAAGGCAGGTGCGTACGCTCGATCCCGCGTGCGATGCGGCGTTCGTGCTGGACGATGGCGGCGAAATCCGCGGCGTGGCCGACCTGCACATGCAGCGACCCGATTCGCGTGAGGCCGAGTTCGGGCTGATCGTCGGCAAAGCGATCGCGGGGCATGGCCTTGGCACGCTGTTGATGCAACGGCTGCTTGCCGAAGCGGGACGGCGTGCACTCACGTTGCGCGGCCTCGTGCGCCGGGACAACGCACGCATGCTGGAACTCTGCCGCGCGTTCGGTGGCACCGTGAGCGCCGATCCCGACGATCCCGCCATCGTGTCGGTGAGCTTCGCACCGAACCGTTGGCGCTGATCTCGTCGAACCTGCGTCACCGAGGAGGGAGCGGCGACGCAGCGCTTCGGTCTGGGGCCGCTGGTAAAATGACGTGTTGTCCGTTTGCTGGGGCACGCACAGCGCTCCGGCAATGTTTTGTATTGCACGAATCATGACGACCGCCGCTTCCATCCTTCCTCCGCTGCCGCGGCAACCCGGCCAGCAACGCGACTGGCGCGAACCCGCGGGTTCGTCGCTCGCGCTGCTGCTGTGCGAGGCCGCGCGTGCGCACGAGGGAGTCGTGGTCGCGGTCACTGCCGACAGCCGGGCAGCCCGTACGCTCGAAGAGGAACTCGGCTTCTTCGCGGACGACCTGCCGGTCCTGCACTTCCCGGATTGGGAAACCCTGCCCTACGACCTGTTCGCGCCACATCCCCAGCTCGTTTCGCAACGCATCGACACGCTGTATCGGCTGCCCGGAACGCGCAAGGGCGTGTTGGTCGTACCAGTCGCGACGTTGATGCAACGCCTCGCTCCACGTTCGTACATTGCCGGCAGCGGTCTCGTGGTGGCGCGGGGCGAATCGCTGGATCTCGCGACCGAGCAGCGGCGGCTCGAAGCCTGCGGCTATCGCCACGTTCCACAGGTCGGAGAACACGGCGAGTTCGCGGTGCGCGGCGCGCTGCTGGACGTCTTCCCGATGGGCGCGGCCGAACCGTACCGCATCGAGTTGTTCGACGAGCAAATCGAATCGATACGCGCCTTCGATCCCCAAACGCAGCGTTCGCTGCACCAGGTCGAGGCAGTGCAACTTCTGCCCGCGCGCGAGTTCCCGTTGACCGACGAAGCGATGCGCGCGTTCCGCGACCGCCTGCGCGAGCGCTTCCCGATCGACGTGCGGCGCTGTCCGATCTACCAGGACATGAAGCAGGGCGTGACGCCTGGCGGCATCGAGTATTACCTGCCACTGTTTTTCGATGCGACGGAAACCCTGTTCGACTATCTCGATGCGGACGCGCTGTTCGTCGTGGGTAACGGCTCGCTCGATGCGGCGGAGCGATTCTGGAAGCAGACCGAGGACCGCTACGACCAGCGCGCGCACGACATCGAGCGGCCGGTCCTGCCGCCGATGGAGTTGTACCTGCCGCCGCAGTCGCTGCGCGAACGGCTGAACCGTGTGCTGCGCGTCGATCTCGTTGGCGCCGCCGACACGCGCGCGGCGGATACCGGCACGCAACCGGCGCCGGACATTTCGATGGGCGGCGCGGCGCCGGGTGGATTCCCTCAACGCTTGCGCGAATGGCTCGACGCGCATCCCGAACAACGCGTGCTGATCGCCGCCGATTCGCCTGGGCGGCGTGAGGCACTGCTCGAACAACTCGCCACGGCCGAATTGCGGCCGGAGCTGGTCGAGTCCTGGCAAGCTTTCATCAGGGATTTGTCGTCCCGGCCAGGGAATGGCCCGGATCCGGTCGCAGGGGTGCATGCTTCACCACTGGATTCCGGCCTGGGCCGGAATGACGATCAAAAGCTGCGACTCGCCATTACCGTTGCACCACTCGAGCGCGGCTTCGCCCTTGCAGAACCAGTGCTGACGGTTTTCACCGAGCGCGAGCTGGCAGGCGAACGTGCGCGCAGCGAGCGTCAGCGGCGGCGGGTGGCGGAGCGCGACCCCGAAGCGATCCTGCGCGATCTCACCGAACTCGAGATCGGCGCCCCGATCGTGCACGTCGATCATGGTGTTGGGCGTTATCTCGGATTGGTCGCGTTGGATGTCGGCGGCATGCCCGGTGAATTCCTCGCGATCGAATACGCGCGCGGCGACAAGCTGTACGTGCCGGTCGCGCAGCTCGCATTGGTGAGCCGCTACAGCGGCGCCGATGACGAGCACGCGCCACTGCACTCGCTGGGTGGCGAAGCCTGGGAGCGCGCGAAACGCAAGGCGGCCGAAAAGGTGCGCGATGCCGCAGCGGAACTGCTGGCGATCCATGCTCAACGCGCGGCGCGCCAGGGCAATGCGATCGCGTTCGACCGCGCGATGCTGGCGCGCTTCGCGGAAGGTTTCCCGTTCGAGGAAACGCCCGACCAGCAGGCGGCGATCGATGCGGTGCTGACCGATCTGGCGGCGCCGCAACCCATGGATCGCGTGGTCTGCGGCGACGTCGGGTTCGGCAAGACCGAGGTCGCCCTCCGCGCCGCCGTGGCCGTGGCGAGCGCCGGCAAGCAGGTCGCGGTGCTGGTGCCGACCACCCTGCTCGCGCAGCAGCACTACGACAATTTCCGCGACCGGTTGGCGGATTTTCCGGTCAGGGTCGAATTGCTGTCGCGCTTCCGCGCGAAGAAGGACGTCGAAAGTGCGCTGAAACAGCTCGCGGACGGCAAGCTCGACATCGTGATCGGCACGCACCGGCTCTTGCAGCCCGACGTTCAGTTCCGCGACCTTGGCCTCGTGATCGTGGACGAGGAACACCGCTTCGGCGTGCGCCACAAGGAGCGCCTCAAAAAGCTGCGCGCGGAAGTCGACCTGCTCACGCTCACCGCGACACCGATTCCACGCACGCTCAACATGGCCATGAGCGGCATGCGCGACCTTTCCATCATCGCGACCCCGCCTGCCGCGCGCATGGCGGTGAAGACGCTCGTCGCGCAATACGATCCGGCGCTGGTGCGCGAAGCGTTCCAGCGCGAACTCGCCCGCGGCGGCCAAGTGTATTTCCTGCACAATTCGATCGACACCATCGCGCGCACCGCGCGTGAACTCGAGGAACTGATTCCGGACGCCCGCGTCCGCGTGGCGCACGGCCAGATGTCTGCGCACGATCTCGAAAGGACTATGCTGGATTTCCACCGCCAGCGCTTCAACGTGCTGGTGTGCACCACGATCATCGAGTCCGGGATCGACGTTCCGACCGCCAACACCATCGTGATCGACCGCGCCGACCGGTTCGGCCTCGCACAGTTGCACCAGTTGCGCGGCCGCGTCGGCCGCTCGCACCATCGCGCCTACGCGTACCTGATCGTGCCCGACCGCAAGGCCATGACCGCCGATGCGGAAAAGCGCCTCGCCGCATTGGAGTCGCTCGAAGAACTCGGCGCCGGGTTCACGCTGGCAACGCACGACATGGAGATCCGCGGCGCCGGGGAGCTGCTGGGCGAAGCGCAGTCGGGCCAGATCGAGGCGATCGGCTTCGCGCTGTACAACGAACTGCTGGAGCGGGCGGTTCACGCGCTGCGATCCGGCAAGGTTCCCGATTTCGAACTGGGCGGCGACAGTGGCACGGAGATCGAGCTGCACTTGCCCGCGCTGATTCCCGAGGATTACCTGCCCGATGTGCACACGCGCCTCACACTCTACAAGCGCATCGCCAGTGCGGCTGATGAAGAAGCATTGCGTGAGCTGCAGGTCGAGATGATCGACCGCTTCGGCCTCCTCCCCGCGCAGGCGAAAAACCTGTTCGCCATCGCCGCGCTGAAACTGCGCGCCGCGGCGCTTGGCATCCGCAAGCTGGACCTGGGTGCCGCGGGCGGACGCATCAGGTTCCGCGAACGGCCCGACGTCGATCCCGCCACGATCATCCGCCTGATCCAGACGCGGCCGCGCGTCTACAAGCTGGACGGCCAGGACAAGTTGCGCGTCGCGCTGGCACTGCCGGAACCCGCCGACCGCCTGCGCGCCGCCGGCGAGCTGCTGGAAACCCTGTCGGTACGCAGCAAGGCCGCGTGATCGTCAAAACCTCGACGTATACTTGGCACGTCAGGCAGAGGGCGCGCGATGATTCCCCGCTTCTCCGACCATGCCGCCAACGAACGCACCTTTCTGGCATGGGTGCGCACGGCGATCGCCATCATGGCGTTCGGTTTCGTGATCGAACGCTTCGACCTGTTCCTCGCCTACCTGAGCGGACGCGCCACTCCGGGTACGCAACATCATTCGCACACGGCGGAAGTGGTGGGCTTGGCGCTGATCGTGTGCTCGGTGGCCATGATCTTCACGGCGACGCTGCGCTACATGCATCATCGCAAGTCGATCAGCGCCGACGAGCCATGCGGGTACGGCAACGCGCTCGGAGACGCGCTGCTCGCGCTGATGCTGATCTGCCTCGGCGTGTTCCTGATCGCGTACGTTGCGCATCAGGTGCTGATGCAAGGCCGGTGAAGGCGCGCCCGGTCTAAACGCCGGCTGATTGCCCGGCTTCCCGTGACGAAACCTTGACGAACCGGCAGCGATGATCGGGGTCTAGCGTTTGTCGGTCGAACACACCTGCCCAGCGCAAAGGAGCCAGCATGATCCAACGACACTCGAAGCATTTGTCCCTGGTGTGCGCAGTCGCGCTGGCGTTGTTCGGCACCGCGTCGATCGCCGTGGCGCAGCAGACGCCGCCCCCGCCCCCACCACCGCCGCCGCAACAGCCGGCTCCTCCCACGCCTCCCCCGCCCCCCGCTCCGGCCGCACCTGCCCCGGCAACGACCGCGGCGACCGCGAATCCGTCGGGCGAACAACAGACCGGACAGTTCTACCAGGGCACGGAGTCCAGCGCGCAATACCCACTGCCCGACAGCAATGGCGGAACCTTGACCGTCAATGCCGGCATGCCGGCCCAGGTGCAGAATTATGGGCCGCCGCCGTCGTTCGGTTCGCTGGACACCAACCACAACGGCTGCATCAGCGAATCCGAAGCGCAGGCGTACCCGCCGCTGGACAGCGACTTCCTGTTCGCCAGCAACCAGGGCAAGTGCATCAGCAAGGCGCAATACAGGAAATGGGTGAGCACCCAAGGCAGTTCACCTTGAGGACCCGCCGCGCGGCCGCGCTTGCGCGGCCGCGCAACGTTTGGGCATGATGCTGGATTCCCGTTGCCGGCGTCAGGTTGCATGCCCGAACACACTCGTGATGCATCGATCAAAACGGTACGAGCGACCCTCGACGACCTGGACGAACTGGCGGTCCTGTTCGACGCCTATCGCGTCTTCTACAGGCAAGCATCGGACCCGGCGGTCGCGCGCGCATTCCTGCTCGAGCGACTGCAAGGTAACGAGTCGATCATCTTCATTGCGCGCGACGCCGCAAACGGCGAAGCGATCGGGTTTACGCAGCTCTACCCTTCGTTCTCATCGGTGTCGGCCCACCGAATCTGGATTCTCAACGATCTGTTCGTGGCACCTGGAGCCAGGCGACGTGGGGTCGCCCGTGCCCTGATGGGTCTGGCGCGCGCGTTTGCGATGGACACCGGCGCCTTGCGTCTGGTGCTGGAGACGGCCGAGGACAATCGTTCGGCACAGGCACTCTACGAGTCACTGGGCTACGCCCACGAAACGGGCACGCGGCACTATTCGCTGGAACTCGCCTGACCGGCTTTCAACCGCGCATCTGGCGGACGCTGGCAATCTGTTGCGAGCGCAAGCGTTGATAAACGTAGACCGTCGCGGGTGGAAGATTGCGCGGCGCGAATCCCGCACGACGCATGCGCAAACCCAGTTCCTCGCGCTCCCGCCGGCGCACCGGGCTGAACGGCCCATAGGTGAACTGGATGAAGCAGCCGTGGTCGCCCAGGGCAGCGAATGCCGCGCGCAGGATCTCGCAGCGCATCCGGCTGCTCATCGACAACATCCCGAGCCCGCTGACCACGGCATCGAGCTTGCCGCCCGTGAGGAGTCCGCGTTCCTCCGCCAGCACGTCGAGATGGCGCGCATCCGCACACGCGACCGCGACGCCGGGAAATCGGTCACGCAGAAAATCCGCCAGATGCGGATTGATCTCGACGACCAGCAACTGCGACCGCGCGACACCCGCATCCAGCAGGGCGCGGGTGAACACCCCGGTTCCCCCGCCGACTTCCACGACACGCGAACACCCACGCGGCAATTGTGCGGCCATCAGCCGCGTCAATTGCCGGCCTGAAGGTGTTACCGACGCCGTTTTGACCGGATCGCGCACCCACTGCCGCAAAAATGTGCGGATCGAATGCAGATCGATCGCGGCTTCGCCGCCATGGTGCTCATTCAGGGATGGGTCGGATCGTGGGCTCATTGGTCGCGTGTTCTAGCACACCGCGAGTACGAAATCCGTAAACCCATCCCTGATGCCTCCGGTGCGATCAGTGGCGGTCGTGATGGTAGTAGCCGCCGTGGTAGTACCCGCGGCCGTGATAGTAACCGTGGCCGTAGTAGCGGTCGCGGTGGTAGTAGTGCGGATAATACGGAGCGTAGTAACCATAGCTGTAGCCGTAATACACCGGTGGCGGCGCATAGTAGCCCGGCGCCGGGTAATACACGGGCGCCGGATAGGCCGGCGTGTAATACACCGGCGGCGCAGCCCAGTAACCGCATCGCCAGCAGTTGCCAACCCCGACCGTGACACCCGGGACGAAAATGCCGACACCGATGTGAACGTGTGCGGACGCCATCGGCACAATGAACATCGAGGCAGCCACCATCGCGACGGCGGCGCCTGCGTAGCGGGTGAATGCACGAACCTTCATGGTTTGCCTCCGTCTTCGATTGCCGAATGCATGCTTGCGCTGCGGCACTGAATCACTCCTGAAAATGATCGCGCAACTCCTTGTTCACGCTAAGTGTTTCCTAAGCAACCAGCAGCCGTGGATGCGCGGCCTCCGGGCAAAATCCGGGGGAATGCTGGCCTTGCCGATGTCCTCGATCGTGAACGTGCGCGACAGTGCATCCGCATCCATCGCGAAGCCCCGGAAATTGTTCGAGAACACGATGACGCCCTCGTCGCGCAGGCGCCGTCCACAGGCTTCCAGCAATTCGATGTGATCGCGCTGGACGTCGAAATCGCTCGTGCGTTTCGAATTGGAAAAGGTGGGCGGATCGACGTAGATCAGCCCGTAGCGCGCGCGGTCTGCGTCGAGGAATGCCAGGGCGTCGGCCTGTGCCAGTCGGTGCGCGGTGCCGGTGAACCCGTTCAACGCCAGGTTCCGCGAGGCCCATTCCAGGTACACCCGCGACAGGTCGACGCTGGTGGTGCTGCGCGCACCGCCTGCAGCCGCATACACGCTGGCGGTGCCGGTGTAGGCGAACAGGTTGAGCACGTCGCGGCCTTTTGCGAACTCCCGCACGCGGGCGCGCACAAGGCGATGATCCAGGAACAAACCTGTGTCCAGCCGATCGTGCAGGTTCACGAGAAGCCGCAGCCCGCCCTCTTCCACCACCAGGAATTCGTCGCGCGCGGCAAAACGTCCGTATTTGCTGCCGCCCTTGCCACGTGCGCGGGTCTTGGTCACGAGACGTTCGCGCGGCACATCCATGGCCTCGCGGGCGGCGCGCAGCAGATCCCGCCAGCGGACACGCGCGGCCTCCGGATCGACGCTGGCAGGCGGCGCGTATTCCTGCACGTGCAGCCAAGTCTGTGCGGACGCATCACCGCCGACACCGGGCGATCCCTCAGGCCAACCGCGGTACACGTCGACCGCGGCGGCGTATTCGGGCAAGTCCGCATCATAGGCGCGGAAGCAACTGACGCCGCTGCGCGCCAACGGCTTCCGCAGGTTGCGCAGATTCTTGCGGATGCGGTTGGCAACCATCGCGGCGCCCGGCGACAAAGGGGCTGTGTCGCGGGCGGCGGGCGCGCGAATGTCGAACAGTCCGAGCCGGCATTCGATCACGCCATTGAACAACACGTAATGCTTGTCGGCGCGCAGGCCGAGCGCACTTTCAAGCCCGGGTTCACTGGTCAACACCGCGACCCGCCAACCGGTGAATCCGACGCGCAAGCGTTCGCCCAGTGCCTCGTACAGCGCCGGCAGGGTTGCGACGTCGCCCATGCGCTCGCCATAGGGTGGATTGGTGATGACGAGGCCCGTTGCGAAACCTGGAGGTGCTTCCAGGTGTTCGGCCGAACGCTTGTCGAGACTGATGAATCCCGCGACGCCGGCCGTCTGCAGGTTATGCGTGGCGATGGCTATCATCCGCGGATCGTTGTCGCTGCCGAAGAAGCACGGCCGCAGCGCGCGCAAGCCTTCCGTGGCCCGTTCCTGCGCCGCATCCCGCAACCGCTGCCATAGCGCCGCATCGTGCCCGCGCCAGCCGAGGAATCCGAAATATCCGCGCTGCAAACCCGGCGCCACGCCGGCCGCGAGCCATGCGCCTTCGATGAGCAGCGTCCCGGACCCGCACATCGGATCGACCAGCGCGCCGCCGTGTGCGTAGAGTTCCGGCCAGCGCGCGCGCAGCAGCATCGCACAGGCCAGGTTTTCCTTGAGCGGGGCCTCGCCCTGCCCGCGCCGCCAGCCGCGCCGGTGCAGCGGCTCGCCCGAAAGATCCAACGACACGATTGCGCGCCCCCTGTGCAGGCGCAGGTTCAGGCGCACGTCCGGACGCTCCATTCGTATCGTCGGACGCACAGTGAAGCGCTCGCGGCATTGATCGGCGATCGCGTCCTTCATTTTCTGGGCCGCGAAACCGGAATGCGTGAGCGCACCGCTGCTGCCGCTTGCATCGATCGCGAGGGTGGCGTCAGGCGCGAAATGTTCGTTCCAGTCGACGCCGTACACGCCCGCGTACAGCGCGTCGGCGTCCGTGGCTTCGAAGTCGGCAAGCGGCAAAAGGATTCTGCTGGCGAGCCGCGACTCGAGGCAGGCGCGGTACATGCATTCGAGGTCGCCATCGCAGCGCACGCCGGCAAGCATTTCATGTGCATCGGCACCCAGCGCCGCAAGTTCATCGCGCAGCAGGTATTCGAGGCCCTTGGGGCAAGTGGCGAAGAATGCGGCCACGGATCAGGCCGCCAGCGACTGCAGGAACAACCCGAATTGCCGTTCGAGCAGGCCCACGTGATTGGCGAGCCGGTGATCGTCGTCGAGCAGCAATGCGGACATGCCACGTTCGCGTGCGAAAGCAACGGCCGCTTCGACCGGACACAGATCGTCGCGATAGCCGTGGACCAGCACCGCCGGCATGCCAGGTGCCGCATCGAAGGGTTCGGGGCAGCCGGGGATCGCGATCGGCAGCGCGATCAGGAACAAGCCGTCGCACGGCACCCGCAACGACGCCAATCCGGACACGAATGCCCCCATGCTGGAACCCACCAGCACGCGCGGGCGTGGCGCGTCCCGCACGGCCGCGGCCAGTCGCGCGATGCGCGGCGATACGCAGCCCGCGTAGCCAAGCACGTCATCCTCGCGGTAATCGGGTCTGTACGTAATCCAGCCGAGCGCTTCGGCCACCCGCGCGAGCGCGCTGACCTTGGTGGCGTCCGGACCGCTGTCGGAACCGTGCGAAAGAATGACGTGGCCGGGCATGCAAGAGGAGCGAGGGGCGAGGGATGAGGGGAAGCGTAGCAGGCGGTCCGCGGTTCCATGGCATTTCATGCAACACTTTCAGGATGGAACTTCCGATCGCGATCCGCGACCAGCCGCTACCCTACGTCGAACGCTTGGAGCGGCGACCGCTACAAGCCATCGATCTGGTCGTGATCCATTGCACGGAACTGCCAGACCTGGCGACGGCACGCGCGTACGGCGAACGCCGCGTGCATCCGAGTGGCACCGGCAACAGCGGGCACTATTACGTCGACCGTGACGGGACCGTGTTGCGCTACGTGCCCGACGATCGCGTGGCCCATCACGTCCGCGACTGCAACGAACACTCGATCGGCATCGAGCTGGTCAACACGGGCCGCTGGCCCGACTGGTTCGATTCGCGCAGGCAGGTCATGACCGAGCCGTATCCCGAGGCGCAGATCGAAGCGCTGCTGGCTTTGGTCGCGCACCTGCGCACGATGCTGCCGAATCTGTGCAGCATCGCCGGGCACGAGGAACTCGATGCGGCCATGGTCGCCGCCAGCGACGACGCCACGCGACAGGTCCGCCGCAAGCTCGATCCGGGGCCGATGTTTCCATGGGCGCGCGTGCTGACCGCATGCGGGCTGCACCGACTGACAGGGTCGCCACGGTCGCTATAATTCCGCGTCTTTTTGCACGCGCGTCCGCCATGGGTCAGCCACACGTCGCCGAACTCATCGAACTCCTGCAACTGGAACGCCTGGAAGACAACCTGTTCCGCGGCCAGAGCCGCGACATTGGCACGCGCTACGTATTCGGCGGGCAGGTACTCGGCCAGGCGCTCTCCGCAGCGCAGCAGACCGTCGATCCCGCGCGCGCCGCGCATTCGCTGCACGCTTACTTCCTGCGTGCAGGTGACGTCGAGGCGCCGATCATCTACCACGTCGATCGCGCCCGCGACGGCCACAGTTTTTCCGTACGCCGCGTCGAAGCGATCCAGCACGGTCAACCCATCCTGAATTGCGCGGTCTCGTTCCAGGTGGACGAACCCGGGTTCGAGCACCAGGTCGGAATGCCGGAAGTGCCGGGGCCGGAAGATCTCGCACCCCCCACCGCATTGCCGACCGCGGAACTCTCGAAGCTGCCGCCCAAGCTCCAGCGATGGCTCTCGACCGACGGACCTTTCGAATATCGATTCGTATGGCCGCGTGACGAACTGCACCCTGCAAAGCGCCCGGCCTACCAGCACATCTGGTTCCGGCTCAGCCAGCGCATCGACGCGACGCACGCTCTGCATCGCGCGCTGCTGGCTTACGCATCGGACTACCACCTGATCGGCACCGCATTGCTGCCGCATGGCGTGTCGTACCTGACGCCGAATCTGCAGATGGCGAGCCTGGACCACGCGCTGTGGTTCCACCGCCCGTTCCGGGTCGACGACTGGCTGTTGTATTCCTGCGAAAGCCCGACCGCGCAGGGCGCGCGCGGGCTGGTGCGCGGACAGATGTTCGATCTCGCCGGCAAGCTGGTCGCGTCCACCGCGCAGGAAGGACTGCTGCGATTGCGCAAAATCGAGGGCCGCGCCTGAGTGACACTCGCTATCCGCTCAAACGGCCAGACGAAGAGACGATCGCCCGCTGTGCGAGCTGGAACGAAAAGACGAAGACCCGCCTGGGCGCCACCGCCTTCTCGTTTCTTCGTTTTCTGATCTCTTCGTTCCTCGTCTCTTCATTCATGAATCCGCATTGCAACGATCGGCGGCTGTCGTAAACTCATTGCATGCGCAGAATCTACAGTTCCCCACGCATCGAAAACGTCGAGCGGCTGGTCGCCGTGATGGCGGAGCACGGCATTGCCACCAAGGTCACCAACCGACGTGCTTACGACGGCAGCAGTTGGTCACGCTTCTCTTACGCCCGGCCCGGCCAGAGTGAAGACTGGCCCTCGGTTTGGGTCAAGCACGCGAGCGATCACACCCGTGCGCGCCAGTTGATGCGTGACATCGGTATCGAGCCGGTCACGCGCTATGCCGAAGACCTGGCTGCCTACCGCTTCCGGAAGCACGGCGGGCGCAACCCGGCCCGAATCGCGGCACGCGTCCGCATCGCGGTGCTGGTCGCGGTTGTCGTCGCGGCCGCCCTCTACGCAGCCAGAGTGATCCCGATGTGGTGATCCGGCCGTGACGTTGCGCAGCGAACGTGTCCGCCTGTTCCAGACGTTGCCGCACGCGTGCGGTTACTTTCCGGCGCGCACCGCCCAGAACCTGGTGCTGGACCCCGCCGCGCCCAACCTCCCGAGACTGTACGCGCTGTCGCTGGCGCGCGGCTTCCGCCGCGCCGGCGGTCACGTCTACCACCCGCATTGCCCGCGCTGCCACGCCTGCGAACCCTGCAGGATCGATGTTGCGGGTTTCAGTCCTGATCGCAGCCTGCGACGTTGCCTCGCCGTCAATCGCGATCTCGAAATGGCCGAATGCGCGCCTGGGCTGACCGATGAACGTCACGACCTGTATGCGCGCTACCTGCGTGCACGTCATCCGGGGGGCGGCATGGACGAAGCCAGCGACGAAGACTTCACGCACTTCCTCGCTGCGCTGTGGAGTCCCACGGTATTCCTGGAATTCCGGCTGTCCGGACGGCTGGTCGCGGTGGCCGTCACCGACGTGTGCGAGAGCGGCCTCTCCGCGGTGTACACGTTCTACGAGCCGGACCTGCCACGGCGCAGCCTCGGCAGCTACGCGATCCTCCGCCAGATCGAGCAGGCGCGGACACGCGGGCTGCCGTACCTGTACCTGGGTTACTGGATCGCAGGGCACCCGAAGATGGGTTACAAGGCGCGGTTCAACAGCCTGCAGGTGCTCGGCCCGGGCGGATGGGCCTCGATAGACCAGCCGAAAGCGCCCAGGGTGAGCCGTACGACGCCTGCATCCAGGCAGTGATCGACCTGCACGGGTGTTACCGCGCGGCAGCGCTGCATGTCCTGTCGAATGTTCCGGAGCTTCGAACGGCCGGGACTGGGTGCTCCTGAGCCTTGCGCTGCCGCACGCGGGCCAGCCCAGCCGCGCCTTTGCGCGCAAACCTCCAGAAAACCCGCGGAATCTTCGGTAACGCTTTGATGAAACTCGCCGCCGCGCGTGCCGCAGGCGCGCTCTTCCGCCACCTCATCCCGTGCGCGAGGCGCCGAAGCAGACACTATCTTCTTCGCGGACCGAGGCACCCGAACTGTCCCGAAGCCGATCCGAACACAGCCAGCTTTGCTTTGGTAGATATCAATGTGATATCTTCTATCCGAATCAACGGAGACTTCCATGAACGAAACCAACGCTTCCTCGCTGCCCGGAATTCCCTTTGCGGTGCTCTTCGGGCTGCTCCTGGCCCTCTTTGTCGCAGGCTTCGTGCACGGCGCACTGCACCAGGTCCTCGGGATCCTCGTGGGCTCGGTGCTCCTGTTCGCGTTGTTCGCATTCCTGTGCAAGGGCTTTTTCCAGGTCCAGCCCAACCAGGGCATGGTGCTGTTGCTGTTCGGCCGCTATGCGGGCACCGCGCGCGAGACGGGATTGCGCTGGACCAACCCGTTCTTCACCAGGCGCGCCGTGTCATTGCGCGTGCGCAACTTCGAATCTTCCAAGCTCAAGGTCAACGACGCCGACGGCAACCCCATCGAGATCGCCGCGGTGATCGTGTGGCAGGTCGTCGATACCGCCGAGGCCGTGTTCCAGGTGGACGACTACGAAAACTACGTGCACATCCAGAGCGAATCGGCCCTGCGCCAGATGGCGCAAAGCTATCCGTACGATTCGCACGAGGACGGCAAGCCAAGCCTGCGGAGTCATGGCGACGAAATTACCGTGCACCTGTGCGAACAGATCCAGGAACGCCTCGGCAAGGCGGGCGTAAAGGTGCTGGAAGCCCGGATCAGCCATCTCGCGTACGCGCAGGAAATCGCGCAGGCGATGCTGCAGCGCCAGCAGGCGGGCGCCATCATCGCTGCGCGGACACGCATCGTCGAGGGCGCCGTCAGCATGGTGCAGATGGCGCTGGATCAGTTGAGCCGCCAGCACATCGTCGAGCTCGATGAAGAACGCCGGGCCGCGATGGTGTCGAACCTGCTGGTGGTGCTGTGCGGTGAACGCGGTACCCAGCCGGTGCTCAACACCGGCACGTTGTACCAGGGTTGAGGGGAGCTCTGATCAACATGGCCATTCGCCCTTCGATACCTCAGAGCTTGCCGGGCAAGCTTAAGGCCAAGGCCGAACGGCCAAACACTTGATCCCGTTCGTGGTGAGGTACCGAACCACGGACAGCACGGAGCAAAACCGGAGTTCCTGAGATGGCGAGCGCGGAGAAATCCGGCAGGAAAGCCTATCCGTTGCGGATCAGCGCAGCCGTGCTGGATGCGATGCAGCGCTGGTCGGACGACGAATTGCGTTCGCTCAACGCGCAAATCGAATACGTGCTTCGCGATGCATTACGCAAGGCGGGACGGATCAAATCCGGCCCAGGCAAGCAGGATACACCCCACCCTTGAGTGGAGCTTCCGACATGACCTCCGAAACGCGCTGGACCTACAAGGTTGTCCGCTTCAAATCGCCGGCGTTCTTCAGGATGCATCCCGATCCCGACGAAGTTGCCGAACAATTGAATCAGCTCGGTCGCGACGGATGGGAACTGGTGCAGGTGGTCGAAGGCTACGGCGTTCCTTCGCCCATTTTCTATCTCAAGCGGCCCGCTTGAGGGTGCGCCGAGCTGGGCGCCACGGGCTGGCTGGTAGACTTGGGGCGAGGCGCAGCGATACGCGGGCAGGTATTCGGAGACTCCACCATGCAACGTTTGTCGATGGCGTTCGTGCTGCTTGGGCTCGCGCTTCCCGGGTTGACATTCGCAGCCGCGCAGCATCCCGCAGAAAACGCGCGTGGCCATCCTGCATCCAGTGCGCACGCCAACGCGCTTGCCGGCCAAACCGATGCCGCGCGTATCGAGGCTTGCACGAGTGCCGCGAACACGATGATCGGCAATCTCGGCAAAGGTGACGCGAAGGCAGCGACCATGGACTTCGACTCAACCATGCAGGCAAACCTC
>Ga0070737_10003078_pt1 | contig 18598 bp, 16 predicted proteins | sample Coa_R1_10_FD_66438 | JGI IMG/M metagenome (GOLD analysis project Ga0070737, IMG submission 66438) | Surface soil microbial communities from Centralia Pennsylvania, which are recovering from an underground coalmine fire - Coalmine... | ecosystem: Environmental > Terrestrial > Soil > Unclassified...
AATGGTATTTCGCGGCGAAGTCGCTTGTCACCTCATCGCCAATCTTCGCCAACGGTGTCGTCTATGTCGGCAGCGAAGACCACTATCTCTATGCGCTCGACCCCACCACAGGCGCATTGCTGTGGAGCTATAACACTGGTGCGCCGGTCTGGTCGTCGCCGATTGTCTCGCATGGGGTGATGTACATCGCCGACGGCGCGGGCAATCTCTATGCCTTCACCCCCAATGGTCAGTAGAGCGCGACGAATCCGATCCCCCTTCCCATAGATGGGAAGGGGGTGGGGGTAGGCGCCGTTCGCTATCCAAAGAGACGGGTGAGCGCCAGGAACCCCCAGAGCATGCCAAAGAACAGGAAGACCGGCGCGGCATAACGCAATCGGCCTGCCAACAGTATTGGCGCGCCAAGCATAAACGAGTCGGAGAGCGCCCGCAGGAACGCCCAGTCGTCTACCCAGACGAGGGGTGTCAGGCAGAAGCTCAGCGCAATGAATCCGCACCAGGCGATGCGCTGAAAAATGGGCGCCTGAGTGATACGCAGGCTAACGCCAACAAAGAAGACATAGATCAGAATAAACAACTGCTCGACGTAGTGCAGGCGTTCGAAGCGGTTTTTCAGCAAGACCGCCTGCCCAAACAGTTGAGCGAAACCTCCAAATGGCACGCCAAGATTGCCGGAGCCACTGGCGAACGCCGTTTCCTTCCAGATGAGCAAGAGGATGCCCTGCCAAACGACGAACACCGCCAGAGGTATGACGCTGAAAAACCACGGCATGGCGAACGCATCGAGCCACGCAAGAGGCGTCTCACCGGGATGGCGCTGCCGATACCTCTGATAGATCAGGCCAATGAGCCAGAGAAGTAGGGCGGCGCCTGCTACCAGCACAATGGTCTCGCGTGTGAGGATCGCCAGTGTCAGCGCGATGGTCGCCGCCGTGAAGCGTTTCCGATGGACGAAGTAGAGGCTGGCGACCAGCAGTAATCCGGCAAGCGGCTCGGCGAGGTCGCGCGCGACACTCAACACAAAGCCGGGATAGAACGGCGCCACCAGACCCCACAGCGCGTGGCGGCCCAGCAGACGCACATAGCGTGCGAAAACATAGCCTAGCGCGATCAGGGCCAGATAGTTGACGAGAATCATCATAACGGGAACCAGCGGCGCCTGCCCAAAGGAGAACAGCCAGACCACCAGCGGATACAAAATACGTTGTTCTCGATATGATGGGCGATCCAGCCTGACGCCATAGGCCGTCTGGCGCGTGTCAAAAGGATTGAGCGCGAGCCGATAGAAAAATTGTCCGTCGTAGCCCGCCCCATGCTCCACTGCAAGCCCCCTGGGCGCCGCCGCTATGTTGACGTACCGCGCGCCCGCCAGGATGAACGCCGATGGATTGCCTACGATGGCTAGCCGCGCGAGAATAAACACGCCATACGCGACGGCGACGATAAGCGCACAGAGAAACGCCGAATCCGCATACTTGCCTAAATGAACCATGCGTAACCGCATGACAACCCTCCCTATTCCACTCCCTTGTCCCATCTATTTGGTCTATTTGGTCTACCTATCTACACAATTTTACGTATGGAATGTTACGCATCCTCACGTGAAACCGCCAAAAGTTCCTGATGGACGGAAAAGGCTACCCATTTCCGCTTTTGCCCGCGTCTGATAGATCGAAGAGTATAGACCCCAAAGAAATTTCATCAGACTCGTCATCTGATCTCGCTAGTCCCGAAGGGTATGGCGCGCATGCGGATTTATCGGATTAACCTGAGCAACATCAAAAGCTATCGCAAAGCAACCATCCATTTTGAGCCTGGAACTACAGCTATCCGCGGGCAGAACGGCGCGGGGAAATCTACCCTGCTCGAAGCGATTGGCTTCGCGCTCTTCGACCATTCCCCCTATAAACAACAGGCTCAGCTTGTGCGCGAGGGCGAGCGCGTCGGCCAGATCACCGTTGCTTTTCAATCCGCCTTTGATGACCGCGCCTATGAGGTGGTGCGCCGCATTGGCGCCTCGGCTGACTGGTATATCTATGATCCTCAATTGGGTGAGCGCGTGGTGGAGCAGCACGCCGATGTAGAAGCCTTCCTGCGCCGTCATCTGCGTATCGAGGGCGAGATTACGCTGGATTCACTCTTCAGCGATGCGCTTGGCGTACCGCAGGGAACGTTTACCGCCGACTTTCTGATGACGCCCGCCAACCGACGTAAGAAGTTCGACACGTTATTGCAGGTGGAAGATTACGCCAAAGCCTTCGAGAAGCTCGGCGCAACCGGGCGATACCTCAAAGAGCAGATGGTGGCGCAGGATCACCGCATTGACCTCCTGGAACGCGAAACGGGTCAACTCGACGCCTGGCGTGAGCAACTGACCGCTAAGCGCGCCCGCGAACGCGAACTGATCGCTGAGATCAGTGAACTGCAACGCGAAATGACACAGAGCGAGGGCCGCCGCGAGGAGCTTCGTCAGTACGAGGCGCTCGTCGCCCAACGGGCAGCCGCCGCCCAACTGGCGCAGGCCGCTTTTCAAGCCGCCGAGGCGCGCGCCAACGATGCACAGGCGCGCTACGCCGAGGCGCGCTACGCCGTTACAACGCTGGCGGCCACGCGCGCCGACTACCTTGCCTATCAGGAGGCCGAGACGCACCTGGCGGCCAGCCGCACGCGCGCTCATGCTCGCGACGAGCTACGCAACCGACGTCATGCCTGCCAGCGTCAGCGCGACCTCGCCGAGCGCGATTCGGCGCATGCAAGCGAACTGCTGGCGCAGGCGCAAGCCGCCGCCACCCGCATCGCCGAATTGCATCCGTTGGTTCTTCAGCAATCGGATCTCGAACGCGCCCGCGACCACGCCCACGAGCAGGCGCAACAACTGGTGAATGCGCAGGCGGCGCTGAAACGCGCGCAGAAGGAGATTGACGCGACTCAGGGAGAGATCGCCAGCGTCGGACGTGACATCACCCGGCTCGAGGCGCTGCGTCCGGTGGCAAATCGGCTTGAAGAGCGCAGCACCCGGCTCGAAGCGGCCCAACAGGCGGCGGGCGCCCAGGCTCAGCGTGCGCGCCGCTTGCAAGCCATCGCGCAGGAGATCACGATGGCGACAAAGGCGCAGAAGAGCGCGCAGGCCAACGTGATGAAAGCTCAGGAGGCTATCGAGAAAATCCGGCGATACGCTGCGCTGGCAGCGGAAGCGCCCGAACTTGAACAGCAACAGAGCGAACTTGACCGGCGTGTGCGCGCATTGGAGACCACCCGTGCGCATCACGAGCAGTCGCGCGCGCTCTCAGGTGGCGGCAATTGTCCCTTCCTACGCGAACCCTGTAAGAACATCCGCGAACGCAATGCCGATAGCCTGACCGTCTACTTCGACCGCCTGATCGCTGAGTGTGATGAGAAGCTGGCTCCCCTACGTGAGGAGCTGGCCGCCCTCGTAAAACGACTAGATGGCGCACGCACGGCGCGTGAGTATTATGGACGGTTGGATACATATCAGCAAAACCTTGACGCTGCACAGGAGGCCGAGGCCAGCGCGACAGAGCGCCTGGACACCCTCAACGCCGAACGTGATGCGCTCGAAGGCGAAGCGGCGGCTGTGTCTGGCGCGGGTGTGCTTGCCGAGGCAAAGCGGCTCTATGACGAAAGCGCCGAGGCCGACAAGCAGTTGAGCGCGCTCGCCACCCAGCGCGACCGCCTGGCGCGCGCCACCGAGCGACTCGACACCCTCACCACCGACGCGGCGGGCTATGAGCGGCAGATCGAAACGCTGGCGCAGGCGCCCCAGCAGGAACGCGAAGCTAGCCAATCGCTCAAAACGCTTGGCGACCCGCGCGCCGAGGCGCTGGCGCTGGCTCAGGTGGCTGGCAAGCACGCCGAGGCGCTGGAGGCGCTGGCCAGCGCACAAAAGGCATTGGCCGCCTGCGCCGAAGAACTGGCGCGCCTCGATGAGGCGCTTAACCCCTTAGCCACGCTCGACGACGAGATTGCCACCCTGGAAGCCAGACGCGAAAAGACGCACAAGGGTCATGTCACCTATGTGCAGCATGAGCAGGCGGCGGCGCAGGAGCCGACCATGCGCAAGGCGCTGGCCGCCGCGCAACAGGCGTTGGCGCTGGCCGCCAAAGAGCGCGACATAGCGCAACAGGCGCATGAGGCCGCGCTGGAGCAATACGACGCGACTGAGGCGCAGCAACTCGATCAGCTTTTGAGTGAACTACGCGAAAAGAGCGGCCGTTCTGCCCAGGAGCTAACCTATACCCAGCAGGAATGCGTGCGCATCGAGGGAGAGATCGAGCGGGTAGGGGCGCTGCTCCTTGAGGTTCAGGCCGCGCGCGCCGAACGCCAACAGCTCGATGAGACGGAGAAGATGCTCCAACAGTTCCGCGACATCATAAAAGAGGCTGGCCCCTATGTCATGCGTACGCTGCTCCGTCAGATCTCGCAGACAGCGAACCGTATCTTTGGAGAGTTGATGGGTGACAACACGGCGCAGCTTTCGTGGGAGGAAGATTACGAGATTGTGTTGCGGCGCGATGGCAATCGGCGTGTCTTCGCACAACTGAGCGGCGGTGAGCAGATGAGCGCCGCGCTTGCCGTGCGGCTGGCGTTGCTACGCCGCCTCTCCCGACTCGACATCGCCTTCTTCGATGAGCCAACCCAGAATATGGACGGCGAACGGCGTGGCGCGCTGGCCGAACAGGTGCGCCGGGTGCGCGGCTTCGATCAGCTGATCGTCATCAGCCACGACGACACCTTCGAGCAAGGGCTAGATAACGTCATCTATCTGGTGAAGCGCAACGGCGAGACGGTCGTCACTACCAGCGCCGAGGAGCAAGCTGAGGAACCTGTCGCCCTCTTCGCAGGCGTGTAGTACACCATTGGGCGCAACAATACCCCCTTCCCGTATCGGGAAAGGGGTCAGGGGGTTAGGTCATCACGCTTGCGGCGCGGGCTTCGCGTCGTCCGGGCGATGAGTCGTCGGGTTGACGTGATAGCCAGGGCGTACCGGTGTCTGCGGGGCAGGCGGCACGCCAAGCGGGCGTTTCGTCTTTGGATCGATGCGATAGCCGGGACGCACTGGCGTCTGTGGCGCTGGTTTATGCTTGTATTCAGGCGTGCGCGGCGTGCGCTCTGTCTCGTTTGCCATACGTCGTCATCCTTTCTCTTCCCTTCCACTTGCCCCTCTCCCACGCAGTGGAGGAGAGGCAAAGGGAGTTACTTTTCCCTCTCCCACGCAGTGGGGGAGGGGTCAGGGGTGGGGGCTACAAAATATACCCGCTGGCGTCGAACAACACATTGGTCTGCGCGCCGCTCGCCATATCCACTTTGAAGTTGAGCTTCCCACTGCTGCTCAGGCCGATAGTGACGCCGTTGGCAATCGTCTGGCCCGTCAGGAAGTTGATCGTGCTGGTGGCGGGCGGCGTGGAGCCTGGATAAAGCCGCAGGTCGCCGCCGCTGGTGGGGCCAACCACCGTCACATTGCCAATGACGCCTACTGCGCCTGACGGCACGCTGATGCCGCCCACGACAACGCCAGTGATCTGCACGGAATGTGTTGAACCGGCTGTCCAGGCTGAGCCGGTGCGGGTATCGAGCAGGCGGATCGGATTTGCCAGGAAGTTGATAGCGCCAGTGACGCCAGGAACGCCCGCCGCCACTTTGCGCCATGTGCCGGGGCTCCCACCAGCGATGCAGATATACATATTCCCCGCGCCATCGCGGATTTGCTCACCTGTTAAGTAGGAACCTGAGGTAGGCGCGCCAGTGAATGAAGCCGTTTGTTGAAAGATGCGTCCGCTGGTGATTGCAGCAAGGTCTATTCCCGATGCGCTGGAGCCCACCACACCATAGCCCATGTCGGTTGAGCCATACACTCCCCAACCGCCTGTGCTGTTTGCCTGACCTTGTACACCAGTGCTGTTGTCCGATGCAAAACCTTGAATGCCAATACATCCCGCTGCGCCGTTTGCATAGGTGGCGAAAATTGGGTTCGCGGTGTTGCCTGACGCAATTGTCAAGCTGGTCGTTCCTACTACGGAGTTGTCAATGGAGTTGTAGACAGGGGAAGCGCCGCTGGCGCGCGCCACCACTCCATGCTGGCTGGCCTCTACTGCCGCGCCCGCCGCCAGCGCAGCCGCCGCAGCGATGCCCGCCGTCTTCAGCAGTGCGCGTCGCCCTGTGGCGCGTTTGCCGCCTCGCCTTGTTGCGTCCAGCCGCTCGTCGGCTGGCCTGGTTTCCTCAGCCCCATTCAAGTCAATCGGCTCACTGGCTGCGCCAAGCCGTTGTGTCAGCCGCGCGACCAACGCTTCAAGGGTCGCCACGCGCTCGCGCAGGGCTACCAGTTCTGCCGATTCGTTGTTGTTTGGGTTGTTGGGGGTCACCGAGGTTTGCTCCGTGAGATCAATCGCCATTGCTGTCTCCCATCTTCACATAACACGTCAAACCAAAGCAAACGAGGGTATGTTGCAATCAGTATAAAGCCTCTTGCAGAGAATGCAAGAGGCAAACTGGTGTACTTCCACACAAAAATCGCGAGTTGGGTTGAGACAAGCGAACGGCTATCCGGCGATTGACCACGCGAGCGCGTCATTGGTGGCGGCGTGCTGATCTACTCTGCTGTTGGTCGCCGTGATCGTCGCTACATTGACTCCCGCTGATGAAGCAATGCCAAGCGCGCGGGCATCCGGCGCCCATTGCAGCGATACTGCCTGCCCCGAGGCGACATGCGCCATTGCCGCCAGAACAATAACCCGCTCTGGGGTCAAATGCTCGGCGGAGATCGCGTCGCCCGCCTGATACGCCAGCATACCACCATCCGCCGACCACACAGGCGTCGTGCCTGAGGAAGTTGGCGCCGTCGAAAGCACGCCCGATGGCGTCCAGAGCGAGAGAGCGGTCTGCGTCTGAATTGCGGCCACTGCGCCTGTGGGCGACCAGATGATGCGTATGATCGGCGCCGCAAGCGTCGTGACGGGGGCCAGTGTGGGTGTCAGCGCCGCATCGGTTGGCGCCGTCACGCTTACCAGCGTCGAACCATCGCCTAGCAGCCAGCGTCCGTCAACCGAGACATCCGCCGCCGCGAAGTGGGTAGCCGCAGGGGTCAGCCGCAACGGCGAGGCCGCCGTGAACTGCTGGATGAAGACACCTGTGATCGCATTGCCAACGCCAGTGGCCCAGGTGACACCCGTCGCCGCTTGACCTGTCTTCCCAGGCGTGATAGTCAGCCGCGTAACCGTGTATGCGCCTGTCGCCAGCGGATCCGCCTGCGCCGTTAGTTGGCGGGCCTGCCCCACAGCGACGCTATAGAGCCAGACGCCCGGCCTGCCCTGTGTAGGTGACGCCTGAGCATAGGCCAGCCAGTCGCTTTGGGCGCTCCACGCGAAGGCCGTGACGACGCCGCTCGAAAGCGTGTGATCCGTCTGCTTCTGTGGGATCGCGCCAGTGGTCACGTCGAGCACATGCACGGTAACGCTTGCGCCGTGCGCGCTCATATAGGCAAGATGCGCGCCATTTGGCGCCCAACTCAGCCCTGCCCGTATCGCCTGCCCTGTCGCGCTTCCCCAGAATGCGGCGGAAAGCGTCTGCCCTGCGGGCGCTGAGACTACTGTGGCAAATGTATGATCAGCCTGCCGGTCGCTTCGCACGAGATGGAGCGTGCCGGTTGCGCCGTCAATATAGGCGATCTGCGAGCCACCCCTGTCATTGACGATGGGTGAAACGCTCCACGCGACGACGCTGACGCCCGGTGGGGTCAGCCGCGCCTCAGCGCCAGGGGCGCCGGTTGGGCCAGCCTCTGCCACGCTCCACAGCGCACCATCGTGCGCGAAGACCAAGCGGTTCCCCGCCGCAAGGGGCGTGTTCGTGAAGTTCGGCCCGGCCAGTGGCGTGCTGATCTTGCCGATAGAGGCGCGACTACTGTGTGGGCCAATTCCTTGACGGAAGAGCAACGCCAGCCCCAGCGCAATCACCACCATCGCCGCGACCGGCAGCCAGAGGCGCGACCACGCGCGAACCTTCTGTGCGGAGTTAGGTGAACGGTGCGCTGTTGGTGTTCTGGCTGGCGCGCTGGCCGATGCCCGATAATCAGAAAACGGTGTGGGCGCTGCGGTTGCTGAGGAAGCGGCAAAGGCCGCCTGCGATGCGGTAGGAGCAGCAGGTGTGCGCCAGCGTGGCCCCAGGGAGGTATGCGCAGGTTGGCTGCGGCGCTCACGCCGTGCGGCGTCACGGACAATCGCGACGTATTCAGGGGAAGAGAAGATACGCTCACGCAGCGCCTCAGGTGGGGCAATACGCTGGGCGCGCGCCAGCAGTTCATCGTATCGGCGATACTCCGCCAGGAGATCGCGGCAGCGTGCGCAGGTATCAAGGTGTGCGCTGACCTGGGCGCGCAAGGGTGGGTCGAGGGTAGAATCCAGGTAGGCGCTCAGGTAGCCCTCAGCCCACTCACAATTCATGGCGTAATGCCTCCCCCCTGTTCCAATGCGCGATAGTGTTCACGGAACGAATGCCGCGCTCTGGACAGGTACATTTTGACGCCGCTCTCCGCAATATTCAGGGTAGTGGCGATCTCCGCGTAGGAGAAGCCCTCCTGGGTATAGAGCAGCAGAGCGGCCCGATAATGCGCAGGCATGCGTTCGAGCGCCGCATGCACCAGCTCGCGTGCGCCGATGGTCTCTTGCGGATCGGCGCTCTCGACGTCAGCCGGCTCATGATCCAGGTCTTGCCAGGGCATCCAGGCGATCAGCTTGCGCCGCCGAAGCGCATCGTAAGCTGTGTTGGTGGCGATTCGATAGAGCCAGGCTGAGAGCTTCAAGTTCGCGTCCATCTTCGGTAGCGCCTTGAACGCTTTCAAGAAGGTATCCTGGGTCAGATCATCCGCCTGCTCACGGTTGCCGACAAGATGGTAGATATAGTTGTAAATGGGCGTCTTATACTCGTCGTATATCCGCTCAAATGACCACGATGGGTCGAACTGCGGCGGCTTACCGGGTTGCGCCGCTTTGCTCTTGGCCTCGCCTGCGCCTCTCGGAGGCTCCGAGGTTGGCGTGGTCTGCTCGTGTGCTTGCGTAGAGCCGCTCTCGTTGCGCGCGCCCTGTTGCGCCCCATTGGCGCCAGGCGGCTCCGAAAGCGCCTCCGATGGCTCTGCAAGCGCGGTAATAGCGTCGTTGGCGAGAGGACTCCCCACCCCCACAGGATCGGCGCTCAGGTTCATACCCCGGTCTCCCTCGCGGGCGTCGTCCTGTTGGGCAGATGGAGTGGCGAAGCCGGTGGCAACGTTGGCGTCCTCATGGTTCTGCGCCTGGCGCGGAACCGTGAAATATGACGTGTCAAGTTTGCCAGGATCGCCTGCCCATCTGTCAAATGGAACGGACGCATGAAACAGCGGTAACATCAGCCAATGAATCGGTGTTACAGGATGATAGCTACTTAAGGTTGGAAAAGCCCAATTGATCGGTTTTCCTCTCCCCCGGCCCTCTGGGGGGACGTGGCTATGCTACCATATTCGCGCGTCTTCGCCAAAGTCGTTAGGCCAGTATTCCTATTTGGCCGTTTTGTCGCCGATAAAACGAATAACTTGCCTGTCGCTAACACACGTCTGGCGTCGCAGACACTCCTTGCCGAATGTGGGGTATCAAATCTGTATCATTTGTATGGAGTGTTTGTATCATTCGGTTGGCGTATCTGCCGCGTTGTGATCCGCCGGTTCCTCTGACTCCGCCTCGACGATGCGCAGTTGCGGCGTCCCACTAGCCTCACTACTCTCACTACCCTCATCGTGCGCCTGGCTGGCGGCATGCAATCGCTGTAGGCGCTGATTATGCAGCTCGCGCAGGGAGTGGTGTCCATCCACACTGCGGTGTTGGGGGCCGCGCTCACCCGTCACATCACGCGCCAACGCCTGCATGAAACGCCCGATGCGGTTCCAACGCGGCGGAAATGAGTCCGCCCAGAAGCGTTCGGCGTTGGCGGCGCCCACTGCCACGAAGGCGTAGTCGCGACCGCCAAACACATACTCCACACGAATCAGCGGGGTCTTGCTGATGCGCAACGACCGCGCGATCACCCGGCGTTCGCCATCCCCTGGCGCGCCGGTCGCGTTGGCCTGCGTCTGTTCCTGCGTGCTGGTGGCGACCTGTGCCTGTGCGTTGGATGATACGACCAATGTGCGCGCTTCCTGCCAAACGGTCGCGGGCGTCCCCTGGGGCGCGTCCTCATCCACACGCTCGACAGGGCCATCCCAGACGGGTATACTGACACTCTTGCGCAGCAAAGATTCTTCAAACCAACCGACCTGATTCTCATCTGGTGGCAGCGTGCGCCCGCTGATCTGCGTATCGAAGCGGCGCGCCACCTCGCGGCGGCGGATCACCTGGCCTGTCCCTGCGCAGGCGACACACTGGCTCTCCCCGCTGCCCTGGCATGCCGAGCAGACCAGTTTGCCATTGTTGCACGAGCATGGTATCGTCCCGTCCTGGCAATCGGGACAAGGAATCGTCTCGCCCGACGCTGGCGCCTGAGGCGCCCACTGGCCAGAAGGCGGTAGCGGCACGCCGTAGTCCTGGCGAAGGCGCTCCGAGAAGTCGGCGAGCCATTCCGCCGCGCTGACGCCTAGCCGCTCGGCCTGTACCTGGAAGTAGCCCTTATCGGCGTTTGCTCGCCGCTCGGCGACCGGATCGGCGATCCGCCCACGTCCCCGGCAGCGACGGCAGGTGAGCCGCGCGCGCCCGTGGCAGGTGGGACAGGTGGTGAATGCCTTGCCGTCGCACTGAGCGCAACGCTTGTGGCCCGCTCCCTGGCAGCTCATGCAGGCGCCCAGCGTTTCCGTTCCGGCAAGCGGTTCGCGGCGTATGCCCGCCTCGATGTCCGGCGTGATGGGGAAATCGTACTCCCAGAGCGGAAGGATCGGCCCTGCGGCGGGTGGGCGTTTGCCGCGATAGGGTTCGGCGGTTGTGGTAAGTGTGCGCGTCTCGCCGCGCTCGTGTAGCTCCACACGCCACACGGCGACTTCTTGGAAGTCGGTCACGCCCATCACGACCGGCAGATCAGGCTCAACCAGAAAATCACGTTCCACCCAGCGTCGCGCCAGGATGCGCGCCTTGATATCGGCCAGCTCGTGCACATCGCTTTCACTCGGCGCAACTGGCGCTGCGGATTCTAGCCAGATGGCGTTCGCATGCGTCACCGCCTGGCGCACACGCTCGCCCAGGGCGCCCAGGCGCGGGCGAAGTTCATCGAGCGTCTCGCGCGCGTGGCGTTCGAGTTCGTCATGGTCAGCAGTAAGCGGATCGAAGCCGGAAGCCTCCGAAGAGGGGATGCTGTGATCCGGTTGGCCGCCGGTTCCCTGCGGCAATGGAGTCTTCTCCTGATCATCACGCCTTTGACGATCTTGATCGGCCATCGTACGCCTCTTTTCGCTGGTTATTCACTACTACCCTGACGGTAAGGGAATATGGGTGAATACCTTGTTTACGCCTGGCCTCCTAAGCCGGTTACGCGCCTGGCCTCAGATTGACCAGGCAAGCAAACGCGCCTGTCATGCTTCGGGCGGCTCCGCTGTGGAACGTTGGGAGTGACACGACTGAACGCATGGCAAGCGCGAAAGGGCACTGAATGTGGGGCAGTCCGGGCGCAAACGGCACGCATCCACCCTATCGGCGGAGGCAAGCCTCCTCCAAAATATTTCTTATGAGCTTATGGGCGCATCAAGCTGTAGTCAATGCCTGGTTCGCGGCGAAGGACAACGCGATCAAACACGCGGCGCGCCGTGTGAATACGCTCACTATTGATCTGGAAGGCGATGAGCGAACCCAACGCCACGCCACAGAGGCTTCCCAGCACAATCCCCTCAACGAAGAACCGATTGCGCAACGTCTTCATCGCCGTCACCTTCTCCATTCCACGACGGTTGTACAGATCATACCTGGTTATAACTGGAAGTAAAGAAACCAATCGCCGTCACTTGGCCTTCTTTACTGGACATAGACCACGCTTGGCGCGCTGCTCCACAGGCGTTCGAGACGGTAAAACTCGCGTTCCATTGGCCCGAAAATGTGGACAATCACATCGCCGCAATCAAGGAGCATCCATCCGCTATCTGAGTCGCCCTCAAAGCCACGAGTTGACTCGTTGAGTTCGTCAAGTTTGTCTTCAATCGCCGAGGCTATTGCTTTGATCTGCCGGGAGTTATTCCCAGTGCAGATCACAAAATAGTCGGCGATGACCGATTGCTCATGAATGTCAAGCAGGGTGACGTCGTGCGCTTTTTTTTCTACGGCGACATCGGCAATGATTTTCGCTAGCTGAGTAGAGTCCAGACGCTCAACCTCCTGGGTAGGATATGCGTGTTCAACCACTACTCACATGCTACAACATCAACGCTTTCTCTGCCAGTGCAAACGCCAGCGTGAACGATCGTAACTGAACGAACATAACGAACGTTTGGCGCAGACACGGGCTTCTCCGCCGAACGGCGTGGTAGAGCGTCGGATGAAAGACCGCTCTGTATGAAGTATACGTACAGCCGAGACGAATGGCTCACAGGACGCCCGTTTTTACCATCCAGGCGTCTGAACGGCAACCCTGATCTTCCCAGAAGTCCCCCAGATGTCCCATTTGGGGGAGAGACACATTCACAAGGGTTGCAAAACATGCTATACTTGCCAACAGTAGATTCAGAAATACAGTTCGCCAACTCAACGCCGAGCTACTCAGGGAGAACGTACTCACCACGTCGGCGTCTGTTGCCTCAGCCCCAGATGAGGCGCGCCAGCCGCTTGTCGTGGTTTTCGCCGAGGGGATGCACACCCAATGCGCTACGCTATTCTGTCTGATATTCATGGAAATGATGTGGCCTTGCAGGCCGTACTGGCCGATATGGAAGCCTTTTCCATCGAGCAACGTGCGCCGCTCGACGCCATCTGGTGTCTTGGCGACATCGTAGGATATGGCCCAGAGCCATCAGTCTGTGTGCGTCGCATTCGCGAACATGCCAACGTGTGCATCGCAGGCAACCATGACTGGGCGGCGCTTGGCAAGCTCGATCTCGAAGATTTTAGCGAAGCGGCTGCGAGCTCCGCCGAGTGGACAGGCGCCCAACTGAGTGCCGAAGAGCGGATTTATCTGCGGTCGTTGCCTGAGAAAACCGTGATCGGCGAGTTCACGCTTGCGCACGGCAGCCCGCTCAACCCCATCTGGGAATACCTCACCACAACCGATGTCGCCGAGCCAAGTTTCAGCGCATTCTCCACACCGTTTTGCCTAGTTGGCCATACCCACCTCCCCACCATCTTCCTCCTTCCCACCGCCGACGCTGAACTCCCCCGCTTCCGGGGAAGTTCGCCTGGGCTGATCGCCGCTGAGCATTCTTATGAGGGCGCCGGAGGGCGGCTGACCGCCACACAGGTGATGACCCTGGCGCCCGACGAGATTCCTACGATTCGCTGTGAGCATCTCACGCCCTCCGAGGGCTTATGGATGCTTCCACGTGGCTACCGCGCAATCATCAATCCTGGCAGTGTGGGCCAACCGCGCGATGGCGATCCGCGCGCATCGTATCTGATCTATGATGACGAGGTGGGCTTCGAGTTCCGTCGTGTGCCCTATGATGTGGAGTTGACACAGCAGAAGATGCGCGCCAACGGACTTTCGCCCCGCATGGCGCGCCGGTTGGCGCGTGGCATCTAAGCAGGTAAGCTGGCAAGCCAAACTTGCCAGCTACTAGACAACCCTGGCTAGGGCGAAGCGCCCTAGAAGTACCCTAACGGTAGCTCCCCGGAATAGGATAGACATCCTCGGCGCCATCGCTGGGGGCCAGCTCGATGTATTTGATATGCGACCAGGAGAACAGATAACTGATCGTTCCCCTGGTCACCCACTCGGTGGTACCCCCACCTGGCTTGGTGGGGTTGAAAATCTGGACGAATGGTAACGAAGGATCGGGCGATTCCACCAGTTCCGCCAGGAACGGTTCCTCGCCATCTACGTGCATCACCACACGTCTGCGATTTGTTGACATACATCGTTCCTTTTTGATTGGATTGATACCTTCAACTTGCCGCTGGTTGGCCCATTGGCGCCTTCAATTGCTGCCCGGCGTAGCCGCTACGGCTGGACAAAATGTACTTTGAGCATCATGGTTCCCAGGCGGAGGTCGTCGTCGTCTTCCAGCCGGTAACGTTGGCGTGGCAGCAGCCGGTAGCCATTCAGCAGCGTCTCGTTGCGGCTCTCCAGGTCTTCCACATACGCTCCAATCGGCGTCATATAAATAGACGCATGGACACGCGAGACGCCCTGTTTTGCCCCATTCCAATCCGTCAGGTCAACATCCGGCGTCACTTTATGCCTGGGATCGCGCCGCCCAATCAGGTATTGTGTCTTGCCCTGCAACTCAAAGATCTGGCCATCGGTGAGTCGCAGCCAGATGAGTTCGGGTGATTTGTCTGCGAATGTCCCACCGCGAGTGCGCGCGCCGCCAGGCTCAAAATCACCCCAATTGCTCTCGTCGTCCTGGTCGCTCACATCAGCGCCAATGGCAGCGCCGTCTTCGGAGATGGTTGACGTGACAGGGCCATCGGTCTGCTCAATTGGTGAGTCGGTGGGAGGGCCATACATCGCGCCTGATATATCGGCCCAATTCGCGTTGGGCGCCTCCTCCTCTTGGAGGATCTCCAATTCTTCGGGGGGTGTCAGCCAGGGCGAGAGTACGGCGCCACAATAATCGCAAAAGAGGGTTCCCTCCGGCCAGTCGTGCTGGCAATCAGGGCAATGAATCACCAGGTCTTGCCGTATCATACTCATGCCTCCTTCCTGCTGATAGGCTGTGTAGGCTGTGTAGCGCGTCTTCCGGGAACCTTCGCCCGAACGATGAAAGCGCGCATCGAATTGGAGCGATTGCCTCTTATAGAGCCTGCAATCGTTGTGAACACGCTTGCCTCATCGTAACTGGTACTATTGAAGCTGTCAAGGCGGCCAGGAGATCACGAGGGGGTAAGCGTAGGCGCCGATGTCTGCGCCCGTTTCCATTCAGCGGCGCGCTCGATCAACTCGGTGGCGTTGGCCCGCGCCGCGCGTGTGCTGGCGCCGCCCAACATCTGACCGATCTCTTCGATACGCTGCTCAGGCGCCAGTCGCTGCGCTTCGGTCGTGGTGCGATCCCCCTGGATGACCTTCGCCACATGAAAGTGGTCGTCACCCATCGCCGCAATCTGTGGCAGGTGCGTCACGCACAATACCTGATGGGTTCGCGCAAGCGCCCACAGCTTCTCGCCTACCACCTGGCCGCTGCGCCCGCTGATGCCAGCGTCAATCTCATCGAAGATCAGGATGGGCGTGGCGTCGGCGTTTGAGAGGATAGTTTTGAGCGCCAGCATCAGACGAGAGGTCTCGCCGCCCGAGGCGATGCGCGCCAGCGGCTTGAACGGCTCGCCGGGATTGGGCGCGATCAAAAACTCCACCTGGTCTATGCCTGTCGCGCTAAACGCAAAACTCGTCTCGGCGCCATCCGCCCCTGCGACCGGCGCGCCGTTGGAATCAGGCTGGCGGGCGATCTGCGCCTGGAAGCGCGCCCGCCGCATATTCAACTCATCGAGTTCGCGTTCCATTGCCGCCGCCAGCGCCTCACCCGCCGCCAGCCGTCGCGCCGAAAGTTGCCCCGCTAGCGCGCCAATGCGCCTGCGTAGCGCGATCTCCTGCCGTTGCAACTCGGCGGCGCGTTCGTCACGGTGGGAAAGCTCGTCAAGCTCGCGCGCGGCCTCCTCGGCGAAAGCCAGGATATCTTCGATGGTCGCGCCATATTTGCGCCGCAGCCGGGCGATCAGATCGAGGCGTTCTTCCACCTCGGCCTGGCGCTGAGGATCGGCGGCGATCTCTTCCTGGTAGGCGCGCGTCGCCGAGGTGACCTCTTCGAGCAGGTAGTACGCATGATCCAGCGTCTCGTTTTGTTCGCGTAGCGTATCGTCCTGCCTGAGCAGGTCACTCATGGCGCGGCGTGCGGTCGTCAGCAGCGCCAGCGCGCCCGGCGATTCGTCGCGTTCGTCGCCAGCCAGCGCGCCATAGATGGCGGCGCAGAGTTCTTCCAGGCGCTCGGCGTTGGCTAACCGACGGCGTTCGCGTTCCAGTTCATCCAGTTCGCCGGGAATAAGCCGCGCCGCTGTGATCTCATCCACCTGATAGCGCAGGAGTTCAGTTCGCCGCTCGATCTCGCGCTCATCGCGCCGCAGCCGCTCGTACTCACGGCGGGTCGCGCGCCACTCGCCCACCAGCCGCGTCACCTGTTCGCGCAGGTCATCTGCGTTGGCGAAGCGATCAAGATAATACACATGGCGATCAGGGCGCAGGATGGCAAGGTGCGCGCTCTGCCCATGGATGTCTATCAGGTGCGTGGTGATACGCTGCAAGCTCGCCAGCGGTACGGCTCGCCCGTTCACCCGCGCCACGCTACGACCTGTGCGGGCGATCTCGCGGGCAAGGATCAATTGACCATCCTCAATCTCGATCCCCAGGTCGCTCAGGATGTCAGCGAGCGTCTCGTTCTGCGCCTCGCTAGAAGGCTCGCCAGTGGTAGCGTCAGACTGGTCATTATGGCCAACGTGGTTGGCGTTCGGCGTCGCGCCGTTTTGCCCGACGCGGGGAAGCATGGATGCTACGTCGAAGACGCCTTCAACGGTTGCGCGTTCGCTGCCTGCCCGCACGACATCTGCGCCTGGCCGTTCGCCCACCAGCGCCGAGATAGCGTCGAGAATGATGGACTTACCAGCGCCCGTCTCACCAGTGAAGACGTTGAAGTGTTCGCCAGGCGCCAGGCGCAGGTGGTCTATGATGGCAAAGTTGGTGATGGTCAGTTCTTGCAGCATGTGTGATGGATGATCCTGGATGATCCTGGTGGGCCTCACTCCAAATTGTCGCGCAGCTTGGCGTTGAGGATGCGATAGAAGCTGGTAGGCGAACGCCTCCGCAGGAAACGGGCGAGGTATGGACTGGTGGAGATCGTCACGCGGCTCCCTGGCGTCAGCGTATCGTTGAGCTGGCCGTCCGCCGAAAGGATTGCGTTGTCGCCTGAGGCATCGAGTTCCAGGGTGATAACGGCGTTTGGCTCGAGGATCAACGAACGGTCAGCGACCAGGTGTGGCGCGATGGGTGTCAGCACGTTGCTGCGCACCTGGGGATGCAGGATTGGCCCGCCCGCCGCCAGGTTATAGGCTGTCGAGCCGGTGGCAGTCGAAACGATGATACCATCGGCGATGGTGGTGTTATAGCGGTGGCCGTCCACCCAGACGTGAATGCGCACCAGGCGCGGCTCGGCCCCACGCGCCAGCACCACATCGTTGAGCGCCAGCCGTTCGGGTATGCGCTCTCCTGTCACGGAGACGCATGCGGCGCGCAGCATCGAGCGTTCGTCAGTCCAGTAGTCTCCTTCGAGGTAGAGCGGGAGCTTCTCGTCCACCTCGTTTGGCTCAAGCTCGGTAAGAAAGCCGACCCGCCCAAAGTTGACGCCGAGGATCGGCGTTTTCGCGGGGGCGCACAGGCGTGCGGTGGAGATGATGGAGCCATCGCCACCCAGCACGATCAGCAGATCCGTCGCGCTCAGGCTGCCCAGTGCTTCGGCCTCGCGCGAGGCAGGCAACGTCCACACCTCGCGTCCGCTCGCCCGGAGGCGCGCGACAAGCGCCTGCGCCAGCGCGGCGGCGTCCTGGGTGTGTTCTCGGTAGATGACGCCAACCGTGCGGATCGGCGCATGCTCGACGGTCTCCATGGTGCGCCCCTTCTTGCTCAGAGTTCTTACGCCAACATCGTATCGCGTTACGAAATGAACGCGCTACTGTTTGCCACCCGATACTACATGGTACGTGCGGCTGGCATGGTTGTCAAACCACAGGAGTTTTTCAATCTAGAGCGCCCCCTCTTGACAGAACGCAGGGTAGCGGGTAGTATGGTGTATGATTGAAAAGTCAGTCAACAAAAAAGGGGGAAAGCGATGCCGCGCACTGAGGCGAGCAATCAGCAGATACGCGATGAGCGGCGCGAGCAAATCCTTCAGGCGGCGATCAAGGTCTTCGCGCGCCAGGGCTTCTCTGCCGCCAAGATCGCCGACATCGCCAAAGCCGCGCAGACCAGTCATGGGTTGCTCTATCACTACTTCGACAACAAAGAGGAGATCTTCGCGGCGCTGATCGAACGCACTACTCATGATCTCCAACAATTTGCTGAGGCAATACGCATGCAGTCAGGCGACGCCTGGGAGCGCCTGACCTGGGCGCTCACGCGCATTTTACAGGGATTGCGGCGCCAGCCGGACATCTACGCGGTCATGCTTCAGGAGCTGGCGAACGAGGCGATCTCGCCCGAACTCCGCCAACTGGCGACACGTCCTGCGGCGATTCTTCAAGAGACGCTGAAGCAGCTTATCGTCGAAGGACAGGCGGAGGGCCGGGTCGTGGCGGGCGATCCCGACGAGCTGGCAGGCGTTCTCACGTTTTGTATTGAGGGGCTGTCGGTCAACGTCCTCTCGCCCTACAGCGCCTCAGTTATCTTTCCCAAACCTGAAACGCTGCTCCGCCTGGTAAAGTCGTGAACCGGCATGAATGCTTTCAGCAGGCCCGTC
>Ga0070737_10003079_pt1 | contig 18584 bp, 16 predicted proteins | sample Coa_R1_10_FD_66438 | JGI IMG/M metagenome (GOLD analysis project Ga0070737, IMG submission 66438) | Surface soil microbial communities from Centralia Pennsylvania, which are recovering from an underground coalmine fire - Coalmine... | ecosystem: Environmental > Terrestrial > Soil > Unclassified...
CAGCCAGCCACCCATGCGGCGTCCCATGCGGTCGGTGAGGCGGCGCAGCAGCGGCCGCCGCGCCGCGGGCACGAACGCCAGCAGATACTCGCGGATCGTCTGCCCGAACACCACGAGGTACAGCGTGAGGATCAGCACCAGCACGCCGTGCAGCGCGCCGCTGAACACCCCGACTGCCAGGCGGGCGACAGTGACGGCCTGGGCGGCGAGCACGGCGAGCTGGCCGCCCAGCCCGCGCACCTGCTGCGCGAGCTGCTCGTCCAGCGGCGGCAGCAGGGGGTACTGGCGTTGGAGGGCGCGCAGCCAGTCCGCCAGGCGGTCTCCATACGTCGGGGCGTTGGCCGCCAGGCGCTCGATCTCGTCGAGGATCGGCGGCACGAGCAGCACGCCGAGCAGCACCAGGCCGAGCACCAGCACGAGGTAGATGAGCAGCACCGCCGCCCCCCGCGGCAGCCCGCGGCCCGCCAGCCAGTCGACGAGGGGCGTGAGGCCCGTGGCAAGGATCAGCGCCAGCAGCAGTTGGAGCAGCACGGCACGCAGGCTGACCGCTAGCCACAGCCCCAGCCCGAGCGCCGCGACTAGCAGCACGGTGCGCACGATGAGGCGCCAGGAGGTCTCGAACCGCGTGTCGTCGATCACCCGTCGCTCCCCGGCATGCCGTGATGCAAGGATGGGGCCAGGCCGCCCACCACGCGGCCGACGGGCGGCGCGGGACGTCCTACACTACCCTCATACGATGCGGCCTGGCCGACTCACCAGGCAGGCGCGGAGGGAGAGGGACCTTGCGTGAGTACCATCTCGCCGTCATCCCGGCCGATGGCATCGGCCAGGAGACGGTGCCGGAAGCCATGCGCGTGTTGGACGCGCTCGCCGCAGTGACCGATGCCTTTCGGGTCACCCGCACCGAGTTTCCCTGGGGATCCGAGTACTACCTGCGCCACGGCGCGATGATGCCGCCCGACGGGCTGCGCCTCCTGGAGCGCGAGGGGTTCGACGCCATCTACCTCGGGCCAGTAGGCGACCCGCGCCTGCCCGACAGCGTGACGCTCTGGGGGCTGCTGCTGCCAATCCGCCAGCAGTTCGACCAGTACGTGAATCTGCGCCCCATTCGCCTGCTGCCCGGGGTGCGGGGCCCTCTGGCCGACAAGGGCCCCGCCGACATCGACCTGGTGTTCGTGCGCGAGAACACCGAGGGCGAGTACAGCGGTGTAGGCGGCCGCGTGCACCCTGGGCAGCCTGATGAGCTCGCCATCCAGAGCGCCGTGTTCACCCGGACGGGCACCGAGCGCATCATCCGCTTCGCCTTCGAGTACGCGCGCAGCCACGGTCGGCGGCGGGTGACCAGCGCCACCAAGTCGAACGCGCTCCAGTACTCGATGGTGTTCTGGGACGAGTGCTTCGCCCGCGTGGCCGCCGACTACCCCGACCTGGCGCACGACCAGTACCTCATCGACGCGCTGTGCGCGCGGCTGGTGCTGCGGCCCGAGACCCTGGACGTGATCGTGGCCTCCAACCTGTTCGGCGACATCCTGACCGACCTCGGGGCGGCGATCGCCGGCAGCCTGGGGCTGGCGCCGAGCGCCAACCTCGACCCCACGCGCCGCCACCCCAGCCTGTTCCAGCCGGTCCACGGCTCGGCGCCGGACATCGCCGGGCGCGGGATCGCCAACCCGATCGGCGACTTCTGGTCCCTGGAGCTGATGCTCGATTTTCTGGGCGAGCGCGAGGCGGCCGCGCGGCTGATGGGCGCTATCGAGCGAGTGCTGGCCGCGGGCCGCGCGCTGACACCCGATCTCGGCGGCCGCGCCACCACCCGCGAGCTGACCGACGCCGTCATCGCCGCCCTGCACGAGGAGACATAACGCACGGAGCTGCCACTCCAGCGCGGCCGCGCTACCTATCCTTTCCCTTGAGCCGCTCGCTAGAATTCTCGGCGAGACCTTGGCTAGAGGTACGACGATGCGGCTCGCGGTCCTCCTGACCGTGGCGCTGGCGTCGGCCCTGCTGCGGCCTGGGCCGGCGTCCGCCCAGCTCATCGACGAGAACCTGTGCTGGCAAGACTGGGCCTGTAGCAACTGGCTCTGGGAGCAGCTCCAGGATCCCCGCGATCGTGGGCGCCCCAACCCGCTGGCGGTGCTAACATGCACCACCGGCGCCCCGCCGCCCACGGATCCCGAGAGCTGCATCGCGGACTTGGCGAGCCGGCGGGGCGCGGCCGCGTACAACGTCTGCCTATGGGGAGCACAGGGCACCCGCTTTCCCGAGTGCCCGCCGTATAGCTACGCGGCGTTCCTGGAGAACTACCCCATGCTCGACCCGCTCGACTACTGCGGCAGCCGCGGCTGCACCCCGCCCAGCCTGCGCGACGAACTTGGGCTCCTCACCTTCTACCGGCGCTGAGGCCGCCTCGGTAGCAGAACGCTAGGCCGAGGGCAGCGTGCGGCCGGCCTGGCGCTCCAGCAGCGTGAGCAGGCCGGAGTGGTCCAGGTCGGCGCTGCTGCCCGCCACCAGCTCGGCGTACAGCCGCCGCGCCGTCTCGGCTAGCGCTAGCGGTACCCCGGTCGCCGCGCCCAGCTCGCTGGCGATGGCCAGATCCTTGAGCTGCAGCGCCGCGCGGAACCCGGGCGCGAACTGGTGCGCCAGCATGCGCTGGCCATGCAGCTCCAGCACGCGGCTCTGGGCGAACCCGCCGAGCAGCGCCTCGCGCACGCGCGCGGGGTCGACGCCCGCCGCGCGGGCCAGCAGCAGCGCCTCGGCCACCGCCCCGATGGTGACGGCCACCACGAGCTGGTTGCACGCCTTGGCCACCTGCCCGGCGCCTACCTCGCCAAGGTGGACGATGCGGCTGCCCAGCACCTCCAGCACCGGCCGCACGCGCGCCAGCGCCTCGGCCGGGCCGCCGACCATGATCGCCAGCGTGCCCTCGCGGGCGCCGATCTCGCCGCCGCTCACCGGCGCGTCGAGCATCGCCACCCCGCGCGCCGCTAGCCGCTCCGCGATCCGCCGCGTGGCCAGCGGCGAGATGGAACTCATATCGACATAAATTGCACCAGGGCGGAGGCCCGCGAGCAGCCCCGCGTCGCCGAGGACCACCTGCTCGACGGCCGCCGTGTCGCGCAGCATGGTGATCACGATATCGGCGCCGGCCGCCAGCTCGGCGGGCGAGCCGGCCACCGCGGCGCCCGCGGCCGCCAGCTCCTGCGCCGGCCCGGGCGAGCGGTTCCAGACGGTCAGGGAGTAGCCGGCGCGCAGCAGGTTGTGGGCCATCGGCCGGCCCATGATGCCCAGCCCGGCGAAGCCGATGTGCGGTCGTTCCGCCATGACCACACCTCCCTCGGGGGTGTTTTTCGAGTCGCGTCGTGCCGTTAGCAGGCGGCGCCTTCGTGCTCCGTGATCGGTGGATGGACCGGTTCCTCTGCCGCCGGGAATGCCGAGCCGGCCCTTTAGGCCAGCGATGCTCTCCCGATTCGCGCGTCCCAGCGCCCTAGCACCGTGCATACACGACCAGCATGTCGATGGGGAAGACGAGCCCGTCGGCAGTCAGGTACGGCGCCAACTGCTGGCGGGCGGCCTCGTGCAGCGCTTGCCGCTCGCTGGGCGGCAGCCGCTCCAGGACGCTGGCCAAGCGCACCGTGAGCGTGAAGGCCACAAAGTCGTCCACCGCGGGGCACCGCGCCGTGACGCGCTGCGACGTCACCTGCACGGCGTGGAAGCCCGCGGCGGCGCAGAGCGCGGCCAGCTCGGTCGGGTCGGCGAGCACGAACGGCTCTCGAAACAGGGTCAGCGCGTCGGCGCCGAGGAACTGGGCCACCGCGCGCTCCACCGCCTGGCTGGCCGCTTCGCGGGCGACCACGTTGAGCACCAGGCGCCCGCCCGGGCGGAGGACGCGGTGCATCTCCCGCAGCGCGCGGGGCCGGTCGGGCAGGAACTGCAGGCCGTTCTGGCAGAGCACGACCGCGAACGCGCCCGCCGCGCACGGCAGCGCGCACGCATCCCCCTGGAGCCAGGTGATCCGCGCCCCGACGACCGGCGGACAGGCCTGTGCCACGGCGAGCATCGCGCCGTTGCGATCCAGGCCCACGACGGTGCCGCGAGGCCCGACGCGGGGCGCTGCAAGCCGCGCCACGATCCCGGTCCCGCAGGCGACATCGAGCACGCGCTCGCCAGGCTGGAGCGCCGCCAGGGCCAGAAGGCCTTCCGCCTCCGGCGCGAACATGGCGGGGACGGCGACGCGCTCATAGACGGCGGCCAGGGTGCTGAACGGGGTGCGCGGGCGCGCAGACTCCATGGTGCTCTCTCCTCGGCCCCAGCGCAGTCGCCCGCGCCACGGCTAGACGGCGGTGGCCACGACGGCGCGCGGCCAGGAGCCGAGCACCTTCAGGAACAGGCAGCGGGGGGTCACCGCCGTCAGCGCCCGCTGCCAGTTCGGCTCGGCGGCATGGCCCTCGAACTCCACGAAGAAGATGTACTCCCACGGCCGCCCGCGCAGCGGCCGCGACTGGATGCTGGTCAGGTTGATGCCCGCGGCGGCGAACTGCTGCACCACCGCGCTCAGCGCGCCCACCTCGTGGCGCACGCTGAACAGGATCGCCGTCTTGTCGCGGCCCGTGGGCGGGTTGTTGTTCGTGGGCGCCAGCACGTAGAAGCGCGTGTAGTTGGCGGCGAGGTCCTCGATGTCCGCCGCCACGATGTCCAGCCCGTATACCTCGGCCGCCAGGCGCGGGGCGATGGCGGCGCTGTCGGGCGTCTCGGCGGCCTGGGCGGCGGCGCGCGCCGTGCTGACCACCGTGACGAGCTCCACTCCCGGCAGGTTGGCCGCCAGCCAGCGCCGGCACTGGCCAAGCGCCACGGGGTTGGTGAACACGCGGCGGATGCGCTCGCGCGGCACCCGCGCCACCAGCTGGTGGTGGATCCCTAGCGCGATCTCGGCGATCACCCGCAGGTCGAACTCGGCGAAGGCGTCGAGTGTCTCGTGCACCGAGCCCTCGGTGGAGTTCTCCACCGGCACCACCCCGTAGTGCACGTGCCCCTGCGCCGCCTCGCGGAACACGTCGGGGATCGTGGGGAGCGGCACGTACTCGGTGGCCGCGCCGAACCGCTCCAGGGCGGCCTGGTGGGTGAAGGTGGCGGCCGGGCCGAGATAGCCGACGCGCTGCGGTTCTTCGAGGTTGCGGGCGGCGGCGAAGATCTCGCGCCAGATGGCGCGCAGGTGCCGCTCGGTGAGCGGGCCGGCGTTGGCCGCCAGCAGGTTGGCGATCACCTGCTCCTCGCGCGCGGGCGCGTACACCCCCTGCGCGCTGTACGCCTTGACCGCGCCGATGCGCTGCACGTGGCGCATGCGCTCGTTGAGCAGCTGCACGAGCTGCCGGTCGATGGCGTCGATCGCCTGCCGCGCCTCGCTCAGCCCCTCCGCGCTCACCGCTGCCTCCGCGCCCTGGTGTCCCTCAGTGTCGTACACCGCGCGCCCCGGCCGCAACCGGCGCGCTCACAACCCGCTCACAGCCCGCCCCGGCGCGCCGAAACGGCCGCGTGGGGCGGCCTATACTCTTGGGTAGACGGACGGCGTGCGCGGAGCGACACCGATGGCCAAGCCAGACCTGCTCGCCGTGCGCGAGCGCGTCGAGGAGCTGCGGCGGCAGATCGAGTACCACAACTACCGCTACTACGTGCTCGACGATCCCGAGATCAGCGACGCCGAGTACGACCAGCTCATGGAGGAGCTGCGGCGGCTGGAGGCCGAGCACCCGGAGCTCCAATCGCCGGACTCGCCCACCCAGCGCGTCGGCGCGGGGCCGCTGGAGGCGTTCGGCATCGTCGAGCACCGCCTGCCGCTGCTCAGCCTGGCCAACGCCTTCAGCCCCGAGGCGCTGCGCGCCTGGCACGGGCGGGTAGCGCGGCTGATCGGCGAGCGGGCGCTGCGCTACGTGCTGGAGCCCAAGATCGACGGGCTGGCCGTGTCGCTGGTGTACGAGCAGGGCCGGCTCAGCGTGGCCGCCACGCGCGGCGACGGCCTGCACGGCGAGAACGTCACGGCCAACGTGCGCACCATCCGCAGCGTGCCGCTGACCCTCCAGGGCAGCCCGCCGCCGGTGGTCGAGGTGCGCGGCGAGGTGTACCTGTCGCGCGCCGCGTTCGAGCGCATCAACGCCGAGCGCGCCGAGGCGGGCCAGCCGCTGTTCGCCAACCCGCGCAACGCCGCCGCCGGCAGCCTGCGCCAGCTCGACCCGCGCATCACCGCCAGCCGCCCGCTGGATATCTTCTTCTACCAGATCGGCTACGCCGAGGGCGCCGCGCTCCCGCGCAGCCACTGGGACTGCCTCGGCTTGCTGCGCGAGTGGGGCCTGCGCACCAACCCCGAGAACCAGCTCGTGGAAGGCATCGACGCGGTAGTCGCGGCGGCCGTCGCCTGGGAGCACCGCCGCGAGCGGCTGCCGTACGACATCGACGGCGTGGTGGTCAAGATCGACGACCGCGACCTGCAGGCCGAGTTGGGCGCCGTGGGCCGCGAGCCGCGCTGGGCGATCGCCTACAAGTTCGCCCCCACCCAGGCCACCACGCGGCTGCTGAAGATCGACGTGAACATCGGCCGCACCGGCAGCGTGAACCCCTACGCCGTGCTGGAGCCGGTGAGCATCGGCGGGGTGGTGGTCAAGCTGGCCGCTTTGCACAACGCCCAGGACGTGCGCCGCAAGGACATCCGCGAGGGCGACACGGTGATCGTGCAGCGGGCCGGCGAGGTCATCCCCCAGGTGATCGGCCCGGTGCTGAGCAAGCGGCCGCCCGACGCCAAGCCGTACGAGCTGCCCACCCACTGCCCGTCGTGCGGCGCCCCCATCGAGCAGCCGCCCGACGAGGCGATGGCCTACTGCACCAACAACCCGGCGAATTGCCGCGCGCAGCTGTACGAGCTGCTCAAGCACTTCGCCAGCCGCGCCTGCCTGGAGATCGACGGGCTGGGCGAGAAGCTGGCCGCCGCGCTCATCGCTGCCGGGCTGGTCCACGACGTGGCCGACCTGTACACCCTGACCAAGGACCAGCTCGTCGGCCTGGAGCGCATGGGCGACAAAAGCGCCGAGAACCTGCTGGCCAGCATCGCCCGCAGCAAGCAGCGCCCGCCCGCGCGGCTGCTGCACGGCCTGGGCATCCGCCACGTGGGCGCCGAGACGGCCGCGCGCCTGCTCGACGCCTTCGGCAGCCTCGACGCGCTCGGCCAGGCCACGGAGGCCGAGATCGCCGCCGTGGAGGGCATCGGCCCGACCATCGCCCGCAGCGTGCGGCAGTGGTTCGACGAGCCGCGCAACCAGACCGTGCTGGCCAAGCTGCGCGCGGCCGGGCTGCCGCTGGGCCAGCCGGCCACCCGCCCGGCCGACGGGCTCCCCCTGGCGGGGCAGGCGTTCGTGCTCACGGGCCGGCTGGAGCGCCTGAGCCGCGCGGAGGCCGAGGCGCGCCTGCGCGCGCTGGGCGCCACGGTGAGCGACACGGTGAGCAAGAAGACCAGCTACCTGGTGGTCGGCGCCGAGCCGGGCAGCAAGCTGAAAAGGGCGCAGGCGCTGGGCACCCCGCTGCTGGACGAACCCGCGTTCCTGGCCCTGCTGGAGGCAGCGGAGCGCGGCAGCCCGGCGGCGCCCTGAGCCCCCAGGCCAGCCGCCCGACGGCGGGTACAATGGCGCGGGAGGGCGCGATGCGCGTGCGTGTGTTGCTGTTCGGCGAGCTGCGGCGGCTGCTGCCGCGCGGGCAGGAGGAGCTGTGGGTCGAGCTGCCCGCCGCCGCGCGGGTGGCCGACGCGCTGGCCGCGGTGGGCGTCACGCCCGCCGACGAGTGCATCGCGGGGCTCAACGGCGAGCTGGCCCGGCGCGATGCGCCACTGCACGACGGCGACACGCTGAGCCTGTACCACCCCATGGCCGGCGGCACCGCCCCCTCGCCAAACAGGGCGGCATGTGCTATCGTAGGATAGCTCCCGCCCGTTGGACATGCGATCCTGCAATTCGGGACATCAGGCGGGTGGCGGCTGGAGGGTGGCATGCAGTTCGGCATCAACTTCTTTCCCACAGTAGCCCCGCAGGAGAAGAGCGGCGCGCAGTTCTACGACGAGGCGCTGGCGCTGTCCGAGCGCGCCGATGCGCTCGGCTACAGCTCGATCAAGATCGTCGAGCACTACTTCAACCCCTACGGCGGCTACAGCCCCGATCCGGTCACCTTCCTGGCCGCCGTCTCCCAGCGCACCCGCCGCATCCGCCTGATCACCGGCGCGGTGATCCCGGCGTTCAACCACCCCATCAAGCTGGCTGGCAAGCTGGCCATGCTCGACAACCTCTCCCACGGCCGGCTCGATGTCGGCTTCGCCCGCGCCTTTCTGCCGATCGAGTTCGACGCCTTCCAGGTGTCGATGGAAGAGAGCCGCGCGCGGTTCGAGGAGGGCATCGCCGCCTGCGTGCGCCTGTGGACCGAGGAGAACGTGGTCTGGCGGGGGCGGTTCTACCAGTTCGGGCCCGTCACCCTGCTGCCGCGCGTGTACCAGCGGCCGCATCCGCCGGTGTGGATCGCGGCGGTAGCCACCCCGCAGTCGTTCGAGTGGGCGGGCCAGCAAGGCTACCACCTGATGATCGTGCCGTACCTCTCGCGGCACGAGGACATGCAGCGGCTGCTGCAGTTGTACCGCGACGCCTGGCGCGCGGCCGGCCACCCCCCGGGCGCCGAGCAGGTGCAGATGAGCTTCCACGCCTACGTCTGCGAGGACGGCGCGCAGGCGCGGCGCGAGGCGCGGGCGTACATGGACGACTATCTGGCGAAGTTCATCCAGGCCGCTGCGGGCTGGAACACGCGCGTGTCGGACCAGTACAAGGGCTACGAGAAGACGGTCGAGCAGCTCCGCGCCATCACCTACGAGCGCGTACTGGCCGACACCAAGGCGTTCATCGGCGACCCGGACGAGGTGGCCGCCCAGGTGCGGCAGATCCGCGACTACTACGGCGCGGTCGAGCCGTCGATGCAGGTCACCTTCGGCAACATGCCCTACGAGCACGCGCTGCGCACCCTGGAGCTGTTCGCCCAGCACGTGATGCCGCGGTTCCAGGCCCAGCCAGCCGCCGCCGAGCGCGGCCAGCCGAGCCCCTAGCCCCCCGAGCGGCGTGCGGGCCGGTCGGCGCGCCGGCCCGCACGCCGGCAGCTGCTCCGCGCCTGCGCTCTGGCCTCGGGCGCCCCCCGCGTGCACGAGGCCAGAGCCGTACTGCTCGCCCAGTGCCCCTCCGGCAAGATCCGCACCGCGATTGACCGCGTACTATTCGGTTACCCCCCTCGCTTTCCCCATCGCCCATGCCACACGTGGTGTACCGATTCAGGTGATGCATGCATGGTGGGGTTTCCTGGCACTATCTGGCAATGCCAGGCGTAACACCAGTGCCTATGAGTGCGTTTACCACGACGGAATGATGGGACGGAGGTGCGCTACAGCTATCCGAAGCGTGGTGTAACGATGCGGTGCGTCCATGTCGATCGATACAGGCGCAGGGGATGAAGCACCATGCACATCTGGCGATCTCCTGGCGTCCGACGGCTCACACGGTGCATACTGCGCAGCCTCATCGCGGGCAGCATACTCCTGGGGCTCGGTACACCCTCTGGGCGTGCCCAGACGCCGGTGACCTTGCCGCAAACCCTCACGAATGGGGGCGCGAGCTGGGATATCGTGAACACGGGAGGCACGACGAACGGCCGGCCTAGCGGCGGCGCATGCGACAACTCGCCGGGCCTGGCGGTGCTCGACGCCGCGCTGCTCGCACCGGCCAAAGTCGACACCTTCGACCACGGGCTGTCGCTCTGGATCAACGACAACATCTTCGTGCCCGCGGCGGGCACTATCACCCGCAGTGGGCAGACGCTCACCGCGGGCCCGTCGCCGCTCAACGGCCTGAACGTGACGGTGCAGTACGCTGCGCTGGCGGGCAGCCCTACACTGCGGATGCTGGCCCGGTTGCAGAACACCAACCCGCTGGCGCTCACCGCCACGGTGAGTCTCGTGAGCAACCTGGGCTCGGACGCGACGACCGTGGTCGCCGCCACCAGCAGCGGCGACCCAGTGTTTACCCCGGACGACCGCTGGGTGATCACCGCCGATAGCGGGACCGCGCCCGGCGACCCGGTAGTGACCCACGTGCTGGCGGGCCCGGGCGCCCCGAGCGTGCGGCCAACAGCGGTGAGTCAGACGGTGTTCGGCTGCCTCGCGCCACCGTTCACCCAGGGCGTGCGCGCCAACTACACGGTGACGGTGCCCGCGGGCGCCACGCGCTACCTGCTGTTCTATGCCCAGCTGGGCGCCACGCCCAGCGGAGCGGCGGCCGCCGCCGCGACCTTCAACACCACCCCACCGCTGGGCAGCGACCTGGTGAGCGGGCTCGATGCCGCGGTGCTCCGCAATGTGGTGAACTGGGACTTCAGCGCGCTGGGACCGCCCGACACCCCGGCGACGCCCACGCCCACCCCAACGCTTACCCCGCTGCCGACACGCACCCCGACGCCCGCGGGGCTCGTGCTGCCGTTGCCGGTGATTCCGCCGCCGCCACTGGGAGCGCCGCTACCGCTGGTGGGTGGCCCACCGCCGCCAGGCTGGCTGCCACTGCCTCCCGCCCCCGTGAGCGGCCGGGCCGCGCCGGCGGCAGGAACGCCAGCGGAGGTGCCCGTGATTCCAGAAGCGGAGAGCCTCGGGCTGCTGGGCCTGGGGTTGGCGAGTCTACTCGCGGGCTGGGCGCTACGCCAGCGGCGGCCCGCGCGGAGCAAGGAGCACGAGCGATGAGCAAGCGGACTGCGCGCCCGCGCGCCCGGGACCGTGGCCACGGGGGCGACACCTTTGCCGCGATCCTACGGCAGCGCCTCAGCCGGCGTGGCCTGCTACGCGTGGGCGCGGTGGTGGGCACCGCCGCCGCTACCGCGCCACTGCTGGAGGCGTTGGGCGCCACGCCGGCCGCGGCCCAGAGCGGAGCGCCCACGCCGGTGGCGGTGAAGTTCACTCCGATCGCGCTGTCCACCGCTGACACGGTACAGGTGGCGGCGGGGCACCAGACGCAGGCGTTCCTGCTGTGGGGCGACCCGCTCCGGCCGGGGCTGCCGCCGTTCGATCTCAATGCCCAGACGGCCGCGCTGCAAGAGCAGCGGGTGGGGTTCAACCACGACTTCCTGGCCTTCCTGCCGCTGCCGTTCGGCTCGGAGCGGTCGGACGAGGGCCTGCTGTGGATCAACCACGAGTACACCAGCGGCCGCGAGATGTTCCCGACCTACAACGCCACCAACCCGTCCAAGGAGCACGTGGATATCGAGTTGGCGGCGCACGGCGCGACGGTCGTCAAGATCAGCCGCAACGCCGACCTGTCGTGGACCTACGACGTCGCCTCGCCACTCAACCGGCGCCTCACGGCGACCACCCCGATGCTGCTCACCGGCCCGGCGGCCGGCAGTGAGCTGCTGAAAACCGCCGACGACCCGACCGGCACGCTGGTGCTGGGCACGCTGAACAACTGCTCGGGGGGAGTCACCCCCTGGGGCACGGTGCTGACCTGCGAGGAGAACTTCAACCAGTACTTCGCCAACGTCAACGCGTTACCCAGCGGCATCGTCAAGTCGGCGCACCAGCGCTACGGCCTGCCGAGCGGGGCCAGCAGTCGGCGCTGGGAGAACTACTACCCGCGCTTCAACACCGCCCAGCATCCCAACGAGCCGTTCCGCTTCGGCTGGGTGGTGGAGGTGGATCCCTACGACCCGAGTTTCCAGCCGCGCAAGCGCACGGCGCTGGGGCGCCTCAAGCACGAGGCGGCGACCGTCGTTGTCGCGCCGAGCGGGCAGGTCGTGGTGTACAGCGGCGATGACGAGCGGTTCGACTACCTGTACAAGTTCGTCAGCGCCGGCACCTACAACGCCAGCAACCGGCAGGCCAACTTCGGCTTGCTGGACAGCGGCACCCTGTACGTGGCGCGGTTCAATCCCGACGGCACCGGCCAGTGGCTGCCGCTGGTGTTCGGACAGGGGCCGCTGACGGCCGCCAACGGCTTCACCTCGCAGGCCGATGTGCTGGTGCGCACGCGGCTCGCGGCCGACGCGCTGGGCGCCACCAAGATGGACCGCCCCGAGGACGTGGAGACCAACCCGAAGAACGGCAAGGTGTACGTAGTGCTGACCAACAACACCAGCCGCGGGGTCGGCAGCAACCCGGGCACCGACCCCGCCAACCCGCGGGCCAACAACCGCTACGGGCACATCCTAGAGATCACCGAGGACGACTACAACCCCGCCGGCACGACCTTCCGCTGGGAAGTATTCCTGCTGTGCGGGCCGCCCAGTGACGCGAGCACTTACTTCGCCGGCTTTCCGCGCGAGTTGGTCAGCGCGATCGGCACGCCCGATAACATCGCTTTCGACCGCCGCGGCAACCTGTGGATCGCCACCGACGGCCAGCCCGAGACCCTCAACGCCAACGACGGGGTGTTTGCGGTGGCCACCGACGGCACCGAGCGCGGCTGGCTGAAGCAGTTCTTGAGCGGCCCGCGCGACTGTGAGATCTGCGGGCCGACGTTCACGCCCGACAACCGCACGTTCTTCTGCGCCATCCAGCACCCTGGCGAGGGCGGCGGGCTGACCCCGCCCACCAGTACGTGGCCGACCGGCAGCGTGCCACGGCCGGCGGTGGTCGCCGTGTGGCGCACCGACGGCCTGGTGATCGGCGCCTAGGCGCCTGGCGACGGCCCCCGGGCGCGCGCTGCAACGGTGCGGGGGCGCGCCCGGGCGGCCGCCGCCGTCCCGCCCCCCCGCCACAACACGATTTCACAAACTGCTTACACCGCGCTGTCAGCCCGCTCACATTCCTCGCTTATGGTGGAAGCGAGGGGCGCTGCCTGATGAGAGACAGGCCCCGGGGGAGAATAACCGAGCCACTGGAAAGGGTGTCACGGCAATGGCCCTCCAGTACCTAGTCGAGGTTCTGGTGCCACTGCTGGTCAGAGAGGCGACGGAGCACGCGCTGAAGTACGCCACGCGCCGCGCCGCCGAGCGCCTGCTGGTCGAGCGGCCCGCTCCGCGGGGGCCACGGTTGGCCGCCTTGGGACCGGTGCAGGTGGTATCGGATACGCCCGGCCGCCTGCGGCTGCGCGTGCCGCGTGAGTGGCTGGCCGATGGCGGGGCGGCGCTGGTGGCGCGGTGCACGGGGCTGCCCGGCGTGCTGACCGCGCGCGTCAACCGCCGCACGGCGAGCCTGCTGCTAGCCTACCGCGGGGGCGACACCACACGCCGCGCGGTGTGGGCCGCGCTCGGGCCGCCGCGGCCCCGCTCCACCCTGGCGGCCGCGCCGGGGGGGCGCTTGGAGAGGCGAGGAGGCTGATGAGCACTGAACTCCTAGACTTCCGGCCGGCGGCGCCGCCGCGGGTGGTGCGCGTGGCGTTGCAGGCGACCGCCGCGGCGCCGGAGGGGCCGCTGGCTCCCTGCCCTCGCTGCGGTAGCAAGGGCGTGAACGTGCACCAGCGCGACTGGCGCACGGTGAAGGACCCGCACGCCGCCCGCGTGCTCGTGCTGCGGTACCTGTGCAAGCGCTGCGGGCACGTGCGCCGGGCGTACCCCGCGGGCCTGGGCCCAAGCCGGCAGAGCGCGGCGCTGCGGCAGCTCAGCGTGCTGCTGTACTGGATCGGGTTGTCGTACCAGGCGGTGCGCGCCGTGCTGCTGGACCTTGGCTGCCCGCTATCCACCACCAGCATCCGCCGCAACGTGGTCGCCGCCCAACAGCGCTTGCACGGCCAGCCACCGCTGAGTCGCTTGCGCCTGGCGCCCGCGGGCGCCGGCGTGCTGGCGGGCCCCGACGGCCGGCTGGTCGTCCGGCTGGTGGGGCATCCGGCTAGCGGCCGCTACCTGGAGGTGGAGGTGGGCGACGCGGGCCACGCCGCCGAGCTGCACTGGCGGCTGACGACCTGCGCGCGCTGGCTCGGGCAGCACACCCCGTAGCCCCACGTGTTCCCACCGGAAACACCACACGCGCTTGCGTACACGGTGCGGCTGTAGTATCGTTGCATAATCGCCGAGGCGCCGAGCGACGGCCGCGGAACTGCCCCGTCGGGCGTTCCCGCTGGTACGTCGCTTGCTTTGTCTGCTGCGCGGGGGGCGGTCGGGCAGCGGACAGCAGGAGGGTACACGATGGCACTGTTGGGTGAGTTGGGCGAATCGGTGTTTGGAGGTACGCCGCTGGGCGTGGGGATCGCCGCGGTGGCCGTCGGTGCGGTGGTGCTCGGGCCGCGCGCCAAGCCGCTGCTCAAGAAAGCGATCATCGGCTACCTGGCGGCCAGCGAGCGGGTGCGCGAGCTGGTGGCGGAGGCCAGCGAGCAGCTCCAGGACATCTACGCCGAGGCACGCTACGAGTTCGAGGCCGGCCTACGGGGCGAGGCGAGCGCCGACGGCAAGCCCGCGGCCGAGCCGGCCTGATGGATCCTGCGACGGAGCAGCGTAGGTGGCGGTAACCGAGCGCCAGCCGACCTTCATGGCGCGTATCGTGCACCACACCCCGGGGCGGCTGCGCCTACGCGTGCCCCGTGAGGCGCTGAACGGGCGCGGCGCCGAGGCCGTGCACAGCGCCCTGGCCGAGCAGCCGGGCGTGCTGCAGGTCCGCGTGACCCCGCTGGCCGGCAGCCTGCTCGTGCGCTACGACCCCGCGCGGGCCCAGCTCGACGACCTTACAGCCGCGCTCCAGCGCGCCGGCCTGCACATTGCGCCGGCGGTTGCGGAGCCGCCCCCCGCGCGGCCGGACGAGCCCACCGCACTCGGCCAGCTCATCGACCGGCTGGCGGGCCAGCTGGACGAGCGGGTAGATCGCGCCACAGGCCACCGGCTCGACCTGCGCACGCTGCTGCCGGTGGGGCTGGGCGCGCTCGCGCTGCGCGAGCTGTTGGCCGGGCGCGTGCAGGCGGCGCCCTGGTACGTATTGCTGTGGTGGAGCTTCGACTCCTATCTGAAGCTCCGCCGCCGCCCCCCGGGGGGCCCTGCCTCACCGCCCGATCCGCTATAGCGGCATGCGCATGGCCGTAGCCACCCCGCTCCCGCGCCCCGTGCACATCCTGCCGGGCCGGGTACGGCTGCGCGTGCCCGCCGTGCGCCACGACGCGGCGCTGGCTGCCCGGTTGGTGGCCCGGGCGCGCGCCACGCCCGGGGTGCACGCCGCCCGGGTCAATCGAGCCGCTGGTGCGCTGGTGCTCGCCGGCGAGCCGGCAGCGATCGCCGCGCTGGTGCGCGACGGCACCGTGGCCCACTGGGCCCACGCCGCGCCACCCGCAGCTGAGGTCGTCCCGCAGCGGACGCCGCGCGAGCCCTCGCGCCTGGCTCCCCTAGCCTTGGCGGCGACGGCGTTCGCCCTGAGCTATCTCGGCGTGGGGGGGATCGCGGCCACTCTAGTGGTGGGCTGCGCCGCCGCGGGCCTGCTGCCGCATCTGCGCGCGAGCATCGCGCTGCTGCGCGCGCGCCGGCTGGGTGCGCCCCACCTGGAGCTGGCCGCCCTGCTGGTCATGCTGCTGCGCCGCGATGTGCGGGGGCTGGCCGCCACGAGCCTGCTGAGTGCGCTGGCCGACCAGATCCGCGAGCGCACGGCGCGCCGGTCGCGGGCCGTGGCGGTCCAGCTCGAGGCCCCGCGCGTGGGCGCGGCAGTGGTCCGCCGCGCGGGCGGCGAGCAGCGCGTGCCGGCCGCGCGGCTGCGAGTGGGCGACCGGGTACTCGTCGCGGGCGGCGCGTGGATCCCGGTAGACGGCGTGGTAGCGCGGGGGGAGGGCCGGGTGGAGCAGCAGCTTCTCACCGGCGAGCGCCGGCCGGTGCTGCGGCGCGCGGGCGACCCGGTGTTTGCCGGCACGCGGCTGGTCGCCGGCGCGCTGGAGATTCGCGCCACGGCGGTGGGCGAGCGGACCCGCGCCGCGCGCATCGCCCGCGCCCTTCGAGGGACGCCGGGCCACGACGCCCGCAGCACCGACTACGCCGCCGCGCTCGCCGAGCGGCTAGTCGGCCCCGTGTTCGGCCTGGCGGCGATGAGCTACGTGCTGACGCGCGACAGCCAGCGGGCGGCCGCCGTGCTGAACGTCGATCCGCTCACGGGGCTGGAGCTGTCGGCGCCCACGGCGATCCTGGCCACCATGACCCGCGCCGCGCACTGCGGCGTGCTGTTCAAGAGCGGCCGCGCGGTGGAGCAGCTCGCGGGGGTGAACGCCATGGTCTTCGACAAGACGGGCACACTCACCCTGGGCACGCCCGTCGTCGAGCAGGTGGTGAGCGTGGATGCACGCTTCGCGCCGGCCACAGTCGCCGCCCTGGCCGCAGCGGCGGAGGCTGGCTTGCGCCACCGCGTGGCACGGGCTATCGTGCGCTACGCCCGCCAGCAGCGGCTCGCGGCGCCAGCGCCCGCCATGCGGCAGCCGGCAGGGCTCGGTGGCGTGGTGGCCATGGTCGACGGGCACACCGTTCACGTCGGCACCTGGGAGTTCCTGCACGCAGCGGGGATCGCGGCGGCCGCGCAGCCCGAGCTGGGCCGCTTGCGCCATGCGGGCTACGCGCTGAGCTATGTCGCGGTCGACGGCGCGCTGGTCGGCGCGCTCGCCTATCGCGACCCGCCGCGGCCCGAGGCGGCGCGGCTCGCCCACTGGCTGCGCGCGCACGGGGTCGCGGCGCTGCACCTGGCGACAGGCGACGACGAGGCGGCGGCCCTGGCCGTGGCGCGGGCGGTCGGCATCCCGCACGTCCACGCGCGCCTGCTCGCCGACGACAAGGCGGCGGTGGTGCGCCGGCTCCAGCGACACGGACACGTGGTGGCGTTCGTGGGCGACGACCTGGACGACCGGCTGGCCATGCAGACGGCCGACGTGGCGGTGGCGCTGCGCCACGGCGCGGTGGCCACCCGCGCGCTGGCGGAGGTCGAGCTACTGCACTCGCACCTGCTGGGCATCCGGCACGCGATCGAGCTGGCCCGCGGCGCGCGCGACATCATCCGGCAGAACATGGCCCTGGTGAGCGGCACCGCCGTGGCCAGCCTGCTGCTCGCCGCCAGTGGGGCGCTGGGGCCGGTGGGCGTCCGCGTCGTGGCCGATGCGAGCACGCTGGGCGCCGCCGCCAACAGTCTGCGGCCGCTGCTTGGGCCTCCACGGCGCCACCGCGCGAGTGGCCCGGCGCGGAACGGCCGGACGCCATGAGGCGGACGCGGCATCCGCTGGCGCGGCTGGCGGGCACGGTAGCACGGCTGCCGCGCTATCTGAAGCTGGCGCAGGCGCTGGCGCGCGACCCGGCGGTGCCCGCGCGCAGCAAGGCGGCGCTCACCGCGGGGGTGGCGTACTGTCTCTCCCCCGTCGATCTGATCCCCGGCATCGTGCCGGTGCTGGGCCAGCTCGACGATCTCGGCGCCCTGCTGCTGGGGCTGCGGGTCGCCCTGCGCGGCTGTCCCGACGGTGTGGCCGCGCCCCATCTCGCCGCGGCCGGGCTGACCGCGGCCACGCTGGAGGCCGACCTAGAGACCGTCGTGGCGACCGCGGCCTGGCTGGTGGGCGGCGCGGCGCGGCTGGGCGCCCGCACGGCGCGCGGCGGCGCCTGGCTGCTGCGGCGGGCCGCCCGCCCGCTGCGCCGCCCCCCCGCGGCCTCCCGCTAGCTTCCGTTTACACACCGCTTACACCACGTTTTCTAACCGCTCACATCCGCCCGCTAGCCTACCTATGTGGGGACAGACCGCGGCGCCCGCTACGCGCCGGACCTCGCTGCTGCGCGCGGCCGCGGTTGGATGGATGGGAGGCTGTTTGGTGACTGGACTCCTTCGCGAAGGCGCACGCTCGCTCGGGGGCGGGGCGCTGCTGCTGGCTCTCGTGGCGTTCGCGCTCGCCGTTACCCCCGCACTCGGTGCGGCGCCGGTGGCACAGGTCTCGCCCTGCCCGCCGCCCGGCTCGGCCACCACGCTCACTGGGGCAGGATCGACTTTCATCGCACCACTCTTCACCCGCTGGTTCGACGAGTACGCCAACCGCTGCGGGGTGCGCGTCAACTACCAGGCGATCGGCTCCGGCGGCGGCATTCGCCAGCACATCGAGCGCACGGTGGACTTCGGGGCCAGCGACGGGCTGCTGACTGCGGAGCAGGACCAGGCCGCCCCGGGCACGCTCATGATCCCCATGACCGCAGGTGCGATCGCGGTGGTGTACAATCTGCCCGGGTTCAACACCGGCGATATCAATATGAGCGGCGACACGGTGGCCAAGATCTACTTGGGCGAGATCACCCGCTGGAACGACGGGCGGCTCCAGGTCGAGAACCCAGGCGTGAACCTGCCCGACCTGGCCATCACGCCGGTGCGGCGCTCCGACGGCTCGGGTACCACGTACACCTTCACAGCCTACCTGGCCAAGATCAGCCCGGACTGGCAGCGCCGTGTCGGGGTCGGCACCTCGGTACAGTGGTCGGCGCAAAGTGTGGGCGGCGATGGGAACGCCGGCGTGGCCGGCCAGGTACGCCAGATCCCGGGCGCTGTCGGCTACGTCGAGCTGGCGTACGCCCTGCAGAACAACATGACCTACGCTGGCATCCGCAACTCGGCGTCCAACCAG
>Ga0070737_10003083_pt1 | contig 18578 bp, 20 predicted proteins | sample Coa_R1_10_FD_66438 | JGI IMG/M metagenome (GOLD analysis project Ga0070737, IMG submission 66438) | Surface soil microbial communities from Centralia Pennsylvania, which are recovering from an underground coalmine fire - Coalmine... | ecosystem: Environmental > Terrestrial > Soil > Unclassified...
ACGGCGGCGGACCGCAGGCCGTGGTCAACGAAGTGGGGGTGCTAAACCTAAAGGCGCTCAAGAGCGCCAAGATTACCGAGTTGGCTCAGGTTGCGCGCGATTACGATATCGACGGCGCGGCCAACATGCGTAAGCAGGAGATGATTTTCTCGATCCTGCAGGCGCAGGCCGCCAAAAACGGCTCCATCTTGGGAGAGGGGGTGCTGGAGATCCTGCCTGATGGCTTTGGGTTTCTGCGCGCACCCGACTACAACTATCTGCCCGGTCCCGACGACATTTACATCTCACCCAGCCAGATTCGCAAGTTCAACCTGCGCACCGGCGATATCGTCTCCGGCCTGATCCGGCCGCCCAAGGAGGGGGAACGCTATTTCGCCCTGCTCAAGGTCGAATCCATCAATTTCGAGGAGCCCGACCGGGCCCGCGACAAAATCCTCTTTGACAACCTCACCCCGCTCTATCCGCAGGAGCGGATCAAGCTGGAATTCGATCACGAGGATTACACCACCCGAATTATCGATTTGGTGGCGCCCATTGGTAAAGGCCAGCGGGGCCTAATTGTAGCTGCTCCCTTCACCGGCAAAACCATGATGCTGCAGGCGATGGCGCGCGCGATCGCCCACAACCATCCTGAAGTCGTCCTGATCGTGTTGCTGGTCGATGAGCGGCCCGAAGAAGTCACCGACATGCTGCGTTCGGTTAAAGGCGAGGTGGTAAGCTCGACCTTCGACGAACCGGCCACCCGTCACGTGCAGGTTGCCGAGATGGTGATCGAGAAGGCCAAGCGTTTAGTCGAACACGGGCGCGATGTGGTGATTTTGCTGGATTCGATCACGCGCTTGGCGCGAGCCTACAATACCGTGGTCCCGCCCTCGGGCAAGATACTGTCGGGCGGGGTTGACTCCAACGCTTTGCACAAACCCAAGAAGTTCTTCGGCGCGGCGCGCAACACCGAGGACGGCGGCAGCCTGACCATCATCGCCACCGCCCTGGTGGATACCGGCAGCCGGATGGACGAAGTGATTTTCGAGGAGTTCAAGGGCACCGGCAACCAGCAGGTGGCGCTGGACCGCCGGCTGTTGGAAAAGCGTATCTTCCCGACCATCGACATTCAGCGCTCGACGACGCGCAAGGAAGAGCTGCTGTTGCCGCGCAGCACGCTCAACCGGATCTGGATTTTGCGCAAGCTGCTCTCGCAGCTCAATGCGGTGGAAGCGATGGAGTTCCTGCTGGACAAGATGCAGGGGACCAAGACCAACGATGAGTTCCTGGAATCGATGAACAACTAGCTTGCGCTGGGTGCGGCGGCGGCATGCCAGCAACGGCGGGCCAAACGGCGCGCTTTGCCGGCTGCGCGGGCTTTGCTAAAAACTCAAGGATGGCGAGCGACAAGGAAAAGAGCAGGTTATGACTGAAATCAGCATGAAACAGCTTCTGGAGGCCGGGGTCCATTTTGGCCACCAGACCAGCCGCTGGAATCCGAAGATGAAACCCTACATCTTCGGCGCCCGCAACGGCATCCATATCATCGACTTGCAGCAGACCGTGCGGATGTTTCGGGCCGCCTACGACTTCGTGCGCGATCTGGCGGCGGCGGGCGGCAGCGTGCTGTTCGTGGGTACCAAGAAGCAAGCCCAGGACATCATCCGCGAAGAGGCGGAACGAGCCGGCATGTTTTATGTCAACAACCGCTGGTTGGGCGGGATGTTGACTAACTTTCAGACCATCCGCGCTTCTATCGAACGGCTCAAGAAGGTCGAGGAGCACATGGTCGATCCCGCGATGATCAACGCCTTGACTAAAAAAGAGATGAGCGACCTGGGGCGTGAGCATACTAAGCTGATGGCGACCCTGGGCGGGATCAAGAATATGCGCCGGCTGCCCGACGCGCTGGTCGTCATCGACACCAAGAAGGAAGAGATTGCGGTAGCCGAAGCTAACCGACTCAGTATTCCGGTAGTGGCGGTGGTGGACACCAATTGCGATCCCGATCTGATCGCCTACCGGGTGCCGGGCAACGACGACGCCATCCGCGCCATCAAACTATTTACGGCGGCGATGGCGGATGCGGTTTTGGAAGGACGCCAGCTCCAGGAAGAACGGCAGAAGGGGCAAGCCGATCTGAGCGGTGGAGACAGTGGCGCGGTGGCGCCCGAGCCTGAAGCGCCCCAAATCGTCTGAGCGCCGAGTAAGAGGAAGCTAATGGCCGAAGTAAACGCCGCGGTTGTCAAGCAATTGCGGGAGAAGACGGGTGCCGGGGTGATGGATTGCAAGCGCGCCCTGGCCGAATGCTCGGGCCAGCTTGAGCAGGCGGTGGTGTGGCTGCGGGAAAAGGGGATCGCGGGCGCGGCCAAGCGTGCCGGCCGAGTGGCCTCCGATGGTACGATTGGCGCCTATATCCATACCGGCGGCAAGCTGGGGGTGCTGCTGGAAGTCAATTGCGAAACCGATTTTGTGGCTAAGACCCCGGAATTTCAGAATTTGGTCAAGGAACTGGCCATGCAGGTGGCGGCCACCAACCCGCGCGCGGTGCGGCGTGAGGAAATTCCCCCCAGCGTGATCGAGCAGGAGCGGCAGATCTACGCCGCCCAATCGGCCGGCAAGCCGGCGCCTGTGGTGGACAAAATCGTGGAAGGCAAGCTGGAAAAATTCTACCGTGAAGTCTGCCTCCTGGAGCAGGGCTACATGCGCGATCCGGCCCGTACGGTGTCCGAACTGATCGCCGAGTATTCGGCTACGGTAGGGGAGAAGATCGAGGTGCGCCGGTTCATCCGCTTCCAACTGGGCGAGACTGCCAGCGAGGGTTCGGATGGCGCCGGAACGGCCTAGTCCGGGCCCGCCCCCGCTCGGTGCTGCGCCTGGGGGGCAACCGCGCTATGCGCGGGTCTTGCTCAAGCTGTCGGGCGAAGCGCTGGCCACTGCCGCCGGCGGCGGAATCGATCACCAGATGCTGGCGCGAGTGGCGGCGGAACTCAAGGAAGTTGTCGCCTTGGGGGTTCAGTTGACGGTGGTGATCGGCGCCGGCAATTTGCTGCGCGGCAGTGAATACCAGGCGCGCGGGATGGATCGCACCACTGCCGACCACATGGGAATGTTGGCCACCGTGATCAACGCCTTGGCTCTGCAGGACGCCTTGGAGCGCTGCGCTGCTACCACCCGGGTGATGTCGGCGATTAACATTCAGGCGGTCTGCGAGCCCTACATCCGCCGCCGCGCCATCCGCCATCTGGAGAAGGGGCGCGTGGTGATTTTCGCGGCCGGCACCGGTAATCCCTATTTCACCACCGATAGCGCAGCCAGTCTGCGGGCGCTGGAAGTGGGGGCCCAGATCCTGCTCAAAGCTAGCCATCACGTCGATGGGGTGTACGACCGTGACCCGATGCTGGACCACGCGGCCCAGCGCTTCGACCATCTAACTTATCTCGATATCCTGAGTCGCAACCTCAAGGTGATGGATTCCACAGCCATCTCGATGTGTCGCGACAACAATCTGCCGGTGCTGGTTTTCAATTTGCGCAAAGGCGGTAATATTAAACGGGCGGTGATGGGCGAGCAGATCGGAACCTTGGTCAGCGAGAGCTAAGCTTAGGAACCCAGCCGAGAGCCAAGCCATGAAGGATGAAGTGCTAGCGCAAGCCCACAAAGACATGGAAGCGGCAGTGGCCGCCTTCCGCCATGAGCTGTCGCGGGTGCGTACCGGGCGGGCCTCTACGGCGCTGCTGGAAGGGTTGCTGGTCAATTACCACGGGGCCAAGGTGCAACTGCGCCAATTGGCCGCACTGGCCGCGCCCGAGGCCCGACTGCTGGTAGTGACGCCCTATGATCGGAGCGCGATGCATGAGATTGAAAAGGCGATCCAGCAGGCCAGCGAGCTGGGTCTGGTGCCACAAAACGACGGCAAGTTGATTCGCATCCCGATTCCGCCGCAAACCGAGCAGAGCCGGCGCGAGACCGCCCGCCATATCCACAAGATCGCCGAGGCGTATCGAGTTTCTATTCGTAACCATCGGCGCGACGCCAACGATCTGCTCAAGGATCTGCATAAGGAAAAGCAGATCACCGACGATGATTTGCGTAGCGCCGAGGCCAAGGTCCAGCAGTACACCGGCGAATTTATCGAAAAGCTCGATCAGGTGTTGGCCGCCAAAGAGGCCGAGGTCATGGAGGTTTGAGGGCTCATGGAGGTTTCAGCCTCGGGTAGAGCTGGAGCGGGGCGAAATTGTCGGAATTGCCGCTGAGTGAGTTTCCCGACTTGGTGTTGGACGCCGCGCGCCTTCCCCGCCATGTCGCGATCGTAATGGATGGCAATGGTCGCTGGGCCACCCAGCGCGGCCTGCCGCGCCTGGAAGGCCATCGGCGTGGCAAGGACTCGGTGCGCGCCATTATCGATGCCGCGCGCGAGCTGGGTATCCAGTTCCTGACCTTGTTCGCCTTCTCCAATGAGAATTGGCACCGGCCCGGCACCGAGGTGCGCTTCTTGATGCAGCTCCTGCATCGCTACCTGGTCACCGAGACCAAGCGCCTAACCAAGCGCGACATCCGCCTAATCGCGCTGGGGGATTGCTCGCGGCTCCCCTCGGCGGTCCATCAGGCCCTCGCCCAGACGATCGAATACACCGCCGGCAATCGCTCGATGACCCTGGCCCTGGCCTTGTCATACAGCGGCCAGCAGGATGTCGTGCGCGCGGCCCGCCAACTGGCTACCGCGGTCGCCGAAGGGCGTCTGCGGGTGGATGAAATTGACGAGCGGATGGTGGCCAATCAGCTTGATACCGCCGGCTTGCCCGACCCCGATCTGCTGATCCGGACCTCGGGCGAACTGCGCTTATCCAATTTTTTCCTCTATCAACTCTCCTACACTGAGCTCTACTTTACCGATACTTTATGGCCCGACTTTCGTGCCCGGGATTTTCTTCTCGCTTTGCGCGCCTACCAGCGTCGCGAGCGGCGCTTTGGAGCGATCGAACCATCGGCCGGACAGCCTTTGCGTGCCGCTAACTAGGATCGCCACCGCAGCGGTCGCGCTGCCGCTGTTTGTCCTGTTGATCTGGCTGGTACCCGCGCCAATCTTCAGCGCGCTGGCCGCCTTGGCGACGATGTGGGGCGTGCATGAGGTGCTGGCGATGGGTGTACGGCCGGCAGTGTCGGTCAGGATATCAGTGGCCATCACGACGCTGGTGGCCATGGCCGCCTTGCTGATTGGTGGCGGGACGCTTTGCTGGCCCTTGGCTTGGCTTGCGGCTGTGGCGGGGGGCGTGATGGTCGCGATGGTTGAGTGGGGAGGCCGTCGGCCGCAAAAGCTAGTCGTGGTCCTGGGCAGCCTGTATGTCGCAATCGCCTTGCCCTACCTCGCGCTGGTGCGTAATCGGCCTCAGGGCTGGCGCTGGCTGTTGTTGATGGTAGCAATCGTGGTGGCCACCGACTCGGCGGCCTACGCCGCGGGCAGCCGCTGGGGCCGGCGCAAATTGCTGGCGCGGGTAAGTCCTGGCAAAACGCTCGAAGGCGCGTTGGGTGGTTTGACCGGGGGTCTGCTGGCTGGTTTGGTGTTAAGTCAGGTTTTTGGTGTAGGCTGGGAGCCATGGTGGCGGACGGCGGGATTGGCGCTTGCGATAAGCGCTGTCAGCCAGGCCGGAGACTTGGCCGAGTCGGCCCTCAAGCGGTTGCGAGGAGCCAAAGACTCGGGGCGGCTGTTCCCCGGCCATGGGGGGCTGCTGGATCGCGCCGACAGTCTGATGCTGGCGGCGTTGTTTACCTATTATACGGTTCGCTGAGCGCGTGCGCGCTCCATTGAGGTTTGGATGCTGACCTCGGTTATCGCCGCGGTGGTGATTTTGGGAGTTCTTATCCTGGTCCATGAGGCCGGCCACTTCGTGGTCGCTAAATGGGCCGGAGTCAGGGTTCTACGCTTTTCGATCGGCTATCCCCCCAAGATCGCCGGCATTCGCCGTGGCGGCACCGAGTATGCCATCGGGGCGACCCCGCTGGGCGGTTACGTGCGGATGCTGGGCGAGGAGATCAACGAGGAGCTCAACCCAAGCGAAGTACAAACCTTCTTGACCGAGCTAGGCCAGGATCTACTGGCCGATGCTGCTCGGCACAGCTCGGCGCGGCCCAACGCCACCACCGACGGCTTGGCCGACTTGGCGCACAGCTTTGTGAACGCCTCCGACCCGCAAGCCTGGGAGCGCGAGAAACTCGGTCGCCCGCTGCTCCCCGAAGAGCGCGAGCTGGTGGAGGAAATCTCTCGCCACGCTGATAGCGCGGCGGCGATTGCGGCTTTGGCGCAGCATCGACCGCCGCTTTTGACCCGGCGCTTGGAGGAGCAGGCCTTCCCCCACCAAACGCTGATCAAACGCTTTGCGATCGTGTTGGCGGGACCGCTGTCCAATATTGTATTTGCGCCCGTGCTGCTCACGGTGGTTCTGATGTATGGGGTGCCGCGGTTGCGACCGATTTTGGGTGAGGTCAAGGCGGGGTTACCGGCGGCTAGCGCGGGCTTGCGCGCGGGCGATCTCATCCAGGCGCTTGACGGCCGCCCCATCCGCAGCTGGGAAGATCTCTCCAATCGGGTCAAGGACAGTGGTGGGGCGGCGCTGACGATCGAGTATGAACGCTCTGGGGCGATTCGGCGGGTGACCCTCAAGCCGGCGCGCCAGAGTGAAAAGACACCCTTTGGCGATAGTGCGCCACAGTGGGTAATCGGAGTCTTGCCACGCGGTGATTTCACCATCCATCGCGATGGTCCACTGCGAGCGGTCTACAACGCAGTTATTCAAAGCGCGCAAATGAGCGCGATGTTGGTGGTCGGGATCGGCAAGATTTTTGCTGGTAGCACCCCGGTTCGCCAAGCCCTGGGCGGCCCTATCATGATTGCCAAGATGGCCGGCCATGAAGCCCGCCAGGGGTTCGCCAGCGTGGCGATGTTTACCGTGATGCTCAGCCTAGAGCTGGGGATCATCAACCTTTTGCCGGTGCCGATGCTCGACGGCGGCCATCTGCTATTCTTCGTGATCGAGGCGGTGCGCGGGCGTCCCTTGCAGGTGCGCCATCGCGAGATCGCCCAGCAGGTCGGATTGTTTCTGCTGGTGATGTTGATGGCGTTCGTGATTTTCAATGACATCTCACGCATCGTTCAAGGTTGAGTCGCTGCTTGCAGAGGCAAGCCAGGTGGGGCCGGTTCTGGGTCTGGAAACTGGCGGCGCGCACGCCAGCTTGGCGCTAAGTTGGTCGGGCGGCTTGACCACCGATAGGTTGCCGGCGGGGGAGCCTCACGCTCGGACATTGGCGAACGCCGTGACCCGATTAATGGATCGATGCGGCATAGGGTTGGCGGACCTGGCGGCGATCGCGGTGGGTTTGGGCCCGGGGTCATTCACCGGCCTGCGCGTGGCGCTGAGCTATGCCAAGGGGATGACGCTGGTGGGAGGCTGCCGCCTGGTCGGGATTCCCAGTCTGGATGCCTTGGCGCTGTGCGCGGCGGTGGCTTGGCAGCCGACCCACGAGTTGCAATTGTGCCCGTTGCTTGACGCTCGCAAGGGCGAGGTGTACGCAGCTATTTATTGCGGGCAGCATGAGGGGTTGGTCCGGCTGTGTGATGACTTGGTTATCAAACCCCGGGAATTGGCTGCTCGGCTGCAAGAGCCGGTAGTGTTCTTCGGTGAGGGCGCGCTGGTGTACGCCGGTGAGCTGGTGGCGGCGCGCCAGGGGAGGGTGGCGGAGTTGGGGGCGGGGTGGACGGCGGCGGAGGCGATTGCGATCTTGGGAGCGGCGCGGCTGGCGCGCCATCAGATCGATAACGCACGCGGCCTGGAACCGCGCTATGTGAGGCCCCCGGAGGCCGAGCTCAAGCTCAAGCGGGCGAGCACGGCGGCCGGAGCGGAGGTCGTATGGAGCAGCGAGAAGAAGCGCTCGTTCACGAACATTTCGATGATGCGGAGCTGAAGGCGCTGTATGTCGAGCACCAGGAGCTCAAGCGCCAACTGGAAGAGTTCCGCGGCAAATTGCATTTGAGTAACGAAGAGGAAATCGAAAAGAAGCGGTTGCAAAAGCGCAAGCTTTCCTGCAAAGACCGCATCATGGAAATTTTGGCGCGATATCGATAGGCGGATTGCCCCTCCCCGCGGCGATTCTCCTTCTTAGCGCCTGCCGATGGCAGATGCCCAGTCGTACTATATCCGTCTTAGTCGAAAACGAATTCGGCGTGCTGGCCCGGGTCGCGGGACTGTTTTCCGGCCGCGGGTACAACATCGAATCGCTCACCGTCAACGAGGATCCGAGCGATCCCACAATGTCGCGCATCATCTTGATCACCAGCGGTGATGAACAGGTGCTTGAACAGATCAACAAGCAGCTCAACAAGCTGGTGGCGGTCATCAAGGTGACCGACTTCGAGGAGGTCGAGACCATCGATCGCGAGCTGGTGCTGGTGCGAGTGGCGACGGACGAGCGCACGCGCCCGGAACTGGACGCGATCGTGTCGGCCTTTCGCGCCCGAGTGGTGGACATTGGGCCGCGCTCTACGACCGTGGAGCTGACCGGCGACGGCGATAAAATCAAGGGCTTCATCGCCTTGCTCCGCCCGCTGGGGATCAAGGAGGTGGTGCGCTCGGGGCGGATCGCGATGGCGCGCGCGGTGCAACCCAACGGCCACGGTGCGCGGCGCCAACTAAAGGAGAGTGCTTGAAAATGAAGGTGTTTTACGATCGCGATGCTGACCTGAGCGCGCTGGCTGGGCGCAAGATCGCGATTATCGGTTACGGCAGCCAGGGACATGCCCACGCACTTAACCTGCGCGACAGCGGAATGGACGTGCGAGTGGGGCTGGGGGTGGACAGCAAATCGCGTCCCAAGGCTGCCGCCGCCGGTTTACGTGTGATGGATGGCGCGGCGGCGGCGCGCGAAGCCGACGTCATCATGATGCTGGTGCCGGACGAAGCCGGCGGCGATATCTATCGCGAAAGCGTTGCGCCCGGGCTGGCGGCGGGTAAGTACCTGGCCTTCGGCCATGGCTTCAACATCCATTTCAAGGCGATCGTGCCTCCTCCCGAAGTCAACGTCTTTATGATTGCACCCAAGGGGCCTGGCCACCTGGTGCGTTCGGAATACAGCAAGGGGCGTGGGGTTCCCTGCCTGCTGGCGGTGGCCCAGGATCCCTCGGGCGATACCGCGCGGGTCGGACTGGCCTACGGCAGCGCTATTGGGGGGGGGCGCGCGGCCATCATCGAGACGACTTTTCGCGAGGAGACCGAAACCGACCTCTTTGGCGAGCAATCGGTGCTGTGCGGCGGGCTGACCGAGCTTATCCGGGCCGGTTACGAGACTTTGGTGGAGGCCGGCTACGCGCCCGAAATGGCCTACTTCGAGTGCCTGCATGAGGTCAAGTTGATCGTGGATCTGATATACGAGGGCGGCATTTCCAATATGCGCTACTCGATCAGCAACACCGCCGAGTATGGCGACATGACTCGCGGCAGGCGGGTAGTGGGCGGGCCCTCGCGCGAGGCGATGAAACAGATCCTCAGCGAGATTCAATCGGGTCAATTCGCGCGCGAATGGCTGGCCGAGTATCGGGCTGGGTTGCCAACTTTCAAGCGGTTGCGTGCCGAGGGCGAAGCCCATCCGATCGAGGAGGTGGGGCGCAAGCTGCGCGCCTTCATGCCCTGGCTGGCCAGCGATCGCCTGGTGGACAAAGCGCGCAACTGATGTCGGCCGCGCCGCGCAATAGCGCGCCCCAGTTCCGGCGCCGACGCTTGCCGCTGGCGCCCGAGGGCGCCAAAATCCCGCTTTCGCTGCTGGCCGTAGGTTTGCTTGTCTTCGTGGTCGGCCTACGCTGGGCAGGCGGCTTGATCTTGATGGCGGCCGCCTTCGCGCTGTGGTTTTTCCGCGATCCTGAGCGCGCGGCGCCCCAGCGCGAGGGCGTGGTGTTGTCAGGTGCCGACGGCAAAGTGGTCGAGGTCAGCGAGGGGCCGGCGCCCCACCAGAGCGATGGCCGCTTTCGTAAAGTGGGCATCTTCATGTCGCCGCTGGACGTGCATGTAAATCGCGCGCCCGTGGACGGCGAGGTGGAGAGCGTCGTTCACACCGCCGGGCAATTCCGCGCCGCCTTCAGCGATTACGCCAGCCAGCTCAACGAGCGAAATCTCATCGTATTGGCCGACCGTCAGGGCCGGCGCCATGCGATGGTGCAGATCGCAGGCTACTTGGCTCGTCGCATCATCTGTCGGTTGCGCCCGCATGATTTTATCGTGCGTGGCCAGCGCTTGGGCTTGATTATGTTTGGTAGCCGAGTTGATCATTTTCTACCCTTAGAGTTCCGGGTCACAGTGGCGGTGGGAGATCGGGTGCGCGCAGGCGAAAGCGTGATTGGAGAGCTAGCTCAATGAATGAGCGCTTTCATCCGGCTCGTGCCGGGCGAGCTCGGCTGCGCCTGCTCTCCGAGCGCCTGCGTAGCCATGGCGAGCTCGCAGGTCCGCTGCGCCGGGGTGTGTTCGTGGTTCCGGCGGCGATCACCTCGCTGGGCCTGTTGTCAGGCTTCTATGCCATCATTTCGGCCATCAACGCGCACTTCGAGCTGGCTGCACTGATGATCATCGTGGCCTTTTGCTGCGACGGCCTGGACGGCCGCGTTGCCCGCGCCTCGCGCACCTCCAGCCAGTTCGGAATCGAGTACGACAGCCTCTCCGACGTGGTCGCCTTCGGGGTTGCACCGGCCAGCCTGATCTATATGTTTGGCCTGGAGCCGCTGGGCAACCTCGGTTGGATCGTAAGCGGAGCGTATGTGGTTTGCGCTGCGCTGCGCCTAGCCCGTTTCAATGTCCAGGTGGGTGGGGTAGACAAACGCCGTTTCGTGGGCTTGCCGGTCCCGGGCGCGGCTGCGATGGTGGCCGGGCTGGTGCTGGTCTACAGCTATTTCGAGATGAACTCGGCCCGGCTGTTGAGCACTGTGGCGGCGCCGCTCACCCTAGTGCTGGCCTTTCTCATGATCTCGCGCGTGCCCTATCCTAGCTTCAAGACCCACAAACGGCGCGAGCGCGTGCCGCTGGAGCTGCTGGCCGCGGTGGTGCTGGTGGTCGCGGCCGCGATTACCTTACCTCAGCTAACCCTGTTTGTGGGCGCCACGGCCTACGTCTTGTCCGGGCCAATTCTGATGTTGCGTGGCGAGCGCATCACCATTCATGAGCCTGGTAGTCAAATCGACGCGTCCGAGCAGCACCGGCCCTCCGGCAATCCACGCGCCTAGCAGGCTGCCGCTTTCAGAAGTGCGCATGGCATAGCAGACGAGGCTTTTAGCAGTCTGCTAAGACAATGCTCTCCGCCGTCCGTGGAGGCGCCAGCCGCTGGCCTCCAGGAGGGTTGGCCCATCCGTTCCCGGCCGTTATCTTATAGAAATCGTGCGTTTAGCACGCCGCGGGGGCGAAATGGAGCAATGGCGCGACGTCATAGACAGTCTCAACGAGGGACTGATCGTGGTGTCGCCTTCCCTGGAGCTTAAGGCCAGCAACCCCGCGGCCGAAGCCTTGATTGGGAGCCCGCTCAGCTCGGCCGCGTTGGGCGCGCTGCTGGCGGAGAATCCGTGGCTGGCCAGGGGACTGGAAGATTGCCTGCAGAGGCGCTTGGACCTGACCTGCGCCGATTCGGCCCTGATCGTGGGTGGGCGTGCACTGAGCGTGCGCGTGGGGATTTCGATGCTCACCGACCAGGAGGGGCAACTGGGCGGGGCGATCGTCACGTTGCACGAACGGTCGCGTTACGAGATGGTGGCTGGCGAGGAACGGCCGCTGGGTCTGTCCCCCTCGGGGTTGGCCCATGAGATCAAGAATCCGCTGACCGGAATCAAGGGTGCGGCCGAATTGTTGGCGCAATTAGCCAACGCCCACGAACGCGCCCAGCAATATCGCGACATCATTGTCGGTGGCGTGGATCGGATCGAGGGGTTGGTGGAACAGGTGTTGTCGGCCACCGGGCCGCAGCGCCTGCGCCAGGAGTTGGTCAATATCCATCAGGTATTGCATGGTGCTTTAGGCTTGGCCGGGCTTAATCCGGCACGCGGCGGGGGCATCGCGGTTGAGCAGATTTTCGACCCCAGCCTGCCGGCGGTGCTGGGTGACGAGGCGGCGCTGGAGCGAGTCTTTTTAAATCTGATCCGTAACGCCGTCGAGGCCTTGGGCAGCGCGGGCACTATTCGTTTGCGCACCCAATTCGAGCACAACTACCGGGTCCGCCACGGACGAGAGCGTCGCCAGTTTTTGCGAATTGAAGTCAGCGATAGCGGCCCTGGGATGGAGCCGGAGGCGCTGGCCCAGCTCTTCACCCCGTTTTTCACCACCAAGCCCAACGGCACCGGGCTGGGATTGGTCCTGAGTCAGCATATCGTTACACTACATGGCGGAAGCTTAAGTGCGCAGCGTTGTCAGGAGCCCCCATTGACGGGCATGACCTTCAAGATAACCTTGCCGATCGCGGCAACGCCGCGCGATTGAACCACATGGCCCAACAAAACTTTGCCCGCTCGGACCTGGAGCTTCCCGACGGCTTGGCCCCCAGCGCCAATGTCCTGGTGGCCGATGACGATCCCGCCATCCGCCTGGTTCTGCGCCATAGCTTGGAGGCCGCGGGTTATCGGGTCGATGAAGCGGTGGATTGCCAAAGCGCGCTGAGCGCTTTGCGAACCAATGGCTACGAAGCCGCCTTGCTCGACCTCATCATGCCTGGCAGCGGAGGCCTGGAAGTACTTTCGGCCGCGCGCGAGGCTGAACTGCGCACCATGATCATCGTGATTACCGCCGCAAGCACCATGAATAACGCGGTGGAGGCGATGAAACGGGGTGCTCACGATTATCTAACCAAGCCCTTCTCAAACCTGGATTTGGTGACCGCAGCGGTGGCGCGCGCGGTGGCGGTGGCGGTTCAGAATGCGGAATGGGGCCGCTTGCGCAACGAAGTCGGCCAACAACTAGCGGGCGGCGAACTGGTCGGGCGCAGCGCCGCTATGCAGGAGATCTACAAGCTGATCGGGCGATTGGTGAATAACGACGCCAATGTCTTGATCGGCGGGGAAAGTGGGACCGGCAAGGAGCTGGTGGCGCGCGCGATCCATTTCAAATCCGAGCGCTGGCGCGCGCCCTTCGTAGCGGTCAACTGCTCGGCGATTCCTCAAGGCTTATTGGAAAGCGAGCTGTTTGGACACGAACGGGGTGCTTTTACCGGGGCCACCGAGCGTCGGGCAGGTAAATTCGAATTGGCGGGCAAGGGCACCCTTTTTCTGGACGAGATCAGCGATATGCCTTTGGAGCTCCAGCCCAAGCTGCTGCGCGTGCTGCAGGAGCGCGAATTCAACCCCGTGGGCAGCTCCGAAGTGCGCCGCTTGCAGGCGCGCGTGATCGCAGCCTCCAACCAGGATCTGGAGGCTGCCGTGGCGGCCCGCCGTTTTCGCGAAGATCTTTATTTCCGCCTACGGGTGATGCCGATTTTTCTCCCACCTCTGCGCGAGCGGCGCGAGGACATCGCCGAACTGGCCCAATATTTTGTCGCCAAGGCCGCGCGCGACATGAGTGGTAAAGCGACTGGTTTGAGCCCCGAGGCGCTAGCCAAGTTGAGCGCTTATTCCTGGCCCGGCAACGTGCGCGAGCTTGAGAACTGCGTACTGCGGGCCGCCTTGCTAGCGGCGGGGAACATCATTCGCGCCGAGGACCTTAATCTAGGCGGTAACGGGGGCGCCAAGTCGGTGGCCGGCGACGCTAGCCCCGAGGAATTGCTGGTGCGTGGGCTGCGCGACTACTTGGACGACCAAAGCGACGAAGCCACCGACGTCTATCCCAACCTAGCAGCCAAGCTGGAACGGCCGCTGATCGAGCTTACATTGGAGCGCTTTCATGGCAACCAGGTGCGGGCCGCCCGCTTTTTAGGCTTCAATCGCAATACTCTGCGCAAAAAGCTTAATGAATTGAAGATCGTTGTGCGTCGCGGTCCCCTGCCTTGACCTTTTCCTCCGCCTTCTATGCGATAGTCGATCCGCTGGCTGGACACGAGCCGGTGGCGCTTGCTGAAATTTTCCTGGCGCGCGGTGTACGGCTACTCCAACTTCGCCTCAAGCGGGTCGAGGGCGGAGAGTTTCTGGCGGTCGCCACGCGAATAGCCGAACTCAGCCGCTTGGCGGGTGCGCTCTTTATTGTCAATGATCGTTTAGATATCGCGCTGCTGTCAGGCGCTGGTGGGGTCCATCTGGGTCAGACTGATCTGCCGCTGGCGGCGGCGCGGCGGCTGGCCCCAACGGACTTCGTCATCGGTATCTCCACCCACGATCTCGCTCAGGCGCGTGCGGCCGAAGCCGGTGGGGCGGATTACATTGGCTTCGGGCCGATCTATCCCGGCGGGGCCAAACGCACGGTGGCCGGACAGGGACTGGAGCGGCTGCGCGAGATACGCCAAGCGGTCGGCTTGCCAATTGTGGCGATTGGCGGAATCGTCGAAGCCACTTTGCCCGCGGTAATAGCGGCCGGGGCGAGCGCGGGGGCGATGATCAGCGATGTGGTCAACGCGCCCGACCTAGACGCCAAGGTCGCGCGTTTGCTCTCGATTCGCTAAACCAGCGCCGCGGTTACCTCGGGTTTGGCAACCGGCCAGCTATTGGGTAACCCTCAACTCAAGAAAGTCAGAGACATTTATCGCTGCCAGTATCGGTCGGATGGGAGCAGGCACGGAGCGCCTCTCTTTGTCATGGAAAAGACGAGGATTGGAAAGACGCAAGGTGCGACGTTGAGTCTCCAATGTGCAGCCGCCCTGGGCGAGAACGTTGCGCACCCACTGGGATTGGGGCCCGTAGGTGAGGGCTATGGTGAAGCGGTCGCCGTCGCGAAAAACCCGCACCGGAGTGCGGTATTCGCGATGAGTCTTACGTCCGATATGAGCAACGATGCCCCAGCCCGGGAGATTTCTCGCTAGCGGGCTTAGGATTGGATTGGTGACATGTAGATTGAATCTCGCCAGCCAATGGGGTAGCGGCATAAACTTTCCCCTGCATCTAGGCACGCCACTATATGGCGGAGCGGTTCGGGGTCGCCAGGACCCGTTCCATCTCCGCGCCCTGCGCCAGCGATCGCGCCCCAGGCAGCAGCAGTGCGCCCAGGCTCAGGGCCGCGACGCACGATAGCAGCCCCAGCGTGTAACTACCGTGCAAATCGAAGAGATAACCCATCGCCAGCGGTCCCAAAGCGGCCCCTGTCGTATGGAAGATGCCCACAAAACCGGCCAGCGAGCCGTAACGTTTGCGTCCCAGCGATTCGGTGATGACGACCGGGATCAGCACCAGCGGCGCGCCGCAGGACAGACCATAGAACAGGATGAAGCTGTTCAGCCACAATCCGTGTCGAGCGCCGCCCAGCGCAGCGCTTCCCACTGCCATCGCGAGCAGCCCTCCGGCCAGGGCCCAGCGACCGCCGGCTCTATCGGCTATCAATCCCAGCACCAGCTTACCGCAGGCCGACAGGGCCAGGACCAGGCTTAGAATGGTGGCCGCGCGCATCGCATTAAGCCCCTGGCCGATCAGAACTGGAACCATGTGTAGGTTGACTGCGGTGACTGCGAAAGCCCACAGCAACTGCGTCGCCGCGATTAGCCAGAGCGAGCGGGAGCGCAGCGCTTCGCCGATCTCCAGCCCTTCGCCGAGACGCTCCGGGCGAACTGAGGGGGAAGCGCCGGAAGATAAGCTCGGGGTGTCTATGGTGAGCAGGACGAGAGGAATTACCAGCACCAGGATCGGGGCCGCCAGCACCAGGTAGCCCGCGCGCCAACCGGTGGTGGCGATCACTCGGCTGCAAATCGGAGCCATCAAGGTGCCGCCCAGGGCCGTTCCGCTCATCGTCAGCCCCATGGCCAGCCCGAGCTGAGCGTCGAACCAGTTGGCAATCACCAGGGAGCAGGGTAGCAGGGTGCCGGCCGCCACGCCGAGGCCCAACAAGGTGTAGGCGGTGACCATCGTGTGGTAGGAACGGGCCTGGCTGGCAAGAATGAAGCCGCCCAAAATCAGCAGCGCGCCGGCGGTCATCATCAGGCGGGCTTCGATACGGTCCAGTAGCCAGCCGATTGCCGGCACGGAGCCACCCGCGGCCAACGCCAAAACGGTCGCCAGCGAGGAGACTCGTGCCCGGCTCCAGCCGAAAGTCTTGAGCAAGGGGGAGAAGAAAACCGAAGCGGTGTTGTAGCTGGAACCGAACAGAAAGACGAGGGTCAGGAAACAGACCAAAACCATCAACCAGCCGCGTTTATTGGCTGCCATCGCGCGTCTTGTCCCGCTGACGGATTTCCTCGCCAGCCCGCGGCGACTATGACAAGGCCAGCTCGGTCACTGGACCGAGACCTTGGGGATGAACCCCACCGTGCCATCCTTGAGGCGGACACGCATATAGCCCAGCGCCATCCCAGTCACGTTAACGTAGCGCGATGCGCGTACTGCGCCGACATGGCGGGCCCATCGGTTGGGCGCGGCAAAAACGGGTGTATCCAGAGTTACGCGGAAAACCCGTTTCATCGGCTTTACCAGCCTTACCGAGTCGGGCTCGATATAGCCGGTGTCGCCGTTTTTGAGCGAAACCCGTAGGAAGCCGGGAGTGGCGCCGGTGATGCGAATGAAGTTACCCGGAGTCATACGGCGCAGGTGGCGGCTTTGCAAGTTGGGATGCTCATAAACCGGTTCGGCTTTGAGCACTTCAACCCTGGCGTTGGCCGGCTCGATCTCGTCAACCGCCCGCGATGCGGCCCAAGCCGTGGTTAGCGTGCCGATAGCGGCCATCATGAGGAGGATCGATGGAATGAGTGATCGGCTGGGTCTGTTTTGCCCAAAACGCTTCATCTGGTTTCCGTCCGATGTGAAAACTGCACTACAATCTGACCGAAACAGCTATGTTACGCTAGTGTGGCATCTTCTGAATCAACGCTGGAAGCAGGACGAAGTGAGCTGTTTAATCAGTCGGGTCACCTGCCGCGGTTGAAGGCTCGGCCAGCCTCTTGGCGGCAAGCCCATCTACGAAGTGGCACTTTTTTAGCAAGCGCCGCAGACGGTGCAGCGGGTTACGTCGCAGGGGCGGGTTTGATGCTCAAAATGGGCTTTTTTGCGCTCTGAGAGCAAAAACCACTTGCTCACGCTGTGGTCGATAAAATCCCACGGCAGCAGCTCATTATGCCCAATCGCGCGGTAAACGTAGTGGTCGGGGTTGGGCAGCGCGCTTCGATCATTCGCGATAGCCTCACGCCGAATCCGTCCGAGGGCGTGCCAAATCGAACCGGCATCTTCGCACCCCTCGGCCTGCAGACGGGCTAGGATTGCGCCTACACGTCGATCACCACGCGAGAGCAGGGTCTGAAAATAAGCTTCGCGTGGCGATTCGGCGTCCATCTCGACGCCGCCCAGCCGCATCAGATGGGTGCGCAGCAGGGCGATCTTGCGCTTGGAGCTGCGCAGGTCAGCCATCGGATCCCATTGAAACGGGGTCCAAGGCTTGGGCACGAAGGGGTTGAGCGAAACCGTCACCTTGCCCAGATGGCGCTTGCCTTGGCGCACGCGCTCCAGGATCTGAGCGGTCAGAGTCGCGATCGCAATTACGTCCTCCTCATGCTCCTCGGGCAGCCCCAGCATGAAATACAGCTTGAGGCTTTCCACCCCTTCGCCCACCATCATCTCGGCCGCTTGGAGGATAGCGGCTTGGGTAAGGTTCTTGTTGATGACCTTGCGCATTCGCTCGCTGCCTGCTTCGGGGGCGATAGTCACGCTGCGCGCGCCGCCCTGAGCCAGGGCCGCGGCCAGATCGGGCGAGATGCAATCAGCCTTGAGCGAGGAGGGAGAAAGTCGGCCGCCGGCTTGGGCAACCGCGCTGGCAAGCTGGGCTACGGCGGGCACGCTGGCCATCTCGGCGCCCACCAAGCCGATTACCCGGCGCTCCTGCAAGCCTCGCCGCGCTTGATTCAGCAGGCGCTCGGGCGAGCGATAGCGGATCGGTCGATACATGAAGCCGGCGGCGCAAAACCGGCATCCCCACTGGCATCCGCGACTGGCTTCGACCAGGTACATGTCGCCGAATACGGACTCAGGCGTCAGGATCAGCGAGGCGGTGTCGGCGCCATTGAGATCGCGTAGCAGCCGGCGTTTGACCTGACCGTTGCCTTCGCCGCGGTAATCGATCGCCGCCAAGCGGCCAACATCGTCATATCGCGGCGTGTAAAGCTCGGGTAGATAGGCGCCGGCAGTTCGTGCGACCCGGTGCAGGGTGGTCGTCCGATCGCTCCCTTCCTGGCGTGCCTGGCGATAATGCTGGATGAATTCGGGGATCATCTCCTCGCCTTCGCCAATCAGGAACAGATCGACAAAATCCGCGATCGGCTCGGGATTGAGGAAGATCGCCGAACCACCGGCGATTATCAATGGAAAGTCACGCTCCCGCCGCTGTTCGCGCCAAAGCGGAATGCCGGCGAGGTCGAGTATCGCGGGCAGGTTGAGGTAATCGGTCTCGAACGAGATCGAAAAGGCAAGCAGGTCGAAGTCGCTCAACTCCCGCCCCTGCTCGAAGGAAAGCAGTGGTTCGCGTCGC
>Ga0070737_10003086_pt1 | contig 18545 bp, 21 predicted proteins | sample Coa_R1_10_FD_66438 | JGI IMG/M metagenome (GOLD analysis project Ga0070737, IMG submission 66438) | Surface soil microbial communities from Centralia Pennsylvania, which are recovering from an underground coalmine fire - Coalmine... | ecosystem: Environmental > Terrestrial > Soil > Unclassified...
TCGGCGGCGCGGCGGACGATGCCGGCGTAATCCGGCAGGGCCAGCACGTGTTCGATGCCAGCTGCATCGAGGGCGAGCAGCATGCGTCGCACGATACGCGCCTTCTCGTTGTTGTCGACGATCGATGCGTGCGCCACGAGACGACGAATATCCTTACCCGAGGCCGGGTTAGCGATGATGCCGACGGGCCGCGCGCCGTTGCGCACATGGAGCGCTTCGTCCATCTTCATCGCGCTGGATCAGGCCGCGGGCACCGGCATCATCTGCTCGACGGCGGCGACGATACGATCGGCGTTCACGAGCCAGGCGTCTTCCAGCGACGGGCTGAAGGGTACCGGCGTGAACGGCGCGGCGATACGTGTCACCGGCGCGTCGATGTAGTCGAACGCGGCCTCAGCGATCTGGGCCGCGATCTCGGCGCCAAAGCCGCAGAACTTCACCGCCTCGTGCACGATCGCCACGCGGTGGGTCTTCTTGACCGAGGCGAGGATCGTCTCGATATCGAGCGGCTGCAACGTGCGTGGGTCGATCACCTCGGCCTCGATGCCGCGCTGCGCGAGCCTGTCCGCCGCGGCGAGCGCCTCGTGCACCATGCGCGCCGTCGCCACGATGGTCAGGTCGCGGCCGGGCCGCTTGACATCGGCCACGCCAAGCGGCACCTCGTACGGCTCCTCCGGCACTTCGCCACGGATGCGGTACAACGCCTTGTGCTCGAGGAAAAAGACCGGGTTATCGTCGCGGATGGCAGCGATCAGCAGTCCTTTGGCGTCATACGGCGTTGACGGCATCACGACCTTGAGGCCGGGAATGTGGCAGAGCAGCGCTTCGAGGCTTTGCGAGTGCTGGGCGGCGAGCCGCAACCCGGCTCCAACGGTGCTGCGCACAACCACCGGCAGCCGCGCCCGTCCGCCGAACATGTACCGCATCTTGGCGAGCTGGTTGAGGATCTGATCCATGGCGCAGCCGATGAAGTCGCAGAACATGATCTCGACGATCGGCCGCATCCCGGTTGCCGCCGCACCGACGGCGAGGCCGATGATGCCGACCTCGGAGATCGGTGTATCGACGACGCGCTGCTCGCCGAACTGGTCGAGCAACCCCGCGCTCGTGCCGAAGGTGCCACCATGGCCGGCAACATCCTCGCCGGCGAGGAAGACATCGGGATCGCGTTCCATCTCCTGGCGCATCGCCTCGGTGATGGCCTGAACGAAGAAGATCTCACGCATCGTTCTGCTCCTGCGTGCATGCTCAGGCGTAGACATCGGCCAGAACGTCCGCGGGATCGGGCAACGGGCTCTCCTCGGCGAACTTCAGCCCTTCGGCGATCTTCGCCTCGATGCGGTCGTGGATCGCCTGACGCCCGGTTTCATCGAGAACGCCCATCTCCAGCAAGCGTGCACCCAGCATCGCGATCGGGTCGCGCGCCTTCCAGCGTTCGACCTCTTCATCGGTGCGGTACGTCGCCGTTGGCCGCACGCCAACGTGGTCGTAATAGCGATAGGTTTTGCACTCGAGCAACGTGGGTCCACCGCCGGCACGCGCCCGTCCGATCGCCTCCGAAGCCGCCTCGTACACCGCGATCGCGTCCATCCCATCGACGACGACGCCAGGGAAGTTATACGCGGCGGCGCGATCGGCGACATCGGCGACGGTCTGATGCTTGTGCTGCGGGGTGTACTCGCCGTAGAGGTTGTTCTCGCAGCAGAAGATCACCGGCAGGCGGTAGAGCGCCGCCATATTCATCGCCTCGTGCAGGCTTCCCTCGTTGCTAGCGCCATCGCCGAAGAAGCACACGGCAACCTGTCCGCGTCCACGCTGCTTGCACGTCCACGCCGCGCCCACGGCGATCGGCGCGCCGCCGCCAACGATCCCGTTCGCGCCGAGCATGCCAAGGTCGAGGCTGGCGATGTGCATTGAGCCGCCCTTGCCCTTGCAGTAGCCTGTGGCCTTGCCGAAGAGTTCGGCGAACATCAGCCCGAAATCGCCGCCCTTCGCGACGAGGTGGCCATGGCCGCGGTGCGTGCTGGTAATGTAATCATCCACGTTGAGACAGGCGCAGACTCCCGCCGCGACCGCCTCCTCGCCGACGTAGAGGTGCAGGGCGCCCGGAATGCGGCCCTGTGTGGAAAGCCGCCCTGCCGTCTCCTCGAACAGGCGGATCGCGACCATCTTCTCGTACAGCTCGATCAGCTTGTCAGGAGGAATCGTCATCGTCTTTCCTCGCTCTTACGTCTTGACAGGCGCGCCGGCACCCAGCTCCGTCCGCAGCGCGAGCCCAACTTCGTTGACAGCATCGGCGGCGCGGTCCAGCACACCAAGCATGGTGAAGAAGCCGTGGATCATGCCTCCGTAGCGCGTCGCAGCCACATGCACGCCGGCATCCGCGAGCCGGTGCGCGTACGCCTCCCCTTCATCGCGCAGAGGATCGTACTCAGCGGTGATGACCAGTGCGGGCGGCAGGCCGGCGAGCGATTCGGCACGCAGCGGCGAGGCGAGCGGCTCGCGGCGGCGCGACTCGTCGGGAATGTAGAGGTCCCAGAACCAGCGCATCATGTCGCGCGTCAGGAAGTAGCCCTCGGCGTTCTCGCGGTAGCTGGCGGTGTCAAGGTCGCAATCGGTCACGGGATACACGAGCGCCTGGAAGGCGATCCGCGGTCCGCCGCGATCGCGCGCGAGCAGCGCCACCACCGCGGCCAGGTTACCACCGGCGCTATCACCCGCCACGGCCAGGCGGCTACTATCGCCGCCCAGTTCGGCGGCATGCTCGGCCAGCCAGGCGGTGGCAGCGTAGGCATCGTCGACGGCCGCCGGATACGGATGCTCCGGTGCGAGCCGGTAATCGACCGAAACGACCAGGCAGCCGCTGCGGTTGGCCAGCGCGCGGCACACCGGGTCATGAGAGTCGAGATCGCCGATCACCCAGCCCCCGCCGTGGAAATAGACAACGACAGGCAGCGGTCCCGTGGCAGCAGGCGCGTATGCCCGGATCGGGATCACGCCTGCTGGGCCGGGGATCGTGCGGTTTTCGACACGCGCAACCTCTTCGGGCTGTACGGGCGCACGCCGCGCCTTGCTCTGCGCGCGCGCCTCGGGGGCGGAGAGGGTATTGAGCGGCGGCAGGTTGAGCGCTGCGAGCTGATCGAGCACGGCGCGGGCCTGGGGATCGAGCGGCATGCCATCTCCTCCAACCGGCGTGTGAGCGCGCCGGTATGCGTTCATTCGGCATGTTCGATCCAGAGGGCCGAGGTACGCAACGATCCCGGCGGCGCGCCGGTCGAGAGGGAGAAAAGCGCAAGACCGAACGCGCGATCAACGTGCCGGCAAATCGCGCTCCACGGCGCGACAGCCTTTGGCGGCCGGCAGCTGCTAGGCATAGGTGCTAGCCAGCGTTTCTTCCTCGGTCGGCAGGTTGCGCTTGATCACGTCCAGATATTCAAGCGCGATCCCCGCGCCAACGGCGACACACTCCTGCGGCCGTTCGGCGACCATGCAGGGCACACCGCTCTCCTGCGTGATCAATTCGTCGAGGTGGCGCAGCAGCGCGCCGCCGCCGGTCAGCACGATGCCGTGATCGATCACGTCGGAGGCCAGCTCCGGCGGCGTCCGCTCCAGCACCGAGCGCACCGCCTGCACGATGATCGCGAGGCCGTCCTGGATCGCGCCGACGATCTCGTTGGAGGTGACCGTGATCGTCTTGGGCAGGCCAGTGATCAGATCGCGGCCACGGACGCTGCAGGCGAGGTCATCTTCCACGGGCAGCGCGCTACCGATCGCGATCTTCACCTCCTCGGCGGTGCGGTCGCCGAGCACGAGGTTGTGCCGCCGGCGGATATAGGCGGCGATCATGTCATCAAGGCGGTCGCCAGCCATGCGCACCGACTCGGTGACGACGAGGCCGTACATCGAGACGACCGCCGCCTCGGTACGCCCGCCACCGATGTTGACGACCATGTGGCCGCTTGGCGAGCCGACGGGGATGCGCGCTCCGATCGCCGCGGCCAGCGGTTCGGGAATCAGGTGCGCGGGACGGTGCGCCCCGGCCTGCTCGGCGGCATCGCGCACGGCACGCTGCTCAACGCTCGTCGTCCCGGCGGGGATGCAGATCATGACCTCCGGACGCACGAAGTTGAACCGGCCTGTGACCCGTTGGATAAAGTAGCGCAGCATCGCCTCGGTGATGAGGTAATCGGCGATCACGCCATCGCGCAGCGGCCGGACGACCGAGTAGCTGTTCGGCACGCGGCCGAGCATGCTACGCGCCTCTTCGCCCACAGCGACAACGTTGTTATCGCGCACGCTGACCGCGACAACGGACGGCTCGTTGATGACGATGCCCTGCCCTTTAACGTAGACCAGGACATTGGCGGTGCCCAGATCGATACCCAGCCGCTTTCCGAAGAACATGGCGTCTCCAGTCATCTCCTGCCGCGGGCAGCGCTACACGCGCTCGACGATCGCTCCTAGCCCGCGCAGTTTCCCTTCAAGATCTTCGTACCCGCGATCGAGGTGGTAGACATCGCTGATCTCGGTCTCTCCCTCGGCTGCCAGCCCTGCAAGCACCAGCGCGGCCCCCGCGCGGACATCGAGCGCGCGCACCGATGCCCCCGTCAGGCGCGTCGGTCCGGTGATCACTGCCGTAGATCCGGCCTGCACCAGCTCAGCGCCGAACTTGCGCAGCTCTGCCAGATAGAGAAAGCGATTGTCGTACACCCGCTCATGCACGAAGCTTACCCCATCGGCCTGCGTCAGCAGCACGGCCATCGGCGCCTGCAGATCGGTTGCCAAGCCGGGATAAGGCACGGCCTGGATCTGCGTGGGACGCAGCCGCGCGGACGGCGCGCGCGAGACAAGCAGCGTTGTCGCGTCCGGCTCCTCGACGCGCACACCGATCTCGCGCATTTTGCACAGCAACGCATCGAGATGACGCGGCCGCACATCCCGAATTTCCACCTCGCCACAAGTCAACGCAGCGGCGATGGCGAAGGTGCCCGCTTCGAGGCGATCGGGAATCACGCGGTGCCGCGTGCCGTGCAGCGCCTCAACACCCTCGACCTCGATGGTGTGCGTGCCCGCGCCGCGGATGCGCGCGCCCATCCTGTTCAACATCTCGGCGAGGCTGGCAACTTCAGGTTCGGCGGCAGCGTTGACGATCGTCGTCGTGCCGCGCGCGCGCACGGCGGCAAGCAGGACGTTCTGCGTGCCGGTTACGCTCGGATAATCGAGAAAGACACGCGTGCCACGCAGGCCGCCCGGCGCCTGGGCGACGAATTTATCCCCCTCGCGGCCGATACTTGCGCCGAGGGCAGCGAAGCCGGCGAGGTGCACATCGACGGGGCGCTGGCCAATGACGTCGCCACCGGGCGGTGCGCAGGCAGCCCTCCCCAGGCGTCCGAGAAGCGCCCCCATCACGACGAAGCTCGCGCGCAGCGAGGTGACGAGCCGGCTCGGTGCGATGTGGCAGCACACGTCGCGGGCGTCGATCTGCAGCACATCGGCGCGGGCGGGATCGTGTTCCACGCGGGCGCCGAGCGCACGCAGGATCTCGGCCATCACCAGCGTATCGTGGATGGCTGGAACGTTCTCGAGCGTCGTCGTCTCGGGAGCGAGCAGCGCGGCTGCCATCGCCGGCAGGACGGCGTTTTTCGCGCCGCTCGTGCGCACCACCCCTTCCAGGCGGCGACCGCCAACGATGCGCAGGCGCGATGCGCGCCCCAGCGCGGCTGCCGTCATGGGAACCCCGTGTGGCAAGGGTACGGCGAGGCAAACGATCGCCACCGCCGTCAGCGCCAGCATACCGGAGCGCGAAAAGGCGACGCAACGACCAGCGGCACGAAATGCGCGGCGCGCCTATGTCTGTTGCGGCGGCACTGGTTGCCCGCCCGGGCCAACGCGCCGGGTGCGGCGCCGCTCGGCCACGCGGATGCGCGTCTCGGCACGACGCACCGCCGCCAGCACGGCAGCGACATCGATATCAGCGCGGCGGCTAGCGAGCAGCTCCTGCGCACGGCGCTTCGCTTCTTCGGCGCGAGCGATGTCGATCTCGTCCGAACGCTCGGCGGTATCGGCGAGCACGGTCACGCGATCGTCGCGCACCTCGAGGAAGCCGCCGCTCACCGCCATGTTGATTTCCTCGTTGCCGCGGCGCGCGCGCAGTTCCCCCGTCTCCAGCACGGTGATCAGCGGTGCGTGGTGCGGCAAGATACCCAGCTCGCCCTTGACACCGGGTGCCAGCACGATATCGAAACCATCCTCGGCCAGCACTACGCGCTCTGCCGTGACGATCTCCAGGCTCAACGGCATTGCAGGCTCCTTATGTCCAGCGGCAGCAGTCACCTAGCCGCGCAGCGTCTTCGCCTTTTCGATCGCCATATCGATCGTGCCAACCATGTAGAACGCCTGCTCGGGCAGATCGTCGTGTTTGCCTTCGAGGATCTCCTTAAAGCCGCGCACCGTCTCGGAAACCGGCACGTACTGGCCGGGCAGGTTGGTGAACTGCTCGGCGGTGAACATCGGCTGCGAGAAGAACCGCTCGATACGCCGCGCGCGCGCCACGATCTGCTTGTCCTCGTCCGACAACTCCTCGATGCCGAGGATGGCGATGATATCCTGCAGATCCTTGTAGCGCTGCAGCACCTGCTGCACGCCGCGCGCTACGTTATAGTGCTCCTCGCCCACGATCTGCGGATCGAGCAGGCGCGAGAACGAGGCCAGCGGATCGACCGCCGGGTAGATGCCGCGCGAGAAGAGACCGCGGTCGAGCGCGACAACGGCATCGAGGTGGCCGAACGTCGTGGCGACGCCGGGGTCGGTGTAGTCGTCGGCGGGAACATAGATCGCCTGGAACGATGTGATCGAGCCGCGCTTCGTCGACGTGATGCGCTCTTCGAGATCGCCCATCTCGGTGGAGAGCGTCGGCTGATAACCGACCGCCGAGGGCATACGGCCGAGCAGCGCCGAAACCTCCATGCCAGCGAGCGTGTAGCGGTAGATATTGTCGACGAACAGGAGCACGTCGCGGCCCTCTTCGTCGCGGAAGTACTCGGCCATCGTCAGGCCGGTGAGCGCCACGCGCAGACGTACGCCGGGTGGCTCGTTCATCTGGCCGAAGACGAGCACCGTCTTATCGAGCACGCCAGATTCGCGCATCTCGTGCCAGAGGTCGTTACCCTCGCGCGACCGTTCGCCCACACCCGCGAAGACCGAGTAGCCGCCGTGGCGGGTCGCGATGTTGTGGATCAGCTCGGTCATCGTCACCGTCTTGCCGACGCCAGCGCCGCCGAACGCGCCCACCTTGCCACCGCGGGCGAAGGGCGCGATGAGGTCGATGACCTTGATCCCCACTTCGAGCATCTGCGCCGTCGTCTCCTGCTCCTCGAAGGACGGCGGCGGGCGATGAATCGGCCAGCGTGGCGCGTCATCGAGCGGGCCGAGGTTGTCGAGCGGCTCGCCCAGCACGTTGAACAGGCGGCCGAGCGTTTTCGGCCCCACGGGCACCGAGATTGGCGCGCCGGTATCGCGCGCCACCGCGCCGCGCTGGAGGCCGTCGGTGCTCCCCATCGCCAAGCAGCGCACGACGTTGTTGCCCAGATGCTGCTGCACCTCGACGACGAGCTTGCCACCCTGCCCCGCGCCGTCCATTGACGGCATCTGAATCTCGACCGCGTTGAAGAGGTCCGGCAACCCGTCGGGCGGAAACTCCACGTCCACGACGGTGCCGATGATCTGGACGACCTTCCCTTCAGCCATCGTTACGTCACCTTTGCTCCCGTGGCGCCGGCAGCTTTGCCGACGCGGTTGGCTCGCCAAGCCATGATAGTGCAAAATCGCACAAACTCGCCAATCGTAACGTTGCCCCTGGGGTGGGCAGGCTGCGCGTGTACGGCGTCTCGACCGCTACAACCGCCATGCCTGCCCGCACCGCCGCTTCGACGCCTTTCGGCGCATCCTCGAAGACGAGGCAACGCTCCGGCGAGACGTTCAGCGCCGCTGCCGCGCGCAGATAGATCTCCGGATCGGGCTTGCCGCGCGCGACCATGTCACCCGTGATAACAGCGGCGAACCGTTCGCGTAGCCCGAGGTGCTGCAGGCACGCTTCGACCCAGGCCATGCGCGACGACGACGCCACGGCGAGCGGCAAGCCACGTTCGGCCAGCGCCTCGACCAGTTCGCGCGCGCAGGGTGCCGGTTCGCTGCGCTCGGCGTACTGGCGCAGGATCTCCGCGTCGTAGCGAGCGGCATAGTACGCGTACGGCCGCCGCAGCTCGAGCGCTCGCGCCAGATCACCCCAGGTGTCTTCGAGCGTCGTCCCCACGTAGGCGAGATACTGCTCGCGCGGCAGTGTCTTGCCTTCTTCGGCAAGGATCGCGTTGACCGTTTCGTGATGGAGCGGTTCGCTGTCGAGCAAGACACCGTCCATATCAAAAATCACCGCCGCGATCGGCCGGGCGAAAGGCGTTGCCGCGCTCATCCGCTTCAGCCAGCCAGGGCGTTGACGCCGCCGATGATGTCGAGCAGCTCTTTGGTGATCTGCTCCTGGCGCGCCTTGTTCGCCGCCAACGTCAGCGCCTCGATCATCTCGTTGGCTGCGTCGGTCGCGTTGCGCATCGCCACGAGCTGCGCCGAGTACTGGCTGGCAACGTTTTGCAGCGTCGCCTCGTACACCTGCATTTCGACGTAGCGAGGCAACAGCTCGGCGAGCAGTTCGCGCTCCGACGGCTCGTAGATGTACTGCGGCTCGGGGCCAATACGCTGTTCAGCAGCGGGCGGCGGCTCGACGGGCAAGATCTGGCGGGTTACCGGCCGCTGCACCGCCGTGTTGATGAAGTCGGGGTAAACGAGCAAGACACGATCGGTGAGGTTCGCGCGGTAGTCGTCGATGATCTGACGGACGATCGGCGCGATCTCGGCCGTCGTAGGATAGTCGCCCAGCCAGGGATACGCCGCCACGACGTTGAGACCGGCACGGACGACGAAATCCCGGCCCTTCTTTCCCACGACAATGATGCTAATCTGCGCGTCCGGGCCCTGGTCGCGCACCGTGCGATAGATCTGGCGATTGACGTTGCTCGGCAAGCCGCCGGACAACCCGCGTTGCGGCGTCAGCGCGACGATCGTCACGCGGTTGCCCTCGCGCCGCTGCAGGAGCGGATCGAGCACCTGATCTTCATCTTCGCTCAGCTGCGCGACGAGGTTGGCGAGCACGCGACGCATGCGGTCGGCGTACGGCTTGGCGGCCGCGGCGCGCAATTGGGCACGGCGCATCTTCGACGCCGCCACGAGCTGTAGCGCGTTGGTGATCTTCGCCGTGTTCTGCACCGAGCGGATACGGCGTTTGATCTGTCGGTAGCTGGGCACGCGGACCCCTCCGGCTCGCGTTCTGCCGCCAGGCCTGCCGTTTTGCAAACGGCCCGCGCGATGACGGACCGGCCGCGGCGGCGCTCTAGTACGGCACGGTCGCCTTGAACTCCTTGATCGCCTCGATCAGCTTCTGCTCCGTCGCCTCGGAGATCACCTTTTCATCCCGAATAGCGGCGCCGATGTCGGGATGGTTCGTGCGCATGAACTTGTGGAACGCCTCTTCGAACGCACGGATGCGGTCCACCGGTACATCATCGAGGTAGCCGTTGTTCAGCACGTAGAGGATTTCGACCTCATCCTCGATCGGTAATGGCTGGTACTGCGGCTGCTTGAGCACTTCGGTCGCGCGCTGGCCGCGCTCGATCTGCCGACGCGTCGCCACATCGAGGTCGCTGGTGCCGAACTGGGCGAACGCCTGCAGCTCGGCGTACTGGGCGAGGTCTAGTTTGAGCCGTCCCGCAACCTGCTTCATCGCTTTGGTCTGCGCCGCGCCGCCCACGCGCGACACCGAGAGACCAACGTTGATCGCCGGTCGCTGGCCGGCGTTGAAGAGGTCGGTTTCAAGGTAGATCTGGCCGTCGGTGATCGAGATGACGTTCGTCGGGATATAGGCCGAGACGTCGTTCGCCTGCGTCTCGATGATCGGCAGCGCTGTGAGCGAGCCGCCGCCCAGTTCGGGCGAGAGCCGCGCCGCCCGTTCGAGCAGACGCGAGTGCAGGTAGAAGACGTCGCCGGGGTACGCCTCGCGGCCGGGCGGGCGGCGTAGCAATAGCGACATCTGCCGGTACGCGACGGCGTGCTTGCTGAGGTCATCGTAGATGATCAGCGCATCACCGCCGTTCTCCATCACCTCTTCGCCGATCGCGCAGCCCGCGTACGGCGCCAGATACTGCAGCGCGGCCGAATCGGAGGCCGTGGCGGAGACGACGACGGTGTAATCCATCGCACCGTACTCTTGCAGCTTCGCCACGATCTGCGCGACCTTCGCCGCCTTCTGACCGATCGCGACGTAGATGCAGACGACGCCGTTGCCACGCTGGTTGATGATCGTATCGATCGCGATCGCCGTCTTGCCGATCGAGCGGTCGCCGATGATCAGCTCGCGCTGGCCGCGGCCGATCGGGAACATCGCATCGATCGCCTTGATACCGGTGAGCATCGGCACGCTCACCGACTGGCGGTTAACGACGTTGGGGGCGATGCGCTCCACCGGCCGGAAGCGTGTCGCCGCGATCGGGCCTTTATCGTCCAGCGGCTGCCCGAGAGGGTTGACGACGCGACCAAGCAGCGCATCGCCAACGGGTACTTGCGCCACGCGGCCGGTCGAGCGCGCCTGATCGCCCTCTTTGATCTCTTCGTAGTCGCCCAGCACGACGGCGCTCACCGCGTCCTCTTCGAGGTTCAGCGCCAGGCCGATGATCGGCTCGCCGTTTTCACGCGGGAACTCGATCAACTCGCCGTAGAGCGCGCCGCTCATGCCGTGAATGCGCACGACGCCGTCGCCCGCTTCGACGACGGTGCCGACATCCACCTGTTCGACCTGCGCGCCGAACGACTCGATCTCGCTGCGGATAATCGAGACGATCTCGTCGGATCGAACCGCCATGCTAGACCCTCCGTAACCTTCTGCTCCACTATCGCATACGCACGTGCTGCCTAGCGAGCCACCGCCAGCCGCCGGCGTAGCGCCAGCAACCGCGTGCGCGTGCTGCCATCGATCACGTGATCGCCCACGCGCGCGATCACGCCGCCGATGATGCGGGGATCGACATGCAGCCGTACGCGCACATCTTTCTTCAGCATCGCGCTCAAGCGATCGCGAATATACCGCTCTTCATCCTCGCTGATCGGGACGGCGACGGTCACATCGGCGTAAACGATGCCGCGGTACTCGTCCACCATCCTGTTGAACGCCGCCACGATCTCGTCGATCAGATCGACGCGATGACGGCGTGCCAGCAGCTTGGCGAAGTTCAGAACCAGCGGCGAAACGCCAGCGAGCGCACGGTCGAGCATCTCTTCGCGCCGTGTCTCTGGCACACGCGGATTATCGAGCAAGGCGCGGACCTGCTTGTCGTTAAGCACCTCGGCCACGGCGGCGAGATCCGCTACCCAACGATCGATCTCGCCGCGGTCGCGCGCAAGTCCGAACGCGGCCTCGGCGTAGCGCTTCGCGGTGATCTCTTGTGCCGGCACTTGCTCCCCCTCCGCGCCTCTCAGTTGGCCGCCGCGCCGTTGCCCCCGGCCGCTTGGCTGAGGACCTCGTTGATCAACTGCACGTGCTTCTGGGGATCGAGCGCCTGATTGATCACACGTTCGGCGGCCAGGATCGTCAGGTCGACGAACTCGCGGCGCAGTTCGGCGCGGGCATTTTCGAGTGCCAGCCGCATCTCCTCGCGCGCGCGCTCGCGGAAGGCGGCAGCATCGGCCTCTGCCTGGCGGCGCGCTTCGTCCTGGATGCGCTGGGCAATCGCCTGCGCGTTGGCGACGATCTCCTGCCCTTGCGCCTGCGCGCGGCGGATCTCCTCCTGCACGCGCAGCTCGGCTTCGCGCGCCTCCTGCGCCGCGCGGTCGGCGGCGTTCAGCCCCTCCTCGATGCGCCGCCGCCGCTCGTCGAGCACGCGCAGCACCGGTCGGTACAAGAAGGCCCGAAGAATGATCAGCAGCAGCCCGAAGTTGATGATGAACGCGATCAGCACCGGCAGGTTGATGCCGAGGGCGTCGAACGCCGCGCCGATCCCGCCTTCGAGCAGCGGAAGCGCAAGAGTGGCTGCCGTCATCGCGGCACTCCCATCGTGATGAGATACCGTTCGCGCGTCCGCAGCCGCTGTGCCCGGACGCGCGAACGGTTCAGCCTCTTTACACGAACTTGATGATGATCGCGACCAGCAGCGCGTAGATGCCGATCGCCTCTGCGAACGCCAGGCCGAGGATCATGTTCGTCTGGATCGCGCCACGCGCCTCCGGGTTGCGCCCGAGCGCCTCCATCGCCTTGCTCACCAGCAGACCGATGCCGAGCGCTGGCGCAATCGCGCCCACGCCGATCGCAAAGCCCGCGCCCAGACTCTTCATACCATTGTCCGTGATTTGGAGCAGGATGCTCAGCAGCGTCGTGAGAAAGCCCATCACCTTCTCCTTCGTGCAAGATTGCCGGCCATCGCTTGTGCGGCCGCCTTACAACGCGCACGCTTGGGCGTGGTGCGCCTCACGCTCGGGGCTGCTACTGGGTCGCGAATCCTCCATGCGCCCCCGCGATCTCGTGCGCCTCTTCGTGATGCTCCTCCTCGCCGTGGTGCTCAACGGCAGATATCGCGAAGACGAGGGTGAGCAGCGCAAAGACCGCCGCCTGAATAAAGCCGACGAACGTCTCCAGACCGAAGAACACGGTCGGGACGATCAGCGGTGCCAAAAACGAGATAAAGAGGATCACCACGTCGCCGGCGAAGATGTTGCCAAAAAGACGGAAGGTGAAACTGATGATGCGGATAAACTCCGACAGCAGCTCAAGGATGCCAACGAAGATGTTGATCGGATTGGCGCTCTTCGCAAACGGCGGGAAGCTGAAGAACTTGCCCAGATACTTGTAACCGAGCGTCGAGAGACCCCAGAACTCGACAAAGATCGCCGACCAGATCGCGATCGAGAGCGGCGCGTTGGCGTCGCTGTTGGCGCTGCGGAAGAACGGCCGGAACTGGATCGTCGCATGCGTATCGTCGGCCGGCGGTGCCTCTTTATCTTCGGCCACGAACTTCGAACCGCTGGTAACCCACCAGATGCTACCTACTTTATGCGCCGTGACACCGGCCTTCTCTTCATGTTGCGGCCCTGGCAGGCTATGAGCGATGCCGATCGTGTTGTTGATCGGTAGCAAGCCAAAGTAGTTACACGAGATCACGAGCAGGAAGATCGTGGCGACAACAGGGAAAAAACGCCGGCCATTTTCCTTGCCGGCGATATCCTCGCACACGTTGAGCATCCACTCGGTGACCGCCTCGACGAAGTTGTAAAAGCCGCTCGGTACGAGGCTCGCCTTACGCGTACCAATGTACGCGAGGATACCGAGGATGATCGTCACGCAGTAGGCAGAGATCAGCGTGTTGGTGACCGTCAGCGGGCCGATGGTGAAGAGCGGATCGCCCTTCAGCGAGATATCGGGTTGCGGCGGCCGGTTGAAGATGAAACCGACGGCCAGGATGACCAGGACCAGGACGGCGATGCCCAGCGTCTTCGGATTCCGCACTGCTCAGCCCCTTGCGGCGCAGATCGGGCGCGATCGGCCCGAACATGGGAAGCGCCATCCGGTCACGGATGGCACTCCGAAGTTACGGGTTGCGCCGCGGCGGAAGCAACTTCCGCCGTTGCCTTGCGAAAACTAGCACAAGCGCTGCTCTAGAGCAACACCCGGTTCGCCGCGCCGCTAGCCGCGCTTGCGCTTGTCGAAGTCATCGAGGTCGAGGCTCTCGATGAAGTCGCGGAAGGCGCTCATGCGCTCCAGCTCTTCCTCGCGGACCGGCGACGGACCACTGCTGCCGACCTCGCCCGCTGGTGCTTCTTCCTCGGCGATCTGCACGCCGTAGCGGTCGAGCACGCTCTCTTCGGCGTAGATCGGCACGCCCACGCGCACCGCCAGCGCGATGGCATCGCTCGGTCGCGAATCGATCTCCAGCGAGCGGCCGTTCGCTTCCAGCAGGATGCGCGCATAGAAGGTGTCGTTCACCATATCGTTGACGACCACCGCCGTCACGACGCCGCCCAGCGTTTCGATCACCGACCGTAGGAGGTCGTGCGTCAGCGGCCGAGCCACGGCGACATCCTGCAGCTTGATCGCGATCGCCTCCGCCTCGGCCTGGCCGATCCAGATCGGCAGATAGCGCTCGGCGTTCTTCTCTTTGAGGATGACAACGCGCTGATAGTTCATCAGCGAGACGCGGATGCTCTCGATCGTCATCTCGACCACGTCGCACACTCCTCTCCTGGGATCACCCAGCATAGACACGGCCCGCACGCCGCGTCAACGAACATCTTCACCCGTCGAGAACGTCCCGACGAGTATCGGCCATCGCGGGCGCCGCGGACGACGCCTGCCATGGGTCGCGCGGGTCGTACGGACCACGCGCGATAAACGCTTTCAGCCGCCGATCGAGCGTGCTGCGCGCGAGCAATACCCGTCGCCCGCACGTCAGGCAGGCAAGACCGATGTCTGCGCCCAGACGCACGACCCGCCAGTCGAACCCGCCGCAGGGATGCGGCTTACGCAGGCGTACGACATCGTCCATCCGGTAGTCGGTCGGCCCTTTCAGCGCCATCGATCTCACCTCCGCGCCCGCGCCGCGGCCGCGATCGCATCGCGATATCGGCGTGCCGCCGCCCGCGCCGCGACGAACGGGTCTTCGCCGGGGCGCGCCGCTTCGACGATCGCGCGCGACACGCTGACCACGAAGCCTGCCGGCTTGCCGTTTTCCGCCGTTTCGACCACCTCCTCTAAGGCGCCTCCCTGAACGCCCACGCCCGGTATGAGCAGCGGCAGCTCCGGACACCGTATCCGGATCGCCGCCAGCTCGCGCGGGTACGTCGCGCCTACCACTACTCCTATGTTGCCACGCGCGTTCCATTGACGCGCATAGTCCGCCACAACGAGGTAGAGCGGCAACCGTTCTCCACTCGCGGTTTCCACGTGGAGGTCTTGCAGATCGGCCGCGCCGGGGTTGGAGGTGCGGCAGAGGATGTAGACACCGCGATCGTCGCGCTGCAAGAAGGGCGCCAGCGCATCGTGGCCGAGGTAGGGATTGACCGTCGCGGCGTCGGCGCCGAGGTCATCGAACAGCGCCGCCGCGTACGCCTCCGCGGTGCTGCCGATGTCGCCACGCTTGGCGTCGAGAATAACCGGCAGATCGGGCGGTACGGCGGCCAGCGTCTCGCGGAGCGCGCGCATCCCCGCCTCACCGCGCGCTTCGTAAAAGGCGATATTCGGTTTGTAGCAACAGGCAAACTCGGCCGTCGCCTCGATCAGACGACGGTTGAACGCCGCCAGCTCTTCGGCAGGAACGCCGCCGAGGTGCGGATCGAGGCCGACGCACAACCGACTGCCCGAGCGCTCGATCGCAGCGGCGAGACGGTCGAAGAAGCCCGCGATCATTCCGCGTTCCCTCCCTCGCTCAGGCCAGCAACGGCAGCAGCCGTCGGGCCAGCGCCTCCAGCCGCACCGGATCGCCACTCGTCATCAGCGTCACGCCACCGCCCTGGTCAGCAGCGGCGAGGTCGCGCTCGCGCAGCAGATCGGCAGCGTGGCGCGCCACCGCCTCAGCTGGTTCGAGCACAGGGATGCCGTTCAGCAACCGCCGCGCCCGTTCGCGCACAAAGGCGAAATGCGTGCAGCCCAGCACCAGCACATCGGCCCCCGCCACCCGTAGCGGACGCAGCGCTGCCTCCAGCAGCGCATCGGCGCGGGCCGGATCGGGCAGCCCAGCCTCGACCTCGGCGACCAGTTCCGGCGCCGGCCGCACGACGACGCGCACGTCCGCCGCGACGCGCGCGATCAGGTCGCGCAACGTTCCGGCCGCCGCCGTCGCCCGCGTTGCCAGCACGCCGATGCAGCCTGAGCGTGTCAGCGCGCGAGCAGGTTTGATCGCCGGCTCGATGCCGACGACTGGAAAGGCGAACCGCCGCCGCAGGTCGGGGAGAGCGGCCGCGCTGGCCGTGTTGCACGCGACGACCAGCAACTTGATCGCCCGCTCGTGCGCGAGCCGCTCGGCAGCGGCGAGCGTCAGGGTGCGTACGTCCGCTGGCGCACGCTCGCCGTATGGAAAGTGCGCCTGATCGGCGAAGTACACGAACTTTTCATGGGGCAGGCATCTCTGCAGCGCGCGTAGCACCGCCAGCCCGCCGGCGCCGGAGTCGAACACCGCGATCGGACGTTCCTCGCTCATACTTTGACGGTATCACGCTCCGCGTATGGCGTCGCGACGGATCGGCGCATGTTACATATGAGAGGATCGAACGCGGAGGGAGGGCGATGACCGAGGCGCTGCTCGAGCGGGACGGGGTGATCGCGCTGCTGACGCTGCGCTCGGCCGACGGCGAAAACCGGCTCGACGCCGAGACGCTGGCGCAGATCGCTGCCGCCTGCGCCCGCCTGCGCGACGACGCCGCCGTGCGGGTGGTAATCGTTCGCGCTGAAGGCCCGGTCTTCTCGCTGGGCTGGAGCGACGCAACGCTCGCCTCGCCGGAGAGCGCCGGTCTACCGGGCGACCCGTTCGCGCCGCTCGCTGAATTGCCGCAGCCTGTCATCGCAGCGGTTGCCGGCGATGCCGCGAGCGCGGGTCTGGAACTGGCGCTCGCATGCGACCTGCGCGTCGTTGCGCGCGAGGCGCGGCTAGCGCTGCCGGAAACGCGCTTCGGTCTCTTGCCGCTCGCGGGTGGGCTGCAGCGGCTTGTCCGCCTCATCGGGCGTGGGCGCGCAACCGCGATCGCGCTGCTCGGCGAAACGATCGACGGTGCAACCGCATGCGACTGGGGTTTGGCTGCGGCCGTCGTCCCGGCGGCCGAGGTCGAGCGCGAGGCGCGACGCATGGCGGAGACCATCGCCGCCCGCGGTCCGATCGCCGAACGTTTCGCCAAGGAAGCGATCGCCGAGGGGATCGAGATGCCACTGGCGCGCGCGCTCCGCTACGAGACCGACCTGACGATCCTACTGCAAACAACAACAGACCGCGCCGAAGGGGTTGCGGCGTTCATCGAAAAGCGCGAGCCGCATTTCCGCGGCGCATAACCGGCTCGCACTCCCGCGTAGGGGTGCAAGGCGTTACCCTCTCTAACACACGACCATTCCTCGCGGAGGCGAACCGATGCACGTCATTCTGGAGAGCGATGAGGCATGGTCGCTGATGACCGTGCTGACCTCGCAGATGATCGATAAGGCGGGGCTGTCGTCCGACGGCAAAGCGAAGCTGCGCAAGTGGCGCACCGATCACGCCGAAGGCACTGTCGCCATGGATGAGCTGGCCGCCAAGATCAACGAGGCGATCGGCAATGTTCTCGACGAGAAGACCTACCGGCTGCTGCGCCGCAAGGGTGGCTACATCCCCAGCCATTCGTAAGCGCACCAAACAAGGAGTTGCGTACGCATGAGGGTCGAATTCGACACGGATGAGGTGTGGGCGCTGCTCTCGACGGTGATGAAAGAGATCATCGACACAGTGAACTTCACCGACGAAGACCGTGCCGCGCTCCGCCGCTGGCGCAGCGAGAGGATGCGTCCTGGCTCCGACGAGATGAAGGCGCTGGTCGCCCGCGTCAACGAGGACCTGGCGCGGATCATCAAAACCAAAGAGCGCAGCCAGATTCAGAAACACGACTGGGTGTAAAACGCGGCCGCGTCCAGCGAGGGCCAGCAACACCAACAACGCTGTCACCTCCCTGCGAACTGTTTTTGGTCGGTGTGGGAGCGCGCGATGGTAGATCGGGACGAGGGCACGGTGCGCTTCGCTGTCGAGGGGGACGGCATCGGCGTGCTGACGCTCGACCGGCCACGCGCGCTCAACGCCATCAACCTGGCCATGCGCGATCAGCTCTGGACGTGGCTGGAGCTCGTGCGCGACGACCCCGACATCCGCGCCGTCGTTGTTCTCGGCGCGGGTGAGCGCGCCTTCTGCGCCGGCGCGGATATCACCGAGTTCGGCACGGCGCCATCGTACCTGGCGGCACGCAACGCCCGGCGCGAGCGCGATGTGTGGGGACTCCTCGCCGCGCTGGAGACGCCGTTCGTCGCCGCCGTGCATGGCTGGACGCTCGGCGCGGGGCTAGAGCTAGCGCTGCTGTGCGATGCACGCATTGCCGCTGATAACACCCGTCTCGGACTGCCGGAAGTGCGCCTTGGGTACATCCCCTCGGCCGGCGGCACGCAGACGTTGCCGCGCATCGCGCCGCTGGGCATCGCCCGCGCCATGATCCACACCGGCGAGCCGATCACCGCCGCCGATGCGCTGCGCTGGGGCATCGTCCATCGCGTGGTGCCGCGCGAGCGGTTGGAGGCAGAAGCCTTCGCCATCGCTGATGCCCTCGCCGCGCTGCCGCGTGAGGCGCTACGGCTAGCGCGCGAAGCGTTGCGCATGGCGCAGGATCTACCGCTCGACCAGGCGTTGCGCGCCGAGGCGCTGCTCGCCCACCGGGCGCTGCGTGCCCATCCCGCT